>Ga0310810_10011374_pt1 | contig 10404 bp, 12 predicted proteins | sample NCmetagenome_FD_207641 | JGI IMG/M metagenome (GOLD analysis project Ga0310810, IMG submission 207641) | Soil microbial communities from experimental microcosm in Duke University, North Carolina, United States - NC | ecosystem: Engineered > Artificial ecosystem > Soil microcosm > Unclassified ... | reverse complement strand
TCGCCGCTTCCGGCATCTCGGTGGTCGAGGTGCCGTTCAAGGGCACGCCGGAAGTGATCACCGCGCTGCTCTCGCACAACGTGCACGCCTACTGGGCGCCGATCTCGGCCGCCATCTCGAACGTGAAAAGCGGCAAGCTGCGCGCGCTCGCCGTGAGCACCGCCAAGCGCAACCCGACGCTACCCGAGGTGCCGACCACGGCGGAGGCCGGCATCAAGAACGCCGAGTCGCCGCTCTGGTTCGGCGTCTGGGCGCCCGCGGGGACGCCGCCTGCGGTGGTCACCAAGATCAACGCGGATGTCCGCAAGGCGCTCGCCGATCCGGGCGTGAAGGAGAAGCTCGTCAATCTCGGCAACGACACGCTCGACATGTCGCCCAAGGCGTTCAGCGATTTCGTCGACTCCGAGATGGAGATCTACGCCAGGCTCCTGAAGGCGGCCGGCGTCAAGCCGCAGTAAGGCTTTTACTTCTCGCCCGAAACGAGTGCGATCCGGCGACGGATGCGCGCGAGCGCGCTCGCGTCGCCCGACGCCTCGGCGCGCTTTGCCTGCACGCCGAGCCACGCGAGCAGCGGCCGGCGCCAGCCCTGCTCCGAGGCAAGGCTCACGGCCGAATCGATGTTCTCGGGCGTGGCTTTGCCGTTTTTGAATTGAATTCCCAGAAACACCAGCTTCGACACGGGGTCGTCGGAAGCCGGCCGGCTTGAGCGACCGGCAAGGTAGTCGGCGTAGGCAAGCTCCTCGGGTCCTGCATCCTCGCGCTTGAAAGCCGGGCAGTCGTCCAGCTCGAGCGCCGCGGTGCGCAGCGCGCAGCGCAGCAGCTCGGCGCGGGCGATCAGGCTCGGCCGGCCGGTCGCCGAGAGCTCGTGCTTCAGGCGCGCGAATTCCGTCTCCGCGCCGCGCGTGTCGCCGCTCAGATAGCGCGACTGGTAGGCGCCGAGCGCCGCGTACGAATGCAGCTGCCAGTCGGGCGGCACCGGCGCGCTCGAGCACGCCCAGAGAAACGCGAGCGGGATGAGGACGGCGCGTTTCACGGCAGCTTCATCTTCGTTTCGCGCTCGAACGGCCACTTGCGGTTGATCTCGTCGATGAGGCCGGAGATCCGGCGCAGGCTCGCCTCCACCTCGGCGCGCAGCGTGCCCAGGTCCGCGGTGGCCGCCTTGGCATTGGTCGCGACCGCCTGCGCGTCGGCGAGGATGCCGTCGACGCGCTTCAGGCTCGCGCGCACCTCGCCGAGGATGCCGTTCACCTCCGTGACCGCCTTCTGCGTCTGGTCGATCACGCCTCCGGGCCCGAGCACCTGCTTGTCGGTCTTCGCGAGCACCGAATCCATCTTGAGCGCGACGCCGTCGAGCGATGCGAGCAGCTTGTTGGCGCGGTCGATGGAGGCGAGGATCTTCTTCGCGTTCTCGTCGCTGCCGAGCACGCCGCCGAGCACGCCGTACTTGCCCGCCATGCGATCGATGATGGCGCGCGTGCTGCGGATGCTCTCCTGCAGGTTGGAGCCCGTGGCGGTCAGGTTGTCGAGGTTCTCGAGGATCTGGCGCGCGGAGGCGACCAGCTGCGGGATCTCCTGGGCGGTATCGGCCCGCAGTACCGCGCGCTCGGCGCGGTCCGCCAGAGGCGGATCCTTGAGGTTGGAGGAAAACACGCGCAGCTTCGTCGCCCCGACGACCGGCACGTCGAGCACGAACACGCTCGACTCGCGCAGCCAGTGAGCCTCGTCCACGGGCACGCGCACGCTGATCCGCACCTTGCCGTCCAGGCGCAGGCGGATGCGGCGCACCGTGCCGATGGGGAACCCGGCGAAGGTCAGGTCCTGGCCGACGCGCACGCCCTCGGCGTTGTCGGCGATGAGATAGATCCTCTGCACCTGCTCGAACACGCCGCGCGCATAGAGCACATAGGCGATGAATCCGCCGATGATGAGGATGGTCACGGCGAGCAGCATGCCCACCTTCACGCCCATGCTGCGCGGCAGGTTTTTCAGGAGCGTCTGCGGGTCCATGCGCTAGAAGTATTTCCCGGCGAGCGACAGCACCTCGATCACCCCGATGACGAAGAAGAGCGTGACAAGGCCGCCGAGCACCGCGTGCGGCGCCGATTTCACCTCGCCGCGCTCGGCCTCCAGGCCGGTCGCCACCGGAATCAGCGCCACGGCCAGGCCGAAGAGCATGCACTTCAGCACGAAGCCGACGAGCACCTGCACGTCGAACACGTCCGCGACGACGCGCTCGAACTCCGGCAGGCCGGCGTCGGAAAAGCCGTACGTGGCGGTGTAGGCGAGCCAGACCGCGATCGCGCATGCGAGCGTCGTGAGCGAAACGACCGAGAGCGCGGCGCCGGCGATCCTCGGCACGATCTCGTTCTCGAGCGGGCGCTCGCCCGATTCCTGCTCCTCGACCAGCTCGCCGCTCACGGTCATGAGCGCCACCTCGGAGCCGATCGCGGCGCCGGTGCGCAGCGCCACGAAGAGCGCGGTGAGCAGCGGGATCACCTCGAGCACCAGCACGCGCAGCATGAGCTCGAGCGCGTACTGGCCGAGGCCGTACTTGCGCGCCGCGTTGGCGACGATCTCGATGATCACCACGCTGAGCAGCGCCGAGAAAAACAGGTACCCGGGCAGCACCTCCCAGGCGGTGGCATGGATCTGGCGCACCGCGAGCTCGCGCGTCTCGGCCTTGTAGGTCGAGGGGGAGATGAGCGCGACGGTCGCGATGCCCGCGAAGCGCATCAGCCGGCGCCAGCTGCGGTAGCGGAAGAGAAAGCCGCCTGCGAAGGCCATGGCCGAGTTTACAATCGTCTTGATTACACAGGGAGAGTAACTTGGCAAAGAGGAAAAAGCCCGAGGAGCTGCGCTCGCATCGCTGGTACGGGGTGAAGGACATGCGCTCCTTCGGCCACCGCTCGAGAACCGCGCAGATGGGCTACGACCGCAGCGACTACGCGGGCAAGCCCGTGATCGCGATCATCAACACGTGGTCGGACATCAACCACTGCCACATGCACTTCCGCGAGCGCGCCGAGGAGGTGAAGCGCGGCGTGTGGCAGGCGGGCGGCTTCCCGCTCGAGATGCCCGCGATGGCGCTCGCCGAGCCGATGCAGAAGCCCACGACGATGATGTACCGCAACTTCCTCGCCATGGAGACCGAGGAATTGCTGCGCTCCTACCCGGTGGACGGCTGCGTGCTGATGGGCGGCTGCGACAAGACCACGCCGGGCCTCATCATGGGCGCCACCAGCATGAACATCCCGGCGATCTACATGCCGGCGGGCCCCATGCTCAACGCGCACTGGCGCGACCAGACGCTCGGCTCCGGTACCGACACCTGGAAATACTGGGACGAGCTGCGCGCGGGCCGCATCACCGAGCGCGAGTGGCACGAGATCGAGGACTCAACCGCGCGCTCGGCGGGCACCTGCATGACGATGGGCACGGCGGCGACCATGATGTCGCTCGCCGAGGTGCTCGGCTGGTCGCTGCCCGGCTACGCGTCGATCCCGGCGCCCGATTCCAACCATGCGCGCATGGCGACGCTCACCGGCAAGCGCATCGTCGAGATGGTGTGGGAGGACCTGAAGCCGCGAGACTTTTTGACGCGCAGCTCTTTCGACAACGCTATTACGACCTTGATGGCGATGGGCGGCTCGACCAACGCGATCGTGCACCTCGTCGCCATGGCCGGGCGGGCCGGGCTGTCCTTTCCGCTCGAGCGCTACAACGAGATCTCGGCGAGAACGCCGGTGATCGCGAACGTGCGGCCCTCGGGAAAGAAGTACCTCATGGAGGATTTTTTCTATGCAGGAGGCTTGAGAGCCCTTCTTTTTTCCCTCAAGGATCTATTGAAATTGAAAGCAAAGACAGTGAATGGCAAAACGCTCGGCGAGAACATCGAAGGCGCCAGGGTCTGGAACCCCGACGTGATCCTGCCGCGTTCGAAGCCGCTCAAGAAATCGGGCGGCATCATCATGCTGCGCGGCTCGCTCGCCCCGGACGGCGCAGTGCTGAAGACGAGCGCTGCCGATCCCAAGCTCCTCAAGCACACCGGAAAAGCGGTCGTGTTCGAGGACTACAACGACATGGCGGCGAGAATCGACCGCGACGACCTCGAGGTGACCAAGGATTCGGTGCTCGTGCTCAAGAACGCCGGCCCGCTCGGCGGTCCGGGCTTCCCCGAGTGGGGCATGCTGCCGATGCCGCGAAAGCTCATCAAGCAGGGCGTCAAGGACATGGTGCGCATCTCGGATGGCCGCATGAGCGGCACCAGCTACGGCACCTGCATCCTGCATGTCGCTCCGGAAAGCTTCGTGGGCGGGCCTTTGGCTTTTGTTCGCAATGGAGATCTGATCGAGCTGGACGCGGAAAAAAAGCTCTTGAACCTGAAAATCAGCAAGAAAGAATTCGAGAAGCGTCGCAAAGCCTGGAAGCCACCGCCTCCGAAATATGAGCGCAGCTACGGCGCGATCTTCTCGCGCCACGTGAAGCAGGCAAACGAGGGCTGCGACTTCGACTTCCTCGAGGGCACCGCGCCGACCGCGGAGCCGGAGATCCATTGATGAGGACGCTCCTTGCCGCAGTGCTCGGCCTCGCCGCGCTCGCCGCCGGTGGCTTCGCCTGGCACACGCATCGTGCGCTCGGCGAGACGCGCCGCGAGCTCGCCGACCTGAAAACGCAGCTCGACAAGGCGAAAACCGATCTCAAGACGGCGCAGGCCGAGGCCGAAAAGCAGCGCAAGGAGGCCGAGACGCACAAAGCGGCGCTCGAGCAGACGCAATCCGAGCTCGCCTCCGCGCGCCATTTCCTCGAAGCCGAGCGCGCGATGAGCACCCGCCTGCGCGAGGAGCTCGTTCTGGCCAGAGCGCGCTCCGCGCAGCCGAGGCCGTCGGCAGCGCAGGCGCTGCCCCCCGGGCTCGTGCTGCCGCAGCTGGCGCCCCAACGGCCGCTGGAAGTGCGCATCGCCCCCAACCGCGGTGCGACCTCCGTCGGCGTGGGCGTGCCCGCCCGCTAGGCGCGCCTGCCGCTCGGCCAGTTGATCGCCGCGACGCCGAGGATGATGGCGGCGAGCCCGATGCCGACCGCGGGCGAGACGTGCTCGCCGAGCACGAGAATGCCGAGGAGCACGCTCACGCCCGATCGCAGGTAGCTCTGGCTCGTCACGCCCATCGGCCCGAGGGTGCGGAGCAGGCGGAAGTAGAGAAGCAGCGCGACCGCCGTGCAGAAAAACCCGAGCGCGCAGGCCGCGCCGAGCGAGCGCATGGATAGCGCGAGCGTCCACGGGTGCTCGAGGAGCAGGCTCGCCGGAACGAGGCAGACGGCGGCAAGCAGCGTCGTGGCCGCCGCCGTGACGAGCGGCGCGACGTGAGCGAGGCGCCGTCCGTGCAGGGCCGCGACCGCGTAGAGAAGCGCGCTGACGAGCGTCGCAAGCTGGGGCAGAACGTCGCGGCCGAGCGTGCCGAGCACGTCCACGCCGATCGTCGTCACCACCCCGGCGAATCCGAGCAGGGCGCCGCCGATCTGCCAGCCGCCGGGCGGCTCGCGCCGCAGGAAGACGAGCGTGAGCAGCACGACGAAGATCGGCGAGGTGGAGTTGAGGACGCCGGCGAGGCCGCTGGCCACGTACTGCTGGCCCCAGGCGAGGATCGCCCAGGCAAGGGTGCTGTTGAAGAGCGACTGCACGAAGAGCAGGCGCCAGGTCGCGCCGTCGCGCGGCCATTGCTTTTTATTGACTGCCAAAACGCAAAACAGGAGGAGCGCCGCGATGGTCACTCGCGTCGCCGCGAGGGTCAGCGGCGGAATCTCCGCGAGCGCCACCTTGGCGAAGAGGTACGACGAGCCCCACAGCCCGGCCAGCAGGCCGAGCAGCGCGTACTCGCGGATCACGCGCGGTGCGCGCTGCGCGAGTCCTTCGGCGCCTGCTCCCGCTCGTTCAGGCCGTAGTCCCGGACCACCTGCGCGATCCGAAGACGGTAATTCGCGAAAAGCGTCTGCCGGCCCGCGGCCTGCGCGCGCCGGTGCTCTTCCAGGTTGCGCCAGGCCCTGACCGCTTCCTCGTCGCGCCAGAAGGAGAGCGACAGGATCTTGCCGGGCTGCACGAGGCTCTCGAAGCGCTCGATGGAAATGAATCCGTCCATCTTCTCGAGCAGCGGCTTCAGCGCCGCCGCGGTATCGAGGTAGCCCTGCTTGTGCTGCGCGTGCGGCTCGACTTCGAAGATGACGGCGATCACGGCTTCTCCCTTCGTGGAACTACTGGACGCCGAGCCAATCCCGGAATCCCTCGCGGCCTTTCGGCGTGATCGTGACGGCGCGCGAGCGGCGGTTGCGCAGCACCCAGCCGCGCGCGAGATACGCCTCGAGCAGCGCGTCGCCGAGCGACCCGCTCAGATGCGGCCTGCGCTGCGTGAGGTCGACGCAGGCGCGCGCCAGCGCACGCCGCGGCCGGCGCGCCTCGGCGAGGGTCACGCCGAGGGCGGCGAGCGCCCGCTCGCCCCCGCGCGTCACGTTGTAATCGCGACCCTCGGCCACGAGCCACCGCGAGTTGAGCATGGCATCGAGCACCTTGACCGCCATCTCGCCCGCCAGATGGCCGTAGCAGGTGCGCGCATGCAGGAACTGCACCGGCACATCGGGCGAAGGCAGCGGCGCGCGGGGCGTGCGCGGCCGCGTTGCCGCGTCCACCGAAGCGATTCCTTCGATCATCGCGGCGATCTCGGCGCTGGCAATGCGGAAGTAGCGGTGGCGTCCCTGCGATTCGGCGCGCAGCAGACCGCCGTCGACCAGCTTGGCGAGGTGCGTGCTCGCCGACTGAGCCGATACGTTGGCGGCGTAGGCGAGCTCGCCGGCCGGGCGCATCGTGCCGTCGATGAGAAGCCAGAGCATGCGCGCGCGCGCCGGATCGGCCAACAGCTGGGCAATGCGCGGGATGTCCGGGTTGTCATTCATAGTTCATGTTACCATTAAATGTATACGTAACGCCGGCTGTAGTATCCTCTCCAGGCCATGAGCGAAACCGAGCTCCTCGAGCAGCTGAACGCCGGCTACGTGCGCGCCGCGCAGAACTCCGACACGCGCTGGTACGACGAGCACCTCGCCGAGGATTTCCTCGCCAGCAACGTCGACGGCTCGATCCAGGACAAGCAATCCTTCCTCGAGCGCGTCGGCAAGCCGCACAAGGTGACCGGCATGCGCCCGGTCGACGTGCGGATCCAGCGCGCGGGCGAGCTTGCGCTCATCCACTCGAGGTTCGAGTACTGCAAGCCCGACGGCAGCCCCGGCACCGGGCGCTATACCGACATCTGGGCGCGCCGCGGCGAGCGCTGGCTGTGCGTCTCGGCCCACTTCAACCGCTTCTGAGCATGGACAAGGACGCCGATCTGAAGACGCTGATCGAGCTGAACGAGGGCTACATCCGCTCGGTCGCGGGCTCGGACGCGGCCTGGTTCGAGCGGCATCTCGCCGGGGATTTCGTCAACAGCAACCCGGATGGCACGCTCTCGGACCGCGCGGCGTTCATCGCGCGCATCGCCCAGCCCAATCCGCTCTCCGACTTCCGCTGCGAGGACGTGCGCGTGCGCCTGATGGGCGACGCGGCGATCATTCACGCGCGCACGAGCTACCGCAAGCCCGACGGCGCGCGCGGCCACGGCCGCTACACCGACGTCTACGCGCGCCGCGACGGACGCTGGCTGTGCGTGTGCGCGGACGTCACGCGCTGCTAGCAGGGTTCCTTTCCCCTTGAAGGCCGGCGACCTGCGCTTCCTGCTGGCGCTCACGACGCCGCTCGCGCCGCTCGTCGGCTGTCGCCTCGGCGACAACTTCCACGCCTTCTGGATCTTCTTCATCGTCATTCCGGCGCTCGACTGGCTGGTCGGCAAGCGCGCGTCCGCCGCCGACCGAAGCGAGATCGTTCGCCTCGAAGAGAGCCTCTGGTTCCGCGTCCTTCTCGTCGCCTACGTGCCGATGCATCTCGCGCTCATCCTTTGGGGCGCGTGGATCGTCGGCGGGGACACCCTTTCGGCAGGGCAGGCCGTCGGCCTCACGCTCTCGATCGGGCTCGTCACCGGCTCGCAGGGCATCACGATCGCGCACGAGCTCGGCCACCGGCGCAGCCGCCTCGAGCGCTGGCTCGCCAGAGTGCTGCTCGCCAGCGTGAGCTACGGGCACTTCACGGTCGAGCACAATCGCGGCCACCACGTGCGCGTGGCGACGCCCGAGGATCCGGCGAGCGCGCGCTATGGCGAGGCGTTCTGGCGCTTCCTGCCGCGCACGCTCATCCACTCCTTCGTCCATGCGTGGCAGCTCGACCGAAGTTACGTCCTTGCCTCGAGCGCCGCGACGCTCGCATCCGCCGGCGCGCTTTCATGGGCTTTCGGGCCGCTCGCTCTCGCCTTCTTCTTCGGCCAGAGCGCGATGGCGGTGCTGCTGCTCGAGGCGGTCAACTACATCGAGCACTACGGCCTGCAGAGAAAGCGCCTGCCCGACGGGAAGTACGAGCGCTTCGGCGAGCAGCACGCCTGGGACGCGAACGAATGGCTCACCAACTGCTATCTCATCCACCTGCAGCGGCACGCCGACCATCATCTCGAGCCCGGCCGCCCCTACGCCGCGCTGCAGCCGCGCGAGCAAAGCCCGAAGCTGCCGACCGGCTATGCCGGCATGCTGCCGCTCGCGCTCTTGCCGCCGCTCTGGTTCGCGGTGATGAACCCGCGCGTGCCGAAGGCCGCCTGAGGCCGCGCTAGGCGGCCAGGCGCTCGATCGCGTCGCGCGCGAGCTTGAGCTTCGCGCCCGCGGCGATGATCTCTTCCCAGGTGTTGTCGTCTACCGCGATGCCATCGCGCTCGCGCTTGGCCCGTGTCTCCCGCTCCGGCTCGCCGGCGATACGCACCTTGTCGAAGCCGGGCGCGACCGGGGACTTGCGCAGCGACTCGAGGAACGCCGTCGTTTCCGCCGCGAACGCGTCAGCCGTACCGAGGCGCTTGGGGTCGATGAGGATCGTCAGCATCCCGTTCCAGACGCGCTTTTTCGAGCGGTCGTCGGAGTGCCAGGTGCCGCCGCCCGTAAGCGCGCCACCGAGGAGCTCGCACACCACCGCGAGGCCGTAGCCCTTGTGCAGGCCGAAGGTGCGCAGCGCGCCGAAAGGCTCGATCACGCCGAATCTCGGGTCGGAGGTCGGCTCGCCCTTGTCGTCGATCAGCCACTCGGGCGACACCTTCTCGCGCTTGTTGTGCGCGACCCGGATCTTGCCTTGCGCGACCGCGGAGGTCGCCATGTCGAGGATGAAGGGCGGCTCGCCCGGAATGGGGATGCCGATCGTGACCGGATTGGTGCCGAAGCGCGCGTCCGCGCCGCCGTAGGGCGCGACGATGGAGCGCGAGATCACGTTGGTGAAATGAAGCGAGACAAGTCCCGCGGCGACCGCCTGCTCGGCCCACTGGCCGATGCGGCAAAGGTGATGCGCGCGCCCCAGGCCCATCACGCACATCCCATGCTGCTTCGCGCGCCCGATGCCGATCTCCATGGCCTCAAGGCCGATCACCTGCCCGTAGCCCGACTGGCCGTCGAGCGAAATCATCGCGCCGCCGTCGAAGGCGATTTTCGGGTGCTGGTTGACCTTGAGGCCGCCTTCGAGGAGCGAGTCGACGTAGCGCGGCATCATGCCCACGCCGTGCGAGTCGTGGCCCGTGAGGTTCGCCGTCACCAGGTTCTCGGCGACGATCTTCGCCTCGCGCGCGTCGCTGCCGCCGGCAGCGACAATGGTTTCAATGCATTTTCCCAGAACTTCTTTTTTGAAAATCTTCATTCCGCTTTGATACCACCCTTGTTGACGACCGCGGTCCAGCGCTCCACTTCGTCCTTCATGAACTTGCCGAACTCCTCGGGCGAGCTTGCCACCACGTCGAAGCCGATCTGCGTCATGCGCTCCCTGATCACCGGGTCGCGCAGCGCGCGCACGCTCGCCTCGTTCAGCCTGGCCACGATCTCGCGCGGCGTCTTCGCCGGCGCGGCGACCGCCTGCCACGAGGTGACGACGAGATCCGGCGAGCCCGCTTCGGCGGCGTCGGGCACGCCCGGCAGCTGCGGATGGCGGCCCTTGGCCGTCACCGCAAGCGCCTTCATCTTGCCCGCCTTGATGTAGTTCGTGACGGCACCGAGGTTCTGGAACGAGTAGTCGACCTGGTTGCCCATGATGTCGGTCTGGCAGGCGGCGCCCCCCTTGTAGGGCACGTGCACGGCCTGGATGCCCGCCGCCTGCTTGAGGAGCTCGCCCGTCAGGTGGTCCGACGAGCCCGTGCCGCTCGAGCAATAGGCGAGCTTGCCGGGGTTCTTTTTCGCGAGCTCGATCAGATCTTTCAACGAGGCGACCTGGAGCGTCGGCTTGGTGATGAGGACGTTGGGCGTGGTCACCGC
>Ga0310810_10011373_pt1 | contig 10404 bp, 7 predicted proteins | sample NCmetagenome_FD_207641 | JGI IMG/M metagenome (GOLD analysis project Ga0310810, IMG submission 207641) | Soil microbial communities from experimental microcosm in Duke University, North Carolina, United States - NC | ecosystem: Engineered > Artificial ecosystem > Soil microcosm > Unclassified ... | reverse complement strand
AGATGCAGGCCTTCCTGAAATATCTCCCGCGCATTGCCCGACCCGCTGCCCGGCACGGTGCCGCCGATATCGCTCTTGTGCGCCATATTGGCGGCAAAGCCAACCCATTCGTACTTGTAAAAAATCGGCGTCAGCACCCCCATGTCCGGCGCGTGCGGGCTGCCGCCGAGGTACGGATGATTGATGATGAAGGCGTCGCCTTCTTCGATGTCGTTATCTGAAAAGTTTTTGAGGATCGCCGCGGCGCAGGCGGGAAAGGCGCCCATGTGCAGCGGCAGCACGACGTGCTGCGCGACGACCTCGCCCTGGCGATTCAAGATCGCGCAGCTGGCGTCCTGAGATTCGCGAATGATCGTCGAGTAGCCAGTGCGGAAGAGCGAATTCTGCATCTCCTGCACGATGCCGGCAAGGCGGGCTTGGATGACCTGCAGCGTGATTGGATCAACGGACATATGGGAAAATTAAAAAGTAAAAATTAAAAAGTAAAAACTGCGGTCTGAGCAGTCTTTTTGATTTTTGCCTTTTTACTTTTTAATTCGCGCGTTATTTCGTGCGCAGCGCCGCCGTTGCGGTTAGATTCAGAACGTAATCGCCGTCCACGGCATCGATGGCCACGCGATAAATTTCACGCGCGCGCTCCCTCGTGACGTAGCCGTTGCGCACGTCGTTCAGGACGCGCGCCGGGTCCCGCGTGACGACGTTGCCGAGGCCGCCTCCGCCGGGAGTTTCGAGGCTGAAAACTTCACCGGGATGAAGCACATGATCGGAGAAGCGTGACGGGATGATGCGCTCGTCTTTCTTTCCAGGATTGAGCGTGCAGAGACCGGTTTTGCCGTCCATGCCGCCGTCGATGCCCTTGGGCGCGACGGTGTGCTTGGTGGATCGCAGCGAAAAGCGCGCGTCGTTGTCGAGCACTTCGTATTCGCGCACGAAGCCCAGGCCGCCGCGGAATTGGCCGGGACCGCCGGAATCGGGGATCAATTCGAAGCGGCGCACTCGGGTGGCAAACTCGGACTCGATGATCTCGATGGGCGCGATCTTGGCATTGGATTGATTGACGTTGGTGCCCGACACGCCGTCCTTGCCGCTGCGGCCGCCGGAGCCGCCGCCGAAAATTTCGTACTGCACGTAGCCTTTGCCGGTCTTGTTACTGCGCCCGCCGATGATGATCGAGCGGCTGCTGCAGCCATCGCCGACTTTTTTGCGCGGCGTGATTTGGCTCGACGCTTCGAGCAATGATTCCACCAGCGCATGGACCGTCGGATTGTAGGTGTTGACCGGTGCGGGGAAGCGCGGGTTGACCACGCTGCCGTCGCGCACTTTGATATCGATGCATTTCGCCAGCCCGTAATTGATCGCCAACGCCGGATCGACAAGACAGGTAAGAAGATAGCAGCAGGCGGCGCGCACGATGGTCGGGCGGATATTCGCCGGACCTTTGGTTTGATCGGCAGACCCGGTAAAATCGAAGAGCAGGCGGTCGCCTTTCTTCTCGATCTTCACATGCAGGCGCACCGGTTTGTCCAACTCGACGCCGTCGCTGTCGACGAAGCGCTCGCCTTCGCCGAAACCGTCGGGCCACGATGCGATTTCCGCACGCACCTTGGCTTCGGTCAAGGTAAAGAGCAGCTCGAAGGATTCCAGAATCGTCTCTTTGCCGTAGCGATCCATCATTTCCTGGAAGCGCCGCTCGCCCAGGCGCGCGGCGCCGACCTGGCCGCGCAAGTCGCCAACGACGAGCTCCGGCGTGCGACTGTTGCAGCCGAGCAACGCTTCGATGTCCTTGCTGGTCTTGAAATTTTGCACGTATTTGATCGGCGGCACGTGCAAGCCTTCCTGATAAATTTCCCGCGCCTGGCTCCAGCAGCTTCCCGGCACCGGGCCGCCGATATCGCTCTTGTGCGCCAGATTCGCGGCGAAGCCGACCCATTCACCCCGATAAAAGATCGGCGAAAGCACGGCCATGTCGGGCGCGTGTGGGCTACCGCCGAGATAGGGATGATTGGTGATGAAGGCATCGCCTTCGTGCACTTCGTCGTCGCTGTAGTTTTTCAAAATACCCGCGGCGCAGGCGGGAAAGGCGCCCATGTGCAGCGGCAGTACGACGTGCTGTGCGACCACCTCGCCCTGACGATTCAAAATCGCGCAGCTCGCGTCCTGCGACTCGCGGATGATCGTCGAGTAGCCGGTGCGGAAGAGCGAGTTTTGCATCTCCTGGACGATGCCGGCGAGACGCGCTTGAATTACTTGTAATGTGACAGGATCAACGGTCATGGCTACATACCAGGATGCAAAATTGGAGTATTGGAGTGATGGAGTCGTGAAGTGATGTTCGAAACACCACGACTCCCACCTCCAGTACTCCATTCCTCCAGTTTTTCACGCCTTCTCCTTGATGATGATATTGCGATATTCGTCCACCGTGGCTTCCTGCTCGGGATGAATCACCGTGGTGGTGTCCAACTGTTCGACGATCGCGGGGCCGGTGAGTTTGTGGCCGGGCTCGAAGAGATCGCGGTTGTATATCTGTGTTGTGAGCGTGCCGTGTTCTTTGCCGAAGAAAACTTTGCGCTCGCCAGTTTTCGCCGCCTCGACTTTTCGCCCGGTGACTTTGCCCGGGGAAAGTTTCGCCTGCGGCACGAGGCCGAGGGAAATCAGACGCAGGCTGACCAGCTCCACCGGTTCGGTTTCCGCTTTGTGTCCGGAATTTTGCTCGTGCAACGTATCGAAGCGCTGCCGCATCGTTTTGAGATCTTCTTTTTTGAGCGGCGGCGTGGTGCAGGGCACGGTTAATTCGTAGCCCTGGCCGGCGTAGCGCAGATCGAGATAGGGCTCGATCTTGATTTCCGCGTCGCTGAAGCCTTCGCCGCGCAGTTCGGTCTTCGCCCGCTCGATCAACTGCTGAAACAGATCGTTGATCTCGTTGAGGTCCAAGTCGTCGAGGCTGACGAGTTTGGAACGTACGTAGTCGTGTTTTACGTCCGACATCAGCAAACCGAGCGCGGAGTGCACGCCGGGCGTGAGCGGGATCAGAACCGACGGGATTCCCAAATCGAGCGCCATGCGGCCGGCGTGCATCGGTCCCCCGCCGCCGAAGGCGACCAGAGTAAAATCGCGAATGTCGTAGCCGCGCGCCGACGAAACTGCTTTGATGGCTTCTTCCATTTTGACGTTGATGATTTTCAGCACGCCGTCGGCGGCTTCGAGCAGATTGAGCTTGAGCGGCTTGGCGATTTTTTCTTCGAGCAGCTTTTCCGCTTTGGGCTTGTTGAGCTTCATCCGCCCGCCGAGGAAATGATCCGGGTCGAGAACGCCGGTGACGATGTTGGCGTCGGTGATCGTGATATTTTCTCCGCCTCGGTCGTAGCAGACCGGGCCGGGATCGGCGCCCGCGCTATCGGGACCGACCTGCAGCCCGCCGACCGCATCGATGCGCGCGATGGTGCCGCCGCCGGCGCTGACTGTGTGAATGTCGAGCATCGGCAGCGCGATCGGCCGCATGTTGATTTTGCCTTGGGTGGTGATAACCGGGTTGCCCTGGTGAATCAGTGCCACATCACAGCTCGTACCGCCCATATCGAAGGTGATGAGATTGTTGATGCCGACCCGCTCGCAGGTACCCATGGACGCGATGACGCCGCCGGCCGGGCCGGAAAGCACGGTGGCCACGGGCTTTTCGCCCGAGCCTTTGAACGTCGACACGCCGCCGTTGGATTGCATGATGTAAAGTTTAGGTGTGGTCACGCCCATCTCGCGCATGCGATTTTCGAGACGGCTCAAATAATTGGCCATTACCGGCTGGATGTAGGCGTTGATCACGGTCGTGCTCAGCCGGTAGAACTCGCGGATCTGCGGCAGCACTTCGTAGGAAAGCGAGAGACGTGCTTCGGAAAATTCTTCGGCGAAGATTTCCTTGAGTTTGAGCTCGTGGGCGGGATTCAAGAATGAAAAAAGAAAACAGACGGCGACCGACTGCACGTCTTTCTTCTTAAGCCGCCGCACCGCTTCGCGCGCAGTTTCCACGTCGATCGGTGTGAGCGCGTTGCCGCGGAAATCCACCCGCTCGGGAACCTCTTCGGTCAGGTAAGGCGGCGCCAAGAGGCGCGGCTTCTCGAAAAAAAGATCGTAGGTCGCCGGTCCGTAGCCACGGGTCTGTTCCATTACTTCATAGATGCCGCGGAAACCCTTGGTGACCAGCAATCCGGTCTTGGCGCCTTTTTCCTCGAGCAGCGCATTGGTGCCGACGGTCGTACCGTGGCAGAAAAAAGAAATGTCGCCGGCGGGCACGCCGCGATCGACGAGCTCTTTGACTCCATTCAAAACCGCTTGAAACGGTTCCTTTGGCGTTGACGGCACTTTGGTGATCGTGATCTCGCCCGTGTCTTCGTTGAAAAACACAAAGTCGGAGAACGTCCCCCCGGTGTCTACGGTAACGCGGTATTTGGACATAACTTTTCTCGTCTACCACTAAACATTCAGGGCTTCAATTCGCTTCGAGTAGTTCCTGAGCCGTTCTTTCAGCGTCCATGCGTGATCATTCGATCACCTCCGTTGCGGCGGGTCTTGACAGTGACGCAAGGCTGTCAACGATGCCGACGGCGGGCCGCGCTGGCTATCGCAGGCCAAACGCCGAAGCGCTCGCCGGCCGGCCGGTATTTATCTCGTCGCTTACAATCAATTCAGCAGCATTCCGGAAAACAGTCAGCTCAGTCCGGTGATGGGTTGGTCTTTTCTCAACAATCCTTCTCAAACCGGTACGGTTCAGCTCAACCTGACCGGCGCCGAGTTCGCGCCGCAAACGGCGGCTGAAACCACAGCGGTCCCCGAGCCTGGCTCATGGCTGCTGTTCGCTTCAGGTCTGGTCGGGTTCGCAGTGCGAAAAAAAGCTTCGAAACTTCGCTGAGCTTGGCCAACTATTTCGCCAGGTCGCCGGCGATGTGCTCGGTCTCGCTCATCACGCGCAGCAGGTTCGCACTCCAGAGCTTTTCGATCTGCTCTTCGCTGTAGCCGCGGTGGACGAGCTCCAGCGTGACGTTGAAGGTTTCGCTGGCGTCGTTCCAGCCAACGACTCCGCCGCCGCCGTCGAAGTCGGACGAAATGCCCACTTGGTCGATACCGATCAACCTTACCGCGTAGTCGATGTGGTCGACGAAATCGCGCACGTCGGCCGGTGGATCGCCGGGATGCTCCTTGTCGATTTCAGCGACTTTGTTTTCGTAGGCGGCCCGGCGCTCCGGCGATAATTGTTTGATCATCGATTGAAGACGCGCGCGTTGACCCAGGCTGCTCGACTCCGGCAGACCGAATTCCTTTCGCGCTGCCGTGAGCGCCGCGGCCCGTTCCGGCGAGTCCGGCCGAGTGGTCTTGATAAAACCGCCGTAGGCGAGGATCTGGATGACGCCGCCGGATGCCTTCAGAGCCTGCAACTGTTCGTCATCGAGGTTGCGGCTGACGTCGCAGAGCGCTCGCGCCGATGAGTGGGACGCGATCACCGGCGCTTTCGAAAGCGCCGCGGCCTGCAGCATCGTTTTTTTGGAGGCGTGCGAGACGTCGACCATGATGCCGAGCCGATTCATTTCGCCGATGACCTGTTTACCGAGCGGCGAAAGCCCCTGCCATTTCCAACCCTCGCGCTCGCCCGTGTGCGAGTCGGCGAGCTGGTTGTGGCCGTTGTGCGTGAGGGAAATATAACGCGAACCGCGGTCATAGAATTCCTTGACCCGGGCGAGGTCCTCCCCGAGCGGATAGCCGTTTTCCACGCCCATGAGCGCAGCTTTCTTGCCGTTGGCGTGAATTCGCTTGACGTCGCTGGCGCAGAGCGCGAGTTCGATTTTGTCCTGCGCGATCGCGCCGGTAAAGCGCCGAACCGCGTCGAATTTTTCCGTCGCGGCGCGGTGCGCGCGCGCGTAGCCGGCAGGCGTAAAAGCGTCAGGATTCTGTTTCTCGCGCGTTTGGCCCACATAAATGCTGAAAAACAGCGCGTCGAGGCCGCCGTCGATCATGTTCGGCAGATTGAACTGGGTCTCAAGGCGCTGGGTGTAATTGCGTTCGCCGACCAAGTCCGCCGGTTCAAAATCGATGTGCGTGTCGAGACTCAGCACCCGCTCGTGAATCGCGCGCGCTTTCTCGATCAAAGCGTCGGATATTTGTGCGTGAAAATTTTCGCTAGTCACGGGGATCGTCATCAGCAGCGGATATCCATGGGCGCCATCACACTCAGTGTGCTTGAGTCCATCGTTTGCAAACCCAGGGTAGCAAACGATGGAGAGCGGGTCCACTTGCCGATAACGCTGCAAGCCTGTCGAGGAAGTGATTTTACGATCGATGCTCGGTTCCGACTCCGTAGCGCTCGAGCACGTGCTGGATCATACTGCGGGCGAGCTCGTGCTCGCCGAAGAAAACCTTGCCGATGTTTTCCTTTTCGAGGAGTTCAGCTTCTTCTTCGCTGTGGGTGCGCGCGATAATCCCGACGCGGGGATTGACCGTGCGGGCGGTTTCGATCATGCGGCGGACCTTGAGCGCGTCCGGCGTCGCAATCACCAACAGCGCCGCGCGATGGATGTGCGCCTGGATCAGCACGGCAGGCTCGGAGGCGTCGCCGGAGACCGCCGGGATGTCGCGCGCGCGAAGCTTCTCAACGATCTCACGATTCTCCTCGGCGACCACGAAGGGGATGCCCTGAGCGATGAGCGCATCGCCGATGCGCCGGCCGACCCGGCCGTAGCCGACCAGGACAACTTGTCCCATGAGACGATTGAGATCCACCGTCATCGGCAGCGCCGCCAGCGGGTCATCGGAACGCGCTAGCGTCTGAGCGAGTTTCGAGCGCGCGCGGATCCACGTTTGCGCCGGCTCGATGGCGCGAAATACCAGCGGGTTAAGCGCGATGCAAACTATCGAAGCTGCGAGAATCAAGCTTTGCCCCTGCTCCGGCATCATTCCCAAAGCGACGCCGAGCCCAGCGAGGATAAACGAGAATTCGCCAATCTGTGCCAAGCCGGCGGATACGGTAAGCGCCGTATTGAGCGGATAGCGAAATAGCAGGACGAGAAAGAATGCTGCGAGGGACTTGCCGACGATGACGATTGCCACCACGATGAGCAGCCGAAATGGCTGCTGCACGAGCACGCGCGGGTCGAAGAGCATGCCGACGGAGACGAAGAATAGCACGGAGAAAGCGTCGCGCAGCGGCAGCGATTCTTCGGCAGCGCGGTGCACAAGCGGCGACTCGCGCATCACCATCCCGGCGAAAAATGCGCCCAGGGCGAAGGACACGCCGAACAATTCGGCCGAGCCGTAGGCGATGCCGACTGCGACGGCGACCACGCACAAGACAAAAAGCTCGCGCGAGCCGGTGCGGGCGATGCTCCAGAGCATGCGCGGAAAAAGGCGCCGCCCGACGATCAGCATGAGCGCAATGAAAATTCCCACGCGGCCGAGACTCAGGAGAAGCGTGGCTAGCAAGCCGTGCTGAGAGGTGGATGATTGCCCTGCGCCGAGCGACAGCGCGGGCAACAGCACGAGCGCCAGCACGGTCGCGAGATCTTCGACCACAAGCCAGCCGACGGCGATGCGGCCATTGACCGTTTCGAGGATGCCGCGGCTTTCCAGCGCGCGCAGCAGCACCACGGTGCTCGCGACGGAAAGAGCGAGGCCGAAAACGATACTGGCTCCGAGACTCCAGCCCCAGTAGTGGGCCGTGAGGCCGCCGAGGAGGGTGGCAGCGGCCATTTGAACCACCGCGCCGGGCAGAGCAATGCGGTGCACCGCGAGAAGGTCCTCCAGGGAAAAGTGCATGCCGACGCCGAACATCAAAAGCATCACACCGATCTCGGCGAGTTGGTGCGACAGTTCCAGGTCAGCTACGAAACCCGGGGTGGCAGGACCAATGATAACGCCGGCGACGAGATAGCCCACCAGTGACGGTAGCTTGAGCCGGTTCGCCAGGTAGCCCATCACCAGCGCGAGGCCCAACCCTGCGGCGAGAGTGGTGATCAGGTTTACGTTGTGAGGCACCCGTATAAAATCCCCAAGGATCGAGCTTATGGCAAGACCTGAGCAAAAAGATTTCTAGATTTTGATCCGATAAATCGGATTAGCCGGTTGGCAAAATTGCGACAAGCAAATGTGACGGCTCTCGGGACGAACCGAACTTGGACCGTGGAGTGATTGGGGCTGGAGAGGCGGTCGGGTTGCTTGGATCCGCGATGTCAGCCCAATCGCGTCTGAATTTTACTAATGCGGGTTAAACGTGGTAACCGCAGGCGGCCATTGGCAGCTCTTCCGAGCCAAGTTCTAGTTCGGAGTATCTTTCGTAGGCCGGGGGACGACAAAACATTTTGTAGAGATCCGGCGTGCGTGTGCGCATTGCTTCGTAACCGTTCTTGAAATTGTGCACGTAGGGACGTCGCCAACCGCGATGCAGACATGGCGAACCAACCGGTTCAAATTCCATCCCCAGCCGACGTAGAATGCGCGCTAACGGATCGCTGATTAGAAAAAAGCAGTGGTCGATACCGTGGGAGAGCGAGTACTGACGTACGGCCCGGATGAGACCTATGGTGATCCAGGAGCTTTGCAGAGCGCGATAGTTGACTACTCGAGATCCGGCTTGCCCGGTCGTACGCCGCAGAGGCGTAAAATCCGATCGCGTTTTCGTGGGGAGCAAAGTGCATAGCCGAGATGCCTCCGCGACGCGTGTCCTCCCATGCTCGGAAAAAGCTGCCGGGTCGACGGATGAAACTCGATTGAGGGGAAGGTTTTGCACGGCGCCAACGACAAGACGCATGGCTCCCTGCCACTCGCCCGTAATGCGCGACCGAACTATGAAATGCACTGAAGAGTTATCGTATTCGTCTTGCTCTCGGAAGTTCCGTTGGCGTGATGGATCTTCGTAATTTTCTCTTAAACAATAGACCTGGTAACGTAAGCCGTAATGAATGCTTTTCCCTGCATCGGTGTCTGCTAGATAGAATGCATATTCCTGCTCAAGCATGTACCAGGGTCCCGCCTTTCACAAAATCGTCCGCTCCGGGATTTGCAGTTTTGGAGAAAAATTTCCACTCTTGGGAATAAATTTTTTGCTGCTTCGGCAGCGAAACAAGAACTAGGGAAAAAATTTCGCGTAGTTGAGCGCAAATTATTTCTTCCCACACGAAAGCGAGAATTATGCCAAGCGCGCGTCCTATGTGCGACTTTTCTCTGGGTTGTTGATCTAACGGAAAGGCTTGCCTACTTGTGGGATGTTGGGATGGCCGTAACATAGTTGCTTGTTGATGCACTCTCAGAGTTGCAACCGGGAAATTTTTGCGTCGGTGTGCTTCGGCTGAATCTGAAAGCGTCGGCGGCCGCGACCCGCGCAAATCAGACGGAAGCTAAACAGACGATAGTTCGATTTCTCACATGGCATCACTGCAAATTGAATAACACACCTGAAAGAATCGCGGCAAGTTTATTCTTCGTTTGCAGTGAAAATATCCCTCGTAAATTCACTAAGCTCGACTAGGTAATCGCTTGCAGTCCTCCTGATTATTAAGCTTGGGCTAGCTGAACTCCACAGTAAGCCTGATCAATAGGTCGAGATCGGCCGATTGCTCGATGGCCGCGATTCCAAGCAAACGGCTGATTCCTACCTGAAGCGGGAAATTTGGGCTAAGTTAGGCGAACGTTGAGATGGGTTTGAGAACACAATGATCGATCGCAAATGGTGGCTCGTGATCGCCGGGTGCGCGACTCACGCCGTTAACGCCGGCCTTAGTTATTTCGGCATGAGCGCATTCTTTCCGTCGTTCGAGCGCGAGTTCCGTTGGATCCGCGCGGCCATCTCCGGGGCATTTTCTCTCACGCGCGTCGAATCGGGATTGCTCGGGCCGATCGAAGGATATCTCACCGACCGGGTCGGCGCCCACCGCATATTGTTCATCGGCCTTGTGATCTGCAGTCTCGGATTTGCGGCGCTAAGTCTGGTCGATTCGCTGCCGTTGGTCTATGCGGTGATCATTCTTGGCATCGTGCTCGGATCGAGCTCGGCTACAACATGCCGATTAGTGTGTTGATCGCCAAGGTCTTCCGCGAGCCCAGAAGCCTGGCCTTTGGTATTTTTCGCATGGGACCGGGTATCTCCGGGCCGCTGGTCGGCTGGATGATCGGTCTTTGGGGTTGGCGGCCCGCGGCGGTGGTTTCGGGCGCGATCATTTTTTCCCTCGGTCTGCCGCTGGCGTGAGTAATCTATAAAAATTATTTGCGGGAAGAGGCGGCTACGTCGAGCGCCGGCACTGCGCGCGCGCCATCGACAGCGCGACATGGGACATCCAACGATCCGCAATTCACCTTGCGCGAGGCTCTGCGTCTGCGAGCGTTCTGGTTTCTATCGACTGCAATGGCGCTCCGACATCTGGTCACCGA
>Ga0310810_10011372_pt1 | contig 10404 bp, 12 predicted proteins | sample NCmetagenome_FD_207641 | JGI IMG/M metagenome (GOLD analysis project Ga0310810, IMG submission 207641) | Soil microbial communities from experimental microcosm in Duke University, North Carolina, United States - NC | ecosystem: Engineered > Artificial ecosystem > Soil microcosm > Unclassified ... | reverse complement strand
CTCGATGTGCACCCCGGATGTTTCCCATGGGTGCAGGAAGTCACGGTGTTCAATGCCATTCCATAAATCGCAGTGCCGGTGGGTAATCCACTTACGTTGACCAGCAGGGTGCCGTTGTTGGCAAGCGGGGTATGCAGGTCAACATAGCCGAACGAGGTGGGGCTGGCGCCCAATCCCAGGGCTGAAAGGGTGGTCGAGATGGCGCCCAGTGCGCCGCCTTCAGGAAAACTGGACAAGCTGGTGAAGCCATGACCATTCAGGGTTCCACCGATTGATCCAGTGAAGGCCGCCACGATGATGATGTCGGCGGCGGATCCATTCCCCATCATTTGCACTCCGAAGCTGTTTCCGGTAATCAGGCCGGAAACTGTCCCAACCGAAGAGTTGGTGGGACCCTGTCCAAGGATATGGACAGTATTGGGTGTGCTCTGAGCACAGTTGTAGGTCGCGAAGTTGTTGCAGGTGTTCGCCAGGGCGGACACCGAAAGCAACAACACAAGGGGGAACGAATTAGCGAAGAACTTGACACCGCGGGAAAACATTCAGGCTCGGCCCTCCGCAAGGGTAATGGCAAGTCAGGTACCAAAGTTCGAGGGCGCTTTGGAAGCCGCGAGGGCCGCAAGTAGCTGCTGGCTATCAGAATTGGCACGGCCAAAGGAGCCGCTTCACGGCAAGCCGCAAAAATATGTCACACCCGGTATATATCTAGGCATATATGTTCCCCAAACGGGCTCAATCGCGAGGCGGCTGAGGCCGTAGAAGTTACTAAAGTAACCATCGGCAGTGCCCTCAATAACGGCCGTCGTTACTGGGGTTTATTGCAACTCGTGGCCGCCGCAGACAGAATTGCGTTATGGCAATTCTCACGGCCGCACTGCTCGGCATTGCTCTGGTCATCGGCGCGCCAGTCGTTGAAGAGCTTCTGCTGCGAATCCTGAAGTAGTACGGAATATGTCGCTGATACGATACTAGCCGCTGATCACACCGATTGTTATCCTAACGCGGGAATTTACACCAAAGTGGAGCCCTGCCGATGACGCGGCTTTTGCCGGTGTGTCTTCTGATTTGTTCCGCTGTCCTGCTGTCGGCGCAAAAGAAATCTCATACGGGAGAAGAGGGCGAGATCATCGCACTCGAACGTTCCTGGAACCAGGCGGAAGTGCAGAATGCGCCCGCCGCTTTGGATCTTCTACTGAGCGATGATTTCATGATCACGGAGCCTGACGGCAGCCTGCTAAACAAGAAGCGGTTCAAGGCTTCGGTGGGGGACAAGTCGTATCACTACGACTTGCTCATCTCGAAGGACTTCAAGGTTCGGATGTTTGGCGAGGCCGCGGTGGTTACGGGGCGCTATCACGAGAAAGGGAAAGATGGCCGGGTTCCATTTGATCGCTGGGGCCGGTTCACCGACACCTGGCTATTTCGACAAGGCAAGTGGATCTGCGTGGCCAGTCAGGACAGTGTGCTGAATCATGAGTAATTTATGTGCGTCCGTGCTTGTGCCAGGTGTACCTAACGTGGGACGAAAGTACGGACACCCCAGGCAGCAGCAATAGCCATCAGCACAACAAACCCAACAATAATCATCCGACCCGCCTGCGTGCTTTTGCTCCAGCCCTGGAGCACGGCTGCAAGTCAAACCACAAACAGGACAATCGTTATCGCGCCTGCGGCTTTAATCCACATTTGAGCCTCTTGGAGCTTGAGTTTTAATGATCGAGCAGTTGCGGACAAGCGCGCGGGTCACACGGCGTGGTGACTAGGTTGGACGAGTTTTCCTGGCGGCCAGAGAGGCCGCTTCGTCCAGCGCTTGTTGCATGCGGCGGGTGCGGGACTCGGGTGTGCGGTAGTAGAAAATTGCCAGCAGGTGGGCGCGGCGTTTCGCCAGCGACATGAGATGCCATCCTTCAGCGGCTCGCGAGTTTCGGGCAAAGGCCACCTTGAGAATTGGCGGCAGTTCCTGCTCGGCCTCCATCGTTAAAAGGAGGCGCTCGGCAATCTGTTCGGAGCGACGGGCGCGAGCTTCGGGACTTTTTACGTCGGTGATCCAATCCGTGATCCACTTGCGGGTTGAGTAGTTCAGCTTGTCAAACCACTTGAGCAGCGCCTTGTCCTGGGCGATCAGACGCTTTAATTCTGGAGGTATGGTGATGTTACGCGGCTCGAGATCGGGTTCGAGATGAAATCGGGCGCGACTGCCGGCCGCCACTTTTGCGCTGCGTTGCATACGCTTGTTCACGATCATCAGGTGATCTCCGCGCTTGCTGGGAAAGAGCGATGTGCGGAAGGCACAGCCGTTGATCTGGCCTTTGATCGGCAGCCTGCCGCGCTTTCCCCAATGTTTCTCGACATCGGGCACCCGAATGACGACCCAGTTCAGGCGCGATTCGATGCGCTCGAGAACGGCGTAGAAATCTTTAGCGGTTGGCTTGGGCATGGGCGAAAGCATTTTAATAGGCGAATCAATTCTGAGTTGCCAGCAGGCAGCGATCCCCGCATAATACCGGGCGCAGGAGGATGCTATGACCAAGTGTGTTCTGATGGCAGGAATTTTGGGCGGGCTCGCAATTTTTGCATGGACATCCATTGCGCACATGGTTCTTCCGCTCGGAGAAGTCGGAGTTCAGGAACTTCCCAATGAAGCGCCGGTGCTGGCAGCGATGAATTCACAAATCGGAAATCGTTCCGGATTGTACTTTTTTCCGGGGATGGGTGTGGGGCCCAACGCGACCCACGCGCAGAGGAACGCAGCTATGAAAGATTATGAGCCGAAATTGGCGGCCAACCCCTCCGGAATTCTGATCTATCACCCCGCCGGGGCGAAGATGAGGATGGGAGCTCAATTGGGGACAGAGTTTCTGACGGAATTGGCGGAAGCATTTCTCCTGGTGCTGCTGCTGGCGCGAGCCCGGATTGCAACTTTTGGAGGAAGGGTTCGCTTCGCGGTGATCGCCGGCGTCATGGTGGCAATTGGAACCAACATTTCCTACTGGAACTGGTACGGGTTTCCGGGAAATTATACTTTCGCTTACATGCTGATTCAGGTCGTGGGATTCTTGTGTATGGGGATTGTGGCGGGCCTGGTCATGAAGGGGGGAGCGGAAAAGACGGCCGCAGCTGCGGTGTAATCAGGAACGAGAACCCTGGATGTCTCAGGAGACTCACGCTTGATCCTTTTTCGCCCAGCATGACTAGCTGGAGACATTAGAAGAGCCCCGCCCGAGCGGGGCTTTGGTACAGGAGGGTGAGGAAAGATGTTTCACGTGCGGCAGGAGGACCTGCCCTTTGTAGGCAGTTCGCATGAGTTTGTTGGAGCGGAGCAGGGCAACACCGGTGTTTCGGTATTCCTGTTCCATGGAAAGCCCGGATCGGGACCAGGGCCGCACCGGCATCCTTATGACGAGATTCAGTTCATTCGTGAGGGCCGGGGGATATGGACGGTGAGCGGCAAGACCTTCGAAGGCAGGGCTGGAGACATTTTTGTGATCAAAGCCGGCGAGATTCACAGCTTCAAGGCGGTTGGCGAATCACCCCTGGTACAACTTGATGTTCACCTGAGTCCCCGTTTCATCCAAGAGAACCTATAGAGGAACGTCGGGCGCGCGAGGCTTCGACGAAGGGTCACGAAGTTTTATTCACGAATGAAAAAGCCCCGCTCCGAGGAGCGGGGCCCTGTCTTGCTGGCAGCTATTAGCCAGAAGCTAGTAGCGCTGGGTTAGTACATGTCGCCCATGCCGCCGTGCCCACCGGGCATGGGAGCAGCCTTCTTCTCTTCCGGGATCTCGGCGACGAGAGCTTCGGTGGTCAGCATCAGAGAGGCGATTGAACCGGCGTTGGTGAGCGCGGTGCGCACAACCTTCGTGGGATCGAGCACGCCGGCCTTGACCAGGTCTTCGTACTCGCCGTTCTGAGCGTTGTAGCCGAAGTTCGCATCCTTCGAGTCGAACACCTTTCCGAGGACAACCGCACCTTCTTCGCCGGCGTTCTCGGCGATCTGGCGCAAAGGCTCGGTGATGGCGCGCTTCACGATGTTGAGGCCGATCTGTTCATCGCTCTCGAGCTTCAGCTTGTCGAGGGCCTGGACGCAGCGAGCCAGAGCTACGCCGCCGCCGGGGACAATGCCTTCCTCGACAGCCGCGCGGGTAGCATGCATCGCGTCTTCGACACGAGCCTTCTTCTCTTTCATTTCGGTCTCGGTCGCGGCGCCGACTTTGATTACGGCAACGCCGCCCACCAGCTTCGCCAACCGCTCCTGCAACTTCTCGCGGTCATAGTCGCTGGTAGTCTTTTCGATCTGGCTGCGGATCTCCCTTACGCGGCCTTCGATCTCGGAGTGCTTGCCCTTGCCTTCGACGACAGTGGTGTTGTCCTTGTCGACGGTGATCTTCTTGGCTTGGCCCAGATCGGACATCTGGACGTTCTCCAGCTTGATGCCGAGATCTTCGGTGATGGCCTTGCCGCCGGTCAGGATAGCGATATCCTGCAACATGGCTTTGCGGCGATCGCCGAAGCCGGGAGCCTTGACGGCGCAGACTTGCAGCGTGCCACGGAGCTTGTTGACGACCAGGGTCGCGAGAGCCTCGCCCTCGACGTCCTCGGCCACGATCAGCAACGGTTTGCTGCTCTTGGCGATCTGCTCAAGGAGCGGGAGCAGGTCCTTCATGGAGCTGATCTTCTTCTCGTGGATCAGGATGTAAGCGTTCTCGAGGATAGCTTCCATGCGCTCGGGGTCGGTCACGAAATAGGGAGAGAGATAGCCGCGGTCGAACTGCATGCCTTCCACGACTTCCAGCTGAGTTTCGAGGGTCTTGGATTCCTCGACAGTGATGACGCCATCCTTGCCGACCTTCTTCATGGCTTCAGCGATGATGTGGCCGATGGTCTCGTCGTTGTTGGCGGAGATGGTGCCGACCTGGGCAATCATGTCGCCACTGACGGGCTTGGAGAACTTGTCGAGTTCACCCTTAATGCGGTTGCCTTCCTTGTCAGCGCTTCCGCAGATTGTGGTAACAGCCTTCTCGATGCCGCGCTTCATAGCCATGGGATTGGCGCCGGCAGCCACGGTCTTCACGCCTTCGCGATAAATCGCCTGAGCCAAGACGGTGGCGGTGGTGGTGCCGTCGCCAGCGACGTCGCTGGTCTTGCTGGCGACTTCACGAACCATCTGAGCGCCCATGTTCTCGAGACCATCTTTCAACTCGATCTCTTTTGCCACGGTAACGCCGTCCTTGGTGATGGTCGGGGAACCGAATTTCTTTTCAATAACTACGTTGCGTCCCTTAGGACCGAGGGTGACTTTTACCGCGTCAGCCAACAGGTTGACGCCGCGGAGAATCGCCTGCCGCGACTCCTCGCCATGAACGATGTGCTTTGCCATACTTTTGATCTCCTTATGAAATTGTGTGCAGGGCTGGCCTGCGAAAATCGGAAGCGCGTCGCGCCTGGGATAACTAGCGGCGTGAGCCGGCGGTTTCCTTCTTGGCGGCGCCGGTCAGGATGCCGAGAACCTCTTCTTCGCGCATGATGGTGAAATCTTCGCCGTCAATTTTGATTTCGGTGCCGGCGTACTTGCCGAACAGGACGCGATCGCCTTCTTTGACCGCTAGTGGGAATACCTTGCCATCTTCGTTAACTTTGCCTTTGCCGACGGAGATGACTTCGCCCTCCTGCGGTTTATCTTTAGCAGTGTCGGGGATGATGATGCCGCCCCGGGTGGTCTCGGACTCTTCCACGCGGCGCACCAGGATACGGTCGTGAAGCGGGGTGAACTTAGCCATAGGGTAAGGACTCCTTCCTTGTAAGCTTTTTAAAGTTAAAGGGTTAATTGCAGTTGAACCGGGCTGCCGGGAACTCTGCTAGCACTCTATTCCAACGAGTGCTAATTCTAATAATTGAGTGGATTTTTGTCAAGTCTCACATCCGAATGCCGGGCCAGGGGCATCGGGGTGCGTGTATCGCGTTGGCGGTGACATCTGCTGCTGCACTGCTTACAATGAGGGTGCCATGAGGAAATTTTTGTTTGTATGGTCGCTCTTGATCGTGCTCCCATTGCTGGCGCTGGCGGCGGACAAGTCTTCCGATCTCAGGTTCCTGGTGATCCGCGACTACAACGGCAAACCCGTGAGAAATGCAAGCGTGGTGCTGCATCCAGTGACCGAGGGCAAGCAGGATAAAGGTGGGTTCCAACTGAAGACCGATGCGGAGGGTAAGACGGGCTACGAGGGGGTTCCTTATGGGACACTTCGAATACAGGTGTTGGCCCAAGGTTTTCAGACGTTCGGGCAAGACTACGAGATCAACCAACCGGAGACGGAGATCACCATCAAGCTGAAACGGCCGGGCGGCCAGTACTCGGTTTACGACGATAAGAACCAGGCGCTGCCGGAAACGAAAGACAAACAGTGAACGAGATTCCCTTTCCACATGGACTACTTACTTAAGACCGAGCCATCAGTCTATTCGTTTGCCGATCTGCAACGCGAAGAGACCACCATCTGGGACGGAGTCACAAATCCGGTAGCCCTTAAACATCTACGCGGGATGAAGCCGGGTGAGCGAGTGGTGATCTATCACACCGGGGATGAGAAGAGCGCAGTGGGCACGGCTACGGTGGTATCGGTGGATGCTTCCGATCCGAAGAATCCGCGGGTCAAGATCAAGGTTGATAAGGCGGTCGCGGCAGCGAAAAGGTTGGCGGAGATAAAGGCCAACAAGCTGTTTGCTGAGTCGCCGCTGGTTCGACAGGGAAGATTGTCAGTGGTGCCTCTTAGCGAAGCCCAATTCAAATTCCTGGCCGCATAGGCGGCAGATCACTCAGTCGCCGCAATTCCCCTCGCAGAAGCCACAGATTCGTTCGCGAACGAGTGGTAAGAGGCAGCTATTTTCTCGAAAACCGGAAGAGCGCTGTCGAAAAGGGGTTCCAGGGTAAAGAAACTCAGCCGAACCATGCGGCCTTCGTAAGGCACGATGTAAACCAGAAACTTTATAGCGGTGTTGGTGTCGGCACTGGTGCCCTGGAAGATCAGGCGGATACCACTTCGCGAGTCCAGTTTCGCCGGCGATTCCGAAATGCTTTTGTAATCCTTGAATTTACTCCGGTACTGGGTTTCAGCCAGCACGCGGTACGTGGGGAGAGTTCCGGCGAACTTCTCCGGCGTCACCATAAAAAACAAGGTCAAATCTTCGGACTTGAACGCTGCAACGACGTCCTGCGCCGGTTTACGCAGTTCAGGAGCGATTGACCAGCCGGGTTCCAGGGCCAGTCGAAAATGCGCGGTTCGATTGGTGTAGGCCGTCCCATTTATGGATTCATCAATCAGTGGCGAAGCGGATTCGGAGCTACCCTGGGTGCTGGAAACTTTCTCAGGGAAGGTGATGGAGACAATCTGGGAGCGCGGAACCTGAATATCGCCGTAAGCAGTCTTTACATGAAACGCATCTCCGTTGATGCCAGTCAATGTGCCTGTAATTTTGCTTCCATCTTTAAGCTGGATATCCTCGGCGGAGAGCCCTAGTGGAACCAGCAATACGCCCAACCAGATCAGCCGAATTAGTCGCTGCACATCGCCTCCCGAGATCCTACCGGGGGCAGAGTAGCAGAAAGCAGGAACGCCAGATCCGGCAAAGTCGCTGCCAACATTCCTAAAGTCACTTCTGCAGCAAGGTTTCAAGACAGCCTGGTTCGGGGCATGCGTAGCGGATCTGGAGAATGCGCTGGCGATCGATGCTGATAATGAACATGGGCCGCCCGTGCAAATCACAGCGCGGCTGGCCAGGGGCCACGACGGGAGGTTCGTCACGTTTGGGGGTTGCGTAGCCGACGCGCTCGCCGAAGCAGCGGCCGCAGAAGCGGTCGGTGCAGCGGAAGAAATCAATGGAGTAGTCAGGACTGTAAGGAGCAATGCAGGGCTCCATTGCCCGGTAATGCTTGTCGCACAGGGGTAGGATGTCCGCCCGCATTCAAGAGGGAGTGTAGCACTCAGCTGTCAGCGAGCGGCCATCCGCTTTGAGCGAGGCATCTTCGGTGCCAAGTGGCCAGGCAGTAGGGGACCTGATCAGGAAGCCCGGGCATCGCGGCGAACGAGCGTCGAATCCAGGAAGCAGCCCACTCCGATGGCGAAGGGGATGATGCCAAAAGTGGCGGCGACCCAGGCGTCGGGCTCGACGCGGGCAATCAGCGCGAAGGTAATGGCATAGCCCAGTGCACCGCTAATCAAGAGAATGCCGGCACGGCGGGATCGCGCTGCCTGCGAAAGTTCCGGCTCCATGGGTACGCTGACGCCGCGTGCGATGGCTGCCAGGCGCTCCTCGGTGCGCAGTTTCCGCACCGAATAGTAGGTGTACATCGCGGCAATGGGAATGCCAAAAATCATGATTACGGCTACCAATCCGACCAAATCTCCGCCCATGGGTGATCTCCTCTCGTACTCCGCTTGGGGCTGATTTGCTGCCCGATCTCAGATACGAAAACTGAAGGGACGAAGTTCCGTGCACATCCGACTGGATGGAGTGCATCCGCCCCATTCCGGGAAAAAAGGTCAGCCGGCGGGTCAGTTGGCCTGGCCGGGATGAATCTGTCCCAGCTTTTCATTTTTAGTTATTTTCCGGCGACGACTTTCCGCAGCTCCCGTCGCAAAATCTTTCCTGAAGGTGTTCTGGGAACAGCGTCGACGAAGCGGATGTCGCGAGGCTGCTTGTAGTGGGTAAGGCGCTCGGCCACGAAGCGGCACAGATCAGATTTCAAGTTATCCGAGGCGGGGAACTGTTCGCCGAGGACGACAAAGGCGCAGGGAATCTCGCCGGCGTCTGCATCGGCGCGTGCCACGACGCCGCAATCGCGGACCGCGGGATGTTCCAGCAGAACGGCTTCGACCTCCGCGGGCGCGACGGCAAAGCCCTTGTACTTGATCATTTCTTTGCGGCGATCGAGGACGTAGTAGAAGTCGTTGTCATCGCGGGTGACGATATCGCCTGACCAAAGCCAGCCATCGCGCAGGACCGCAGCGGTGGCGTGGGGTTCTTTCCAATAGCCCAGCATAACCTGCGGGCCGCGCATGACCAATTCTCCAGACTCGCCGGGCGCCAATTCGAGGTCATGCTGGTCGAGCACGCGGCATTCAGTTTGGGCCAGGGGTTGGCCAATGGAATCCGGTTTATAGCGCTCCGCCTCGAGGTAGCCGAGGTGGGTTACAGGAGAGGTTTCGGTGAGGCCGTAGCCTTGATTCACCAGCACGCCCGTGTTCGCGGTGAAGCGGCGGGCCAGCTCGGGAGCCAGCGGAGCCGCCCCGCTCTTCACCCAGCGGAGGCAGTGATGGCTGGGGAACCGGCCCGCTTCTGCCGCCTGATTCAGCGCGTTCATGGCGGGAGGAACGATGGGCATCATGGTGATGCGCTCCTCGACCAGCAAGGCAAGCACTTGTTCGACGTTGAAGCGGGGCATGAGAACGAGTGTCGCGCCCAGCGTAAGCGCGACGTTCAATGCCACGGTTAAACCGTAGATATGGTAGAGAGGCAGGAAGCAGAGCAGAATGTCGTCGAAGTCGAGCGGGGCGGCGCCAGGACCGATCAACTGGTAAACGTTTGCTACGAGATTGAAGTGAGACAACATCACGCCTTTGGGGAGCCCGGTTGTACCGCTGGAATAAGGAAGAGCGGCCAGTGCCTGCCCGGAATCAGCGGTGGGCCGGGGTAGAACGTGAGAAGTGGGGGATAGCAATGACTCAAATTCACAGGCGCCGGTCAGCCGTTGACGCGTGGTGTACACCTGGCGAAGGTGGGGCAATCCGGCGAGGTTGACGCCAGTGATGTTGGAAGCATCCGTAATGAGCAGGGACGCTTCCGAATTTTCCAGTTGGTAGCGGACTTCGCGCTCACGATAGGTGGGATTGAGAAGAGTCGGAATGCCTCCGGCCAGAGTGACGGCGTGATAGGCAAGGCAAAACTCCCAGGCGTTGAACAGGAAAATCGCGACAACCTCGCCGGGCTTCAGATGGACATTGACGAGACCTCGGGCCAGGTCTTGGAGCAACTGGCCGTACTCCGCGTAGGAAATCCGCCGATCGGCGGCAGGATCAATCAGGGCTGTCTTTTCGGGAAAGCGCCGACAGGAATCGAGAACGAGGTCGTGCAAAAAAAGGTGTTTCGGGTCGGCAAAGAGCCGGGTGCGAAGCATGGCGGACTGATTGTATCAATCAGCAAATGCCGGCCTACAGGAGCCGGATGCTTCCGCCGGTTCTAAGGTCCGGTGATGATTTCGCGATTGCCATAAGAAGCAGACGTGCGCCCAGGGTCAGGGCATAGCTGGTAAACGAATCAGTTGGCGAGCTTGCGGAGGAACTCGCGCTCGTCCATGCGATATTTGAAAGCCTTTCGGCCATCGATGAAGACGACCGGGACCTCGTCGGT
>Ga0310810_10011370_pt1 | contig 10407 bp, 7 predicted proteins | sample NCmetagenome_FD_207641 | JGI IMG/M metagenome (GOLD analysis project Ga0310810, IMG submission 207641) | Soil microbial communities from experimental microcosm in Duke University, North Carolina, United States - NC | ecosystem: Engineered > Artificial ecosystem > Soil microcosm > Unclassified ... | reverse complement strand
CGCTCATGGTGAAGGTCGCCGAGAGTGTGTCGCCCACGACGTGGACCCAACACAGCTTCCGGTTGCCCACGCCGTACTCCCAGGCCCAGCGCCACGACGCGCCCATGTAGCGGACGATTTCGGCGACGCCGACGAGCGCGGTGAGCCCCGAGCGCAGCAGCTTGAATCGCGCCGCCGCCGCCGGGGGGAGCTCCTTGAGCGGTGCGCCAGCGGCCGGCGGCGTGGCCTCGTCGTTGTAGCGGTTGGCGGCCCAGTAGGCGCTCGAGCGTGCTCGCGTCATACTCCCTCGTCCTCGACCGTGTGCCCGGCCGCGGGCGGCGCGCCGGCGACCGGCGCCCCGACCCGCTGGAGATAGCGGATCACTTCGATGCCCATCGCGCGGACCAGCGAGGCCTCGCGCCCGTCGAGGTCCGCGCGAAACACGAGCTCGCGAAACGATCGCATGACGCTCTCCGACCGTCGGGTCTTGAAGAAGTCGATGGCCCACAGCGCCCGGTGCCAGTCGGCGAACAGCTCCTCGAGCTGCTCCGACGTCGCGGGGGCCGCCTCACGGCGCGGCGGCTTGAGCGGCACCGCTTCGCCACCTCGCGCGCTCCAGGTCTCGTAGGCCATGATCGCCACCGCCTGCGCGAGGTTGAGCGAGGGGTGGGTGGGATCGGTGGCGATGGTCACCACCGTGCGACATAGGTCGAGCTCGGCGTTGGTGAGCCCGCTGTCCTCCCGGCCCGCCACGATCGCGACGGGTCCCAGCGCCAGGTCCCGCACCAGCTCGGCGGCCGCGTCCCTCGGGCGCAGGGTCCGTCGCTTGGCCGCGCGCTCGCGGCCGGTCAGCACGAACGTCGAGACGCAATCCGCGATGGCCGCCTCGAGCGACGGCAGGATCTCGATCCGGGCAACGAAGTCCGCGGTGTTGTGCGCGATCCCCTCGATGCGCCAGGGGTCGAACATCTCGGGATCCACGAGCCGCATGCGCTCGAGCCCGAAGTTCCTGGCGATCCGCACCGCGCTCGCGATGTTGACGATGTCCTGGGGATTGACCAGAACGAGGATGGGCGACGCCGCGGGCCGGGACCGCCCCGCGTCATCCCTCGCCGAGGAAGGAGACGTCATACCGCTTCGCCTTGAGCGCCGCGGCGAACCCGGCCTTCTCGACGGCCTTCATGTACGCTTCCTTCGGCTCGACCTGCTTCGCCTCCACCAGCTCCATCAGGGCGTCGTTGAGCGTCACCATGCCCGCCCGCCGATTGGTCTGCATCACCGAGGGGATCTGAAAGGTCTTGCCCTCGCGGACCAGGTTGGAGACCGCCGGAATGGTCAGCAGGATCTCGCGGGCCGCGACGCGTCCGCCACCGATCTTCTTGCACAGCGTCTGGGCGATCACGCCCCGCAGCGACTCCGACAGCATGACCCGGACCTGGCTCTGCCGGTCGGGCGGGAACTGGTCGATGATGCGGTCGATGGTGGACGAGGCCGTCGTGGTATGCAGGGTACCGAACACCAGGTGCCCGGTCTCGGCGGTCTCGATGGCGATCGAGACCGTCTCGAGGTCCCGCATCTCGCCCACCAGGATGATGTCGGGATCCTCGCGCAGGGCGGCCCGGAGGGCCTGCTTGAAGGAGCGGGTGTGGACGCCGACCTGGCGCTGGGTCACCAGGCACTTCTTGCTCGGGTGGACGAACTCGATCGGGTCTTCGATAGTGATGATGTGGTCGTTGCGCGTCCGGTTCATCAGGTCCACCAGGGCCGCGAGCGTCGTGCTCTTGCCCGATCCCGTGGGACCGGTGACGACGACCAGCCCCTTGGTGAGGTAGCACAGGTTCTGCACCTCGCGGCTCAGGCCCATCTCGTCGGCGGTGCGCACCGTGGTCGGGATGACCCGGAACACGGCGATCGGCCCGTGCCGGTCGCGCCCGGCGTTGCAGCGGAACCGGGCGAGGTCCGGGATCTCGTAGGCCCAGTCGGTGTCGCCGATCTCGCGGAACTCGGCGATCTCGCGCGGCGTCATGATGCTGAGGAGCATCGTCTCCAACCGCTCGGCGCTGATCGCGGGGCGATCCTGCCGCGCCAGCTCGCCGTTGTGGCGCAGCAGCGGCGGCTCACCCGAGCGGAGATGGAGGTCGGACGCGCCGGCGTCCACCAGCAGCCGGAACAGGTCGTCCATCGCGGCTCGCGCTTCGGCCAGCTCGGCCGCATTGCGTCCGCCGGGCCCGGCGCTGCCCGCCGGCGGCGCCCCGGCGGCCCGGACCTCGACCACGGGACCACCGGCGCCCGGGGTGAACGCCACGGTCACCTGTCCGCTCGGCGCCTGGTACGGAAACGTCACCGGCTCGGCGCCGCCGAGGCGCGGGGCCGAGGCGGGATCCGCCACCTCGCGGACCAGGGTGAGGATCTGGCCGTCGGTCAGCGGCTCCTTGGTCAAGGGACGGGCGGAGCCGTTGGTCACCAGCGCCGCGGGCTTGCCGACGGCAAGCCGCAGGGCGTCGGCGCGCTGCTCATGCAGGACTTGGATCAGGCGATCGAGCCGGGCCACAGGCAGTCTCAGTCGAGGGGACGCGCAAACCGCACACGCGACTTGTTGATGTACCAGCTCACGTCGTCGCTGCCGAGCGCGAAGAACTGGCCCGCGCCGTTGAGATAGTCGAGGCTCCGGCTGCGGGAGGGGTGCAGCTCGATGGCGGCCCGCCCCCGGTATTCGGCGCCGCCCTGCACCACGACCTCGAGCTCGATCTGCCGCGCGGCCGACGCGCGGTCCGGGTCGAGCAGCGGCGAGGGTCCCGGACAGGACACCACCACCACCTGCGTCTTCGGCACGAATGTCACCCCGCCTCCGTCAAGCGTGAGGGCGAAGAAGGTGTCGCCCCGATTGAGCATCTCGAGCGGCGTCTCAGGCCCGGGGGGGTACGTGGTCCGCGCGTACAGGTGCAGATCGCCCGAGAGTGCGATTCCCTCGGCCAGCACGACTTCGGCGGGCACCTTGGTGGTGATTCCCCAGTCGCTCATGCGCTCGGTCCGGGCGGGTGGACGGAAACTGAGGACAGGCGTGCACGGCGGCAAGTGGGCATCAGCCGTGCAGCTCCGCGCCCGCCTGCTGCTCGGTCAGAGGAGTCGGGTCAAGATAGTCCGCGCCGCGCGAGGTGCGCGGCCATCGGTGCGCCCATGGCGCCGAGGCCGAGGAGCCGACGTGCATCGAAGCGTAGCCTTTCGGGAGCGCGAGCGGGCGAGCGAGAACGAGCGAAAGGTAGCGGAGCCGCGCGAGGATGGTACTGGCAGCGCGCCGGGCCGGATCGGCCGGACTAAGTTACAGCCATGAGCGCGCGCATCCTCCACGTGGACCTCGACGCGTTCTTCGTCGAGGTGTGCCGGCAGCGCAATGCTGAGCTGCGCGACGTCGAGCTGCTCGTGGTGGGCGGGCGGCGCGATCAGCGCGGCGTGGTGCAGTCCGCCTCGTACGGGGCGCGGCGGTTCGGCATCCACGCCGGGATGCCCATCGCCCAGGCGGTCCGGCTGTGTCCGCAGGCCACGTTCTTCCAGGGCTCCTTCCCCGACTACCGCGACGCGTCCCACGCCGTGCGGGCGGTGCTCCAGGAATTCAGCCCGACCGTGGTGATGGCGTCGCTCGACGAGGCCTACCTCGACTTCGCTGGGACCGACCGGCTGTATCCGGTTTCCCTCCTGCCGGTCGCCGAGCGGCTCCGCGACGCGGTCCGCGGCAAGACCGGACTCGCCTGCAGCGTCGGCATCGGCCCCAACCGGATGATCGCCAAGCTCGCCTCCGACGCGGCCAAGCCGCGGGGCCTGATGGAGGTGCGGGCCGGCTGGGAGGAGGGATTCCTGGCGGGGCTCGCGCTCCGGGCCATGCCCGGGGTGGGGCCCAAGACCGCAGACCGCTGGGCCGAGCTGGGGCTGGTCGACGTGTGGCAGGTGCAGCGGATGGAGGAGAACGCGCTCGAGCGTCTGATCGGCGGCGACGCCCGGGCCCTCAAGCGGCGGGCCCACGGGTACGGCGGCACCACCCTCCGGGCCGACCGGCTGCCGCGCTCGGTGAGCCGCGAGACGACCCTGTCGCGCGATCTGCGCGACCCCGTCCAGCTGGAAGCCACGCTGTCGCTGCTGACCGCGCGGGTCGCGGGACAGCTCCGCGACGAGCACCTGGTGGCCCGCACCGTGGCGCTCAAGCTGCGGCACGACGATTTCCGCACCGTGACGCGCCGCCACACGTTCGAGATCGCCACCGATCTCGACGCCGAGCTCTACGGCGCGGCTCGCGATCTGTTCCGCGCCGCGTTCGAGGAGGTGCGCGTCCGGAACCGAGGGGTGCGGCTCATCGGCATCGCGGCCACCAACCTGGCGGCGGCGGCGGAAGCGGATCTGTTCGAGCCGGCCGCACGGCGGCGGCTGCGGGATCTCTCGGTGGCGGTGGACCAGCTGCGGGAGAAATACGGCTTCGCCGCGGTGACGCCGGGGAGCGCCCTGCGCACCAGACGGAGGAAGCCTACCTGAGGTCCTTGTCCTCGAATCGCAGCCCTACCGAGCCGTTCGCCGCGGTCACCTGACTCCCCAGATCCCGAAACATCGCCGACGCCGACTGCCCCGCCGCCACCACCCGCGCCTGTACGGTGCTGTTCTGGAACAGCCGGTAATAGCCGACGAACACCCGGCGGGCGCCCGGGCGGACGGCGCAGCCGCAGTCTACCGCGCCCTGGAGCCCGGCGTTGACCGTCACCCGCAGCGGCCGAGTCGACGCGTTGGTGATGAGCGGGGCGAAGTAGGCGGTGTCGCCGGGCCGGCTCGACGCGTGCACGGCCGCCGTGCCGGCCAGCCCTCGCAGCACCGACGACCCGCGGACTTCCTCGCCCATCGGCTTTCCGTCGGCCGACAGCGGCCGCTGGAGTTCCCATTGCGCCACCACCGTCTTGCCACGCGGCACGGCGACGCGCACGGCCGCCCCCGGGGCCAAGGTGCGGGGAGGGTCGTCGCCCACGACCAGCCGGACCGGGGCGGCCAGGCCATTGGTGACCTCGACGTGGGGCCGGAGCAGCTGCATGACGCCAGCGCCCGCCGCTCCCACCAGCAGGAGCACCAGCAGGATCGGCAGCAGCGGCACCCCAGTTGCGGCCGGCCGCGGCGGGACCGCGGCCGACGGGCCGGGGGATGAGACGGCGGGCGGCTCAGAGAACGGAGTCGGAGGCTGGTCGGGGAGCGTCATCTGCGGAGCGTCATCAGTGAATAGGGAGAATCGCCCGCAGGGGGTCTCGACGCTCCGCGGCCCGAGGGCGGGCGGAGGCGGGCCTGATCGGTGGAGGCAGGAGGGAGGCGGCCGTCACCCGGACCACGACGACCCCGGTGACCGAGTCGACCCCCGTGAGCAAGACGTTGAACTTCCCGGTGGCGCGGGCGGTATCGCGCACCCGGACCGAGCTGCCCAGGTCCAGCGGATAATAGCCCAGCCGCATGGAATCGCCCGGTGCGACGGTGCACCGGCACTCGATCGTGTCGCCGCCGCTCACCACCGCCACCGCGAGCCGGCGCGTGGTGCGGTTGACGACCAGCGGTGAGAATCGCGCCTGGCCGCCGGCGCCGGCACCGACCACTTCCCGCACCTCTCCCCGGACCGGGCCGGTCACGATGCTGCCCTCGACTTCGGTGCCTAGCGACCGGCCATCGCCGGCGGTCGGGCGCACCATGGCCCAGTGCGCCTCGAGCGGCCGGCGGGCCGCCACGGGGAGCCGCAGGCTGTCCCCCGCCCGGAGGGTGAACCCGGTGTCCTCGAGGGTGAGGGCGATGGGCTCGGTCAGCCGGTTGTACACGACCAGCGAGCCCTGGGGCCGAACCGACGCCCAGAGTGCGCCGACCGCCGCCACCAGCCCCAGGGCGACCAGCGAGCGGCGGCGGCCGCCTCGGCGCGGGACCGGCATGGCGCCCGTTGGCGTGTCGTCCTCGAACCGACCCGACGCTCCGCCGGACGGAGGCCCTCCGCCTGCAGCCGCGGCCGGCGACGGTGGTGTCGCGCCGCGGCCCTCCCGCAGCGCGTCGAGCACGGCCCGGGCACTCGGGTACCGGTCGTCGGGATGCTTGGCCAGGCACCGGAGGATGACCGCCTTGAGCCACGAGGGCACGCGATCGCGCGACAGTGTCGCGACGGGGACCGGCTCGTGCAGGTGGCGGGTCACGATCTCCTGCGAGTCGTCGCCCTCGAACGGCGGGGCGCCGGTGAGCATCTGGAACAGCACCACGCCCATGCCGTAGACGTCGGCGCGCGCGTCCACGTCGGCTCGGCCCAGCGCCTGCTCGGGACTCATATAGAGGGGAGTGCCGACGATGAAGCCCGTCTGGGTGTGTCCAGCGGCCCCGTCCAGGTATTTCACGATGCCGAAGTCGACCAGCAGCGGCCGTCCCGTGCCGGCCTCGATCAGGATGTTGTCCGGCTTCACGTCCCGGTGCACCAGCCCGTGCTCGTGGGCGTGCTGCAGGGTCTCGAGCATCGGCTCGGCGATGGCCAGCGCGCGCTGCACCGGCAGCACGCCATCGGCGCGCAGGATGTCCGCCAGTGTCCGGCCCTCGCAGTAGGGCATCACGTAGAACACCAGCCCTTCCCCCTCGCCTACGAAGTGGATAGGCAGGGTGTTGGGATGGTTGAGCCGGGCGATCGCGCGAGCTTCCTGCTTGAACCGCGCCAGGGTGGCCGGGCTCCACGGAATGTCCGCCCGCAGCACTTTGGCCGCCAGCCGCCGTTGCAGGTCCTCGTCCCGCACCTCATACACCTCGGCGAAGCCCCCTCGCCCCAGGAGCCGGAGCACCCGGTACTGGCGGCCGAGAGCCCGTGCGAGCGCAGGCCCGCGATCGGGGTCCACCACGCGCGGCCCTTGCGCCGGCAGCTCGCCGGTAGCGAGCAGCGCGAGCCGTCCGGGCCCACATCGCGGGCAATGGGCCCGCCCCTCGGGCAGGGGATCGTGGCAGGACGAACAGATCAGGAGCGGCAGGGCGCCTCCGATACCCATGGTAGCCCTAAAGCTTAACCCATCGGCGGAAGGCCGGTGAGAGGCCGATTTGACCACCACGCGGCGGCGGGGCGGTGTGGATCAGACCCGGCAGGGCGGCCGGCCCCGTTCGCCCGATGCGAGAGCCGAAAACATGCCGATACAGCACAAATACATAGACAAATTGTCCTATCTACGGCCAACACTGAGTTCCTGTCCTATAATGTCTGCATGTTCCGCACGATTCTCTTGACACTCGGATGCCTCAGGCATATACTCCGGCTCCAGCGTGACCGTTCCCTGTCCGGAGCCCCGATGCGCCCGACCGTTCGAAACCGCTCGCCGCGCCATCGCGAACCGCCAGGGCCACTGTCCCGCTGCCCAGCAGCGTACCCGATGCCCCTGCGCTCGCGATGCGACGCAGGGGCATCTCACTGAGCCACCCTCCACGACCAGCGCGAGACCGCCATGGCCACGACCGCCCGCACGAGCTCCCCGAAGCGCATCACCCAGACCAGCGAGGTCTCCAAGCTGCTCGACCTCATCCGGCAGAGGAACATTCAGGTGGTCGACGTCAAGTTCTGTGACCTGCCGGGCACCTGGCAGCATTTCTCCATTCCCGCCGGAACGCTGGACGAGGACATGATCCGCGAGGGCCTCGGCTTCGACGGCTCCTCGATCCGCGGGTTCCAGGCGATCAACGAGAGCGACATGCTGCTCCTGCCCGACGTGTCCAGCGCGTTCGTGGATCCCGTGCTCGAGGTGCCGACGCTGTCGCTCACCTGCGACATCTACGATCCGCTCACGCTGGAGCCCTACTCGCGCGATCCGCGCTTCATCGCATTCAAGGCCGAGGAGTACCTTCGCACCACCGGCATCGCCACCACGTCATACTGGGGACCGGAGGCGGAGTTCTTCATCTTCAACAGCGTCCGGTTCGACCAGAACGCGCACGAGGGGTACTACCACGTCGAGGCGGAGGAGGGGGTGTGGAACTCGGGCCGGAACGGCGGCAGCCCCAACCTGGCCCACCGGCCGCGGCACAAGGAGGGCTACTTCCCCGTCCCGCCGGTCGATCGCCTGCAGGACGTGCGCTCGAAGATCATGCTCGCTCTCATCCAGGCGGGGGTGCCGGTCGAGGTGCAGCACCACGAGGTGGCCACGGCGGGTCAGGCAGAGATCGACTTCAAGTTCGGCACGCTGGTCCAGACCGCCGACCGCCTGATGGTGTACAAGTACGTAATCAAGAATATCTGCCACAACCTGGGGTACACGGCCACGTTCATGCCGAAGCCGCTGTTCGGTGACAACGGGTCGGGCATGCACGTCCACCAGTCCCTCTGGAAGAACGACAGCCCGCTGTTCTACGACGAGAACGGCTATGCCCTGCTGTCCGAGACGGCCCGCCACTACATCGGCGGCCTCATCGCGCACGCACCGGCCTTGCTCGCGCTCTGCGCGCCGACCACCAACAGCTACCGCCGGCTGGTGCCCGGCTTCGAGGCGCCCGTCAACCTGATGTATTCGGCGCGCAACCGGTCGGCCATCTGCCGGATTCCGACCTACTCGAGCAGTCCCAAGGCCCGCCGGGTCGAGTTCCGGGCACCGGATCCGACGGCGAACCCGTACCTCGCCTTCTCCGCCCTGCTCATGGCCGGTCTGGACGGCATTCAGCACAAGATCGAGCCGCCCGCGCCGATCGACGAGGACCTCTACGAGCTGCACGACGAGCGCAAGGCGTCCATCAAGACCGTGCCCGGCTCGCTCGCCGAGTCGGTGGCCGCGCTCGAAGCGGACCACGACTTCCTGCTCCAGGGCGACGTGTTCACGCCGGACGTGCTGGAGACCTGGATCACGATGAAGCGGACCAAGGACATCGCGCCCATCAACCTGCGGCCGCATCCGTACGAGTTCTTCCTGTATTACGACGCCTGAGGGCAGACGGAAGGACGGAACGACGGAAGGGCGGAAGGACCAGCTGGAGCTTCGTCCGCCACGCTGGTCTATCCCTCCTTCCGTCTTTCCGTCCTTCCGTCTCCCCCCATACATTCCCCCCATGCCCACCCCCCTCCGCAGCGCGGCCATTACCGACGGCGTGCAGCGCGCCCCCAACCGCGCCATGCTCCGCGCCGTCGGCTTCGGCGACGACGACTTCGGCAAGCCCATCATCGGCATCGCCAACGGCTACAGCACCATCACGCCGTGCAATGCGGGGCTCGACGTCCTCGCCCGTCGGGCGGAGGCGGCGGTTCGCGCGGCCGGCGCGATGCCGCAGATCTTCGGGACCATCACGGTCAGCGACGGCATCTCGATGGGAACCGAGGGCATGAAATATTCCCTCGTGTCGCGCGAGGTGATCGCCGATTCGATCGAGACGGCCTGCGGCGCGGAGAGCATGGATGGGGTCGTGGCCGTCGGCGGGTGCGACAAGAACATGCCCGGGGCGATGATCGCCATCGCTCGGATGGACATTCCGGCCATCTTCGTCTACGGCGGCACGATCAAGCCCGGCCACCTCCACGGCCGCGATCTGACCGTGGTGAGCGCGTTCGAGGCCGTCGGCCAGTTCAGCGCGGGCCGGATCGACGAGCACGAGCTGCTCGAGGTCGAGCGGCACGCCTGCCCGGGCATGGGCTCCTGCGGCGGCATGTTCACCGCCAACACCATGTCCTCGGTGTTCGAGGCCATGGGCATGAGTCTCCCGCGGTCGTCCACCATGGCGGCGGAGGACTCCGAGAAGGCCGACAGCGCGGCCCGCTCGGGCGAGGTGCTGGTGGAGGCGGTGCGGCGCGGCCTTCGCCCGCGGGCGATCCTTACCCGCCAGGCCTTCGACAACGCCATCGCGGTGGTCATGGCGCTGGGCGGCAGCACCAACGCCGTGCTCCACCTGCTGGCCATCGCGCACTCGGCCGGGGTCCCGCTCGCCCTGGACGACTTCGAGGCCATCCGCGCCCGCGTGCCCGTCCTGTGCGACCTCAAGCCCTCGGGCCGCTACGTCGCCACCGATCTCCATGCCGCCGGCGGCGTGCCGCAGGTGATGAAGCTGCTGCTCACCCACGGGCTGCTGCACGGCGACGCGCTTACCATAAGCGGGGAGACGGTCGCCGAGACCCTGCGGGACGTGCCCGAGGCGCCCCGCCCGGACCAGGACGTGATCCGCCCGTGGGGCCGCCCACTCTACGCGCAGGGGCATCTCGCGGTGCTCCGGGGCAACCTCGCCCCCGAGGGATCGGTCGCGAAGATCACCGGTGTGAAGGAGCCGCGGATTATCGGCCCCGCGCGGATCTTCGAGTCCGAGGAAGCCTGCCTCGAGGCCATCCTCGCGGGCCGGATCCGCGCCGGCGACGTGATCGTGATCCGCTACGAGGGTCCGCGCGGCGGCCCGGGGATGCGCGAGATGCTCGCGCCGACGTCGGCCATCATCGGCGCC
>Ga0310810_10011369_pt1 | contig 10407 bp, 6 predicted proteins | sample NCmetagenome_FD_207641 | JGI IMG/M metagenome (GOLD analysis project Ga0310810, IMG submission 207641) | Soil microbial communities from experimental microcosm in Duke University, North Carolina, United States - NC | ecosystem: Engineered > Artificial ecosystem > Soil microcosm > Unclassified ... | reverse complement strand
GCCCGTTGTATAGGCTTCCTACACAATATTTTGTAGGAAGCCTACACAATGAGCCGAAAGCCTGCCGCGCGCGTCGAGCTGCTTCGCGGCACCCTCGACCTGGTCATCCTCCGCACGCTGCTGTTCGGGCCCAGTCACGGCCACGCGGTGGCGAAGCACATTCAGCGCACGTCCGAAGATCTGCTGAAGGTCGAGACGGGCTCGCTCTATCCAGCGCTCTATCGCCTCGAGGAAAAAGGCTGGATTACGGCGTCGTGGGAGACGTCCGACAAAGGCAAGCGTGCCCGCTACTATCGCATCACGCCGCTCGGACGAAGGCAGCTCGCCAACGAGCGGTCGAAGTGGGACGCGTTCGCGCGCGCGATGCGGCTGCTGATCGAGCCTGGGGAGACATCGGAATGAGCGCTGTGTTCCGCCGGCTCGCATGGTGGCGGCGTCGCCGCGTCGCGGAGGAGGAGCTGCGCGAGGAGCTGGAGTTCCACCTCGCGGAAGAAACAGCCGAGCATCAGGATGACGGCATGTCCTCCGCAGACGCACGGCGACGCGCTCATCTCGATCTCGGCAATCCGATCTTGATCCGCGAAGACGTCCGCACGCTCTGGACCTGGACAACGCTCGAACAGCTCGGACAGGACGTCCGCTACGCGTTGCGGACGATGGTGAGATACCGGCTGGTGGTGGGACTCGCGATCGTCTCGCTGGCGCTCGGGATCGGCGCCAACACCGCGATCTACAGCTTCATGGACGCGCTGCTGTTCCGTTCTCTCCCGGTGCCCGAGCCCGAGTCGCTCGTCCTCGTCACCTGGCACAGCAAGCCGGTGAACATGGCCGCACGCGAACCCGAGTTCGTCATGCGCGCGATCAACGGCAGCACGTATCGCGACTCGTCCGGAACGACGGCGACCATCCTGCCGTTTCCCGCGTTCGAGCGACTGCAGGAGGTGTCGGGATCGGTGTTCTCGGGGTTATTCGCCTACAAGCCGGCGGGCAAGCTCAATGTGGTCGTCCGTGGTGACGCGGAGGTGGCGACCGGCGAGTTCGTAACCGGCGCATTCTTCTCGACGCTGCAGGTAGCTCCGGCCGCGGGTCGAGCCCTGCTGCCAGAGGACGACCGCAACGGCGCGACGCCGGTGGTGATCCTCAGCAGCGGCTACGCCGTCCGACGATATGGCAGCGTCCCCGCCCCGATCGGCCAGGGAGTGCTGATCAACCACGTGCCGTTCACCGTCGTCGGAGTCGCACCCGAGCACTTCTCCGGGATCGATGCCGCCACCGTCCCCGACGTGTATCTGGCGCTTCACAGCGCGGTGGTGCTCGAGGCCGAGACGCCAGAAGGTTTCCTCGACCAGAACTACTACTGGCTCGATGTGATGGGGCGCCTGCAGCCCGGCGTGCATCTGACCGACGCGCAGACAGTCCTGGCGACGCCGTTCCGGGAATGGGCGCAGTCCACCGCCAGGAACAGCGCGGAGCTTGCGAACCTGCCGGTGCTGGAACTCAAAAGCGGCGCGGGTGGACTGGAGACGTTGCGCCGCCGGTTCTCGCAACCAGTGTACGTGTTGTTCGTGATGGTCGGATTGATCCTGGCGATCGCGTGTGCGAATACTGCGAACCTCCTGCTCGCGCGATCGACCGCGCGCCGGCGGGAGATGGCGGTTCGCCTGGCCGTAGGCGCGGGACGGCTCCGCATCATCCGACAGCTGCTGACCGAGAGCGTCGTCCTCGCACTCGTCAGCGGGGCGCTCGGTGTGGTGGTCGCGTTCCTCAGCATTCAGACTCTGTCGCAACTGTTGGCCAACGGCCAGGAAGCAAACGGACAGCAAACGGTCGTCATCGACGCGCGCCTCGACTGGCGTGTGCTCGGCGTGACGCTGGCACTGTCGATCGCAAGTGGCCTGATCTTCGGGCTCGCGCCGGCGCTGCACTCCACGAAACCATCGCTGATCCCGGCACTCAAAGACACGGTGCTCGCGGACGCACGCCGGCGGCCGCGGCTCTGGGCGAGCCTGACGGTGATGCAGTCGCTGATCGTCTCGCAGCTGATCATGTCGCTCTTGTTGCTCGTCGCAGCCGGTCTCTTCGTGCGGACGCTCACGAACCTTCAGTCGGTCGAACTCGGGTTCGATCCGGACCATCTGCTGTTGTTCGACGTCAACGCGGCACAGTCAGGACGATCGACGTCCGAGGTAGCTTCGTTTTATGCGAATCTCCGGCGGCGTCTCAGCGAAGCGCCCGGCGTCCGGGACGCGACGCTCGCGCATGCGTCGCTGATCGCGGCAGGGCGTGGTCTTCCGTTTTCAGTGGATGGAGTTCGAGCGTCTGCGGCTCGCGTCCTGCAAGCCGGTCCGGCGTATCTGAACACGATGGGAATTCGCCTGTTGCGTGGCCGCGATCTGGACGAACGTGATGGTGCGGGCGGGACACCGGCAGTGGTGATCAGCGATCTGTTTGCGCGCACCTACTTTCCGGACCGCGATCCGATCGGGCATCGTCTTCAGCTTGGAATCGCTTCCGAAGCGCACTACGGAGGGCTGCGGCGCGATGTGCCTCCGGTCATTTACCTTCCGTACGATCAGACCACGTTTCCGCCGCTTGGCCAGATGACGTTCGTGATTCGAACCGACGCCGATCCGCTGCAGTATGCATCCACCGTCCGCGGCATCGTGCGCCGCGCCGACTCGCGCGTGCCGGTAATGAGGATGCGGACGCAGACGGCGGACATCGAGCAGACACTCAATCAGGAAATCATCTTCGCGCGTTTATGCATAGCGTTCGCTGTGCTCGCGCTGGTGATGGCCTGCATCGGACTTTACGGGACGATGGCCTATGGCGTCACGCGACGGACTCCGGAAATCGGGATTCGCATCGCGCTCGGAGCACGCCAGGGGGACGTGATGTGGATGGTGCTGCGCGAAGTGTGTGCACTGGCTGCCGTCGGACTGACGATCAGCCTGCCACTCGCATTGCTGGCCTCGCGACTCGTCCAGTCGTTCCTGTACGAGGTCGAGCCCAACGACCCGTACGTGATCGCTTCGGCTGTTGGTGTGCTGGTGCTTGCCACCCTTCTGGCAGGAAGCGGGCCAGCGCGGCGCGCGGCGCGGATCAGTCCCGGGCTGGCGCTGCGGGCTGACTGAAATCGCTCCGACGGCTCCATTCATTCCTACACGACTCGTCAGTGAGCGCGATCTGTGCGCGGTGTCATACTCGCGCGCTCGTCGTGGCACCTCTCCTGCACCCGCGCATACAGCCGCTCGGGTGTGAGCGGCGATACCACGTCGCAGGGGGGACCCGGAACGATGAGTACGAGATGCATCGTCATCACCTCAACCCTCGTGGGGGCGCTTGCCACTGGCGCCAACGCGCAGATAACCAATGCTCAACGGAGCGCACAGACGCAGCAATTGCAGGCCTTGCGTCAGGCGACTTCTGGAAGACTGATCGTTCCTGTGACTGGGGCGTTGGCAACCTCGGCCACCACGACGACCTCAGCGGACTCGGCTGCCAGCTCGCTGAATCAAGTCATCGGTTCGTTCGCGATTCAACGATTCGCGCAGACTACGACAGGTGACGTGGCTGCGTTCGGCATGTTGACGCTGAATCTGACCGACGCGTCGGGTGCCGCCCGAGCGATCGTGACGGAAGCAGCGATGCCGATGGCGCAGTCTCCCAACGGGTCGAGCGCTCTCACACCGAGTCGCACCACGCCGACGACGGCTGCATCCGCAGTGGTGCTCAGCAGCGACTCACGATCGACACAGACGCCGTCCGCGCAGGGTTGTGAGACGCTGAGCCTGGTCTTGAGGCCGGTGCAGCTCGACGTCCTCGGCATGGCCATTCAGATCGATCAGGTGAACGTCAATGTCATCTCACGAACGACGGGGCAGTTGCGGAATCTGCTCTGCGGCAGCACGAGTGCGACAGGAGGCATCAGCGCTGCGGACCGGATGAATATGCTGAACGCTCTGCTCGACGTGGTTGGATGATGTGTCTCACCTCGGCATCGGCTTCAGTACCGGCGCCACGCCCGCGGGCAGCGGCGTGCGGCCGACGTTGAGTGCCATCGAGATGAGCGAGTAAAAGCCGTTGACGCCGACCAGGTCCATGACGCCCTGCTCGCCGAACCGCGCGAGCGCGCGCGCGTATGTGCGATCGGTCACGGCGTGCTGGTCGTTCAGCTCACGGCCGAACTCGTAGATGATGTCCTGGTCGTCGGTCATCTTCTCCGGACGCCGGCCCTCGGCGACCGCCTGGATGATCTCCTCCGGCAGCCCCGCGGTCTTCGCGTCGGCGGCGTGAACGTACCACTCGTACTCCTGCGTCCAGCGCCGTGCCTGCAGGATGATGGCAAACTCGCTCAGGGCCCGCGGGAGCGTGTTGCCAAACCGCAGGTAGGTGCCCATCTTCGCGGCGTCAATCATCAACTGCGGGCTGCGGCTGAGCGGCACGAACGGCCCGAACACCTCCGTCATGCGCTCTTTCTGGAATTCGATGGCCGCCTTCTTCTGTGCCTCGGTCTGCTTGTCGGGCGGAATCGGCGGAAGTCGATCCTGAGCCAATGCGCGCGATGCCGCTCCGTGCCACAGACCGACGGCGCACACGCCGATGACACACGCGGTCTTGATCCTCGATGACTTAGTCATGTCTCCAGTCGCCTCCTCCGCGCCGCTGATTCTACGAGATCGCGACGCCCCGCTGATGAACAGCAGGGCGAGGGTCGCGGCGCTCCAGCTTTTCGCTGACAGCAGCTCCGTAGCATGATGAGCACCTGCGCGCCGGATTGAGGCGCGCTTCACGGGAAATCAGATCCATGGCACGCAGGTGCCGCTGGAGGAGGAGACCATGCCGAGTACCGTTCAGTTCCATCGAGTCCTGCGTTCGACGCCCGAGCGGCTCTATCGCGCGTTCATCGACCCCGACGCGATGGTGAAGTGGCTGCCGCCGAATGGCTTTACCGGCAAAGTCCACCAGATGGATCCGCGAACGGGCGGCACTTACAAAATGTCGTTCACCAATTTCACCTCCGGCAAGAGTCATTCGTTCGGCGGCACGTATCTCGAGCTCGTCCCGAACCAACGCCTGCGATGGACCGACCGCTTCGACGATCCGAACATGCCGGGCGAGATGACCGTCACTGTGAGCTTGAAGAAGGTCCTGGTCGGAACGGAGGTGAACATCGTCCAGGAGGGAATCCCAGACGTCATCCCGCCGGACGCGTGCATGCTGGGCTGGCAGGAGTCGCTCGCGCTGCTCGCGGAACTCGTTGAGGCGGAGATTCCGGACTGACCGCCGCGCGCCCGCGGCGGCCGGCAGCGGGCCTGACTACTTCATCGTGACGAGGTACTTGTCCACGAGCGGCCGATTGGGCCCCTGATACGCCGCCGCGTACCGTTGCATCTTGTCCCGATCGATGTTCGACAGAATCTGACCTGCGCGCACCGCTTCGTACTGCGACGTGATGGCGGCAAACAGCATGTCCTGATCGTTCGGGCGACGGGTGAGATAGCCGTCGAGCACCGCCAGCGCCTCGGTGTGACGGTTCAACATGCTGTACGCCATCGCCAGCCGGCGCGCGATCTCGTCGTGCATGGGATCGCGATCGTAGGCGGGCTTCAGGATGTCGACGGCCGATTGCGCCTGACCGATACGCAGGCGCGCGTCAGCGGTCACTACGTACGCCGCCGGCGGACGTGGTTCTTTGCCGAGCGCGAGCTGCCAGGTACCGGCGGCGTCCTGATCACGGCCGGCAGCGGCATAGCATGCGCCGAGGAAGAATCCGGCGGGGAAGAACTCACGCCGCGGTCCGGCTGCCGCCTGAAGCTGATCGACCGCCTCGTCGAGCGCGCCTTTCGAGAACAGATCGACGCCGCTCAGGAAGGCACCGGCGACCAGGTCGCCCGTGTTGAAGGCCTCCTTTGCCGCGGCGTCGTAGCGTCCGGCGCGCGCTTCGACCAGGGCCGTCTTCAGATCTGGTGAGCGCTGTTCGACGATCTTCAGCATCGTATCGAGCAGATCGCGATCGAGCGCGATCGCCCGATCGAACTTTGGCGGAGCAAGTGTGAGCGCCGGCGTGGCGACGGCAGCGGCCGGAGCCGTGGCCGTGCCTGCGCTTGCGGCCGCGCCGCGCTCCAGAACGAATGGACGCGCGAGCACGCCGACCGGTTGTCCGTCACGTGCGATTTTCGCCCGCACCACGTATTGCCCGGGGGGCAGTGACCGCGCCGGAACCGCGCCGGACGCTACGCGCCATGTCGCCTGCCGGCCCGGTTCGACAGACGCGTTGAGCATCGTCAGCGCAGGGGAGTCCTCGTTGTCGGCAATTTCGAAGGCGACCGTCGTACCCTTCCACGGTGCGTCGGTTGTCGAATAGAGCTCGAGGCGGGCCGCCACATCCTCTGTCAACACGTGCGGCTCGACCTGGATCGTCACGCCTCGCCCTGACGACGGTACCGGACCGACGACCAGATCGGCCATCGCAAACGGCTCGCCCGCCATCTTCCACGCGCTGACGTCTCGCACGATGCTGCCGCGACGACCCTCCTCGTCGATGACGGCAAAGCGGAGCGAGTATGTTCCCGGCTCTACCGTGACACCGCCCACGAACCTGAGCGCCTCGTTCGGGCTGCCCGACCCGGGGGTGAGCGTCAACTTGTCCAGAAACGAGGCGGCGACCTTGTTCTGGTTGTCTACCACGATGAATCCGACGGTATACGCACCCGCTTGTGCACCCGCCTCGCCGATCTGTGCCGCCACGACCATCTGCACCTTGTCGCTTCCCGGATCCTGCTGGACGAATGTCGTGGCGCGCACGGGCAACCCCTGGACCGCGAAGGGCGATGCCAGCGCCTCTCGTAGCGCCGTCTCCGGCGACTTGCGCGCGCGGTCCGCCATGCGCGCAGGAGACAACACGAACGCCTGTCGAGATCTGATGGTGACGTCGCGCCGCTTGACCTCGACGTCGATGCGGTGGCGATCGCCAACACTGTCCTTGGGACGCTGCTCCACGCCGAGGATGTAGTACGCGGAGATCTCGGACGCGAGCCGTTCGAAGACGGACTCGCCTGTGCCCGCGATTCGGAAGAGGCTGCCACGCGACATGGTCGCCATCCCTTCCAGCGTTTGCTGGTTGAGCCGCCGATCCGCGGACTCATTGGGGCGGCGCGTGCGCTGGGTCACATCCGTTTGCCGAAGATCGACGACCATCACGTTGATGGACGTACGGGCCTCACCCGCCATCGCGACCAGCGACCGCATTTCGAGTTCGTCGGAGAGGAAGCCCTCCGACAGGAGCACCATCAGCTTGGGGCCTTCGACTTTCGCCAACTGCTGGAGCAGGTGCTCCAGACCGTTCCGCGAGTGTTCGGCGTCCTCGCGTGCTTCCCGGACCACCTCTGTAGCTTCCCGATCGATGGCCTCGAGACATCGAGCATTGTCCCGGTCGTCCCTCGCCACGCGGCATTCCCGCTCGACGACGGTGTTGTAGACGAACCGGTCTTGTCTCTCGACGATCGCCAGGGCCTCGTTGAGGGCGATGCTGTACCGCCTGGTCGTCGACCGCTGCGCATGGCCCACGAGGCTTTGCAGCGCGCGCCGCAGGCGCACCTTGTCGTTGGTGAAGTCCACACGCACGCCGGGCTCCGGGTACGCGACGAGCGACACCTGATCGAGCGGGGTGAGGTGATCGAGGAAGCGGGACGCCGCGTCCAGAACAGGCCGGAGCGAACCGGGTCCTATATACACCTGGTCGATCGCCAGCACGATCCGGCGCCCGTTAGGCGGAGCCAGGTTGCTCGAATAGAAACTCTCCGTCTTGTCGGCCTGCTTCCTTCGCGCCGCCTCGACGTCGACCTTGACCAGATCGGCAGAGACCACGCGGCGCGTTTCGCCGTCGATCTTCACCGCGAAGTCGGGCGCGAGGAGATCGTCGACCGGTTTTCCGTTCTGGTCCACGACCGAGACGTCCACGGCGACGAGATCGACACCGGTCCGGAACCGGGGGCCCTGGATCGTTTCCGGCGTCTGGGAGGACTGGGCTGTTCGCTGTTCTTGCGCCGCGACGAGCCCTACGGCGCTCACGACGCACCAGGCGACGGGAAGCAATTTCCTCATGGGGACCAACTCCAAGGGGGCATGGTAACGCACCTCCGGTGCTCGGCCGGCGCCTGTTCGATCAACGGAAATTGTAGAATTCGTGTTTTCTGGGCGACATGCGGCTCCTTGGGTTCCTGGTCGTGACCTCCTGTATTGCCGCGCCTGTCTCGGCGCAGCCGGGCTGGTTCGATCTGGCGGTGCCGTCCGCCGCTTTGACACAGCTCGAGGTCAGGCTGGATGAGGGGCGCGCGCTCGCCATGCCTCGCGCGATCCGACAGCTCCACACCAACCCTCGCGAGGGGGAGCTGCCGGCGCATCTCGTCGAGTTCGAGCGATTTCTGACGGACCTCGATGCGGTCGAAAACGAATCGTTGCGAGCCGGCGGACGTGGTCTGAGCCTCGCGATGGCGAAGAGCTCGACGGAGCGGGATGTCCTCAAAAGCGCCGTCGAGACGATGGGCTTCCAACTCCGCGAACGGCGCGGCGTGTACGCCGTTGAGCCCAGTGGTGACGGCGATGCCGCGAAACGGAGAAAGCGGCTCGATGCGGCCGGCATCGATACGGCGGCGATCGAGAAGGCACTGAACGATGGCGAGACGGTCAAGCCTGCACAAGTCGTGACGATGCTGCCGTCGCCGTTGCCGCACGAGGTGTGGGAGAGCGCGATCTTCGAGCGCAAGATCCCGCCGCACTCGCTGTTCAGTGCCATCGCCCGGGATCGGAGAGCCTCGTTGCTCTTCTACGGCTTGCTGTCGATGCCAGGGGCGAGTCGGGCGTACCTCGCGAGAGAGCCAGGACTTCTGCAGCGACTCTATCGAGAGGTCGCTGGCACGGTGGCAGCCTTCGGTGGGTGCCTCCGCGTAGGTGACGATGGTCGGCTCATCGTGCCAGGTGGCGCCGAAGCGGTTGAATTGTGGGAGGCAGTCGCAGATGCGCGGCTCGAACAGCCTGGCGGTCGCTTCGTGCATGCCATCTTCAGTCGAAGTGAGGGACGTCTCGCGTATTTGTTCGATGCGATCGCTCACCTCGATGCGCCACATCAACGCTTCGCTCTCGGTCTGTGGATCAAAGACCGTGGCGTGCGCCTCGAGCGCTTTCGCGCGCTGTCACACGCGTTCGCTGAGGTGGACCCTACCTGGATCGTGCCGGAGCGGCCGTTCTCGCGGCCTTTGTACGATCCGGCCACGATGCTTGCCCTCGTCGAGGTCGGGCCACAGGGCGAGCCATTGCCACCGCACTACCGGCGGTTCTGGGATCGTGCGCTTGCCAGCATCGATCTGCCAAGTGCCGGGACGCGTGAGTTGAAAAGCGTCACTGAAGATGGCCTCGTCGATGCCGCGTGGCTCGCCGAACACCTGCTCCACGGACTCTTCCCCGAGCGGCAGCAGCGCTTGGGATGTTTCGCATTCGGCCAACGGGTGTTTGGGTCTGCTCGCGAGGAGGATCTCGAAGACATTCTCGTAGCGATCCGCGCCTGCAGTCGATATCCCGGGCTGGTGATGACCCTCGAGCGCGCCGGCGTGCGCCGGCCAGCCACATACGCGCAGGCGGCGCGACGTGCCCTCGAGATCGAGAACGTCGGCAATGCGGTCGAAGCGGTGCCACTACTCACGCAGTTTCAAGGCACGCTCGTCCTGCTCGAGCGGATGTCGCGAACTGGAGCCATTGCCACGACAGAGATCGACGGGCTCGTCGCGTCGCTGTGCGCCGTGACTCCGAGCGGTGGTCGCTACGAGGGTGCTTTGGCTGTATGGTTCGAGACGACGTTGTTCCCAGCGCTGCCTTTGCCCGGCGAATCCAACTGGCCTCTCGAATCGCGTCTCCTTTGGGCGCTTGCAGACACGGCGGAAGCCAGCGCGCCCTTCGAGTGGGAGGGTAGTCGCTATGTTGCCGACGTCACCGGCGTTTCGCTTCGCGAGCTCGTCGCCACCAGGGCGAAACAAGGCGGCAACGGGATCGATGCCGTGATGGCGTTGAGTCGTGCGCTGGCGGTATTGCGCCAGAAAGGTCTGACCCTCGATGCCCTGAAGACGCACACCGTTGCTCTCAAGACCGCCGGCGATGCGTTGGCCTCCGCACGTGCCTGGCCCGACATCCCGGACAACGTCCCCGATGTGAAGAAGAGCGTCGACCGCGCCGTGCGGGATCTGAACAAGATCGCAAAGCCTAACGACGTTGCGAAGGTTCCTCGCACCATCACGCCGCTCGCCGAGCTCGTGGATTATCTGCTCGGCGAAACGATCGTGGCGCTGACGTACGCACCTCACCTGGGAGATCCGCGCGACCTGCTTGGCCCAGAGAGCGACGAGTCACATCGCC
>Ga0310810_10011368_pt1 | contig 10407 bp, 13 predicted proteins | sample NCmetagenome_FD_207641 | JGI IMG/M metagenome (GOLD analysis project Ga0310810, IMG submission 207641) | Soil microbial communities from experimental microcosm in Duke University, North Carolina, United States - NC | ecosystem: Engineered > Artificial ecosystem > Soil microcosm > Unclassified ... | reverse complement strand
GCGAAGCACGCGCCCAAGCAGCTCGACGAGTTCCGCGAGGCGCAGGAGCAGGTCGGATTCGCGGACCGGATCCTTTTGTCCAAGACCGACCTCACGCAGGACGAGGAGAACCAGAAGCTCATCAAGCGGATCAGGAAAATGAACCCGCGCGCCGAGGTGAAGAAAGTGCACTTCGGCAACGCCCCGCTCGCCGAGATCCTCGACATCCGCGGCTTCAACCTGAACGCGATCCTCGAGCTCGACCCGGATTTTCTCGCCGATGCCTCGCACGAGCACCACGACGAGGTCGAGTCGTTCGTCTTCAGGTCCGAAAAGCCCTTCGACGGGACCAAGCTCGAGCAATTCCTCTCGGGCATGATCCAGGTCTACGGGCCCGACCTGCTGCGCTACAAGGGCGTGCTCTGGATGAAAGGCAACCCGCGCCGCGTCGTGTTCCAGGGCGTGCACATGATGATGGGCGGCGACATGGGCAAGCCCTGGGGCAAGGACAAGAAGCAGTCCATCATGGTGTTCATCGGCAAGAAGCTGCCGCGCGATCTCTTCCTCGCCGGTTTGGAGGAGTGCCTGGCCTGAAGTAACATCCCGGCCATGAGCCTGGGACGCGTCCTGCGGGTTCTCCTTGCGGCGGCACTGCTGAGCGCCCAGCACGCGGCGCTCGCGCACCAGATCTGGCATTCGGTCGACCAGAAATCGCAGCCGGCGCAGAAGCAGTTGTGCGGCCAGCACGACGCGCTCGGCACGGTCGCCGGTGCCGTCGACAGCGGCACGGTCGCGACGCCGGCCGAGTTGCCGCCCGCGTTTGCGTTCCGCTCCGTAACATTGCCCGAGGCGAGATCACCCGGGCTCGCTCCTTCGTCGCGAGGTCCTCCCGCTCTTTTCTGAAGTGAACATCCGGCGCGCGCCGCTCGATCGGCGCGCCTCGCGATTTTCTTTTCGAGGAGAGGACCATGCATCGCAATGTGATTTGCGCCGCGGCGCTCGCCGCGGCAACCGCCGCGCCGCTCGCGGCGCGCGCGCAGGATGCGGAGCTGCAGCGCATCCGCGAAGAAATCCGGCAGATGAAGGACGCCTACGAGCGGCGCATCGAGGCGCTCGAGAAGCGCCTGCAGGAAACGGAGGCGCGCGCCGCGAAGGCGCCGGAGCCGCCGAGCGAGGCGCCCGCGCGAACGGCCAGCCGCCCGGCTGGGGAGGGCGCGTTCAACCCGGCGGTGTCGCTCATCCTCAACGGCACCGCGTCGAACCTGCAGCGCGAGCCCGGCACGTTCCGGATCAACGGCTTCGTGCCGACGCGAGGCGAGGTCGCGCCGCCGCGGCGCGGCCTGAGCCTGGGGGAGTCGGAACTCGCGCTCTCGGCGAACGTCGACCCGCTCTTTCGCGGCACGCTCATGGCGGCGCTCAAGCCCGAAGGCGGCATCGAGGTCGAGGAAGGCTATATGCAGACGCTCGGCCTCTCGAACGGGCTGAGCGTCAAGGCAGGGCGCTTCTTTTCCGGCGTCGGTTACCAGAACCAGGTCCACGCGCACGCCTGGGATTTCACCGACGCGCCGCTCGTCATGAAAGCGTTCCTCGGCAACCAGCTCGCCGACGACGGCGTCCAGGTGAAATGGGTCGCGCCCACCGAGCTCTATATGGATCTCGGCGTCGAAGCCGGGCGCGGCCGCGCCTTCCCGGGCACCGATCGCAGCAAGAATGGCTTCGGCTCGGGCACCCTCTTCGCGCACCTGGGCGGCGACCTCGGCGCGAGCTATGCCTGGCAGGTCGGGCTCTCGCACCTGCGCACGTCGCCGCGGGACCGGGCCTACGAGGATTCCGACTCGAGCGGCGCGGGCGTGACGAACAGCTTCACGGGCCGGAGCCGGCTCTGGGCGCTCGACGGCGTCCTAAAATGGGCGCCCGAGGGCAATTCGAGCGAGGTCAACTTCAAGCTGCAAGGCGAGTACTTCCGCCGCAGCGAATCGGGCAGCCTGACCTACGACACGCAAGCGACGTCCCTCGGCACGCAGACCGGCGCCTACGGCTCGCGTCAGTCGGGGTGGTACCTGCAGGGCGTCTACCAGTTCATGCCGAAATGGCGCGCCGGCTACCGCTACGACCGGCTGAACGCCGGCGCGACGAGCATCGGATTGGTGAACGCCGGCGCGCTGACAGCGGCCGACTTTCCGATCCTGGGCGGCTACAACCCGAAGCGGAATACCGTCATGGTCGACTGGAGCCCGAGCGAGTTCAGCCGCGTGCGCCTGCAGTTCGCGCGCGACTATTCGCGCCTGGGCGAGCCCGACAACCAGATCTTCGTGCAGTACATCATGAGCCTGGGCGCCCACGGCGCCCACAAGTTCTGAGCCCGCCGCCATGAAACGCGCACTATTCCTTCTGGCAGCGTTTTTCCCGTGGCCGGCGTTCGCCGCGCTCAACATTTTTGCCTGCGAGCCCGAATGGGCCGCGCTCGCGCAGGAGATCGGCGGCGACAAGGTGGCGGCCTTCGCGGCGACCACGGCGCGCCAGGATCCTCACCGGATCGAGGCGCGCCCGAGCCTGATCGCGCGCGCGCGCAACGCCGACCTCGTCGTGTGCTCGGGGTCGGAGCTGGAGATCGGCTGGCTGCCGCTCCTTCTGCAGCAATCCGGCAACGCCCGCATCCAGCGGGGCTCGCCCGGCTATCTGGAAGCGTCGCAGGCGGTCGCGCGGCTGGAGATCCCGAAGGTCGTCGACCGCGCGCTGGGCGACATCCATCCCTCCGGCAACCCGCACGTGCACCTCGACCCTCGCAACATCGCGCGCATCGCCGAGGCGCTCGCCGCGAGGCTCGTGCAAATCGATGCCGCCAACGCCGCCTATTACCGCGAGCGCGCGGCCGACTTCGGACGGCGCTGGGCGTCCGCGCTCGAGAAGTGGACGAGGCTCGCCGCGCCGCTCAAGGGCGTGGCGGTCGTCGTCTACCACAAGGACCTGTCGTACTTCATCGCGTGGTCCGGCATGCGCGAGGCCGGCGCGCTCGAGCCCAAGCCCGGGCTGCCGCCGACCCCGGCGCACCTCGCCGAGCTCATCGAGCGCATGAAGCGCGACCCGGCGAAGGCGGTCGTCTTCTCGCCTTTCAACAATCCCGAGGCTGCACGGTTCCTGTCCGAGCGCACCGGAATTCCGGCGATCGGGCTTCCCTACACGGTGGGAGGAACCGACAAGGCGAAGGACCTGTTCGGCCTGTTCGACGACACGATCGAGCGCTTGCTCGGGGCGGCGAAATGACGATCGAGAGCGCGTTCGCGATTCTCTGGCCGGCGCTCGTCGCCGGGCTGCTCGTGGCCGCCACGCACGTGCCGCTCGGCATGCAGGTGCTCGATCGCGGCATCGTCTTCATCGATCTTGCCGTCGCGCAGGTCGCGGGGCTGGGCGTGATCCTCGCCGACGCATTTGGCTGGGAGCCCGCCGGCGCGGCCGTGCAAGTGGTGGCGGTGGGCGCTGCGCTCGGCTGCGCGCTCGTTCTCACCTGGACCGAGCGGCGCTGGCCCGAAGTCCAGGAGGCGGCGATCGGCACCGTGTTCGTCCTCGCCGCAAGCATCGCTGTGCTGCTCCTCGCCAAGAATCCCCACGGGGGCGAGCACCTGAAGGACCTGCTGGTGGGCCAGATTCTCTGGGTCGGCACGGCGCAACTCGCGGTGGCCGCGCTCGCCACCGCCGGGCTACTCGCGCTCTGGTTCGGGTTGGGCGCGCGCCTCGGCCGGGCCGGCTTCTACGCCGTGTTCGCCTGCGCGGTCACGATCTCGGTGCAGCTCGTCGGCCTCTACCTCGTGTTCATCACGCTCGTCGTCCCGGCGCTGGCGACCTGGTACGCGCGCTCGCGCCGCCTGCTGCGCGGCTATGCGATCGCGGCCCTCGGCTACGGGATCGGGCTTGCCGCCTCGATCGGGCTGGACCTGCCGTCGGGCGCCGTCATCGTGTGCGCGATGGCGCTCGTCGCCTCCGCATTCGCGCTGATGGGGCGCGCGCTAGCGCGCTGACTCTGTCTCGGAGAGCTTCCGCACGGCGCGGCGCAGGAAGCGCAGCTGCGCGGTCGCGTTGCGGCAGCCGCGGCAGATGGCGAAGTGCAGGCGTAGCGCGACGCGCTCGCCGAACGCGAGGTGGCGGTCCTCGCCCTGCGAGACCTTGCGCATCACTTCCTTGCACGCCAGCATCATTTGAACCAGCTCTCTTCCAGGCACATCCGCAGCGCCATCCGGGCGCGATACAGCATCACCCAGCAATGCGTCGAGGTGATCGCGAGCTCCTTACAGATCTCGGCGGTGTCGAGGCCCAGGTGCTCGCGCATCATGAACGCCTGCGCGGTGCGGGCGGGCAGCCCCGCCAGGCACTTTTCCAGGGCCGCAAGGAACTGCTTCTGCTCGAGAGCCCCTTCGGGGTGCTCCCAGGCGTCGGGCGCCTGCGACCAGTGCCCGCGCTCATCGAACAGGGCGTCGAACTCCGAGGCGTCGTCCTCGCCGGGCATCGGTTGCAGCTCGCGCGCGGACTTGCGAATCGCGTCGACGATCTTATGTTTCAGGATTCCGGTCAGCCAGGTGCGCAGGTTCGAGCGCCCGGCAAAGCCCGCCTCGCCCGCGAGCGCGGCGACGAGCGCCTCCTGGACCGCATCCTCCGCCGCCTCGGCGCTGCGCAGCTGCAGCTGGGCGTAGCGCAGCAGGTACGGACGCAGGCTCTGGACCTGGCTCTTGAAATCCACGGCCATATCCCCATCTTAGCTTCAACGCTTTTGACAGGAGGCCAACATGGCAAACGTTACGCGTTTTGATCCGTTCAACGACATCGTCGACGATCTCTTCAAGGGCTTTTTCGTCCGCCCGGTGGTCGCCGGCACCCAGGATGCCCTGCCGCGCATGCGCGTGGAAGTCGCCGAGAAAAACGGCGCCTACGCGGTCACCGCGGAGCTTCCGGGAGTGAAGAAAGAGGACATCAAGGTCGATATCGACGGCGCGCAGGTCACCCTCTCGGCGGAAGTGAAGCGCGAGAAGGAAGCGACCGACGCCGAGCGCCTGCTCCACACCGAGCGGCTTTACGGCAAGGTGTCGCGCAGCTTCGCGCTGCCGCAGGAGCTGGACGAGGACAAGGTCGAGGCGAAGTTCAAGGACGGCGTGCTGCTGCTCACGCTGCCCAAGAAAGCCGCTCCGGCGCGCAAGGCGATCACGATCCAGTAAGGGTTCGCGCGTTTTTTCTGTAGTATCGGGGGGCGCCATGAACGCCCCCCACAGCCATAATCCGCTCGCGGCCGAGAAGGCGCGGATCCTCGCCGAGGCGCTGCCGTACATCCAGCGCTTCCACGGCAAGACGATCGTGGTCAAGTTCGGCGGCAACGCCATGACCGACGATCTGCTCAAGTCCTCCTTCGCGCGCGACGTGACGCTGCTCAAGCTCGTCGGCATGAGCCCCGTGGTCGTGCATGGCGGCGGCCCGCAGATCGAGTCCGTGCTCGCGCGCCTGGGCAAGAAGGGCGAGTTCGTGCAGGGCATGCGCGTGACCGATGCCGAGACCATGGATGTGGTCGAGATGGTGCTCGGCGGACAGGTCAACAAGGAAGTGGTCGAGCTCATCAACCAGGCGGGCGGCAAGGCGGTGGGGCTCACCGGCCAGGACGGCGCCTTCATCCGCGCGAAAAAGCTGATCCTGCCCGCGGACGCGAAAGGCAACGGCAAGGTCGACCTCGGCCAGGTGGGCGAGATCGAGAAGATCGACCCCACGGTGATCTCGGCGCTCGAGGCCGCGGGCTTCATCCCGGTGGTCGCGCCGATCGGCACTGGTGCGGACGGCACCACCTACAACATCAACGCGGACCTTGTCGCGGGCAAGCTCGCCGAGATCCTCGGCGCCGAGAAGCTCATCATGATGACCAATACGCCGGGCGTGCTCGACAACAAGGGCAAGCTCCTCACCGGGCTCACGCCGCGCAAGGTGGACGAGCTGGTCGCGAAGGGCGTGGTCTCGGGCGGCATGCTGCCCAAGATCGGCTCGGTGCTGGATGCGGCGCGCGCCGGCGTCAAGTCCTGCCACATCATCGACGGCCGCGTGCCCCACGCGCTGCTCCTCGAAGTCCTGACCGACGAAGGCGTCGGCACCTTAATCAAAAGCAAATAGGCGTGCGCATCGCCGCGCTGCCGCCGTCGAGGCGGGTGTGGATCTTCGACCTCGACAACACGCTGCACGACGCACGCCCGGAGATCTTTCCGGCCATGCACGACCAGATGAACGCCTACATCCGGCGCCACTTCGGCGTGGACGAGGCGGGCGCGGGCGAGATGCGGCGCTTCTTCTGGGAGCGCTACGGCACGACCCTGAAAGGCCTGGTGCGCCACCACGGCCACGACCCGGCGCGCTTCATCCGCGAGACCCACGTGTTTCCGGAGCTCGCCTCGATGGTGGTGGGCGAGAACGCGCTGCATCACGCGCTCGCGCGCCTCGCGGGCAGGAAGCTCGTCTTTTCCAACGCGCCGCGGCATTACGTCGAAGGGGTGCTGCGCGCGCTCGGCGTGCGGCGCTTTTTCGACGCCGTGTACACGATCGAGAGCACGCGCTACCGGCCCAAACCCGCGTTCCAGGGCTTCCGGGTGCTCCTGCGCAAGCACGACCTGGAGGCGCACCGCTGCGCCCTCGTCGACGACCAGATCGAGAATTTGCGCGCTGCGAAGAGGCTCGGCATGTCGACCGTCTGGGTCAGCGCCGAGCGCCGGCGCGTGCCCTTCGTGGACTTGCGCGTCAAATCCGTCACACAGCTGCCGCGACTCGTGTTCCGTTACGCCCCATAGGCGCCCCCGGGGCGTAGAATTTCCTCATGCCGCGCGTCAAAGGGGAGCGGCGGCTCGAGATCCTCAAGGCCCTGGCCCAGATGCTCGAGCAGCCGAAGTGGGGAAAGATCACCACGGCTGCGCTAGCCGAGAAGCTGGGCATCTCGGAAGCCGCGCTTTACCGCCATTTCGCTTCGAAGGCCCAGATGTACGAGGGCCTGATCGAGTTCATCGAGCGCTCGATATTTACTCTTGCGAATCAGATTGCGGCGGATGAACCCGATGGCCGCAAGCAGGCCGCCAAGCTGGTCGAGATGCTGCTCGCGTTCGCGGAAAAGAATCCCGGGATGGTGCGCGTGATGACGGGCGACGCGCTCGTCGGCGAGCACGAGCGCCTGCAGGCGCGCATGAACCAGTTCTACGAGCGCTTCGAGGCGACGCTGAAGCAGGCCCTGCGCGCCCCCGGTGGCGACGGCGGCAAGAAGGCGCCCGAGGCCGAAGTGTCGGCGCAGGCGGGCTCGCTCCTGCGCTATCTCATCGGCTGCCTGCACCAGTTCGCGAAATCCGGCTTCGCCCGCAAGCCCACCGAAGGCTACGCCGCGCAGCGGCACTATCTGGCGGTCTGACGGTCCCGGCGTCGCCGCGGGGCGTCAGCGCACTTCCGCGGGAACATGCGAGCGCATCGCGCTGTCCACGGTTTTTCGCGAGTCGACAGGAGGCCTGCATGTTCGTGATGACAGAGGCCGCGGGCGGGTTCCTCACGCACGTTCTGGAGGAGGCCCACGCCGCGGAAGACACCGCAGTGCGCTTCGTGCTCGAAGGCGAGCACATCGCGCCGAAACTGGACACGGTTCACCCGGGTGACGACGTGTTCGCGCACGCCGGGCGCAAGGTGCTCATCGTCGACAAGGGCGTCGCGCGAGTGCTCGGCTCGAGCATCCTCGACGTCGAGAAGACGATGAGCGGCAGCAAGCTGATCCTGATGCACTGAGCGGGATCAGCGGCAGACCGGGCAGGCGGGATCCTTCTTCACGCGCACCGTGCGCCAGTCGGTGCGCAGCGCATCGAGCAGGAGCAGGCGGCCGGAGAGCGGCTCGCCCGCGCCCGCGAGCAGCTTCACCGCCTCCATGGCCTGCAGCGCGCCGACGATGCCGGTGAGCGGCGCGAACACGCCGAGCTGCGAGCACTGGACTTCCTCGACCGCGCCGTCCTCGGCGTACAGGCAGGCATAGCAGGGCGCGTCCGCTTTCCTCAGGTCGAACACCGTCACCTGCGCATCGAAGCGGATCGCCGCGCCGGACACGAGCGGCTTCTTGTGCGCGACACAGGCGCGGTTGAGCGCGTGGCGCGTCGCGAAGTTGTCGGAGCAGTCGAGCACGACGTCGACCCCCTCGATGCAGGGACCGAGCGTTTTTTCGTCCAGCCTTTTTTCGATCGGCAGAACTTCGACTTCAGGATTCAGGGCCGACAGGGCGGCGCGAGCGGCGGCGACCTTGGCCATGCCCACCGAATCGGTGCGATAGAGGATCTGGCGCTGCAGGTTGGTGAGGTCGACCTTGTCGGGGTCGGCGAGCGTGAGCCGGCCGACGCCGCTCGCCGCGAGGTAGAGCGCCGCCGGGCAGCCCAGGCCGCCCGCGCCGACGACGAGCGCGCGCGCCGCGCGCAGCCGCTCCTGCCCCTCCACCCCGATCTCATCGAGCAGGATGTGGCGGCTGTAGCGGAGCAGCTGCTGGTCGTTCACCGGTAAACCTGATCCTCGCTTTCGCGAGGATGACGAACGCCTTACCCGGCGCTCGTCAATTCGCCTTTGCGGCGGGCTTGGTCGAGGCGACCGAGGGCGCGAGCCCCTTGACCGGCTCGCCCTTCAGGAAGGCGATCGCCTGCTGCAGCTGGAAGTCCTCTTTCGAGCCGAGCTCGATCGGGCGCTGCGCCTCGCCGGTGGGCGTCGGCGCGGGTTTCGGGCGCAGGTTCTTCTCGGCGTCCTTGTCCTGGCCGTTCATGAGGTGGCGCGTGAGGTCCGCCTCGCGCAGGCGCGCGAGCGTCGCGCCCGGCTCCTCCACCACCAGGTCGGGCGTGATTCCCTTGGCCTGGATCGAGCGGCCGCTCGGCGTGTAGTAGCGCGCCGTCGTCAGCTTGATCGCGGTGTTGTTGCCGAGCGGCATGATGGTCTGCACCGAGCCCTTGCCGAAGGTCTGCGTGCCGATCACGGTCGCGCGCTTGTGATCCTGGAGCGCGCCGGCGACGATCTCGGAGGCCGACGCCGAGCCGCCGTTCACCAGCACGACCATGGGCACCGTCTTCACCGCGGCCGGCAGCGTCTTCAGCACGTCGTCCTTCAAGCCGCGCAGATAGTCCTCGTTCACGGCGTAGAACTTCTTGCGCGCGTCCTCCGTGCGGCCGTCGGTCGATACGACGAGGGCCTTGGTCGGCAGGAACGCGGCCGAGACCGCGACCGCGCCGTAGAGCAGGCCGCCCGGATCGTTGCGCAGGTCGAGCACGAGCCCTTTGAGCTGGCCCTGCTTGAACAGGTTCTCGAGATGGTGCGCGAGGCTGTCGGCGGTCGACTCCTGGAACTGCGACAAGCGGATCCAGGCGAAGCCGGGCTCGATCATCTTCGACTTCACGCTCTGCACCTTGATCTCGGCGCGCGTCAGCGTGACCACGAGCGGCTGTGCCTCGCCCTTGCGCACGAGCGTGAGCGTGATCGGCGTGCCGGCGCGCCCGCGCATGCGCTTGACCGCGTCGTTCAGCGACATGCCCTTCACCTGCGCGTCGTCGAGCTTGACGATCAGGTCGCCGGGCTTGATGCCGGCGCGGTAGGCGGGCGTGTCCTCGATGGGCGAGATGACCTTGACGAGGCCCTCTTCCATGCCGACTTCGATGCCGAGCCCGCCGAAGCGGCCCTCGGTGCCGACCTTGAGCTCCTTGAAGGCGTCGGCGTCCAGGTAGGCCGAGTGCGGGTCGAGGCCGGAGAGCATGCCGTTGATCGCCTCGGTGATCAGCTTCTTGTCCTCGACCGGCTCGACGTAGTTGCGCTTGATCGCGTCGAACACGTCGCTGAAGGCGCGCAGCTCCTCGACCGGCAGCGGCAGCCGCGCGCTGCGGTCCGCGATCGCCTGGAAGTTGAGGCTGACGAGTATCCCGGCGATCGCGCCTAGCGCGATCAAACCGGCGCTGCGTAGTTTGCTTTTCATCTCAGTTTTACCCATCCCAGCGGGTCGAAGGGCTTGCCTTCGTGACGAAGCTCGAAGTATAGCCCGGTTTCCTCGTTTCCTCCGCTCGCTCCGACCGTGGCGAGCGCCTCTCCGAGCGTAACAAGGTCGCCCGGCTGCTTCAGCAAAGATTCGTTATTGCCATAGATCGTTAAAAAATTCTCACCGTGATCGACGATCAGCAGGTTGCCGAAGCCGCGCATCCAGTCGGCGTAGACGACTCTGCCCGGCGCGACCGCGCGCACCGTTTCGCCCTCGCCGGCGCGGATGAATACCCCCTTCGCGGGCGCGCCGCCCGAATCCGCCGCGAGCCGCGGCGCGCCGAATCGGCCGACCAGCTCGCCGCGCACGGGCAGGCGCAGCAGGCCTTTGAGCCGCGAAAACGGGCGGCTGTCGTCCCGGCCCGACTCGACCGCCCGCTCGACCCGCAC
>Ga0310810_10011367_pt1 | contig 10407 bp, 8 predicted proteins | sample NCmetagenome_FD_207641 | JGI IMG/M metagenome (GOLD analysis project Ga0310810, IMG submission 207641) | Soil microbial communities from experimental microcosm in Duke University, North Carolina, United States - NC | ecosystem: Engineered > Artificial ecosystem > Soil microcosm > Unclassified ... | reverse complement strand
CGGTTTCAGCTCCATCTCGTGCACCTCAGCACAGCTGGCGCCGTACCTCGATGGTTCGAAGAACCTGACCTTCTCCGACAACACCGAGTAGCTGGTGCCGTCGCCCTTTGGCGGGTGATTCCTCCGCCATTACGAGATGGCAGCTCAGGTCGCCGCATACGATCACACCGTAGAGTCGTCAGCGGGACAATGTCGAGCGAATCATGTTACGGGCCCCCCGAGACAATCGGCTGCACAGAGAATAAGGGGCTACTAGAGTGCCGATGACAAACGGAAAGATCGCCCGCCCATAGCGCCCATCAAGAAAATAATGTCCGGCCTGCCTGATGTAAAACCTGCCCGCATCCTTGCGTCTGCGATTCAAAAGCTTCCAGCGCGACTGCATCGCTTCACGGGCATAGTCCTCAAACGAGCGTTCCTCAAGACCCGAGCGTCGCCGGTTCGCGTTGTCTTTCGCCCAGCGCGACGCCACCTGCATCCGGTCGAAGTATCTATACGTGTTAGCGCCTGCGTGAAAACGATAGAGCACGAGCGCATCCGGCAGGATATGTACTGTGTACTGCTCTGTAAGTCGTAGTCCTAGATCATAGTCGTCAGCTGGGTAGTATGCTTGCCGGTAGCCACCTACGTCGAGAAACACACTTCGTCTCCCCATCATTGTCGAGTGCAGTATCGACCCGTGCTGCAGCGCATCATAGGTCACGACCTGCCTCTGCGCGGTGCCACCACTCATTTGATCCGGGTTGCGCCAGACTTGCTTATCGCCGAACTTATAAGTGTGCGAAAACACGACGTCGACCGTACGGTGACTCTCGAGATAGGTATGTTGCACCTCAAACCGGCGAGGAGTGCAGAGATCATCCTGATCCACCCGCGCCACATAGCTGCCGCGTGCCTCGCGGAAGCCCAGATTCATGGTGCGGCACAGGCCTTCGTTATCTTTGTGAATGACCCGCACGCGCGAATCAGTTAGCGAATCAAGATAGGACTTGGTTCGTCCCTTATCGTTACTGCCATCGTTGATAAGAAGGAGTTCAAAGCTGGGTCGTCGTTGCACCAATATCGAATCAATGGTCTCAGCCAGATGCGGCATTCCATTGTAGATTGGCACAATGACGGTCAACTCGATAGACATGTGATACCCGGGCGACAGCTCAAGTTATTGGCGCCGGACGGTGCCAGCCATTGGTTCGCCGTACACCTGCCTGACTACCGTAGCCCACGTCAACTCTCGAGCCCTGGCGAGAGCGCCGAGTTGCACAGCGCGCAGCGTATCGGGTTGGTCAGCCAGGATTGTCATCGCTTCCGCCAATGCCGCCACTAACTGTTGCCGACTCCGACGGGCCGTCGTCACGACGATGCCGGAATTCTCGGTTACGAGCACACCGGGACCGCCGAGATCGAAGCACACGACGGGCAAGCCGTACGACATCGCGTCCAGAACGACGCCTCCGCTCGAATCGTGGAGGCTTGGAAAAAGCAGGACATGGTGGCTACGGTAGACGGAGGCGAGTTCAGATTGATGCATCCAACCGTTCCATTCGACGGCGTGCGCGATTCCGAGCGTTTGACACAATCGGCGCCACCGCCGACCCTCGGGTCCGGCTCCGACGATTGTCAACCGTGCACTGGGCACGTCATGCAGCACCGTCGCAAGGGCCCGCAGCCCGTACTGCATGCCTTTCCAAAAGAGAAACCGGCCGACGAATAGAAACCTGATGCCGCCATCGTGTTGGGCGGATTGCGGAGAAGCAGCTGCACTGGCCACGCCAATCTCGAGAGCGTGTCTGACCTTGTGATGATACCGACGTGGCAAGGCCATACCGGTGTGCGGTGTTTTTACGAGGATCAGGTGTGCAGCGCCACACGTTTCATGAAGCCAGGGATTCCACCTGGCGACCACGTTTGTCAGATCGCGGGCGGCATCGAGAAGATGTCCCTTGAGGCCGTAGTCCATGCGAAGCCGAAACGGCGTCCGCTCGCCACCGCCCACGGGACCAAAAATGAACGGAATCCCGAGCCTGCCCATAAAACTGGGATGCCGAAAGACGCCGAAGGTGAGGTGCTGGACGAGATCGAATTGTTCCTGTCGATGGAGCTCGCGAGCCCTGCGGTACGCGCCCCACTGCCACAACAAATAATAGAACTGCAGAATAGGCGCCTTCTTCTTCAGTGTGGCTAACCAATTCGGAAGATCGTAATAGACGAAACGGACGTTGGGCAGGTTGGGCGATACGCGCTGAATCGCCTGCTGATTGTTTGTGCGAGTCACTACCCAGACATCGTGGCCTAGCCGGGCCAGTTCGAGTACCCAGTGCCACCCAACGCCCGGTTCACTTCCGCGATCCGGCTCGCACGCATAGGCAGAAAGCAGCAGCTTCATTGTGAGGCTTTGGACACCAGGTCGTGACCAGGCGTTACGAGAGCACTCGACTGGAGCAAATCATCGAGGCCCTGTGCTGAAGGTGGAATTCCTAACAGGAAGCGCGTGAATCCCGCGCCGGTCAGCCGGCCGCCTGAGGGAGATAGTCCGCATTAACCTTAGGGCCGGCGCCTCCCGCCTCGCTGCGGCCTTCGTACTCACGGAGGGCCCTTGAAAATTGCCACCACGCATTGACGCCTTTCAACGATCCGGCTACGGCAAATCCCCACGCCCCTCCCTTCGCGCCGGCGAGATACGCACCGGTCAATCCGAAGAAAAGAGTCAGCGCCGCCTCAATGCAATTCGTACGGAGTATCCTTCTGGCCGCCGCCAGGCAATGCAGACCGATCGACGCGCCGAATGTGGAGGCGTAACCCGCAAAGGCAATCACAAGGGGAGCCACCAATGATCGGCCGGCATCCCAATTCGTTCGCAAGACGGACTCCCCGATACTGCTGGGTACAACGGCGACAATCATGCCCCAGGCGAGCACTCCCATCGTCAAAGCGAGAGACAGCCATCGACAGTCGTGCGCCAACCGCCTCGGCGAATCGCGCAATTGTCGAACGCCCTCGGCCGTTGCGACCAACCCCACGCCGCTGAACATGATGTTGAGTGGGCCGAGCAGGATTTGAGCCGCTTGCAGACGGCCCAGTTCACCGAGACCGGCAATGCCTCCAATTGCAAAGATGGTCACCGTCGAAACGCCTGTCGTGATTGCGAATTCAGCGAGGAACCGTGGCGCAATATCGCTGTGGCCCCGCAGCCACCTGAGGGCGGTAAGCGGCCCACAGGGAATAACTTTGAGCTGCAACAAGCCAACGACTGCGGCCACGCATCCCGCGCTCGCCCAACTGAACGTGAACCACGTAAGAGAAACAACGCCGCCTTCCCGCAAAAGCACGAACGCCGTAAACATCACCGCTGCCCACGTCGCATCGCTCAGCAACGCGGCGGCGCCGCGTTGTCGCGCCAGCAGCGCGAAGCGCGATACGTCTTGCACCAGTAGAAGCGGCAGCGAGACACCGACGATGGTGAGCACGGACGATACGGACCCGGCGAGTCTGGCGGCCGCGATGAGACAACCGGTCCCAATGACGATCCCGGCCAGCAGCGCCGTTCCGGCCGAGCGCCTGATGCCATCGCGCCACTCGTGCTCTGACAGGGAGCTGTGCCGGACGATGAGCAACTCACTGGCTACGGCCCGAACGCCTCCCAACGAAAATGTGAACGGCGCGTACGCCACGCTGAACGCGCCAAGATCCCGAACGCCAACGGACCTGGCGATCAGAACGCCAAGCAGGAAGTTCGTGCCGCTCGAGAGCAATTGGTCCGCAAAGGCCCACCCGAACCGCCGGACCACGTGCCCAGCACCCTTTGCCGCAAGGTCTCGCATATTCACGAACAACCCGGCGAACCCGGTTGAGCGTGCACCCTGGAAGAGCAGAGCCGACATCGTTGACGCGCTCCGCCAAAAAGAGCCGCGCGTCGTCATGCGAGCGACGGCGATGCCGAGTTTGCGGTGGTGCTGAGAACGGAGGCGCAGAGCGCGACAGTCTCCGCCATTGTGTGCCGGCGCTCTCGGTTCGTCCCGGGTACCGTCATCGCCTGCCCTCCGAGATCGAGGGAAATAACGAATACCATCTCATGTTGCACGAACCGTGTGTCCGATTGACGCAAGCGTCACCAAGATCTCCAAGGCGATATCCTGTGGTGACCGCGTCGCGTCCAGCGTTTTGACGTTAGGCATGCGCAGAGAGGACCAGGCGAGCAGCTCTTGTTCAATCTGCGTCAGCGTCAGTTCCTGTTTACGCTCCCTGATAACGTACGGCGGGGCGGTTAGGTTCACGATCAGGTGTGGCTGCGGCAACAAACGCAGGACGGCGCGCGCCAACAGTTCGGGTCCGTGAAATTTCATGGCAGCTGGTTGGACGACATAACCATACATCCAACGGTCGCCAACGATCAGCAGGCCCCGCTTGAGAGCTGGCCGAACGGATTTCAGGTAGCCTACCCAGCATCTGACAGCGTTTCTGACGAGACGGATCCAGCCAAGCATCGCAGAGCCGCCTCCGCGCGCTTTCGGAGGCGGTACCGCCGTCGGGTCGGGCGCCTCTTGCCACCGACCGTCCAACGGCGGAAGGAAGTGAAAGTACGTGGCCGGTCCTTGATGGTGGGCGAGCAAGGCCCGTGCGACGGAAGTCTTGCCGACTCCATCCGGTCCAACGAGGACGACAAAGCGTCCTCGCGCATCTGAAACGGGAAACATCCCCTTTAACCCTCGACCCTGCGAAGATGACACTGGCATTTGCGCTTTGATGAACGGATCGCCGGTCAGCAGGTCTGCTGCACACCAGTCGAGCCGGCCAACAAGGAAACTCCAGAAGCGAGAGTTTCGCATGGCCATCATCGTTTTATGCGGGCCGCAGACGCAGACTCGACTTTCGGGGGTGTGGCCGCCGGTCGGCGGCCGTCCTGGCCCGACTGGCCTCGCGTAAAAGACCAGGAATTAGTGCCGTCGTCGACCAGAAGGCGAAGCCCAGTGGGCCCGCGTGGATCGCTTCGATCTGAGTGATTCCGCTGAGCAGGGCCACGGCGAGCAGTCCAGCCGATGCAACGGCGCTCGGTCGCCCGCCGGCGACCGCCAGCAGACGCACAGCCAACCAGAGCAACGCGCCGCACAGCACCAGATAGAGAGCTGCTCCGAGGATTCCGCCGCCCACCAGCACTTCAAAAAACACGGAATGGGCGTTGCCGAGACCAGGATTGTATTGGGGTGCGTACACGCGAGTCGCTGCGAAATACCCGAGGCCAGTTAGCGGCGACTCACGCATCACAATATCGGTCAGGTATTGCCACAGTGGGATGCGATCGCTCATCGTCCTGACGCTCTCCGGGTCCTTCACCAGAAATGCAGTGGTGGACGTCATCGCATCCATCACGAATACGCCGAACGCGAACACGAAGAGCGGCACGATAAGCTGTCTGACGCGCAACCCTCTACCCTGCGTGAGGCCGATGACGAGGAATGCCAGCACGGCTAAGTCGGCGCTCCGCGTGCGCGACGCGACAAGCAGCCCACCAAACAGCGACAATGCGCTCCAGAATACGGGCGCACGCAATGGCGGCACGCTGGACAGGCAGAATACCAGCCCGATTACTGCCACACTGCCTACATCGGTCAGGTTGTTACCAACAATACGTGTCTGTCCAAGCACGATACCCGTATCAATTGCTCTAGCCCCAGCCACGAGTTCTGGCGAGAACACGAGTGACGCAACGATCGCTACTGCGAGCACGCTCACGCCGAGAAACAGATGTCGCAAGCACGCCGACGTACCAAACCGATGTGTGAACACCCAGACGAAACTCAGCATGACCGCGAACTGTCCAAGAGTGAAAGCGGTCAGGAGAAGTCCCGGCGATTCCCAGGCGGACAGCGTCAACGCTGCGATGAACAGCGCACCAAGAGCCTGGGCAGGGTTGATGGCAGGGACGATGCCGCGCCGCAGCACTGTCGGGTACAGGCGCGCCAGCACCCACAGGCCGCCACAGGTCCAGACCGCCAGATGCATGAGCACGACAACATCGATCGTTCCGGTCAGCGATGCAGTTGGATCACGCCCGCGGAACTTGGGAGGACCCGACATCAGCACAACGAAGAGCAGGCTGTCAAACCAATTCGGCGCGTCGGCCACGCGAGTGGAGGTAGGCGGCATAGCGTAGGTCACCATTCAGGGTCACCGCCGACCATCGAGGTGCAGTGCACCGTTGCGCCCTTAGTAGTCACAGCTGAGGCTCGAGGAATCGACGTCTCTGGCACTCCACGAAGCGTACTCGTTTGGCGCGGCAGGAGGGCCACTTAGTTGTTCCGAGTACCGGTACGGAGATCGTACCGAACCGCTCCTGACAATTGCAGGAAGAGCCGCCACACAAACCGAGGATTGTTGCTCAAATAGCGGCGCCACAGGCGACGCGGCTCGGTTGAGAGCCGAAACAACCATTCCAGTCCGCTTCGTTGCATCCATCGCGGGGCCTGTCTTGTCACCCCGGCGTGCATGTCGAATGCGGCGCCGACCCCAATCAACACCGCGGCGGGTAGTCGGTCAATGTACCGAGCCATCCAGCGTTCCTGCTTCGGAGTGCTGAGCCCCACCCACACGATATCGGGCTTCGACGAGGCGATCCGATCGATCAGGGCCTCTTCTTCCGCCGTTGTCAGATCGCGGAACGGCGGCGTCCACGTGCCGACGACCTGTAAACCGTCAAAGCGCTCCGCGAGGCGTTTGGCGAGTTGCTCCGCCACGCCTGGACCGCCGCCGTAGAAAAAATGGCGGTACCCTTTTTTGATGGACGCTTCACAACAGGCAAGCATCAGATCGGGGCCGTACACTCGCTGCACGTGGTGATGGCCGCGGAGCCATGAGAGCCACACTAACGGCATGCCGTCTGGCGTGACGAGGCCCGCATGATTGTGAATCTCACGCAGTGACGGATCGACCTGACTCTCCATGACTCCGTGCACGCCGGTCACGCACACGTATTGCGGCGCACGAGTCGCAATCCACCGATCGATCGTCGCCAATGCATCGGCCATCGTGATCGCACTGACGCCGACGCCGAGGACGTTGACGCGTTGCGGCGTGTCGGGTTCGACGATCGACACGCCGTGCCGTGCGGTGTTACCCAGCGCGCTTGGTTGCATAGGATGCCGGCGATGACGTGGCACCAGCCAACGTGCCGGCCACCTGCTGCTCGATCCACGCATACGTGCGCGCGAGGCCCTGCTCGAGTGAAATCGTTGGTTCCCACCGAAGCACTTGCCGCAGGCGGGAATTATCGGAGTTTCTTCCGCGTACCCCTTGTGGACCGGGCACGTGCTTCTTGACGATGGAAATGCCGGCGACGCTGGCGACGAGGTCCGCAAGATCGTTAATCGAGATGAGCCGGTCTTGGCCGAGATTCAATGGTTCGTGGTAATCGGAACGCATCAACCTGAAAATGCCCTGGACGCAGTCGTCGATGTAGCAAAACGACCGCGTCTGCTCACCGTCACCCCAGATCTCGATCTCGCGGTTGCCGGTCAGTTTCGCGACGGCGACCTTTCGGCACATTGCTGCCGGCGCTTTCTCGCGACCACCGTCCCACGTCCCGAGCGGCCCGAAGATGTTGTGGAACCGTACGGTCCTCGTTTCGATGCCGTAGTCATCGCGGTAGTGTTCGCAGAGGCGCTCGGTAATGAGCTTCTCCCATCCGTACGCGTCCTGCGGCGCAGCGGGATAGGCGTGGTCCTCGCGCAACGGTTCGACGTTCGCATCGAGCTGACGGTATTCCGGATACACACAAGCTGACGACGTGTACAGATAACGGCGCACGCCGTTTTCTCGCGCGGCGTCGAGCGTATGGGTGCTGATCAGAAGGTTGTTGTGCAGGATCTGCGCGTGGTGGTGGGAAATGAAACCCATGCCGCCCATGTCCGCCGCGAGGGCGAACACTTCATCGATTCCGCGAGTGGCTTTGAGACAGTTCTCCCACCGCCGCAAGTCGACGCGCAGGAACTCGTCAGCGGCCGTCGGCGCGTATTCCGGATCCTTCAGGTCGACGCCTCTCACCCAATAGCCGTGCTCTTTCAGAAATCCGACGAGATGGTGGCCGATGAAGCCCCCTGCTCCTGTAACGAGCACGCGCACCGGTGACTGCGCTGATTTCGACATACCCCAGACCCCCAAGTTGGTTTCACTTGAGCTCGTTGTTACTTGAGCTCGCCGTACGCTACGTGGCACCCACTCCAGTAATCACAGCTGGAACCGTTTTGATCAGAATGGACGCGTCCAAACGGAGTGACCAGTTGTCGATGTACTCGAGGTCGAGCTCCACCCAACGCTCAAAACCGATGGTGCTGCGGCCTTGAATCTGCCACAGGCACGTGAGCCCCGGCCGCATGCTGAAACGACGCATATCCGCAGGTCGCGTAATTCGGTCAACATCGCGCCACGGAAGCGGACGTGGACCGACTAGAGACATGTCGCCGACCAGTACGTTCCACAACTGCGGCAATTCGTCGATCGACGTTTTCCGCAGTACTCGCCCCAGCGGCGTGATCCGCGGGTCGTTGCGGATTTTGAACACGGGACCGACGGCCTCGTTCCGTCCCTCCAGTGATGCCTGTAGCTTGTCGGCGTTCAAGTACATCGACCGGAACTTGTGCATCCGAAACGCCCGGCGGTTCAGGCCGCAGCGATCCTGCGCATACACGATCGGGCCCGAACTCGTGAGCTTGATGAGCGCGGCCACGATGAGCATGAGCGGGGCGAATAACACAAGACCCGCCACTGCGCCGACGATGTCGATGATGCGCTTGACGGCGAGCCAGTGCGCGTCCGGCACCACCTGCATCGCCACGAACGCGCGATCGCCCTGCGCGTGGTATCGCGGGAATGCCACGGTGCTCTCGAACATGTCGGCGCCATATTTCGCCTGCACGCCCGCGCGTTCGCACAACTCGATGACGCGCTGAATGTGGTGGTAGCACGACTTCACAGGAAGCGCGATGACGACCTCGTCGATCGCTTGCCGCATCAGAATCTGTTCGAGTTGTGCGATCGTCCCGATGAGCGGTTCCAACCCGCGCTCGTGTCCAGTGAGCCCGAGGTGTGGTTCGTCCACGAACCCGACGACGTCATAACGGTGCCTGGGATCGACGCGAATATCTCTGTATGTGCGGCTCGCCAGCCGGCCAGTGCCCACGATGAGGGTCCGCCGGGCTTGACGACGCTGTGCATGCTCCACCGCTCGCCGACCACCCCGCACCGTCAGACCAAGAACGATGGCGGCCAGCCAGAAGTACGGCACATCCCACAGGGTGATGCTGCGGCTTACGCTCGTGATCGGAAAGACGAGTGCCAATCCCGAGGCCGCCGTTGCCGCCGCCAGGAGCCGGCGGGCTTCGCTGCCGAAATGCCGCGCCCGCTGCGCCTCGTAGAGGCCGAACAGGTGAAATACGGCAGGCCAGGCGATCGCCAGCGCGGTGAGCTGGAGAATGTTTTTCACCGTGACGCGCGCCGAAAGGAAACCCTGCGCGTTAACGGGGAGTTCCGCGAAATTGACGCTAATAAAGACAACCAGTATGGCCGCGAGTGCGGCCAGACTGTCGAAGCAGGCGACCAAGCCAGCGTTGGAGACGAGCGTGAGCTGGCGTCGACTACGCGACGTCGTACTCGGGACGGCGGACGCTGACTCCGGTAGACCGTCGGACAGGGAGAGCGATGGAATTGGGCGACTCATCGGGAGTTCGGAACCGTGCCGTTTTCTTATCGATCGTGTTCACGAGAGGCTGCTCATCGCAGGTGCGGCCGTCATAGCAATCGGGGTGCCCATTACGCCGACGACTGTGCACCGGGTGTTACTGGCTATACAGATCGCGACATTTCTGAAATTTTAGGTTGAGGCACTAATGGGTCGAATGCGACTAAGGTCGCGGTGTATCTGATGCGACGCATCGAAAGCCGTCGCTCGGAGGGGACAGGTCAGCGCCGGAACTAGCATCTTAGACCTACATCAGTAGCACCATTGGACGCAACTGTGAACTTCGTTTGGAGAAGCCATCGCAATGTGGGTTCGAACAAATTGATGCGCTGTGACGAGATACCAACACTGGAAATCTATGATGTCTCGCCCGAAGACGACTTTTGTCGCTTTGCCGATTGACGTGGAGACAACCTCTTTATGACAACCCCGTAAAGTCATCCTTTCCGGCGCTTATCCTCATTGTGTTGACGTTCGGGTGTGGACATCGACGGCCTCTCAGCAGTCAAAGGCCGGCGCGCTGGCAGTGCTCGTCACGACGGTCTGCCTGCTCTTCGGCTTCGCTGTCGCGGTTCCCTGGGTCACCGCGGTGATGCCGGTCGGCGAGGCGGTGCAGCGGTGCCCCGGGGCGATCGACCCATCCTGGCCCGCCGTATTTTGCAATCACGGTCACCCCTTGG
>Ga0310810_10011366_pt1 | contig 10407 bp, 5 predicted proteins | sample NCmetagenome_FD_207641 | JGI IMG/M metagenome (GOLD analysis project Ga0310810, IMG submission 207641) | Soil microbial communities from experimental microcosm in Duke University, North Carolina, United States - NC | ecosystem: Engineered > Artificial ecosystem > Soil microcosm > Unclassified ... | reverse complement strand
GACCCAGCGATTGCGCTCGGATGTGAGCGTCAGCGCGAAGTCCGAGCGAAGCGTCCGTGACGTCGTGAGACGGCCATTCGTCGGACCCTGCTCGACCCACTGCCGATACGATTCTTCCGCAACGACGTTTGCGAGGCGCTCGCCATAGTTCTGGAGATAGCGATCCAGACGGGCAACGACGTCGCCGAGCCGAAGTGTCTGTGCTCCAACCTCGACGGTCAGCAGTGCGACGACGCAGTGTGTCAGGGCGATGAAAGAGCGCATCACCTGCCGATCCTACGCCGCACAAGCATCATGCCAACCGCTGCGTGAAACCCCTGGCGGTGGAATCGATCGTTGGCACGTCTCTGGCTCGTTCCCGAGGGATGCAGCGACTCTGTCCGGTCTGCGGCGGTCCAGGGCGATTGCTCCCTGAAGCGAGCCGAGGCGCGATAGTGGAGTACTACCGTTGTGATATCTGTCTGCAAGTCTGGTCACACGTGAGAAATGATCCAAGTTCGCCACCAAGGCTGGTGACGATCCGTCGTGACAAGTCATAACCTACGTCATTTCTGGCAACGTGCGCGCGGCCAACGGCTGTCCACGCTTTGAGCGTTCACGTGCCGCAGGTATCGGTCCAACCCTGCTCGCAGGCGCGCGCGTTGAGCTGCGCCGGCTCGCGCTCCGGGAAAGGACCCTTGCTGCCGCGCAGGATGAACGGGTAATCGGAAAGCGTCGGCGCTTCGCGGCGGAACTTGCTGCCTTGTGTGAGAGCGGAGCTGTTGTCGCAGCCGGCGGGGAAGTGCAGCTCGCACGCACGCTCGAACGACATCGCTGCCCGCCGCGGATTAGCGTAGTGCTCGGCCAGCAAGACGCCGACCTCGTTGCACGCCCATCCAGATCCGTCCTCGCAGTAGCCGTCCTGCAAGAAATAGAGATCCTCACAGGCGCTGGGTGCGTTGGCTGCGCACGCCTTCTGCCAGAACGGCAGATACTGCCCTGGATGCTTGTCGCCCAGGTACCCTGACGCGCTCATGGCGACGAAGGCCACCACCCACACGCTGATGTAAGCCAGATGACGCTGTCGGGGGACCAGCGTCAGGCCTTCCTTCGCCAAGCCTCCGGAGGGCGGACCCCAAGACCAGGGATCGATTCTGCGGAGCCGGGGCAACCGTGCCAGTCTGTCGAGCAGCGTCACGGACAGATTGAGGAGCGGCACCTGCAGAAGCTTGTCGTAGAACCCCGGCATTCCCGCGCGGATCAGCACGCTGTACAGCAGGACGGTCGTCAACCCGTAGAGCACGCCGAACATGATGCGTCCCAACTCGGTGCGCGGCGATGTCGCCGGATCGGTGAAGAGCAGATGCATGCCTAGAAACACGGCGATAGGCACATGCGAGTCGGAGAAGAAGTAGGCGCCGGTCGCCGCGTAGTACGCCGCGCTGAAGACATACGTCGTCACTACAGCCGCCATGGTCATCGGCGTGACGCCGAAGAGGTACTGACCCGGCATCGCGAAGAGAAAGATCGCCAGATACATCTGCGGCGGATAGAACTGCGTGGTCGCCACTTCGTACCCCCATGTCGTCGTGCTCGCGCTCGTGAGCAGCAGGAGGCCCGATGCCACGGCGAGCGGAAATGACGATGGGTTGAAGATGTGCGTGTTCACGCCGTCGCGAGTCCAGCGCAGGAATTCCTTGGCGAGCAATCCGATCGCCACCATCGCGAACTGCAGATAGAACCAGTCGTCCTTGAACCACAAGAACAACGTGATGCTGAAAATGATCGGGAACGGGCCGAAGCCGAGGACGAACTTGCGCCGGTGCGTCCACGAGAGCAGGCTGTCGAAGCCGTAAGCGAACAAGAGCTGCGCGGCGATGAGCGGCGCGGCGTGATAGACCTCGCGCCAGTAATAGCCCCAATACAGGATGACTGCGCCTTGCTGACACGCCTGCAGATAGTGCTGGCGGCGCAGCATGATTTCGAGTGTCACCTTCTGCCCACGTCGCACCATCCCGAACAGCAGCACGCTCCACGCGAGGAGGAACAGCGCGGCGCCGATGACGGACGTGCGCACCACTGGACGTTGCTGCACGAGCGGGAGTTGGCTGAGGACGAGCAGGCCTGCGATGAAGCAGGCGTTGATTGCAAACGCGGCACTGGCGGATACCTTGGTGCCGTGTGTTGGTGCAGCAGCCGTCTTGTTCGCCGGGTGCGGTTCACCGGCGGACCGCACAGACCGCATTGGCTGTCGGGTCGCTTCGCGACCCGACCTGGCGGAGGCGGGTGTAGACGTGACTGCTCGTCGGGACTTCGTCATCTAGGGGTTAACGCGCTCCGTCGTTCGATGGCCGATCATACTGGTCAAGTCGACGATCGTTCCAATCGGCGGACCTCCTCGACCAGTCCCACGACCGCGTCGACGATGGTTCGCGGATCGTCGAGCGGTACCCAGTGCCCGCCGGTGGTGGAGACGATGTGGCGGCCGCGCGCGGAAAGACGCGCGAGCGCCGCGTCGCCTTGCAGCCGCCGCTCGCTCGCCTCTGCGGACGAGATCGTGACGAGCGGCAGGTCGGGACGGAACGTGCTCCCTTCGCGCGCGACCTCGCGGGCGCTGTCGCAGATGGACTCGATTTGGCTGCCAAGCGATTCGAAAAATCGTGGCTGCGTCCAGACATGCGACAGCGGCCGCCGCGCATCGGGCGGCAGTTTCCACATCGGTGCCAGGATCAGCTCGTCTTTGCGGCGAAGGCCGCCGCGGCTGACGAGCGAGACGAGCGCCCACGCAGGTGCAAGCGCACCGAGCGCCGCAAGCTTTGCGACGACGCGGGCGATGCCGAATCGCGCAGCCGCTGCGCCGTAGCGGCACACACGGACGCCACGGTCGATCAGCTTGCGATCGGACTCGACAGGCGTGGCCCAGTCTTCAGGCAGCGCAGGCTCGATGAGCGCAAGACCCGCGGTCTCGTCGTGATGCCGCGCCGCGAAGAGGCGCGCCACAAGTCCGCCGAACGAATGCCCGACGAGGATGTACGGCGGCGGCACCTCGCTGCGCGCGAGGAGCTCGTGCAGCTCCCGCTCCAGGCGGCTGGCCGTCCGCGGCAACGGTCCCGCGTCGCTCCATCCCATGCCCGCGCGATCGTACGCGCAGGCTGTTGTTACGCGAGCGACCTCTGGCAACACGAGGCTCCAACTAATCGACGAGGCGCCCAGCGCGGCGTCGAAGATGACGGCCGGCGATCCTCGCCCGGCACAGACGACATGCAAGCGATGTCCGCCGACATCGATCAGCCGGCCCGGCGGTGGCTCCTGCTTCATGTCAGAGCCGCATCCAGCGGTACCATGTGTAGAGTCGCATGAGCAAGGCGTTCACCAAGGAATCGGACAACGAAGACGACGAGTCGGCCCACGTCGCCACGGAGCCCGTCCAGCCGGCCGGAGTCAAGAACTACATCACCCCGAGCGGCTTGCAGCGGCTCAGAGACGAGCTGCGCTTCCTTCTCACGAGAGAACGGCCTGCGGTGACACACGTGGTCGCCTGGGCCGCGAGCAACGGCGACCGCAGCGAAAACGCCGACTATCAGTACGGCAAGCGCCGGCTGCGCCAGATCGATCGGCGAATTCACTTTCTCACCAAACGGATCGATGCCGCCGAAGTCGTGGACCCGGAGGCCCCGAGAAGTGGGCGAGCAGCGACGCACGTCTTCTTCGGAGCCACGGTCCGCTACGCCAACGCCGCCGGAACCGAGCGAGTCGTGCGCATCGTCGGCCTCGACGAGGTTGATCTGGATCGTCATCACATCAGTTGGATATCGCCGCTGGCGCGGGCGCTGATGAAGTCCGGGCCGGGCGACTCGGTGGTCCTCCGCGCGCCCGGAACCACGGAGGAACTGGAGATCCTCGAAGTCCGGTACGAGCGCATTCCCACGGAACCGTTCCGCGAGCCACTTGGCGCAGAGGCGTCGACGAAGGGGCGAACCATCAGCTGAGTGTGCTCCAGATTCCAAGCACGATAGAAACTGTGAAGCCGGCCGAATCGTCACGCGATTTGATCTCGCTCAAGGTGACGCGAGTTTCGCAACGATGGTGAGCCCCTAAGAAGAAGCGGCATCGTCAAGCTCTTCTGTACGGCAGGGCCGGTTGCGGCGTTACAAGTACTTCGGAATGCACCTGTCGCTCGGCCCTCGCGCAATCGCGGCTGTCCGATCTGAACGATCTGGATGGAGTGTCCTCGTCTTCGCGGCCGTCGCCGCAGGCGTCGCAATCGTTGCGTTAACCGGGTGGTTCGCGGGCATTCGTCTCCTCGCCAGTTACGCGGCTGGCTCGACCACGATGAAAGCCAATACGGCCTCCGCGGTGCTGCTCGCCGCCGCCGCAGCCTGGCTTCTCCGCCCCATGCGAGCGGAACGGACGTGGCGGGACGGAGCGGCGTCGGTGCTCGGCGGTCTGGTCGTTGCGATCGCGCTCTTCACGATCGGCGAGTACGTGTTGGGCCAGGACTTGGGGATCGACGAGATCCTGCTTCCCGATCACAGCCCGACCGATGCTGCGGCACCGGGCCGAATGGGCCTTCATACCGCGATGGCCCTCGCGTTGAGCGGCGCGGCGGTGCTGCTATTCGCCACGAGACGTGCACTCGCCATCACGTTCGGCCAGGCGTGCGCGCTCGTCGTGGCGGGCATCGCTCTCATCACCAGTTTGGGCTACGTTCACAGCGTCACGTTCCTCAACGCGATCCGCTCGTACACCCAGATGTCAGTGCCAACGACAGTGGCACTCCTCTGTCTGGCGGGTGCGCTCCTAAGTGTTCATCCGCGGTCTGGCCTCATGGAGAGTGTGACCAGCCCGCATGCGGGTGGCGTCATGATGCGCCGCCTCCTGCCGGCAACAGTCGCCGTTCCGTTTGGAATCGGATGGATCGTCCAAACCGGCGAACGGGCTGGACTGTATCCACCCGATCTGAGTCTTCCCCTCGTTGTGGCGTTGACGATGCTGTGTCTCACGCTGCTGTTGTGGGTGAGCGCGGTCTCGGTGAACGAGGCTGACCAACTGAAGAAGGGTGTGACCGAGCGGCTATCGCAGTCCGAGACGCGATTCCGCAGCCTGTTCGACAACGTCGCCGAAGGCGTCTTCCAGACGAGCCCCGACGGCCGGTTCCTGCTCGTCAACCCTGCGCTCGTGCGGCTCTTGGGGTACGAGCGTGCCGAGGAGGTGCTCGGCCTCCATGCGTCTGAGCTCTACGAGAACGACGACGAGCGACGTGGATTGATGCGGCAACTGATTCGAGAGCAGCAGTTGCGGAACGCACACGTGCAACTGAAGGGCAAAGGCGGAACGACAATCCCGGCCGTCATCAACGTGCGTGTCGTGCAGTCGGAAGGAGTCACGTACCACGAAGGGACCGTGACCGACGTCACCGAGCGTGCCCGGCTCGAGAGTCAATTGCGGCAGGCACAGAAGATGGAAGCCATCGGTCTGCTCGCCGGGGGAGTCGCCCACGACTTCAACAACATCCTGACCGCGATCATCGGCTACTCGGAGGCGCTGCTCGAATCGGCCGACCAATCCGGCCCGCAGCGCGAAGGGTTGCAGGAGATCAAGAAGGCAGGGGATCGCGCCGCCATGCTCACGCGGCAGCTTCTTGCGTTCAGCCGGCAGCAGGTGCTCCAGCCGACCGTCGTTGACTTGAACGCGCTGACCGACAACATCGTGCAGATGCTTCGACGCGTGCTCGGCGGCAACATTCAGCTCGTCCTCAAACGCGAGGGGGCGCTTGGTGCCATCAAGGCGGATCCCGGACAAATCGAGCAAGTGATCCTGAATCTTGCGGTCAATTCCAGGGACGCGATGCCCGATGGCGGTCGCCTGACGATTGAAACCGCCAACGTCGAACTGGATGAAATTTTCGGACGGACACATGGGATCGCCAACCCGGTGCCGGGCCCTTTCGTGATGATCGCGGTGACCGATACCGGCGCCGGCATGAACGACGAGACGAAGCGACGAATCTTCGAGCCGTTCTTCACGACCAAGCCTCGCGACCGCGGCACCGGGCTGGGGCTCGCGACGGTGTACGGGATCGTCAAGCAGAGCCAGGGGTATGTGTGGGTCTACAGCGAGCCCGGGCTCGGCACCACCTTCAAGGTCTACTTTCCCCGGGTCGACGAGCCAGTAGCGGGTGCTCCGCAGCCTGCCGCCCAGACCTCGGTCGCGGGCGGTTCTGAAACCATTCTCCTCGTCGAGGACGAGGAATCCGTGCGACTACTGAGCCGCACGCTGCTCGAGCGAAGTGGCTACACCGTGATCGAGGCGGAACACCCGACGGAGGCATTCGAAAAAGCCAGCCGGAGCAGGCGGCCAATCGATCTCCTCGTCACTGACGTCATGCTGCCTGGAGAGAGCGGTCCACAGCTGTTCGAGCGCGTCAGAAAGATCCAGCCGAAGGTGTGTGTCCTGTACACGTCCGGGTACGCCGACCAGGCGATCGTCGATCGGGGCATGTTCGAAGCCGGATCGCCGTTTCTGCAGAAACCGTTCTTCGGGGCGGCGCTGGTGCGCAAGGTGCGAGACGTCCTCGATGCCCATGCCCCTGGAGTCTGAGTTGATCACGGACGTCTATCGATAGGCCTTGCACGCCGGGCTGTAATCGATGCCGCTGCCTGCATAAAGCCGCCATTCATCGGCCGTCAGATCCCGCGGCAGGCGCGAGCAGGCCTCCTTCAAAAGATCGTCTCGACCAGTCGGGTGACGGCTGGCGACGATATCCCCACTATCGTCTGATCCAAACACCGCGACCGTCATGACGTAACCTCCCTCGTGAACCAGTCCCGCTAGTTCGCTCCACCCCTCAGAGATTCGCGACGTCTCCGTTCCAGAAGACACTTCGAAAACATGGACCGCATTGGCCGTCGAACTGGCAATCTGGCTGCTGTCGGGGCTGAAGGACAACATTGTGTGTGCACCCTTCTGGCTCGCTACGGACACCGGCTTGGTGGTCGCCACCTGAAACACTTGCAGCGTTTTGTCCTCGCTGATGGCCATCAACCGTCCGTCAGCGTTCAACGCGATGTCTTCTACGTCACCGCTCGTGGGGATTCGACCCGCTTCGCGTCCGCTGGCGACTTCGAAAACGAGCACGGCAGTGCTGGTTGCCTTGCCAGATTCGTTGCCTGGCTTCGTGCGGCTCTCGATGGCGATGTGTCGACCGTCGGCACTGAAGGACATTGCATCAGGATTCGAGACCTTCAGCGTGATTTTCGACCCCTTAGGAGCTATTTCGTGCAATACGACGGCATCGCCGTCGGCGGTCGCAATGCGACTTCCGTCAGGGCTGAAGACGATCTGCAACACTTCGCTTCCATCCTGTGTCGAGACCACCGACAGTGGTTCCAGATCGTAGGCCAGCCAACGCCCGTCGGCGCTGACTACCAGACTAGTGGTCACAGTGTGTCGGAACGGAATGCTCGTCGTTATTCGCCCATCGGGCATCTCGCGCAACTGCAAGTTGTTTCGACTGATCAATGCGAGACGATGGGCGTCACGGCTGATTCCGATCCCCCGGTTCTCATCCTTGCTCACGAAGAAGCGGAAGACCTCGTCGGCTCGTACGAGCTCGACGATCCGGACGGTGCCGTCCTCATCCCCCGTCGCCAAAAGGCGAGCATCGGGGCTGAACGTGACGGAACCGACCGAGTTGGCGTGTGCAATTCGCCAGAGCTCCCTGCCGGTTCTGCTGTCGAAAACGCGGACCGACCCGTCGTCGCTGTCACTGGCCACCCATCGCCCGTCACCGCTGAATGCCAGAGTGCGTGCAAAGTCACTCAAAGGTATTCGAGCCGTTTCCGCTCCGTCGCCGGCGTCGAGGATGCGGGCTATGGAATCGAATCCCGACGCAGCCAGGGAACGCCCATCCGAGCTGAATGCGAGCGCACGTACGGTCCGGCCGACGTTTCGTTCCCACACTGGTCTCCCGGTACGTGCTTCGAACAACCTGACGAAGCCGTTATCGTCGCTCGATGCAAGAAGGCCCGGAGACCCGGGATTGAACTCCACGTTCGTCGTGGCAGGTCCTGATGGCAGACGCATGATCTCGGTGCCAGTCGTGGCATCAAGAATCACCGGCGCAGGAGAGCTGTTGATGGCGATGAGCGCTGAATCCGCGCTGAATGAGGCGGGGTGCGAAGCGCTGTTCGCCGATGCGATCGCGCTGCGAAATAGCTCGTTGCCCGTGTCGGCAGCAAGCACGGCAAATTGACTGTATCCCACGGTGGCCAGCAGGCGCCCATTCGGGCTAAACAAGAGAGCGGCCGTGAAATCTCCCGCGAGGCGCCGGCGCCACAGCTCGCGTCCCGATCTTGCGTCACGAACCACGACGACACTATCGAGGTTGCCCGTAGCGACTTTAGCGCCATCCCGGCTAACCGCGAACGACTTATTCATGTCTTCGCGGGCCTGCCAGAGGTCACGCCCGTCGCTCGCGTTGATGGCGCGTATCACCCCATCTGCGGCGGCGCTTATGAGGATTGACCCGCTGGCACCGAATTCTACAAAGCGCAACGCCTTGTCGTGTGCGATGCGGACCAGAGGTCGTGGAACGGTGGCGACGAGCTGGCGCAGAATCCGATCATCTTCGGGAGTACGTTGCCGCTGGAATGCCTCCGTCGCCAACAACAGCGCCGTCTCTGGTTGCCCCTCCGCCTGTTGCGCGAACGCGTGAGCGGTCAACTGTCGGACAAGGCCCTGGAGCTGCGCGCTAAGCACTGCGTTTTTGGCCGAATTTGCATCGGCATACAAGGCGATGAAGCCGATCGCTATCAGCAAGGAAACGAACGCCGCGGCGACCGCCAGCCACCACCTGCGTTCCCGCTGACGGAGGCGTCCTCGCTCCTCGGCTACCGAAGCGTCGATGAATGCCTGCGTTTCGCTCAGCGCAGTTGCGTCAGCATAGTGCTCGGCCCATGCTGAACTCTTGTTGAGAGCGGCTCTCCACGTCAATGCGTCCGAGAGGTCGAGCCCCGCCAGCATCGGGCCGCCGCGCCTCCACGTCCTGGCGCGCGCCGCGAGATCGAGGAACGTCTTCGCTGCCTTCTGTTCTTCAGGCAGCCACTCGTCGCGCAGTCTCCTCCACAGTCGAATGAGGCTCTCGTGCGTGATGTCGATGTCGGTCTCGGCACTCAAGGGACCGAAACGAGGTGAGAGAAATGTCGCTTCGCCATGCCGCAGGGCATCGATGACGACGTTAACGGCGTGCCGTTCGGAGTCCGTGTGTGCCCCACACAGCGCCCACAGCTCTTTCAACTGAGCCGGATCGCGGCGCTCGCGGTTTCCGAGGCCTCTTGCCGTCAGACGCTTGAAGAGTGTGTCGACGATCTCCTCGTCCAACGTCTTGAGTAACTCGTCCGCGTGATCGTTGAGCGCGTTTTGAAACCCGCCGATCGCTTCGTAGTCCCTGGATTCGATTCCGCGCATCTGTTCGGGATCGGCCCTGCGCCATTGGGTCCACGTGCGCATCAGCGCATGCTGCAGAATCGGGAGCTGCTCGGGCTCGTCGCCTACGTCGTTGAGCATCTGCTGGACCAGGCCCGGCGCGATCGCGACAGGGCCCAGCGGGTACTCAATCGCCTCCTTTCGCTCCTGACGCGTCAGGCGTGGCACGAGGTACTGAGAGCGATTCAATGCCTCCGGCAAGTCGCGGAACTCCGCGCAGTCTCCGAGGTAGTCGGAGCGCATCGTCAGCACGACGTAAATCGGAGGATGGTGGCCGCTGGCAGCGAGCAGGAGCTGGACGAACGCGGCGGCCTGTGCGGACGCGGCCGCCTGCCGTTCCATCGCGTCCGCGGTGACAGGCGTAGCGTCGCGATAGCGAAAGAGCTCTTCGAACTGATCGACCACCACCAGGAGGGCTTCGTCGCGGCCAAGTTGTCCGGCAACCTCGATAAGGCCGTGGCTCGACTGCTGGAGCGCCGCGGGCTCGAATCGCTGCTCACGCAACTGCTCGGCGAGGTTATCAAACGGGGTCCGGCCGGGAGTGCTGATGACGATGCGCCAATGCGGGCGCGCCTCGCGGATCTGACCGCGCTCGAGGGCGGGGATGAGGCCGGCGCGAACGAGCGAGGATTTTCCGCTTCCGCTGACACCCACCACCGCAACAAAGCGGTTTCGTTCGAGGAGTGCGGCGAGTTCCGCTGTCTGTCGGTCGCGTCCAAAGAAGAGATGAGAATCGTTCGTGTCGAATGGGCGCAGCCCGGGATATGGATTCTCGAGGGCCGCAAGACGATCGAGGACGGCCGCAAAACTCACAGTGCGGCCGCCTGCCCGCGCGGCACCCGGCGAATGGGCGCGAAGAACGACTCAATCGATTCGGGATCGAACTCCGGTCCGAACAACTCTACGATGTGAACGTCCCTGCGACCTTCGCGGATCTGGCGG
>Ga0310810_10011365_pt1 | contig 10408 bp, 9 predicted proteins | sample NCmetagenome_FD_207641 | JGI IMG/M metagenome (GOLD analysis project Ga0310810, IMG submission 207641) | Soil microbial communities from experimental microcosm in Duke University, North Carolina, United States - NC | ecosystem: Engineered > Artificial ecosystem > Soil microcosm > Unclassified ... | reverse complement strand
GCCGGTGCGGGCGCTGTGCATTGAGACCGGCGATGAGGTGCGCCATCCCGGCGATCGCCCGCGGGTCGTGGCCGGGCACGAACTCGTCGATGAACGGCATCGCTGCGCGCATCCCGATCGCCAGCGGCTGCTGGTCGACCTCCATCGGGCGCGGGTTGATCCAGATCAGCCGCCGTGACTGCAGCTGCAGGCGCCGGACCTCGGCCGCGAGGATCGCGGGATCGCCGCGGTCCCAGCCGTCGCTGACGACGAGCACGATCGCCCCGCGGGCGAACCCGCGACGCGCATACGTCCGGTTGAACTCCGCGAGCGCGCCGCCGATCCGCGTGCCCCCCGACCAGTCCGGGATCGCGAGGCGTGCCTGCTCGAGCGCGCGATCGAAGTCGCGGCCGTCGAGCGACTTCGTCAGCCGTGTCAGCCGCGTCGCGAAGACGAAGGCCTCGGCCTTGCGCGACGCCCCGACGGCGACCTTCAGAGACGCCAGCAGCACACGCGAGTAGCGCTCCATCGAGCCCGACACGTCGCAGAGGAACAGCAGCCGGCGCGGCACGGGCCTGGCGGCCGTGTAGGCGAGCCGGAAGGCCTCGCCGTCGGTCGCCATCGACTGCCGGATCGTGGAGCGCACGTCGAAGCGGTTGCCGCACGGTGATGCTCGCTGACGCCGGGAGCGCCGCTCGGGCGCCGCGCGCTTGATCTCCTCGGCGAGCTGGCGCAGCGCCGCGAGCTCGTCCTGCTGGTAGCGCATCGGGTCCTGCTCGGTGAGCTCCTCGGTGGCGCTCCAGGCCACGAGGATCCCGACCTGCTGATTGCTCATCGCGTCTTCTCGCCGTCGAGCGCGACCTTCTCCTTGCCCTTGCCGCCGAACTGCGGCAGCGCCTCGCCGCCGTGGTGCGAGCCGCCCATGCGGGCGTCGCTCTCGCCGTGCTCTGACCCGCGCGCGGTGGGGATCAGCGGCCGTCCCTCCCAGAAGCGCTCGAAGATGATCTTGTACGTCTCGATCTGGTCCGGGCTCTTGACGAACGCCGCGTGCCCGGCCCAATAGACGGTGGTTGCCTCGCGCACGTCGATCTCCGCGAGCGCACGGAGGAAGACGTTCTCGGAGTCGACGCTCGTGCACAGCCCCCCGACGCGCAGCGCGCGCCCGAACTGGACCGCGGCGAGCATGATCGACTCCTCGGGCGGCAGCTGCACGGCGCCCGCAAGCCTCATCGGTAGCCGCCCTGCCAGCCCGGCGCGGACTGCTCCTGCGAGCGCGCCATGATCTTGTCGATGCCCTGGCTGCGGATGCGATCGAGGTCGTCGCGCTCCTTCAGCAGCACGCCGAGCGTCTGATCGGCGGTCTGCGGATCCATCTGCTGGCGCCCGAGCGCGTGGAAGCCCTCGATGTAATCGAGCGTCTCCCCGACGCCCGGCGAGCGGTAGAGGTCGAGCCAGCGCAGGTCCTGGACGAACGCGCAGACCTGGCTTGCGAGGTGCGGCCCGATGTGCGGCAGGCGTGCGCGGACGATCGCCAGCTCGCGCTCGAGATCGGGATGTTCGATCCAGTGATACAGGCAGCGGCGCTTGAGCGCCTCGTGCAGGTCGCGCGTCCGGTTGGAGGTGATGATCACGATCGGCGGCTCGTCGGCCTTGATGACCCCGACCTCCGGAATCGTCACCTGAAACTCGGAGAGGAACTCCAGGAGGAACGCCTCGAACTCGTCGTCGGCGCGATCGAGCTCGTCGATCAGCAGCACGGCGCCGGGCTGGGCGAGCGATTCCAGCAGCGGCCGGCGCAGGAGGAACTCGGCCGAGTACAGCTGGGTCGTGCCGCCCGCGCGCAGCTGCAGCAGCTGGCGCGGGTAGTCCCAGTCGTAGAGGGCGTGGTGGACGTCGATGCCCTCGTAGCACTGCAGGCGGATGAGCGGGGCGTTCGTCGCGGCGGCCAGCGACTTGGCGAGCTCGGTCTTGCCGACGCCCGGCTCGCCCTCGAGCAGCAGCGGCCGGCCGAGCTTCAGGGCGAGGAACACGACGGTGCCGAGGCCCTCGTCGACGAGGTAGCGCTGGTTCGTCAGCCCGGCGCGCAGTTCGTCGATCGAGTTATAGCCACGCATTGACGGTCTCCTCGATCTTGCGGACGGCATAGGGAAGCGCGGCCGCCACCACCGGCGAGAGGCCCTGGCAGAGCTCGTCGACGTCCTCGGGCTGGCAGCCGATGATCCGCACCCGGTCGGGGAGGAAGCCCATCGTCTTGGCCATCGACAGGACGCGGTCGGGGTTGGCGAGATGGACGTCGGGCTGGTGGACGCCCTCCCCGACCTCGGGCTCGAGCACGAACACCGTTCCGGGCGCCGCGCCGCGATCGACGGCGTCGATGAGGATGAGCCCGTCGCAACCGGCCATGAGCTCCTGCAGCAACGCGATGCCGCCGATCCCGGTCTCGACGACGTCGGCGCCCTCGGGCAGGTGGCCGAGCAGCTCGGTCACGGCGGGGCCGAAGCCGTCGTCACCGCGCAGGATGTTCCCGACACCGGCGACGAGGATGCGCTTGGATCGCACGCCGGGCCCGTCCAGAGCGGATGTCGCGCTCACGCGACGTTCGCCGCGACCCGCAGGACGCCTTCGGACGACACCGCGATCGGGACGACGGACAGCGGCTGCTGGCCGGGCTCGTCGTCCGCGCGCTTGCCGGAGCGCGCGTCGTAGGCGCAGTTGTGCCACGGGCAGATGAGCACGGTACCCGTAAGACGCCCACCCTCCAACGTCGAGCGGCCGTCGACCGGGCAGACGTTGTGGAAGGCGTAGGGCTCGCCGTCGATGTTCAGGACGAGGATGTTCGCATCATCGACCTTGGCGGTCGTCATCGTCCCCGGTGGCAGGTCGTCGAGCCGGCCGACGTCGACGAACACCGGGCGCTTGAGCTTCGTCACGACGATCTCGCCGTTGGCGAAGGACGATGAGCTCCCGCCCGCGTCGACGCGCATCATCGGCAGGGCGACGGCGCCGTCGGGCAGGTCGGCCTCCTCGGCCTCCTCGGGCTCGTGCGCGACGATCTCCTCGAACCACGGGATGCGTTCGCGCAGCTTCGTCTCGACCCCGCGGCGCAGCGTCATCGCCGAGGCCGCGCAGCCGTGGCACGAGCCCGACAGGCGGATGTGCACGGTCCCGCCGTCGACCTCGAGCAGCTCGAGGGCGCCGCCGTGCGACTCGATGTACGGGCGGATCTCGTCGAGCGCCTCCTCGACCTGCGAGTGCTCGTCGAGCGGCACGAGCTCGTACATCGCCAGCACCGCGGCGGCGATCGGGTGCTCGGGCGTGCCGGCGAGCATGAGCTCGAGCGCCGGCCGGTGGATCGCGTCCATGAGGCGCAGCAGCTCGAGCGCGCGCTCGTCGCCGTCGCGCTCGAGCGTGCCGACGAGCGTCTCCAGCTGGGCTACAGCCTGGTCAAATTCCATACCGTCTCCGTGATCTCCGGCAGCTTGGACTCGACGGCCTCGCTGAAGCCCTCACCCCAGGTCTCGTCGCCGGGCTGGATCTCGACGACCCAGACGTCCTCGGGCAGCGCCTTGAACGCCTCCGACACGATGACGAGGTTGTCGAGCGAGATCGACCCCGTGACGGAGTCCGCGATGCGCTCGTGGACCTCCTTGATGTCCGGGAGCACGTGGTCGTACTTGTACGCCGTGATCGTTCCCGGCTCCCGCTTGCGATCCACCGCACCGACGAACACGATGCGATCGTAGTCCGGTCGCTCGTTGAGGTTCTGCGTGAAGCCGACCGGGTGGTAGCCGAGATCCTCGAACTCGACCCCGTTGGATGCCTCGGGGCCGAGCGTGTCGGTGATATGGATGCCGAGCGCGTTGTCGCGCAGGAAGCGGTAGCCGACCCCGCATACGAGCACGCGCACGGAAGGTTGTCTCGCTTCAGGTTTCCCGGCGGGCCGGGCTAGTGGTCATGGTCATCGCCGTCCGAGCCGCAGGCACAGCTGACGATCTCGCGCGAGATCGTGCGCCCGTCCATGTGCAGGTGCGTCGTGCACGGCATGCACGGATCGAAGCTGCGAATGGCGCGCAGCACGTCGATGCCCTTGAAGTCCTCGGGCTTCTCGTAGTTCTCCAGCAGCGGCGTCGCCATGACCGCCTCCTCGTAGGGCCCCGGGTTGCCGAACGGGTCCTTCGGGGACGCCATCCACGTCGACGGCGTGAGGATCTGGTAGTTCTCGAGCACGCCGTTGTCCATCTCGAGGTGATGCGTGAGGTAGCCACGGCCGGCGCCCCACAGGCCGACGCCGATGCGGTGATCCTTCGGCATCTCGTACGGCGTGGACATCCGCGCGTCCGGGCCGCCCTTCTTCAGCAGGTCACGGGCGAGCTGCAGGTTGTCCCATGCGATCGCGGCCGTGTAGAGGATGCAGTACGCACGGGCGCGGTTGCGCTCGAAGGCGCCCCAGGTCTCGGGGATCGTCCACTCGATCTCCGTGTTGGGCAGATCGGCCTTCGGGAGGTTGATCTTCACGCTGTGGCCCGTGGACTCGATGTACGGGCAGTTGCGATAGGCCTGCGGCCCCGTCTGCGCCGCGACCCAGATGCGCGAGTACGCGCCGGTCTCCATCGCCATGCGATCCCAGCGCGGCGCGGTCGACCAGGAGTACTTCTCCTTCCAGCTCGTGGCCTCGGGCTTGGGGATCGTCTCCTTGTTCCACGGGTGCCACGGTGACAGCGGGTTGCCCGCCGGGTCGGTCTTGTGGCGGTAGTACTCGTCGCCGTTGCCGGTCCACTCCTCGTAGAAGGCGTGCTCGACGAACTCCTCGACGCCGGCGTTGAGCATCTGCAGGCTCGTCGTGCGCAGCTCGCCGTCGACGACGACGCCGGGAGGCGCCCAGCGCTCGCGACCCCACGCGTCGCAGTTCTCGTAGGTCCCGTCGTAGGCGTAGGGATCGTCCCACTGGCCGGGCTCGATCATGTTCGCCGGGCGGGTGCCGATGTCGCGGTACTTCGGGTTGACCTCGTAGAAGAACTCGGCGAGGTCGTCCCAGATCGCGGCGGTCTTGCGGCCGTAGTCGAAGTACTTCATGACGCGCAGCGAGATCTCGTTGAGATCGGAGGCATCGATCGTCGTGCTGACGCCGCCGGGGACGACGGTCTGCGGGTGCGGATACTTGCCGCCGATGAGGACGTACGCCTCGCGCGCGAGGCGCGTGTAATAGAGGCCCTCGAGGTAGAGCTTGCCGGTCAGCGGCGTGAGGTCGGTCATGAGCTCGGACATGAGCTCGTAGCCGTGGACGGCGGCGCCCTGGGTCTTCGTGTTGCGCGCGCGCTCCCAGATCTCCGGGTTCGTCTCGCGCACCGCGGCCTCGGAGAAGTCGGGGCCGGCGAGCAGCGACAGGTGGATCGGGTGGTCGTAGAGGTACTCGGTCGAGAGCAGCAGGTTGCGCCCGACGACGCCCATCGGCGGAGGCTTGATGCCGAACGCCATCTCGCACGCCAGCGCCGAGGCGGTGGCATGGACGCCGCCGCAGACGCCGCAGGCGCGGCTGGAGATGAAGATCGCGTCGCGCGGGTCGCGGCCCTTGAGGATGATCTCGTAGCCGCGGAAGAGCGTCGCCATCGACGCCGTCTCCATGACCTGCCGGTTCTCGAGGTCGACGACCGTGTGGAAGGCGAGCGCGCCCGCGACGCGGGTGACCGGATCGAAGTCGACGCGGCGCACGGCGCCGTTGCGCGCGAACAGCTCCTTCATCCGCTCCGGGTCGTCCTCGATCGGCGTGGGCGCCGGCGTCTCGATGTAGGAGTAGGGGTTGGCGACGCCCGGCTTCAGAGACGCGTTGCCCTGAGCGTCGAACTCAATCGGCAAGTTCTTGAAACACATCTAGAAGTTCTCCCGGTTGTCGATTGTGTTTGCCCCGCCCTGCTGGCTGAGGATGCCACGGCTCTGTGGCAGCGGCTGCTTCTTGTTGCGCTTGACCTGATTCACCGAGCCGCGGTACTGCAGTTTCTTGTAGAAGAACGCGTTGGCGCGTCCGACCGCGCCCGGGCCGCCGCCGCCGTCCCCCCAGCCCGACGGGATCTCGCCCGCCTTGTCCCACATCGGCTCGGAGTTGCCGCTCACCATCGACATCCGCCGCAGCCGGCGGATCGCGCCACCCGTCACCTTCGACACCCCGCCCGAGATCGCCGAGCCGGGGGCAGACTTGTAGAAGGGGCTGAACTTGTCCGGGAAGCCGGGCATCGTGCAGCCGATGCAGGCGCCGCCGGCGACCATGCAGCCGCCCATGCTGTTGATCGCGCCGCGCTCGACGATGTTGCACTGCACGACGGGCCCCCAGCAGCCGATCTCCACGAGGCACTGGTTGTCGCCGGGCTCCTCGGCGAAGACGCCCTCCTCGTAGTAGCCCGCCTTCGGGCAGTGCCGATGCACGGTCTCGTTGAAGAGCCAGGCGGGCCGACCGAGCTCGTCGAACTTCGGCACGGGCCCGAGGTTCGCGAGGAACAGCAGCACGGCGACGACCGTTTCCGTGAAGTTGTCGCCGACCGGCGAACAGCCGGGGATGTTGACGACGGGGACGCCGAGCGCCGACCGGTAGTCGGTGCCGAGGAAGTCGGTGAGGCTCATCGAGCCGGTGATGTTCCCGGCGGCCGCCGGGATCCCGCCCCAGGTGGCGCAGGTGCCCATCGCGACGTACGCCGCGGCGCCGGGGGCAAGACGCCAGAGCCAGTCGGTGACGCGGTTGGGCTGCTCGGTGTCGACGCCGTCGACGAACCCGCCCGTGCCCATCGCGGAGAAGTAGCCGTACTCGCTCGGGAAGGCCTGGTCGTCGGGCACCGATCCCTCGAGCACGACGACGTACGGTGCGCCGAGCCTGCCCTCGGCGGCGCGGCGGAACGGCGCGATGAACTCCGTGCCGGCGCCGGGCGAGAGGACCGGATGATGCAGGACGACCTTCGGCAGGTTCGGGATCCGCCCCAGGAGCAGATCCTCGACGGAGGGGTTCGTCGCGCCGGTGGCTGCGATCGAGCAGCCGTCGCAGCTCATGCCCGCGATCCAGAACACGTGGACGATGTTCAGCGGCCCGGTCGGGCTGCCGCCGATCCCGCCCACGCCCTCGACCCCGGCGCCGAAGACACCGCCGGCGTTGGGGACCGTCTGAAGCTTCATGTGCGACATTCGGTCTTATCCTCCCTTGGAGCTCTTGGGCGATCCCAGCGCTCTATGTATCGTACACATACTATGCCGACAATGTCTGTCTCAACCACATATCCCGTGACTTGGCGCAACGGCGCGCCGGGCCGATGAGCAAGCCGCCCCCCGGCCTCGTGGCCGTCGATGCCGGCCTTGTCGGCAAGACACTCGTCGAGGCCGTCCTCGCGCGCGTCCAGGAGCTCGAAGCACCGACCCCGTCGCCGGCCGCCGGCGAGGCGCTCGACGATCCCGACCTGTCGCTCTTCGCGGGCGACGAGGGGCGCCTCGAGATGCGCCTGCGCCGCGCGGGCTATCTCGCCCGCGTCGCGGAGGTCGCGTTGTTCGACCCCGCCAAGCGGCCCGTTCCCTGGCTGACGAACATGCTCGCCGAGCGGCTCGCGGAGGGGGCCGACCAGGCGTCGGCGCTCACCGCCGCGTGCGCGGCCCTCGCCCGCGCCGAGCCGGTCGGCAAACCCGACCCCGACGACCCGGCGGCCGCCACCTGGCGCGTCCCCGGCCCCGGGGGCCACGTGCGCCACTACGTCGCGAGGCGGACGATCGAGGAGGAGCTGCAGGGACGGGATCGCCCGCTCGACGGCGAGCCGGCCGACCTGAAGATCCCGTGGGTCTACGGCTTCCTCGTGCGCGCGTGCGAGGACGCGCTGGCGCACGAGCCGCCCGCCGCCGTCCGTGAGTGAGTGCGTGGGGCTCAGTGCGTCGCGCACGACATGCACGGATCGAAGCTGCGGATCGCCCGTAGGACGTCGATGTAGCTGCCGCCCTGGCTGGCCAGCGACGGCGTCGCCATCACCGCCTGGTCGAGCGGCCCGGCGGCGCCCGAGCCATCGCGCGGCGAGGCGACGAACGTCGTCGGCGCAACGATCTGGTAGTTGCGGATCACGCGGGCGTCGACCTCGACGTGGTGGCTGATGTAGCCGCGGGCACCGCCCCAGTAGCCGACGCCGATGACGTGGTCCTTCGGGATCTCGTAGTGGTTGAAGATGCCCGCCTCCGGCCCGCCGATGCGCGCGAGGTCGAACGCGATGAGGACGTTCTCGTAGGCGGCGAGCGTCGCATGCACGAGCGAATACGCGCGCGCGCGGTTGCGCTCCAGCGCGTTCCACGTATCCGGGACGTGCCATTCGAGCTCCGCCTCGGGCAGCGCGGCCTGGGGCATGCCGAAGCGCAGGCTGCGGCCGGTCGGATCGAGGAAGCCGCGGTTGGGCAGCTTGTTCGCGAGCGCCGTGATCCACAGCCGGGCACCCGCCCCGGTCTCCATCGGCTGGTTGCGCCAGCGCGGCGCGGTCGACCACGTGTGGCGGCCGCGCGTATCGGGCGTCCCGGGCTGCGGGAGCGTCCGCTTGTTCCACGGATGGCGCGGCGACAGCGGGTTGCCGATCGGATCGACCGTCAGCAGCGGCGGGCCGCTGCCGACCCAGTCCTCGTAGAACGAGTGCCCGACGAACTCCTCGATGTGCGTGTCGATCTCCTGGAGGTTCGTCGTCTGCAGGCGGCCGTCGAGCACCGCTCCCGGCGTCGACCAGCGCATCTCCCCCCATGCGGCGGAGTTCTCGTACGTCCCGTCGTACGCCTCCGCGTCGTCCCACATGCCGAGGTCGACGAAGTTCGCCGGCCCGGCGCCGACCTCGCTGTAACGCGGGTTTGCGGCGTAGAGGAAGTCGACGACGTCGTCCCAGACCGCGGCGACCTTGCGGGAGTAGTCGAGGAACTTCACGATGCGCAGCAGCGCGAGGTTGAGGTCTGAGGCGTCGACCGTCGAGCTGATGCCGCCGGGCACGATCGTCTGCGGGTGCGGGTACTTGCCGCCCATGATCACGTACGCCTCACGGGCGATCCGCGACATCACCAGCGACTCGCGGTAGAGATACCCCGTGAAGCGCGTGAGCGCGGTCATGATGTCCGAGACGCGCCTGAGGCCGTGCGTCGCGTGGCCGGCCGCGGGCGTCGCCTCCGCGCGCGTCCACAGCTCGGGGTTCGTCGCGCGCACGACGGGCTCGGAGAAGTCCGGGCCCGCCTGCACGAACAGGTGCCCCGGGTGGTCGGTCAGGCTCTCGAGCGCGGACAGCACGTTGCGGATCGTGATCCCGAACTGCGGCGGGCGGATCTCGAACGTCATCTCCAGGGCGAGCGCCGAGCACGTCGCGTGCGCGCCCCCGCAGACGCCGCACGCGCGGCTGGAGATGAAGATCGCGTCGCGGACGTCGCGATCCTCGAGCAGCCGCTCGTACCCGCGGTACGTGTTCGCCGACACGACGGCGTCGCGCACCTGTCCGCCGGCGGCGGCGACCCCGTGCAGCGCAAGCGCACCGGTCACGCGGGAGACGGGATCCAGTTCGATCTGCTGGCCGTCGGCGACCGCCGGCTCGTACGCCATCACAGCTCCTCTCGCGTGATCAGGTGCTCCTGCAGGACGTCGGTACTGGCCTCCAGGTCGATGCCCTTCTGGCGCAGGATGTCCATGCTCTTCGGCTGCGGCTGGAGCTTGTTGCGCACCGCGTGGTTGACCGTTCCGCGGTATTGCAGCTTCTTGTAGAACTTCGCGTTGACCTTCTCCAGCGGGTTCTGGGACCCGTGCACCGCGCCCCACGCCGTCGACGGATCGTCGGCGCGATCCCAGATCGGCTCGCGGTTGGCGTTGCGCATCGACATCCGCCGCAGCCGGCGGATCCCGCCGCCGGTCACCTTCGACAGGCCGCCCGAGATCGCGGAGCCGGGAGGCGCCTTGTAGAAGGGGCTGTACTTGTCGGGGAAGCCGGGCATCGTGCAGCCGATGCAGGCACCGCCGGCGACCATGCAGCCGCCGTGGTGGTTGATGGCGCCGCGCTCGACGATGTTGCACTGCACGACGGGCCCCCAGCAGCCGATCTCGACGAGGCACTGGTTGTCGCCGGGCTCCTCGGAGAAGACGCCCTCCTCGTAGTAGCCCGCCTTCGGGCAATGGCGGTGCACGGTCTGGTCGAACAGCCAGGCCGGGCGACCGAGCTCGTCGAACTCCGGCATGTCGCGCAGGCCCGCGATGTTGCGGACGATCGCGATGAGCGTCTCGGTGAAGTTGTCGCCCTGCGGCGCGCAGCCGGGCACGTTGACGATCGGGATCCCGCGCGCCGAGCGGTAGCTCGCGCCGACGAAGTCCATGAGGCTCATCGACCCCGTGACGTTGCCCGCGGCGGCCGGGATGCCGCCCCATGTCGCGCAGGTCCCGATCGCGATCGAGGCGGCCGCGCGCGGG
>Ga0310810_10011364_pt1 | contig 10410 bp, 13 predicted proteins | sample NCmetagenome_FD_207641 | JGI IMG/M metagenome (GOLD analysis project Ga0310810, IMG submission 207641) | Soil microbial communities from experimental microcosm in Duke University, North Carolina, United States - NC | ecosystem: Engineered > Artificial ecosystem > Soil microcosm > Unclassified ... | reverse complement strand
TAGATGCCCGTCATCGATTCGCAGGTCCACGCCTACGAGGCGAACACGCCGAAGCGCCCGTGGGCCACGGTGCCCAACTGGCCGCCGCACGTCACCGGCGACGAGATGGTCGAGGCGATGGACAAGGTCGGCGTCGACGGCGCGATCTTCATCTCGGCCTTCTCCATGTATCGCTACGACGCAAGCTACGCGACCGAGGTGCAGCGCAAGCACCCCGGGCGCTTCGGCCTGGTCAAGCCGATCGATCCCGACAGTCCCGCCGCTGGCGACGTGATCGCCGAATGGAAGAAGACGCCCGGCGCGGTCGGCGTCCGGATCATGCTGCGCAAGGAAGAGGGCCGCCGGCCGGACGACGCCGGGTTCGCGCGCATCTGCCGGGAAGCCTCGCGGCACGGCTTGCCGGTGAATATCCTTTGCTGGGACAACCTGGAAAACGGCGTGGCGCTCATCGATCGCCACCCCGACACCCGGTTCATCCTCGATCACCTGGGCATCCTGCAGCCGCGCACGCGGCCCGCTCCGGCCGAGCCCTGGAAAGACCTGCCGAAAGTCCTCGAGCTGGCGAAGCGCAGGCATTGCGTGATCAAGGTGAGCGGCGCCTGCACGCTCTCGCGCGAGCCCTATCCGTTCAACGACATCTGGGATCCCCTGAAGCGCGTCTTCGACGCCTGGGGCTTCGAGCGCTGCCTCTGGGGCACAGACTGGACGCGCGCTTTCGCGGTGGTGAACTACGAGCAGGCCGTCAGGCCGTTCGTCGAAACCAAGCGCCTGAGCGAGAGCGAGCGCGCGATGCTGATGGGCGGCGCTTGCGCCAAAGCCTACGGCTGGTCGCCCAGGAAGGGCTAGTTCACCTTAGCGCCGGAGTCCTTGACGAGCTTGCTCCACTTGACGAGCTCGGCGCCGACGAACTCGTTGAATTCCTTCACCGTCATCGGCGACAGGTCGAAGCCGAGGGCCGACAGCCGCTGCCGCATGTCCGGATCGTTCAGGATCGCCGTCGTCGCGTTGTAGAGCTTGTCGACGACCTCCGCCGGCAGGCCGGCGGGCCCGCTCAGGCCCCACCACGGCTTGAGGTCGAAGCCAGGAACAGTGTCCGCGATCGGCGGCACTTCCGGCGCGAGCGCGCTGCGCGCGCGCGTCGCAACGCCGAGCGCGCGCAAGCGGCCGTCCTTCACGTACGGATAGATCACCGGCACGTGATAAAAGGTCATCGATACCTGTCCCGCCATGAGATCCGCGAAACCCTGCGTGATGCTCTTGTACGGAACGTGCGTCATCTGGATTCCGGTCAGCGACTTGAGCAGCTCGCCCGACATGTGCGGCGAGGTGCCCGATCCCGCCGAAATGAAGGTCAGCTTGCCCGGGTTCGCCTTGGCATAGGCGATCAGCTCGGCCATGTTTTTCGCCGGCACCGTGGCATTGACCGCGAGCATGTTCGGCGCCGAGACGAGGAAGGTGATGTGCGTGAAATCCTTGATCGGGTCGAATGGCAGGTTGCCGTAGAGCGCCTGGTTGGTGGCATGCACCGCGCTCGTCGAGAACGTGAGGGTGTAGCCGTCCGGCGCCGAGCGGGCCACCGCCTCGCCCGCGATGTTTCCGCCCGCGCCCGCCTTGTTCTCGGCGATGACGGTTTGCCCCAGTTTCTCGGACAGCTTCAACGCGTAGAGGCGTCCGAGCACGTCCGTGCTCGTCCCTGCCGAGTACGGGATCACGAACTTGATCGGCTTGGTGGGATAGGGCTGTGCATGGCAAACGCTGGCTGCGAGCAACAGGACAACGGCAACGATGCGCATTGTTAGAAATCCTTGGGTTCGGGCGGAAACGAAGGTTTGCGTTTCTCCTTGAGGGAGGCAAGGCCCTCCTTCGCTTCGGGCCCCGTGAAGCCGAGCATCTCGAGCGCGAGCGAGGCGTCGAACGAGGGCCCGGCCATGCGCAGCCAGTTGTTCAGGCTGTACTTGGTCCAGCGCAGCGCCGTCTGCGCGCCCGCGGCGAGCTTGCGCGCCACCTCGAGCGCTTTTTCGTTAAGTTGGCTTTCTTCGCAAACCATCGAAATCAACCCGATCCGCTCCGCCTCTTCCCCCGAGACCTGCTCGCAGAGCAGCAGATAGTACTTCGCCTTCGCCATGCCGCAGAGAAGCGGCCAGACGATCGCCGCATGGTCGCCCGCGGCGACGCCGAGGCGCGTGTGCCCGTCGATGATGCGCGCGTTCTTCGCCGCGATCGAGACGTCGGCGAGCAGCCCGGCGACAAGGCCCGCGCCGACCGCCGGCCCATGGATGGCCGAGACGACCATCTTCGAGCAGTTGATGATGTTGTAGACGAGATCGCGCGCCTCGCGCCAGGCGCGGGCGCGCATGGCGAAGTCGCTGGCGATCTGTTCGATCATCCCGAAATCGCCGCCGGCGGAAAATCCCTTGCCGATGCCGCGCAGGATCGCAACGCGCGTCTCCGGGTCGCGGTCGATGTCGAGCCAGACGTCGGCGAGCTCCTTGTGCAGGCGCGCGGTCGCGGTGGAGAGCTTGCCCTCCTCGCCCATCGCGATCTCGAGGATGCCGGGCTCGATCCGGCGAATCCTCAGGTCCTTGTACTTAGAGTAGTCCATCGACCCATTCTACAATCCCGGGCATGCGCACCCCCGACGAGCGCTTTGCCCCTCTGCCCGGATTTCCCTGGGCGCCGAGCTACCTCGAGTGGCAGGGCCTGCGCATTCACTACGTCGAGGCCGGCACGGGACGGAACACGCTGGTTTGCCTGCACGGCGAGCCGACCTGGAGCTATCTCTATCGCAAGATGATCCCGCCTTTCGTGGCGGCGGGCTGGCGCGTCATCGCACCGGATTTCCTCGGGTTCGGACGCTCGGACAAGCCCCGCGACGAGGCGTTCTACACTTTCGACCGGCATCGCGAGTTTCTTCTCTGGTTCTTCGAGAAGCTGGATATCAAGAATGCCGCGCTCGCGGTGCAGGACTGGGGAGGCCTGCTGGGACTCACGCTGCCCATGGAAATGCCCGAGCGCATCGAGCGCCTGCTCGTCATGAACACGGCGCTCGGCACCGGCGACGTGCCGCTTTCCGAGGGCTTCGTGGCCTGGCGCGCGTATGTGGCTAAGACGCCAAGCCTCGACTGCAGCAAGCTCCTCGCGCGCGCCTGCCCCCATCTGTCGGCCGCGGAAGCGGCGGCTTATGAAGCACCCTATCCGGACGCGGCGTCGAAGGCGGGCGTACGGCGCTTTCCGGCGCTGGTTCCGGATCGGCCCGACGCGCCGGGGGCTGCAACCTCGCGCAAGGCGCGCGACTGGCTCTCGAAGTCCTGGAAGGGTGAAACGTTCATGGCGGTCGGCGCGAAGGATCCGGTGCTAGGGCCTCCGGTGATGAATGCGCTCGCGAAAATCATTCGAGGCTGCCCGGAGCCCTGGCTCCATGCCGAAGGCGGGCATTTCCTGCAGGAATGGGGGGACGACGTGGCGAAAGAGGCGCTGCAGCGATGGACGTGACCTTCGACGATATTGCACGTGCGCACGAGCGCATTCGCGAGACCGCGCGGCGCACCCCGGCCCTGACGTCCGGCACGGTCGACGCGCTCACCGGCGCAAAGGTGTTCTTCAAGTGCGAGAACTTCCAGAGGATGGGCGCCTTCAAGTTCCGCGGCGCCTACAACGCCCTCGCGCAGCTGAAGGACGAGCAGAAACGCCATGGCGTGATCGCCTACTCCTCGGGGAACCACGCGCAGGCGGTCGCGCTCGCGGGCCAGCTGCTCAACGTGAAGGCGACCCTCGTCATGCCCGACGACGCCCCGAGGGTGAAGCTCGAGGCGACGCGCGGCTACGGCGCCGAGATCGTCACCTACGACCCGAAATCGGCGGCGCGCGACGAGCTCGCGCACAAGCTCGCGCACGAGCGCGGCCTCACCGTGATCCCGCCCTACGATCATCCGCACATCGTCGCCGGCCAGGGCACGGCGGCGAAGGAGCTGATCGAGGACGCCGGACTGCTCGATCTGCTGCTCGTGCCCTGCGGCGGCGGCGGCCTTCTCTCGGGCTGCGCGATCGCCGCGAAGCACCTCAACTCCAAATGCCGCGTCATCGGCGTCGAGCCCGCCGCCGGGGACGACGCGACGCGCACATTCCACAGCAAGACGCTGCACACGGTGCACAACCCGGAAACGATCGCCGACGGGGCGCGCACGCCTTCGCTCGGCAAGCTCACGTTTCCACTGGTGATGAGGTACGTCGACGACATGATCACCGTGACGGACGACGAGCTCCTCAAGTCGATGTTCTTCCTCTGGGAGCGGATGAAGCTCGTGGTCGAGCCGACCGGCGCCCTCGCCGCCTGCGCGCTGCTCGGGAAAAAGCTCGACGCCAGGGGCAAGCACGTCGGCGTCGTGCTCTCGGGCGGCAACGTCGATCTCGCGTGGGCGGCGAAGCGCCTGCTGGCAAAATAGCGGGATGAAAGCCGTCGAGATCACGAAGCCGGGCGAGCCGGAGGTGCTGGTTCTGGGCGAGCGTCCGAAGCCGAAACCCGGCCCGCAGGAAATCCTCGTCAAGGTCGCCGCCGCCGGCGTAAACCGGCCGGACGTGCTGCAGCGAAAAGGCAACTATCCGGTTCCGCCGGGCGCCTCGGACATTCCGGGCCTCGAGATCGCGGGCGAGGTGGTCGAATGCGGCAGCGCGGTCAAGCTGTGGAAACCCGGCGACAAGGTCTGCGCGCTCGTCGCCGGCGGCGGCTATGCCGAGTACTGCACCGCGCCCGAAGCGCAGGCGCTGCCGATCCCTCGGGGACTCTCCGCGACCGAGGCTGCCTCGCTGCCCGAGACGTTCTTTACCGTCTGGTCGAACGTCTACGACCGCGGCAAGCTGAAGCCGGGCGAGACCTTGCTCGTGCAGGGCGGATCCTCGGGCATCGGAGTCACCGCGATCCAGATGGCAGCGGCGCTCGGCAACCGCGTGCTCGCGACGGCCGGTTCCGACGAAAAATGCGCCGCCTGCCTCCGGCTCGGCGCGGAGAAGGCCATCAACTACCGCACGCAGGATTTCGCCGCCGAGGTGAAGGCCGCGACCGCGGGCCGCGGCGCCGACGTGATCCTCGACATGGTCGGCGGCGACTATGTGCCGAAGGAGCTGAAGTGCCTGGCCGACGACGGGCGCCTCGTCTTCATCGCCTTCCTGCGCGGCGCGAAGACCGAGCTCGACATCAACGAACTCATGCGCCGGCGCCTGGTCGTAACGGGCTCGACCCTGCGCCCGCGCCCGATCGAGTTCAAGGGTGCGATCGCGAAGAATCTGCGCGAGAAAGTCTGGCCGCTGATCGAGACGGGCAAGATCAAGCCCGAGATCTACAAGACCTTCCCGCTAGGCGAGGCGCGCGAAGCGCACCGCCTCATGGAGAGCTCGCAGCACATCGGCAAGCTCGTCCTGACGATCTAGGTCAGCCGCCGCGCACCGCCGCCGCCTCGTCCTGGGCGGACTCTTCCTTCAGCCATGCAATGAAGTCCGCGACTTCCTTGCGCCGCGCCGCGTTCTTCGCCACCACCGCGTAGTAGGCGCGCGCCGGATCGGCGCTGCCTTTGAAGGGGGCGACCAGTTCGCCCGCGGCGATGGCCTCGCGCACGAGCGGGCTGCGGCCGAGCGCCACGCCGTGGCCGGCGATGGCCGCCGGAATGATCTGGTCGTAGCCCGAGAAAAGCAAACTTCCCGCCGGGCGCAGGTCGGTCAGGCGCGCGACCTCGAGCCAGGTGCGCCAATTCAGCCACGGGTGGCGCCCCTCGGGATCGTCGTAGTGCAGCAGCACGTGATGGCGCAAATCGGCCGGCTCGCGCAGCGGACGCTTCGGATCCTCGAGCAGCTTCGGGCTGCAAACGGGAAACACGCGCTCGCCGAAAAGCCGCACCGCGTCCGGCCCCGACAGGTTGGCGGGGCCGTGCCGGATCGCGAGATCGAGGCCGTCGCGCTCGAGGTCCATGACGCGCGCATCGGCGCTGATGCGGACATCCACGTCGGGGTGCGTGCGCGTGAAGCCGGCGAGCCGCGGGATGAGCCAGAGCGACGCCAGCGACTGCGTCGTCGTCACCGCGAGCGCACGCCGGCCTGTTGTAGCGCGCAGCCGGTCGGTGACGCCACGCATGGTCGCCAGGACCTGGGCGGCCGCGGGATAGAGAACCTGCCCGGCCTCGGTGAGCGCGAGCGCGCGATGCCGGCGCTGAAAAAGCTTCACCCCGAGCTGCTCTTCCAGCTCCTGAATCTGCCGGCTCACCGCGGACTGCGAAAGAAAGAGCTCCGAGCCGGCCTTGGTGAAGGACAGCAGCCGCGCGGCGGCCTCAAAACCCTTAAGCAAATCAAGGGACGGCAGCCGGGGCTGGCTGCGCGAAAGAGGTTCTGACATTCCCATAACGCATCCAATCCTTGAGTTTTTACCGTTTGATGCATCGCACACAAGGATGCACCATTCGCATGTCTAACGCAAGGAGATGACGATGAAAGCGAACACTAACTCCCCCGTCCGGATCGACCCCGAGGTCATGGCCGCGCTGCGCAGCCGTGCCCGCAGGGCGCGGTCCCAAGCCATGCACAGCTTCGTGGCCCGGCTCATCCACAAGCTCACCCCGCGCCTGTCGTTGCGGCGCCTGGGCGAGCACTGGGGGTGATATGAACCTCGAGCTCGCTTCCACTGCCCTGCGGCTCGCCCGCGGACAGACGATGAAGGTGCACGACGGCGCCGGCAGCACGATCTGCGCGCGTGAAGGCACGGTCTGGATCACCGAGGAGAACAGCGGCAACGACGTCCTGCTCGCGCCCGGCCAGTGCTTCCGCCTGCAGAAAAGAGGCACCGCGGTGCTGCAGGCCTTCGACGATGCCTCGGTCTCCTTCGCCTGAACGGAGGGCGACCATGGGCAGCGTGAACCGCTTCGCCGACGCCTGGCGGCTGCGCGACGGGACGCTCGCCGTGATTCGTCCCGCCACGGCGGGCGACGCGGCGGCGATCCAGGGGCTGGTGCGCTCGCTCACCCCGACCAGCCGCTACTCGCGCTTCTTCAGCGGCATCCAGGAGCTTTCGCCCGAGTGGCTCGCGCGCTTCAGCCGGGCCGAGCCGCGCCGGGACGTGTCGATCCTCGCGACCGTGCTGCGCGACGGAACGGAAACGCTCGTGGGCATGGGCCAGTACGCGGCCGACCCCTGGCCCGAGCGCTGCGACTTCGCCGTGCTCGTCGCCGATGCCTGGCAAGGGCACGGGCTCGGCCGCCGCCTGCTGCGCAACCTCGAGTGCCTCGCGCGCGAGGCCGGCTTCGAGCGCATCGAGGGCGAGGTGCTCGCCCACAACTCGACCATGCTTGGACTCGCGCACGTCATGGGCTATGACGTGCGCCGCGTTCCCGAGAGCGCCCTGTTCCTCCGCGTCTCCCTCCCCCTCCTCCTCGCGGGGGAGCAGGGCTGCTCTCCCCTTGTTAATCTCGCCGATGCTGCCGCCGCGACCGCCTAGGCGCTACGACGCCGTCGACGATATGGAGCGCTATCTGCGCGACGAGCATTTGTACGCGGAGCTGGATCGCTTGCGCGCGCGGACCGCGGACCCCCGGCAACTCACTCTCGAAAGGAGCCTTTATGCCGTTAGTTCGTATTTCGCTGCTTAAGGGAAAGCCCGCGTCCTATCGGCGCAAGATCGGCGACGCGGTGCACCAGGCCATGGTGGAGACGATCAGCGTGCCCGCCAAGGACCGCTTCCAGGTCATCACCGAGCACGATCCCGAGGACTTCGTGTTCGATCGCGAATACCTCGGCATCCCGCGCACCCGCGACCTCGTCATCATCCAGATCACGCTCTCGGCGGGACGGTCGCTCTATTTGAAGCGCGGCCTTTACCGGGCGATCACCGCGCGCCTGGGTGCCGCCGTGCAGCTCAGGCCCGAGGATGTCTGGATCAACCTCGTCGAGACCGCCAAGGAAAACTGGTCCTTCGGGAACGGCCTCGCCTCGTACGCGCCGGAAGAGGCGGTCATCGCCTAGCGAGACCTTAAAATAGGCGCTTCTTGCAGAGGAGCGCCATGTTCAAGGACGGCCTGCTCAAGGGCAAAAGGATTCTGGTCACCGGCGGGGGCACGGGGCTCGGCAAGGAAATCGCGACCCGCTATCTGCAACTGGGCGCCGAGGTCTGGATCGCAGGCAGGCGCGGGGCTGTTCTTGATTCTTGCGCAAAAGAATTGACGGACCGGCACGGCGGGAAAGTCGGCACCTGCCCCGTGGACATCCGCGACTCGCAAGCGGTGGATGCGATGGTGCAGCGCATCTGGGACGAGTCCGGCCCGCTCACGGGCCTAGTCAACAACGCCGCGGGCAACTTCATCAGCCCGACCCAGGACCTGAGCGCGAACGGGTTCAATGCGATCGCCAACACCGTTTTCCACGGCACGTTCTACGTCACCCACGCCGTCGGCAAGCGCTGGATCGAGGGCGGCCACAAGGGCTCGGTCGTCTCGATCCTCGTCACCTGGGTGTGGACCGGCTCGCCTTACGTCGTGCCCTCGGCCATGTCGAAAGCCGGGATCCACATCATGACGAAATCGCTCGCCGTGGAATGGGGCCGCCACGGCATACGCCTGAACGCGATCGCGCCTGGCCCCTTCCCGACCGAGGGCGCCTCCAAGCGGCTGCGGCCCGACGGCAATTTCGAAGACGCGACCGCCAAGATCCCGGCGCGGCGGCTCGGGCAGATGCCCGAGCTGCAGAATCTCGCCGTCTTCCTCATGGCGGAGGGCTGCGAATACCTCTCGGGCGAGACGATCGCGCTCGATGGCGCGGGCTACCTCGCCAACGGCTCCTCGTTCACCGAGCTCGATCGCCTGACCGAGGCGGAGTGGGAAGGCATGCGCGCGAAAATCAAGGCGCAGAACGAGAAGGACCGGGCTGGGCGCACGGCATGAAGCCCGAGCCGCGGCCTGCAGCCACCGTCCTTCTCCTGCGCGAGGCCGCAGCGGCGCCGGAAGTCCTGATGCTTCAACGCACGAGCAAGGCGGTATTCCTGCCGGGGGCGTACGTGTTCCCGGGCGGCGCGCTCGATGAGGACGATTCGAGCCGGGAGGCGGCCGCGCGCGTCGTCGGCCTCGATGACGCGCGCGCGAGCGCGCGGCTCGGCCTCGAATTCGGCGGCCTGGCCTACTGGATCGCCGCCGCGCGCGAGTGCTTCGAGGAATCGGGGATCCTGCTCGCTCGCGACGGGAAAGGCGCCCCGGTCACCTCCGAGCGTGCCGGGAGCCTCGAGCACTGGCGAGCGCCCTTGAACGCGGGGTCGCTGCGCTTCAGCGAGTTCCTGGCGAAAGAAAACCTCTTCATCCCCGCCGACGAGCTCGCCTACTACAGCCACTGGATCACCGCGCCGGGGAGGCCGCGGCGCTTCAGCACGCGCTTCTTCGTCGCCTGCGCGCCGGCGGGCCAGACGGGGGCGCACGACCGCTCCGAGACCGTGCACAGCGTCTGGGTGAGCGCGCGCGAGGCGCTCGAGAAGGAAAAGCGCAAGGAGCTCGAGCTGATCTTCCCGACGCGCAGCACGCTCGCCGATCTCGCGCCGTTCGGCTCGCCCAAGTCGATCCTCGAGCACGCGCGCGGGCTCGGCGACATCGAGGTGAATGCCGCATGCTGGGCGCTCGATCACGAGGGCTCTCAGCGGCTCTTTCGGCGCGCCGACCCGCCCTACTACGAGATCCACTGGTCCGACCCCGAAGAGAAGGGCAATACCTGCTTTGTCATCCAGCCCGGGATCCCGAAGCGCCTCGATCGCTACGTCACGCGCATCACCGCTCCCAACCCCGGTGCGATGACCGGCCCGGGCACCAACGCGTATCTCGTTGGCGAGAACGACATAGCCCTCATCGATCCCGGGCCCGCGATCGACACGCACCTCGCCGCCCTCGTCGCGGCGGGCGCCGGCCGCATCCGCTGGATCCTCTGCACCCACACGCACGTCGATCACTCGCCCGCGGCGGTGCAGCTGAAAGCCGCCACCGGCGCCCAGGTGCTCGGCATGCCCGCGCCCGCGCACGGCAACCAGGACCGGAGCTTCGCGCCCGACCGCGTGCTCGCGCACGGCGAGCGCCTCCGGCTCGGCGGCATCACGCTGCGCACGATCCATACGCCGGGGCATGCGTCGAACCATCTCTGCTACCTGCTCGAGCAGGCCAAGATGCTCTTCACCGGCGACCACGTCATGCAGGGCTCGACCGTGGTGATCAACCCGCCCGACGGCAACATGCTCGCGTACCTCGCCTCGCTCGAGGCGCTGCTCGGCGAGGACATCGCGATCATCGCGCCGGGCCACGGCTACCTCGTCGGCGCGCCTCACAAGGAAGTGCGGCGTCTGGTCGCGCACCGGCTTGCGCGCGAAGCCAAGGTCACCGCGGCGCTCGCGCGCCGCGGCGCGTCCGC
>Ga0310810_10011363_pt1 | contig 10410 bp, 10 predicted proteins | sample NCmetagenome_FD_207641 | JGI IMG/M metagenome (GOLD analysis project Ga0310810, IMG submission 207641) | Soil microbial communities from experimental microcosm in Duke University, North Carolina, United States - NC | ecosystem: Engineered > Artificial ecosystem > Soil microcosm > Unclassified ... | reverse complement strand
AAGCTCGAGGATCTCGGCAAGGCGAAGAAGGTCACGATCGACAAGGACAACACGACGATCGTCGAGGGCGGCGGCACCACCGGCGCCATCGAAGGCCGCGTCAAGCAGATCCGCACGCAGGTCGAGGACACGACGTCCGACTACGACCGCGAGAAGCTGCAGGAGCGGCTGGCGAAGCTGGTCGGCGGCGTCGCCGTCATCAAGGTCGGTGCGGCCACCGAGACCGAGATGAAGGAGAAGAAGGCGCGCGTCGAGGACGCGATGCACGCGACCAAGGCGGCGGTCGAAGAGGGCATCGTCCCCGGCGGCGGCGTCGCGCTGCTGCGCGGGGCCAAGGCGCTCGACAAGCTGAAGCTCGAAGGCGACCAGAAGGTGGGCCTCGAGATCATCCGCCGCGCGATCGAAGAGCCGATGCGCTGGATCGCCACCAACGCGGGCCTGGAAGGCTCGATCGTTGTCTCGAAGGTCAAGGAACAGAAGACCAACGACGAGGGCTTCAACGCCGCCACCGAGACCTACGAAGACATGGTCAAGGCCGGCGTCATCGATCCGGCCAAGGTCGTGCGCAATGCACTGCAGAACGCGTCATCGATCGCGTCACTGCTGCTGACCACCGAAGCGCTGGTCTCCGAGATTCCCGAGGAGAAGAAGGAAGCGATGCACCCGGGCGGTCCCGGCGGCGGCATGGGTGGGATGTACTAAGTTCGAACGAAGAACCTGGAACCAGAACTTAGAACCTAGAACCTAGAACTCTGAACTTGAAAGGGCGGTTTGCTTCGGCAGCCCGCCCTTTCGTTTGTACGCTCGACACGTCCACAGTTTTCGTGCTGCACGTGCCGCCGCTTGGGAGTTGGTTGACCGAAGACGTTGGCTGCTACGTGGCTGCTACGTGGCTGCTACGTAGAGGCCGACCTTCAGGTCGGCCTTCCCGAGACGTCTGCTCGAGCGACGCGGTCACGAATGGGCGAGGCAGGAGCCTTGTTCCGCTTGGTCGCGCGGCACGCCCGCTGACAGGCGCGAGGTCCGAGCTACGACTCGCGGCGCACGGTGCTTGGCGACCGCGCCTCCCGCGCTGCTCAAGGCCCCTGCCTCGCTGCCAGGACGTGATTCGAGACTGAATTCCACACTCGATCGACATGCCCAAGTCCCTCGTGCTACACGTGCCGCGACGGTCGGCGTGCGGAGGTGTATGGCCGGAGCAAAACCGTGGGGGCGTTCTTTGTTGCCTCGTTGGTCGGCGGCGAAGCTGTCATGGTGGTGAAAGCCGGTTTTGCGGAGCGCCATACGGCTCCGCGCGGCGTTCACCGGGGCCACGCTCACGGCCAGAGACGACGTCGATGATGCGTCTGCTCGATCGACGCGGTCACGAATGGGCGAGGCAGGAGCCTTGTTCCGCTTGGTCGCGCGGCACGCCCGCTGACAGGCGCGAGGTCCGAGCTGCGACTCGCGGCGCACGGTGCTTGGCGACCGCGCCTCCCGCGCTGCTCAAGGCCCCTGCCTCGCTGCCAGGACGCAGCTCGAAGCTCGATCCCACACTCGATCGGCTCTCGGCGGCGATCGCCGAGGCAGCACCGCGAAAGACTCGGCAAACCCTTAGTGCAGATTGAACGTGACGGTCACGGTCATCAGCACCGAGACCGGTTGTCCGTTCAGCAGCGTTGGCGTGAACCGCCACTGCCGCACGGCCTCCTTCGCGGCGTCATCGAGCAGAGGAATCGACTTCAGCACGCGGACGTCGCGGACGGTGCCGTCCTCACCGATCGTCGCTTCGAGAATGACGTAGCCGGAGATCTTCGCGGCAAGCGCGATTGATGGATACGTCGGTGCGACGTAGCCGATGCGCTTCGGCGGTGTGACGCCGCCGCCGACGCGGACCGGCGGCGGAGGAACCGTGCGCGGCGGTGGTGGTGGTTCATCCGGAATCGCCGCGGACGTCCCGGCGCCGAATCCGCCGACGACACCTTCGGGTACCGGTTCTGCGATATCGGAGAGCAAAGGTCGTTCGACTTCGGGCCGAATCCCTTCAGGCGCCCCGATCGGCGCCGCGTGATTCTCGACGACCGGTTCGACGTGAGGACGCGGCGCCGGCGGCACCGCCGGTGGCGGTGGCGGCGTGATGCTGACGAAGACCGAACCGTCGCGCGGCACCGGTAATTCGCCGGTCGCGAGCACGGTGGTGAACAGCACGGCGCACGCCGCACCCGCGTGCGCAAGGATCGAGAACAGCAGCGTGTACTTCCGCATAGGCCTCCCGCCTGAAAGGCGGGCCGCAAGAGCGGACCCGCCGGCGTCAAGAGGCCGCGCGCGTGGCCGTCAGTGGATAAGACACCGCGGCGCGTGCGGGGTTCCGTTGTTGATGGACGTAGAGGCCGACCTTGCGCGTGCGTCGATGCGGGTCTCGTAGAGGCCGACCTTCAGGTCGGCCTTCGTGGTTTGGCGGGTCTCAGTAGAGGCCGACCTTCAGGTCGGCCTTCGTGATTTGGCGGGCGCCCAACGCTCATCCCCAGAACACGCGGTGTCCGCGCTTCGTGAGCGCCTCGGCGACCGCCTGTTCGGCGGCCTCCGCTTCTTTTCGCGACGAGAACGGGCCGACCCCCTTCATCAGGTCGTAGCGCAGGCGGACGCCGAAGCGATGCGGCTTCCCCGCCGCCAGCTTCCCGCCCGCCTTGTGCTGCTCGAAGCGCTGTTCCGGCGTGTGCGCCGTTTGCCCGACGTACACGGGTGCGAGCGCACACGGCTCGTTGACGCATTGTCGGGAGAGCTCGATCACGTAGACCGAGTAGGTGCGCGGCGAACGATTCGATCGTGTAGAAGCCCGGCGAATCGCAGACATTCGAAGCGATTTTACGGATTCGCGATCGACTTCTGATAGCCCGGTGAAGACGGTCCGTGGGTCCGCGCCTCTGTGACCTTTGATGCAAGTGTGTCGCAGGGCTGCGCCTCGGCGATCGCCCGACGCCGGGGTGACTGCCACGGCGCTCCGGTGCCCGCCACGGAAAAACGACCGCGATCGCCGTGTGCTGACGGAGCCGGCGGCGGCTGGGGCGATCCGCACGCCGGTGAAGAATCGTGTCGATAACCACCCACCACAACATCCGCAACACCGGCAGGCGGGCGATGAATCTTGGTGGGGGTGAGAGTCCGACGCTGCCGCCCCTCGAGGGCGTCGGCACCGGCATGCGGCACGAAAAGCAGAAGGCGCGACTCTCCGAGATCATCGCCAAGGTCAACGACCTCTTTCAGGGCGAGCTCACCGACGACGACAAGCTCGTTTACGTGAACAACGTGATCAAGGGGAAATTACTGGAGTCCGTGAAGCTCCAACAGCAGGCCGCGAACAACACGAAGGAACAGTTCGCCACCTCGCCCGACCTGCACTCGGAGCTGGTGAGCGCCATCATCAGCGCCCTCGACGCGCACACCACCATGAGCTCCCAGGCGTTGAACAGCGCCTCGATTCAGAACGGCCTCAAGGACATTCTGCTGAATCACGCTCGCCTGTGGGAGGCACTACGGGAGAGGGCATCAACGGGACATTCGCAGGAACAGGCATGAGTCGAACGCCTTCTCGAACCCGTCGAACGTGTCGAACCCTTCGAACCCCTCGACCGCTCAGAAGTAATCCGGCTCATTCCCCGGCTTCCACTTGATGTTGCAGCCGATGCTCGCCTTCTGATCGGCAGGCACGGGATCACCGGCGAGCACCGCTTCGGCGGCAGCACGTAAATCCGCGCCGGTCACCGGTTGTCCGTTGCCGGGACGGCTGCCATCGAACTGGCCGCGATACGCAAGCCGGCCCTCACGATCGAACAGAAAGAGATCCGGCGTGCACGCCGCGCGGAAGGCCTTCGCCACGCCCTGCGACTCGTCGAACAAGTACGGAAACGTGTAGCCGGCGGCCGCCGCTTCTTCCTTCATCCCCGCGGGACCGTCTTCGGGGTGCGCGTCCGTGTCGTTGGACGCGATGCCGACGATCGCGAGGCCGCGCTCGCGATACTCCTTCGCGAACGCCGCGAATTCCTGGCGCATGTGCCTGACGTATGGACAATGGTGGCAGAGGAACGCCACCAGCAGCCCGGGCGCCGTGCGGAAATCCTCAGAGGACACGGTGCGGCCATCGAGGTCGGGCAGCGAAAACGACGGCACGGTAGTACCGAGCGGGAGCATCGTCGAAGGTGTGGCCGGCATGACGCCCAGCATACCGCTACAATCGGTGCCGTGTCTGGCCGCTTCGCGCTCGTCGCGATCGCGCTCACGGGGCTGCTCTGTTCGGCGGCGCTTCGCGCCGCAACAGCGCTCGACCCGGCAACCACAGCGTCAGCGCCGCAAGACACAGACGACTACATCGACGCGATCGATGATCCGGCGATTGGCTACACCACGGTCGCGCCCTCAGATCCGGTCGCGCAACTCGCGCGCCGGCTACAGAGTGGCAGCGCGACACTCGCCTACAACCCGCAGACCGGCTATCTGCCGGCGCTGCTCGACGCGCTCGATATCCCGGTCTCGTCGCAACTGGCGGTGTTCTCTCGAACGAGCCTCCAACGGCTGATCATCTCGCCGCAGAATCCGCGCGCCATCTACTTCAACGATTCGGTGTTCGTCGCGTGGCCGCGCGGAGGCTTCATCGAAATCGCGGCGCAGGACCGGTCGCAGGGGGTGATGTTCTACACGCTCCCGCAGCAGCCGGGCGGCGCGGCGATCCTTCGCCGTACCGACTGCCTGCAGTGTCATCACTCCTACAACACGCTCGGCGTCCCCGGCCTGCTCGTCCGCAGCGTCGTCACGGGTCCACATGGCGAGGGGATGCCGTTCCTCGGCAACTACCTCGTCGACGACCGATCGCCGTTCACTGAACGATGGGCCGGCTGGTACGTCACCGGCAATTCGGGCAAGCTGCGGCACCTGGGTAACCAGACGCCGCCAGCCACGCGCAACCTGCAGGCCGTGGTCACACCGCAGGCCTCGTCTACGGCTGCCGTGGCTGGTGCGCTTGACGGCTATCTCTCGAACGGCAGCGACATCGCCGCGCATCTCGTCTTCGATCACCAGACGCACGTCGTCAACCTGATCACGCGGCTCGGCTGGCAGGTGCGACTCGCCGACGCGCAGCATCGCGACGTGAAGGCCGCCGCCACCCGCGGCGCGCGCGAGCTGGTGGATGCGCTGCTGTTCGTCGATGAAGCGCGCCTGCCGGCGCCGGTGGCCGCGAACCAGGCATTCGTCGATGCCTTCACGCGGCGCGGGCCGAAAGATGCGAAGGGCCGTTCGCTGCACACCCTCGATCTGCGCACGCGGCTGCTGCGCTATCCCTGCAGCTACATGATCTACACGCCGGCATTCGACGCCTTGCCCGCACCAGCGCTCGACGCGGTGTATCGGCGAATGTGGGACGTGCTCTCGGGCGGGGTGCGGGACGCGCGCTACGGCCGGCTCACGTCGGCCGACCGCAGCGCCATTGTGGAAATCCTGCGCGACACGAAAACGGGGCTGCCGAAGTACTTCGCGGCGAGTCCTACTTCGTGATCACGCCGCAGGCGATGCGGCCACCGGCGTTGCCTGCTGGATCGGACGTGTAGTCATCACCCGTCGCGTGCAGCACCAGCGCGGAACCGTCCGCATCGAACACCGACTTCGCTCCCGCCGCAAGCGTTACGTTCGCGTCCAGCACTTCAACCGACAGCTTGCCGTCAGCGGGAACGAACACGTTCGGCATGTCACCGGCGTGCGGGCCGCCGGTCGCCATCAGGCCGTGCTTCATCATCGTCGGATTGAAGTGACCGCCGGCAGTCGTGAAGCCAGGCGGATCGCACTTCCCCGTCGTATGAATGTGCAGCGCGTGCGGGCCTGACGGCACGTTCTGCAGATCCAGCTTGATCAGCACGCCGGCCTGCGAGTCGCGCAGCGTCGCTTCGCCAAGCGTCTTGCCCTGCGCATCCTTGAGCGTCGCCTTTGCCGTCGCTCCCGTGCGCGCTGGCGTCGCCGGAGCCTGGGCGGCCGCGTACACGGCGGCACACCCCACCATGAGTGGAATCACGAGCAGCTTTTTCATGAAGAGAGCTTAACGCAGCGTGAACGTGAGTTCGATCGTGACGAGCACCGGCACCGGCTCGCCCTGGCGAACGCCGGGCTTGAAGCGCCACTGGCGCGCGGCGATGAGCGCCTGCTCGTCGAGCCCGAACGTTCGGTCGAGCGATTTGGTGACCTGAGCATTCGCGCAGGTGCCATCAGGAACCACGACGCACTGAATCCAGACCGTGCCCTGGACCTTGGCGCGCATCGCCTCGGACGTGTACTGGGGCTTCACTTCGTGGAGGACGCTCGGCGAGGTCACGCCGTTGCCGGGCTGATAGACTCCGCCGCCAATTCCGCCTCCGAACCCCGGGCCGATGCCCGAGCCCTGCCCCGAACCGATGCCCGTCCCGGTACCGGTTCCGGCGCCGTTCTGTGCGCCTGGCCCCTGGGAAGTGGACGGCTGATTCGACGCAACCACGGCCGGAGCCGGATCGGGATCAGGCGTCGTCACCACCGGGGCCGTGATCTCTACCTTCGGCGGTTCGACCTTCGGCGGCTCGGGCGTTGGCTCGGGCGGCTTCTGCACCGGCACTTCCACCTTCGGCTTCTGCTTCGGCGGCTCCGGGGCCTTGTTGCCGCCGCCACCGCCGCCGCCACCCGGACCCGGTACATCGAGGAATACGAAGTCCGGCAGCTTCTCCGGCAGAATCGCCTGCTTGATTTCCTGTGGTACGAAGACCCACCCGATCAGGACGATAGCGATGAGGAGCGCGTGGAAGAGCAGCGCACCGAAAAGGCCCTGCTTGACGCTCGACTTGCTGGTTTCGAACTGGAAGCGCAGCTCGCCCAGGCCGGCTCCTGGAGCACGGTGCGCCAGTAGATCGTCGACGGGCTTCGTGTCGGTGGAGCTCGACATGGGTGACGAGGGGGTCATTTTGTCTGACGACGACTCAGGGTCGCAAGGTGCAAAACGAGTACCTCAACAAGACAAAACGATGGCGGTCAGGGCCAGGTTCCTTCCCGGATGACTGTCGCCCCGTTTGTACGTAACGCGTCGGCCGCTGACGAAGCATGCTCCCGCGCGACATGCGCTCCAACCAGTATCGCTCCTCCCTCAATACGCGTCTGCCACAGAGAGGCCTCGCTGCTGGTGAGCCCGGCGCGCTCGAGCGTTCGCGCGAGTCCGCCCGCCATGTGTCCCGCGGCTTCGCCCAGGCCCGCGGCGAGCGGGCCATCGGCGACGATAGGACCGATGCCCGGCAGTGCGAGCGCGACCGCGGCGAGCAGATGCGCGCTGAGCTCGCCCAGGCGCGACGCCGCACGAGAATCTTCGAGTTCGGATCCCGGGGAGGCTCCGGCCGCGTCGGCCAGCTCGCCCTCCGCATCATGCGATCGCGCGACAATCGAGACGCGATGCGGCGGCAGTCCAAGCGTGCGCAGCGCCCGCGCCGCGGCCGCCGCAGACGCGGCGTCACCGAATAGTCCAAGCACCAGTGGGTGTGCCATCTCTTCCCGTTGATACGGTCCGCTCGTCGAATCCGCCCGAAGGACCGACCTCTCAGTCCGTAGTGTAGCCGTCACGGGCCCGCACGCGCACACCCGGCCGGGCGGTGCGGAGGGTCACGTGGATCGAGCGCCATTCGTGGCTGCCGGGCGCAATCGGATCGCGCGGTGCGTAGCCAAGCAGGTACTGATACCGCAGCTCGCGGGCAATGGTCGCGAGGGTCGGTTCCAGCTCGCGCGCGTCCTTCAGGAGAAACGAGCGTCCGCCGCTGACGCTGGCCAGTTCCGCAAGGATCGGTGGCCGCTGTTTTCCGAACGCGATCGGATAGACCAGCGCGTTGCCCCGTCGTGCGCGTGCGAGCACCTCGGCGGCCGAGGCGTGGCTGTAACGGTCCGTGCCGTCAGAGAACACCACGAGCGCCTGACGACCCTGCTCCGGTTCGAGCCGATCGAGCGTCGCGATGATCGTGTCGTACAGCGCGGTCGTACTCCACGGATCGAGGCCTTCGATCGCCTGCACCTGCGCGGCACGTTCGGCCGACAGCGGCGCAATCACGTCGCCCTGATTGCTGATGGCGACGACCATCGAGCGGTCGTCCGGCTTCAACGCGCGAAGAAACGATTCCGATGCCTGTTTGGCGAGCCGAAGTGGCGTGCCGGCCATGCTCCAGCTCCGGTCGACGCCGAGCGCGACGGTCAACGGAAACTCGCCGGCCGCAAACGTCGAGATGTCCTGCACGACGTTGTCCTCGGCGACCTCGAAATCGGACGCCGTCAACCCGGTCACCGGCCCGCCACCGGGATCAGTGACAGAGGCGTAGACCTCGACGAGCTGCACGCGCGACGAAAACTGCGGGATCGCGTCCTGCGCAGCGCGGACAGCGGTTCCGGGGGCGAGGCCCACGGACATCGCGACTGTCGTCGCACACGCCATCGCCTGAAGGACCGGTTTCATGGGCTGTTGTTCTGCTACTTCAAATCCCGTTCCCGACCGACATCGCGTGGTACAATCCCCGACATCATGGGCAAAATCGGATTACCCGAACTGTTGATCATCCTTGCCATCGTCGTCCTGATCTTCGGCGCGAATAAGCTGCCGGAGCTCGGTCGCGGTATTGGTAAGGGCATCAAGAACTTCAAGGACGCCACCAAGGACGGCATCGACGAAAAAGAGTCCTAGCGGCGCGATCGTCCTTTCCCGGCGGCGCGCTCCCGGCGTCCCGGTCGCTGCGCCCGCCGCCGCTGTTCCGCCTTCGGTTTCACCCGGCTCCTGATCGTCCGCGGCTTCTCTTCCTTCCGTACTGCTTCCAGAATCTCGACCAGACCCAGATCGACCTGGCGCCGTTCCATGTCGACGCGCACCACCTGCACCAGGACCTTGTCGCCGAGCCGGTACACCTTGCCCGTGTTCTCGCCGTGCAGCACGTGTTGCTGTTCGACGAAGCGGTAATAGTCGTCGGCCATGCTCGAGATGTGGACGAGTCCTTCGACGTAGTGCTCGATCAATTCGATGAACAGGCCGAACGACGCGACGCCGGTGACGTAGCCGTCGTACTCGTCGCCGATCTTGTCCGCCATGAAGCGGACCTTCTTCCATTGCACCAGCTCGCGCTCGGCCTCGTCGGCGCGCCGCTCCATCTCCGACGTGTGCCGCGCGATCTCCGGCAGTTCCTCGTCGAGCTCCTCGCGCCGTGCCGCACCGATCTCGCCCTGGCGTGACTCGCGCAACATCCGGTGCACCACGAGATCCGGGTAGCGCCGAATCGGCGACGTGAAGTGCGTGTAATGCTCAGCGGCCAGGCCGAAGTGTCCAAGGCTGACCGCGTCGTAGCGCGCCTTCTGCATGGTCCGCAGCATCAGCGCCGCAATCGGCCGCTCCTCTGGCGTCCCTTTCATCCGATCGATCAACTTCTGGAACGCCTGCGGCGTGATCGTCGAGCCGGTGGTCCCCAGGCCGTATCCCAGCGTCGTCACAAAGGCCTCGAAGTCCTCGACCTTCTTCGCGTCGGGCGCCTCGTGCACGCGGTGGAGGGCCGGGACGTTGTGTTCGACCAGATGCGCCGCCACCGTCTCGTTCGCCAGCAGCATGAACTCTTCGATGAGACGATGCGCGACGTTGCGCTCGCTCGGGATAATCGCTTCGATCTCGCCGTACTGCGACAGTACGATCTCGGTTTCCGGAAGGTCGAAGTCGATCGAGCCGCGCCGCCGCCGCCGCTGGTTGAGGATGCGAAACAGCTCCTCCATCAGCTCGAACATCGGGACCAGCTCGTGGTACTCGCGGATTGTCGCCTCATCGCGGTCGGTCAGGATTGCGTTCACTGCCGTGTACGTCATCCGGGCATTGCTGTTGATCACACCGTCGTGAATCTCGTAGCGAACGACGCGCCCGCGGCGATCGATCTCCATCAGGCACGACTGCACCAGACGGTCGACGTGCGGATTGAGACTGCACAAGCCGGTCGCCAGCTCGGAGGGAAACATGTGGACCGCGCGTTCGGGGAAATACACCGAGGTGCCGCGCTCGTACGCGTCCTCATCGAGTGCGCTTCCCTCCTTCACGTAGTGCGATACGTCGGCAATGTGCACACCCAGCCAGTAGTTCCCGTTCTTCAGACGATCGATGGTGATCGCGTCGTCGAAGTCGCGGGCGTGTTCGCCGTCGATCGTGACGGTCACGACCGGCCTGAAATCGGTCCGACCGTCGATGTCAGGCTCGCGCACGGCGCCGCCGAGCCGCGTCGCCTCGGCGATCGCTTCTTCGGAATGCGTGTCCGGGATGCCGAACTTGCGGATGATGATCTGCGTGTCCACGCCAGGCTCGTCGACGCGCCCGAGGACTTCGACCACCGTTCCCGCCGGCCCCCGCGTCGCCGTCGGCCAGCGCGTGAT
>Ga0310810_10011362_pt1 | contig 10411 bp, 9 predicted proteins | sample NCmetagenome_FD_207641 | JGI IMG/M metagenome (GOLD analysis project Ga0310810, IMG submission 207641) | Soil microbial communities from experimental microcosm in Duke University, North Carolina, United States - NC | ecosystem: Engineered > Artificial ecosystem > Soil microcosm > Unclassified ... | reverse complement strand
ATCAAGTTCGATATCTTAGCGGTGAACCTAGACCAGAAACAACCGGGTTTTCCCAAGCATGTTCTGCCAGAATATTTGGAATCTCTGGGCGTATCGTATCGAATTATTGAAGAAGACACCTACAGCATTGTGCAACGGGTTATCCCTGAAGGAAAGACCCTGTGCGGTTTATGCTCGCGCTTGCGTCGCGGTATTCTCTATCGTGTAGCCAGTGAAGAGGGGGCAACCAAAATCGCTCTTGGTCACCATCGGGATGATATTGTAGAAACCTTATTTCTCAACATGTTCTATGGCGGACAACTTAAAGCCATGCCACCCAAGCTGTTGAGTGATGATGGCAAACATGTCGTTATTCGACCCTTAGCTTATTGCTCGGAGCAAGACATAGGAGATTATGCGATCGCTAAACAGTTTCCCATTATTCCCTGTAAACTTTGTGGCTCTCAAGAAAACTTGCAGCGAGTCCAAATTAAGAAGTTATTACAAGCTTGGGAGCAAGAATATCCAGGACGGACAGAGAGTTTATTCCATAGTATTCAGAATGTTTCGCCGTCTCACCTTGCCGATACTCAGCTCTTTGACTTTACCAATTTAAGACCTTAACCTCCGCGCTCTCTGCCCTAAAAAAATATCATTCCAGGACAAAAATATTCCACATGATGATTAGCTTAGCGTATATTCTTCCACAGCCAAAGTACTAGAGTGATGGGAATTGCTACGTAAGCATAAGAACGAAGGTTCATGATTAAAATAGTCATCCCCAAAGTTGAGGAAGGCTGAGGCAGAAACCGCACTAAGCAGAATCCTTCTGAAACAACACTGAGGAAGAAACCCACAGATAGGAAAATGATGAAAGCGAATATTTGCAGAATATTTGTGTGAAAATCCAGGCTAAAATCTTGGAAAATAGGAACTGTTACTGTTGTCCAATTTAAGGAATTAATAAACGTAATTAATATGGCTTCAAGAAATAAAATTAGAAACCATAAAATCCCCCATACTATTGGATGAAAACTAAAAACTTGTAGATTAATCCGCTTCAAAAAATGGGTAGATAGTACGCCTAAAAATAGAAAGAATAACCCTAACATTAAGTAAATATTAAAAGAGGCATAAGGTAAAGACGCCAAGCCTAGAACGAAAAATAAACCAACAACTATGGAAAACAGGTTGGCAACCGTTGATATCTGGATGGATTTAACACGATTCAGGCGCTCTCGTTGAGCGAAAGTCATACTTTCAACTCCAATGATGAACAAGAGTCCAATGCCAAAGCTAAAGATGGACGCAATTAAGGGTAAATCTAAAAGTAAGACGCCTGCGGGAGGCCAACTGTTGGCACTCGCTGGTTCTGGACTCAACAAAAGCAGCCCTACCGTTAGTAGTAGGACTTGAACAATATGCCTTTTCTTAATACTCCACTGTCCCTTGCGTATACGGATGAAAATGTTACGAGAATTAGGGTAAATTAATTGATGAAACAGCAAGAAGAGATTGCTGAAAATTGAGAAATTAGGCAGGGTCAAGAGCATTTTGCTTGAGTTGAGCCAGAGAAACGTATTCTAAGGCTAATGCATGGGTAGCTGACAACACGACAGGTGGAGCAACACCCGCATCCAACGCTTCCTTCCAGCGTGAGGCGCACAAACACCAGCGATCGCCCGGTTTCAAACCTGGGAAATCAAAGGCGGGGACAGGCGTACTCAAATCATTTCCTCGCGATCGCGTGAAGGTAAGAAACTCTGGTGTCATTTGGGCACAGACAATGTGTGCACCCATGTCACCCGCGCCAGTGCTGCATTTTCCATCGCGGTAAAATCCGGTCATAGGAGATGTGCAGCAGGTTTCTAATTCTCCTCCCAGGACATTTCTCGCATTAGACATAACAATAGCTTCTCTGCAAAAGGCTCTCACTGGGTAGATTAGCAGAGATTTGAGCTCTGTTCAGCACAACCTCTTCCTCAATGGATGATCGATTGAGGACAAAGAATAGTCGAGCGAGGAATTGGCTTTCAATGCCCTGACCAATATCGACTCTGTGATTGGATGGGCGAATTTTCCGGAAACTTTAACTGGCATACGGATAACAATCGTCATGGAGAGAAGATTTTAGCGATCGCGCTTCCTGACGAACGGGTTATCGGATTTCGTGCTAAAAAGCGTACTAAATCTATCGATCGACTGCCTCTTAATCAAGGTGATGCTTATTTAATGTCAGGTGCAGCACGGTGGCACTGGGAACATCGAGTCATGTCAGTTAGGATGCAAGGGAGTGGTGAGAGAAATTTTATTATGAGTTACAAGGGGTAAACAGCGATAGATTGACTATGTAGTCTGATTATTATTTCTCTAGTTAAAAATATACCGATGAGTGAGTTGCCAAGCGACAATATTCTGATCTCGATGTTGCCTTTGAGCCCTGAACGAGGAGAACCGAAAGCGCTGCTGCTAAGGTACGACTCCTTAACTCAAAAGGGAGCATTTCTGTACGATGCCTCCCCCCTTCGCATGGATTGCTACGTTGAAGTATTTCGTTCCACTAAAGGAAGCCGTAATCATGAAGAGAAAACTGTAACCGAATTTGCCAATCAAGAGACCATCCCCTGTGGCTCCCTCCCTTTTTGGTTGAGCCATCCAGAGCTTTTTTCGCATCTTCAAGATACTGACTTTTACGTCGAACCCACCACAAACCTTTGGTGCAAAGTCATGCGTCAAAGAAATATTACGGCTGTCTATCACGACACAATTTACGAAACTCAGGAGATAACACTACTGCTCAATTTGGTGCAGGGAACGGGAAGGCTTAAAATTTACGACGCTCGTGAAGTAGAAGATTGAGCTGGGTAGGGTGCAGCATACGAAAAATAACTATTTTTCCAATGTTAAAACTGACGGCTGAGCAATTCTTCAAAGTTGAACCATGACGCTCTAAGGCGCTATACCCCCAACTTCTCCTGTATCACATTCTTTTTCTCTCTAAACCCAACCAACACCGCCGTTCCATCCTTCACGAAAAGCGGTCGCTTGAGCAGCATCGCATCCTGAGCAAACGCCTCAATCCACTGCTCATCTGTCCAAGTGTTCTTCTTGTCACCCAGCGATCGGTAGGACTGTCCGGAGGTGTTCCGCATGGGTTTAGACCCCAATGCTTCCACCCAGCCTTGAATCATCTCACGGGTTGGTGGCTTTTCCTTGGTATTAATGAACTCATACGCAACAGCGTTCTCTTCGAGCCATGTAAACGCCTTCTTACAGGTTCCGCAGTTGGGTATTCCGTAGACTTGGATGGACATCAGGCTAGTTAATCAATCTCAACGGTTATGCTATGCACCCATATTTTCATACTATTGCACGACTTATCGTGCTCACCCTTTCCAGAAATACGGGGGGGGAGTCTTTACCGTGCGAGCCTGCCATTTTTAATGACTCTATGGCTATTAAAGGCTATATAGCCTAGTTAAGGCTGTCTGAGGTCAATGGACAGACGTAAATGCCAAGGCGTTCAATGGGTAGAGCAACATAATTTAACGTTTTGTTCGACATCAAAATCAGAGCCTATAGTTCGCAAAGAATCTTTAAGCATTGAATAGCCAAATAGCGATTAAACGTTGTATAGTTTTTTTCACGGCGATTTGTCCTGTTGGGGTTGCACTGGAAGCAAGACACGCTGGCGGTACAGATGCAACCCTTTCTCATGCGGCAAAAACCTCTTGCCTTTCCCTCGGCAACCCAGAACCCATCATGTTTGCGTTGCCGTTGGACTAGCAAATCTCATGATTTCTCAGAGGTTATCTAGATGATCTATATTCCTCAAAATGTCTTATTCGATCGCGATTTAATTCAAAAGTACGATAAACCTGCTCCTCGATACAGCCGCTATCCGTCGCCAACCGAGTTAAAAGACGATTTTACAGAACTGGATTATAGATTTGCGATCGCGGCCTCCAATCAGCGCCAATCACCCCTCTCCCTCTATTTCCATCTACCCTTTTGTCAAAGCGCGTGTTACTTCTGTGGCTGTAATGGAATTGTTACCCAAAATACAACTCTTTTAGACAAATATTTACAATACCTAAAGCGAGAGATTGAACACACTTCAGATCTGATTGACTCTCAGCGACATGCTGTTCAAATCCATTGGGGAGGAGGCACACCCAATTACTTATCCCTTGAGCAAGTTGAATCCTTATGGGAAACGATTAACGAATACTTTTATATCGATGATAAGGCTGAAATCTCGATTGAGATTAATCCTAAATATGTTGACCGAAATTCTATCTTCTTTTTGCGGTCACTAGGGTTTAACCAAATTAGTGTCGGGATTCAAGACTTTAACCCAAGAGTTCAGGAAGCGGTCAACCGAGTACAACCTGAAAAGATGCTTTTTGACGTGATGGAGTGGATTAGAGATGCGGGATTCTACAGTGTAAATGTAGACCTTATCTATGGTTTACCCTATCAAACCCTTCACAGCTTCCAGGAAACAGTGAGAAAGGCGATTAATTTAGACCCTGAGAGGATTTCTGTGTTTAACTTTGCCTATGCTCCTTGGCTAAAACCTGTGCAAATAAATATCCCTTATTCAGCTTTACCCTCAGCACAGGAGAAGCTATCTATCTTACAAATGACAATCGAAGAACTCATGGATAACGAGTATACTTTTATTGGCATAGACCACTTCGCTAAACCGAATGATAGTTTAGCGATCGCTCAACGGAAACGCACCTTAAAGCGCAATTTTCAAGGGTACACAACCCAACCGAATATAGACTTGTTTGGATTTGGGGCAACTTCTATCAGTATGTTAGAAGATACCTATACCCAAAACCAAAATCACTTAAAAAACTATTGCCAAGCTATTGATAGCGGTTCTTTCCCTGTAAGTAAAGGGATTAAACTGAGTCGTGCCGACGTTCTCCGGCGAGATGTCATTATGCAACTGATGTCCAACTTCCAGCTTAAGAAAGCAGAAATCGAAAAAAAGTATCACATTCATTTTGATGACTACTTCTATTTAGAATTAGAAGCGCTGAAACCACTAGAGGAAGATGGCCTTGTGAAGCTATCTAAGCGCCAAATCTTTATCACACCAATAGGTCGATTGCTAGCGAGAAATATAGCAGGTGTTTTTGATACTTGGACACAACATGACAATCCCAAACTTCTCAAAGCTATCTAAAAGCTTAATCCAATCCCATTAAGCCACCTGCTTTAGGCTCTATATATCTTAATGGATTCCACTCAGTAGACCCTGTATATAGCTTTCAAATCAATGACAAACCCTTCAAATAACTATCAAACTTTAGCTCTCAGTTGGACAAATGTAGCCTTTTTTAGCACCATTCATGTCTTAGCTTTACTGGCTCCTTGGTTTTTCTCATGGTCAGCATTGGGAATTAGGTAGTATAGGAATTTGTTTGGGATACCACCGACTTTTAAGCCATCGTAGTTTCCAGCTTCCAAAAGGATTAGAATATGCGATCGCACTCCTGGGTACATTAGCCATGCAAGGCGGGCCAATCTTTTGGATAGCAGGGCACCGCTTGCATCATGGTTATACAGAAGATGAAGACAAAGACCCCTACTCCGCCAAGCGAGGGTTTTGGTGGAGTCATATGCTTTGGATTTTTTATCCCCGTCCAGAATTCTTTGAAAAAAGTCACTATAAAAGATATGCCCCAGATTTAGCGCGAGACTCGTTTTATTGTTGGCTCGATCGCTACTATTTAGCCCTGCAAATTCCCCTAGGATTGCTGTTATACACTTTAGGTGGATGGTCATTTGTGGTGTGGGGAATGTGCGTAAGAGCTGTATTGCTTTGGCATAGTACCTGGCTCATTAACTCCGTAACTCATATGTGGGGATATCGAACTTTTCACGTTAACGATAACTCCCGCAATCTTTGGTGGGCAGCCATCTTAACCTATGGAGAAGGTTGGCACAACAATCACCATGCCTATCCCAATGTAGCGAAAGCCGGATGGCGCTGGTGGGAAATAGATATGACGTGGTGGGTGATTCAAATTCTTAAAACGCTCGGTTTAGCCAAAAAAGTAATTATGCCACCCACATAGAGTCCTAAAAGGTCTAGGGGAAGAAGATATTGTTCTGAATAGTAGTAGAAAATTTAATTCATTCCTGTCTGCTCAACCAAAATCCCTCTTCTTCCCTCTCTTCCTCTGCGCTCTCTGTGGTTTGTAAAAAAACTATCGTCACTCCAATAAAGAGGTCAATCATGCGTATTCTGATGATTCAACCCAATTATCATTCTGGAGGAGCAGAAATTGCCGGAAATTGGCCACCCAGTTGGGTTCCTTATGTCGGCGGCGCATTAAAAACAGCGGGCTTTACAAACATAAAGTTTGTGGATGCCATGACTAACTACATTTCCGATGAAGCATTAGCCAAAATCATCGAGCAATACCAACCCGATGTAGTCTTGGCAACGGCAATTACGCCGATGATTTATCAATCCCAAATCACTCTAAAAATTGTTAAAGAAGTTTGTCCACAAGCCAAAACCATCATGGGGGGAGTTCATCCCACCTATATGTACAATGAGGTCTTAGACGAAGCCCCTTGGGTTGATTACATCATCCGAGGTGAAGGGGAAGAAATTACAGTTAATTTGTTGCAGGCAATTGCTAATGGTACTGATATTCGCGATCGCCACACTATTCAAGGTATCGCCTTCCTCGAAGAAGGCAAAGTGGTTGCCACCCCAGCGAATCCTCCGATTCAAGACCTCAACACCCTAACACCAGACTGGAGTCTTTTAGATTGGGATAAATATATCTATACTCCCCTTAATGTGCGAGTTGCTGTGCCGAACTTCGCTAGGGGTTGCCCATTCCGGTGTCGCTTTTGTTCTCAGTGGGGATTTTGGCGGAAATATCGCGCCCGCGATCCCAAGAAATTTGTAGATGAAATCGAAAGGCTCGTGAAAGAGCACAAGGTTGGCTTTTTCATTCTGGCAGACGAAGAACCGACGATTAGTCAACCACGATTTGTTGCCTTATGTAATGAGTTAATCGATCGCAACTTGGGGGTTTACTGGGGAATTAACACCCGCGTCACCGATATTCTGCGGGATGAACAACTTCTCCCTCTATATCGCAAAGCCGGATTAGTCCATGTTTCTTTAGGGACTGAAGCCGCCGCACAACTGAAACTCAATCTCTTCCGCAAAGAAACCACGATCGCAGACAACAAACGGGCAATTCAGCTCCTCAGACAAAACGGCATGGTTGCCGAAGCGCAGTTCATCATGGGGTTGGAGAACGAATCCCCCGAAACCATCGAAGAAACCTATCGGATGGTGTTGGATTGGCAGGCAGACATGGCGAACTGGAATATGTTCACACCTTGGCCTTTTTCAGAGCTATTTCAAGATTTAGGCGATCGCGTAGAGGTGCGGGATTACTCCAAGTACAACTTTGTCACCCCCATTATGAAACCCAACAATATGGAACGGGAGGAGGTACTCAAAGGAGTACTGCGGAATTATGCCCGCTTCTATCTACGGAAGACGTTTGAATATTGGTTTATCAAAGACCCCTTCAAGCGGAAATATTTGTTGGGATGCCTCAAAGCGTTCCTTCAAACTACCCTGAATAAACGTTTCTACAACCTGGGACGAGTGAAATACAAGGGATTGAAAGTTGAAGTTGACTTTGGCTTTGATAAATCTCGGATTTTAACCCGCGAAGAAATTGCCCGACGGAAGCTAGAACATCCAGAATTAGCGGCTGATGTGACCTTTACTGGCACTCTCTCCGCTTGTGGTGCGCCGAGTGACTTGCCGGAATATCAGGAAAAAACAGAGGCTAATGTCCCAACGATAAAAATTTAGAAAAAGGAAAAGTAAAAAATGCAGCCATCCAGTTAATTTCTCATCTAAAAACAAACTCAAACCATTGTCCTTTTGAATGACCTTGTACTGAAATTATGACAACAACTTCGACCCCCAACTTAACGTCCGCAACCTTTCTACCTCCCGCTGATGCTAGACAGAGAGTTAGCCAGTGGATGCGACAAATCCAAGATAAAATTTGCCAAGGTCTAGAAGAACTCGATGGTGTCAGCCAGTTTCGCCAAGATGAGTGGCAACGTGAAGAAGGTGCTGGTGGAGGACGCACCCGCGTTATCCGTGATGGGGGTGTGTTTGAACAGGGGGGAGTGAACTTCTCGGAAATTTGGGGTTCTCAATTGCCCTCCTCAATTTTGATTCAGCGCCCAGAAGCAGCGGGACATGAATTTTATGTAACGGGCACTTCAATGGTGCTACATCCCCGCAATCCTTATATACCCACTGTTCACCTCAACTACCGCTATTTCGAGGCAGGGCCGGTTTGGTGGTTTGGTGGGGGTGCAGATTTAACGCCTTACTATCCCTTTGCCGAAGATGCGGCTCATTTCCACTCCACCCTGAAACGAGCTTGTGATGCTCACCACTCTGAGTATTACCCAGCCTTTAAGCAGTGGTGTGATGAGTATTTCTATTTAAAACATCGCCAAGAAACGCGAGGTGTAGGAGGCATCTTCTTTGATTATCAAGATGGTCGGGGTCAATTGTATCGCGGCTCCGATTCCCAAGGACTAGCGGCAGGTTACAGTAACCAAGTCGGAAACCTCGCACCGCGTAGTTGGGAAGATTTGTTTGCCTTTGTCCAATCCTGTGGCGAGGCATTTTTACCCGCTTACTTACCGATCGCACAACGGCGACGGACGAGGGAGTATGGAGAGCGTGAACGCAACTTCCAGCTTTATCGTCGTGGACGTTATGTGGAATTTAACTTAGTTTATGACCGAGGTACGATCTTTGGACTGCAAACCAACGGGCGTACCGAGTCAATTTTGATGTCCTTACCGCCGCTTGCGCGTTGGGAGTATGGCTATCAACCCCAACCCAATACACCAGAGGCTGAGTTGTATGAAACGTTCTTGAAGCCTCAAGATTGGGCGAGTTGGACTCCAGATTCATCTTCCCAAGGATGAGATGACCTGAGAAGATAAAAAAAAGAGAGCCACCAAGGCGACTCTCCCGATCATCAGGGTGCATCTACTAGTCTTATTATGGTCTTTGGGGGTGAGGGGTCTCACCCCCTATTGTTTATCTTTAACAAAACTTTAAATATTATTGTTTTGAACACAATCAGGACTTACGCATTTTCTGGCTGAATAGACCATCTTCCGAGGGGCAAGGCATACCTTGCCCCTACAGGTAGCGGATAGCCTAGCCAGTTGCGTAAGTCCTGGCAATAAACTTGTGAAATACTCTACTAAACTAAACAAACGACAGCTAATCACCAGTAGTCGTTTTGCCAATAATCGCTGGAGGAAACGAGCCAGGTGGGACGAATATTTATTGATGCGGGTCATAGTAGTCGCAACCCAGGAATGACTGTTGGTGGCACCACTGAAGCTAAGGAGATGATGTTACTGCGCGATTTAGTCGTGGGAGAGTTGCAAAAGCGAGGTTTTGATGTTCTCTCTGTCCCCGATCCACTGAGTATGAGTTCTACCATCCAATGGATTAATGCCCGAGGTCGTCGCGGTGACGTGGCGTTGGAAATTTGCGCCAATGCCTATCAAAATCCCGATCTTCAAGGCGCAGCCGTCTTTTACATTGCGAACAATCTCCAGCGCCAGAAAGATGCAGAGTTACTGCTAAATGCCCTCCTTGATAGTCTTGCCCAACTGCATAGCCGAGGAACAAAGCCAGACACGATAGAAGGTGTAAGGTTTTTCCCCTTCTGCCGTGACATTTTCCTCCCCTCCCTAGTCATGGAAGTAGGCTTTCTGACCAACGACTTGGATAGGTTTTTACTTCAGAACCGACGCGGCGATTTTGCAGTAGGAATTGCCGAGGGACTAGACACTTGGAGCCGTAATGTATCTGGCACGGGACCTGCTCCGGGGAGGGGCTATTCTCAGATCGGGATTAAGCTCAACCACCAAGAAACTTACAGGCAAAAGGGCATCTTGGCTAGTGGGAACGCCTACGTTCCTAAAACCCTGGTAGTAGAACTAGGAGTTGATTTGAACAAAGCTCCTCAGCTCCCCCACCTCCAGTACCAGAATCTAGTGTATGTTAGAGCAGTTGACCTGCAAGACTATAGCATTTCCGTCCGTTGGGATAATGCTAGCCACTCCGTAGTTTTGATTCAGCTCAACCAAATTATGGGAAAGGGGCTCACCTCAAAAGAGCAGTTGAGCGAGTTTGTCCAAGCCAACACCAAAAAGAAGGAAGTTGCTGACCAGTTTAACAACTTACCCGAACTCTACGTTGAGGAAGCTTCAAATGAGGGTATCAATCATGACATCGCCTTCTCTCAAATGTGCCTTGAGACTAACTTCCTGGCCTTTGGCGACGAGCTACAGTACACTCAAAACAACTTTTGCCGTATAC
>Ga0310810_10011361_pt1 | contig 10412 bp, 8 predicted proteins | sample NCmetagenome_FD_207641 | JGI IMG/M metagenome (GOLD analysis project Ga0310810, IMG submission 207641) | Soil microbial communities from experimental microcosm in Duke University, North Carolina, United States - NC | ecosystem: Engineered > Artificial ecosystem > Soil microcosm > Unclassified ... | reverse complement strand
GCTATGGCGCATTCGAGGGCACCGACCTCGACCTGGTGCTGCGGTCGCGCGGCATCCGCACCGTCATCATGACCGGAGTGGCCACGAATGTGTGCGTCGAGACCACGGCCCGCCAAGCCTTCCTGAAGGATTATTACGTCGTGTTCACGAGCGATTGTTCCGCCACGTTCTCTCAGGCGGCGCACGACGCGACTCTGTACAATATCGACCAGTTCTTCGGAGAGGTCGTCACCAGCGAGCAGATCATGGCATGCTGGCCGGGCGTCGAGGCACGCATGCGGGTCGCCTGATTTTCGCTAGCCGGCTGCCGCACGCGTGCTCGCGGCTGTTAGCGCGCTGGGCCGCGTAGCGCAATGCGTTTGGAATGCTTAGGATTGCACGCCGAACGTTCGATAAGGCGGGCCGGACCGCTTGTCCCCGGCTCGATACGACCCCGCAACAACCTCAACGATTACGGTGCTATCGATGCGGACCCTGCTGATTGCCGTCGCATTGATTGCCGGTCCGGCGGCGGGCAGCGCGACGGCCCAGGTCTACCCGGCGCGCCCCATCACGATGGTGGTGCCGTTCGCTGCGGGCGGCTCGTCGGATACGATCGGCCGCATCATCGCGGATGGGATGCGAGGGCCGCTCGGTCAGTCCGTCATCATCGAAAACGTGGGAGGCGCGTCGGGCAATATCGGCGTCGGGCGGGTCGCTCGCGCCGCGCCCGATGGCTACACGCTCATCCTGGGTAGTTGGCCGACGCACGTCTTGAATGCCGCCATTTTCGCGCTGCCATACGACCCCGTGAACGATTTCGAGCCGGTGTCATTGGTCGCGGCCCAACCGCTGCTCGTGATCGGCAAGAAGGCCCTCCCCCCGAAGAACTTGGTGGAATTGATTGCCTGGCTGAAGGCGAGCCCGTACACGGCGACGCAGGCGACAGCCGGCGCGGGCGGTGCATCGCATGTCGCGGGGGTTTTCTTCCAGAGAGCGACTGGCACCCGCTTTCAGTTCGTGCCCTATCGGGGCAGCGGCCCCGGGATGCAAGATTTGCTGGCGGGACAGATCGACATGATGATCGATTTGGCAGCCAGCTCGACGCCGCAGGTGCGTGCCGGTACCGTCAAGGCTTATGCCGTCACCGCCAGGAGCCGGTCGGCAGCAGCGCCTGATGTTCCAACGGTCGACGAGGCCGGACTGCCAGGCTTCCACGTCTTGTCCTGGCACGCGGTCTGGGCGCCAAAGGCAACGCCGAAGAGCGTCATCGCCAAACTCAATGGCGCCATCGACGAGGCCCTAGCCGATCCAGCGGTGCAGAAGCGGCTAACGGACGTCGGGCAGGAGATTTTCCCGCGCGAGCAACACACGCCGGAGGCGCTGAGGGCTTACCAGTCGGCCGAGATCGAGAAATGGTGGCCGATCATCCGGGATGCCAACATCAAGGCGGAGTGACGGATTGCAGGTCGTCACCGGCGGCATAGGTTCTCGCGCAGCTCGTGCGATCATCGTCGCCAACCGGGCGACAAGGTGGCAACAGCAGGAGGCGGCAGATGGGGACGACCTGGCTTTTAGATCGGACACGCCGCAGGTTCCTGCAGAAAGCCGGCGCGGCAGCGGCTCTAGGTCCGCTCATCATCTCCGACCGCACGATCGCTCAGACGCGAACGCTATATGTGAATTCCTGGGGCGGGAGTTATACGGCCGCCCAGGATGCCGCGTTCTTCAAGCCCTTCACCGCGGCGACAGGCATCCAGATCCGCACGGTAACACCGGTGGCATACGGCAAGATCAAAGCGCAGGTGCAGAGCCGCACCTACGAGTTCGACATGACGTCGGTCAACTCCATGCAATGGCTGCGGGCGAGCCGCGAGGGCCTGGCGGAGCCGATCGATTGGACTATCGTCAACAAGGATGCGCTGCCTTCGAATGCCGTCGTCGCCGATGGGTACGGTATCGCGCAAAATATTCTGGGAACGGCGCTCTGCTACCGCACCGACAAATATCGCGACGGGGGGCCCCGCTCGTGGGCGGACTTCTGGGACGTCAAGCGGTTTCCCGGCAACCGCAGCTTATGCCTGAGCGATTCACCGCGAACGCTGATCTTCGCGCTGCTCGCCGACGGCGTGCCACGTGATCGGCTCTACCCGCTCGACATCGATCGCGCCTTCGAGAAGCTCGACCAGATCAAACCACACGTCAAAGTGTGGTGGCGTGAGGGGACCCAGTCGCAGCAACTCATTCGCGACGGCGAGGTCGACATGATGTCGATCTGGAATGCGCGCGCGAGCGAGCTCAAGCAGCAAGGCGTGCCGGTCGAGGTGGTTTGGAATGGAGCAGTTCGCAGCACCAGCACCTGGTCGGTGCTCAAGGGAGCTCCCAACCGCAAGCTCGCGTGGGAGCTGATTGCCTACGCCTCGCAGGCCAAACCGCAGGCCGAGTTCAACACACGGCTCTTTTACGGCCCCATTCATCCCGACGCCTATGCGTTTATCCCCAAAGACATTGCCGTGCAGCTGCCTACCTACGAGGACAATCAAGCCATTTCCGTCCGAGAGGACGATCAGTGGGAGGCAGACCGGATTGTCCAGATCGAGCAGCGCTTTACGCAATGGCTCGCGTCATAGCGGGCCGGCGAACGACGGACGTCCTCCCAGCTCTGCGTCTACCCTGACGAATTTTGGGAGCCCCTGACGATGATCATTCAGACCGCACCGTCCGGCAAACCTCGCTTGGCCGTCATGATGCATGAGCACACCGCGCTCGCGGGCCAATTCGCCCGTGCCTTCGGCAACGATCGTTTCGAGGCGGTTTTGCCCGATGAGCTCATGTTTTACGTGGTCTCACACCACGACGAGGGATGGGCCGAGTTCGACCGCGATCCCGTGACCGATGAGCGCAGCGGCCTGCCCTACAATCTGGTCGAGACGCCAGCGGAACACATTACGGTCACGAGTCGAAGATCCCCGGAATTCAACGAGCGGCGGCATCCCTATTGTGGGCTGCTGTCGAGCATGCACAGCTGGGGCCTCTACAATGGGCGCTACGGTCTCTCGAATCTGGTGCTGATCGATAGAATTCCGTCGCAGGACCGGCCTTTGGCCGAGCGGATGCTCGACGGTGAGATCGACCGCCAGAAGCGGCTCAAGGCCGAGATCACCAAAGACCCGCAGACGGCGACGTGGCTGGAGGAAAAGCACCTATTCCAGAATTACAAGCAGCTTCAATTCTTCGACACCCTCGCGCTTTATTTCAACCGCGTGCATCCGAGCGAGCGCACCGAGCAAAAATTCGAGCACGTACCGTTGAATGCCGACTCGGATGTGACCATCGCAGTTCGTCCGCGCGAACCGGGCGTCTACGAGGTGTCGCCCTATCCGTTCACGGCGAATTTCGCCGAATTCGCTTTCGCCGGACGTTTCCTCGAGCCGCGGCAAAAAGACGCCGGATGGTCGTCCGTGCTGAGGGAAACCCCAACGGCGTGGGAAAGCTTTCATCTGGTTGCCGGTTGAGAGCGTGCTCATGGCCGCATGAAGGTGCGAGGATGCCCGCCCATCAAGGCGATCGGGTTTCCGGTATTTCCTGCTTTCTTATTTTGACATACGGTGTTTGCATTAGGTTGGATCTGCCCCGCCGGGAGCAAACCTATGATTGGTCGTTGTCGAGCTCAAGCCGCTGTTGCGTTAAGCCTGTTGACGATATTGATGTCCGCGTCCGCCGGATGGTGTCAGGCCGCGAGAACGATCAAGATCGTCGTTCCTTACGCGCCCGGGAGCGGCCCCGATATACTCGGACGTCTTCTCGCCGAGCAGATCGGCCGCGTCAACGGACAGACAATCTTCGTGGAGAGTCGTCCTGGTGCCGGCACCGTTATCGGGACAGAAGCCGTGGCACGCGCCGCGCCCGATGGGAACACGGTTCTGGTCGTGGCGCCTTCTTTCGTCATCAATCCAACTTTGAGGAAAGTGAACTATGATGCACTGACGAGTTTCGAGCCTATTTGCCATCTCGCCGCCACACCGATCGTGCTCGTCGTCAACAGCGCATCACCCTATCGGACCGTCGCCGAGCTGCTCGACGCGGCTCGCGCCAAGCCCGGCGAACTGACATTGGGAAGCGGCGGGCCCGGCTCCTCCCTGCACATTGCCTTCGAGGTTCTCAAGCGCGCGGCCGGAGTTAATATGACCTATGTCCCCTTTGCCGGGTCGGGACCCGCCATCAACTCCCTGTTGGGTGGTCACCTGACCGCGGTGTTCGCGGACTATCCGACGGTCGTGGAGCAGTTGAAGACCGGCACGCTACGCGCCCTCGCCACCACTTCGCGAACACGCAGTGAGGCGCTCCCGGACGTCCCCACCATAACGGAGCTTGGTCTGAAGGATTACGACGATGAAATCTGGTATGGGTTGGTTGCGCCGGCCAAGACGCCACAAGATTCGCTTTCGCAACTCTCGAGTTGGGCCGCTGCAGCAATCAAATCGTCGGACATGAAGCCGAAGCTTGAGCTTCAAGGCCTCTCTCCCGTCGGCATCTGCGGCCCCGAGTTTGGAGCGCTGCTTCGCAAACGCCACGAGGACTACGCGCGCGTTATCCGGGAATCGAACATCAAGGCGGAATAGCGCTCGAGGGAACTAGGCACAAACACGTTCACCCAGCCAGTCGATCGCGGCTTGCACGCCGCCCGTGCCGTGCGGCACCCGCAGCGCTCTCAGGCCAACTTCGATCACGCCGAGCGTGCCCAAGATCATTGGCGCGTTGACGTGGCCCATGTGGGCGATGCGAAACGCCTTGTCCGACAGCGCGCCGATGCCGATCCCGAGCACGACCCCGCACTTCTCGTTGCAATACTCAACGAGCGGGCGCGGGTCACCCGTGCCGTTCATGAGCACCGTCGTCACCGTATCGGAGCGCTCGTCCGGCTCCGCAATGCCGAATCCAAACGACTGTCCCTGTGACCAAACCGCGACGGCACGGCGGACTGCTTCCGCCAGCAGGCGGTGCCGCAGAAAGACGTTGTCGAGCCCCTCCTCGAACAACATGTCCATCGCCTGGCGCAGCCCGAACATGAGGTGCTCGGGCGGAGTGCCTGCATATTTCTGGTAGTGCAACTTGCCGTCGCGTGCGGTCCAATCCCAATACGGTGTCCGTAAGTCGGCTCGCGCGTGGGCTTCGCGCGCGCGCTGGCTGACAGCTACAAAGCCGAGGCCAGGCGGCGTCATGAGACCCTTCTGCGATCCCGCGACCGCGACATCGACCCCCCAAGCATCCATCTCGAACGGCACGCAGCCCAGCGAAGCAACCACATCCACCATGAACAAAGCATGATGCCGCGCGGCCTTGATCGCTTGACCGATGGCGGCAATGTCGTTGGCGACCCCCGAGGCGGTGTCGACCTGGACCGCCAATATGGCCTTGATCTTGCCCGCCGTATCGCTTCGAAGGCGCGCCTCGACCTCCTCCGGGCGCACCGCACGCCGCCAATCACCCTTGAGCACTTCCACTTCGACGCCGAGCCCCGCCGCGGCGTCACCCCAGCCGACGGCGAAACGCCCGCTCTCCAACACCAAAATCTTGTCGCCCTTCGACAGCACGTTGGTGAGCGCGGCCTCCCACGCACCGTGCCCGTTGGCAATGTAGATGTACGAGCGACCCGCGGTTCGGAACAGCCGGCTGAGGTCGCTCAGCAAGCTATCAGTGAGTCGCACGAGTGAGCCTGAATAGATGTCCACCGCCGGGCGGTGCATGGCCCGCAAGACTTCGTCGGGTACCGTGGTTGGACCAGGGATCGCCAGGAACTCGCGTCCCGCTCGGACTACCATCTCTTGTCCTCTTCGCAGCTACGGACCATGCTCGCATGACGAGACATTTCCCGCCAGCACTGTCCGTTGATCGATTGAGCGGACAGCGCAAGATGATCACATCCAGGAGACCCCGGAATTGGCAACAACCAGCAAATCTGGCAAGGGCAAAGTTGGTGCCAGCGCGATGAAAAGCCCGGCTGAAGACAGGAAGAGCTTGCGCAACCGACAGTCGGCAGAGACGAAGTTGGCAGAACTCAAACACCGCCTCCACGAAATGAGCGACCTCAACGCTGCAACCGCGTTGCTCGGGTGGGATCACGCCACCTACATGCCGAAATGCGGTGCCGGCGCACGATCTCGCCAAGGCGCGACTCTCAGCAAACTCGTGCACGAAAAGTCAGTCGATCCGGGCCTCGGCAAACTGCTCGACGAGCTCGAACGCCATGTCAGCAGCCTACCCCGAGACTCAGATGACGCGAGCCTGATACGCGTGGCGAGGCGCGACTTCGAAAGGGCGATCAAAGTCCCAGCCGAATATGTCGCGCGCGCCAGCGCGTTCGGCTCCGCTTCCTACGATGCCTGGACGCGGGCCAGGCCGGCGAACGACTTCCCCGCCATGCGCCCCTTCCTCGAAACGGCCGTCGATCTGGGACGCGAATATGCCGGGTTTTTCGCGCCCTACACCCACATTGCCGACCCTTTGATCGATGGCGCCGATCAAGGCATGACGACGGCGTTGGTGCGCAGCCTATTTGCGGCGCTGAGGGAAGGACTAGTGCCTATCGTGCGCGCCATCGCGGATCAATCGTCCACGGACGACGACTGTCTGCGCGGCACGTTCGACGAAGCCGCGCAGCTCGACTTCGGCCTCGTCGTGGCCAAGCGCATTGGATACGACCTCGACCGGGGTCGGCTCGACAAGACCCATCATCCATTCTGCACGACCCTGTCGGCGGATGACGTGCGAATTACGACCCGCGTCGACGAACACGACATCGGCCAGTCATTGTTCTCGATCTTGCACGAGGCAGGTCATGCGCTCTACGAACAGGGGATCAACTCAAGACTGGAAGGCACTCCGCTCCGATCGGGCGCATCCGCCGGCGTGCACGAGAGCCAATCCCGGCTTTGGGAAAACATAGTCGGTCGCGGCCGCGCCTTCTGGCAGCACTTTTATCCGCAGTTACAACGCGTTTTTCCGGATCAGCTCCGTGGAGTGTCGCCCGAGACGTTCTATCGCGCCATCAACAGGGTCGAACGATCTTTGATCCGCACGGATGCCGACGAGGTGACATACAACCTTCACATCATGATGCGCTTCGACCTCGAACTGGACTTGCTCGAGGGCCGCCTGCGCGCCAAAGAGCTGCCCGACGCCTGGCGCGCCAGGATGCAAGCCGACCTCGGCCTTGCGCCGCCGGACGACCGTGATGGCTGCTTGCAGGACGTGCATTGGTATGCGGGCCCCATCGGCGGTGGCTTTCAGGGCTATACGATCGGCAACATTCTAAGCGCACAGTTCTATGACGCGGCCGTAAAAGCTCAGCCCGAAATCCCGCGCGAGATCGCAGCGGGAAGGTTCGACACGCTTCATCAATGGCTGCGCGCCGAGGTGTACCAACACGGACGTAAATTCACGCCAAACGAGCTCGTCGAGCGGGCGACCGGCAGCGGAATGAATATAGGTCCATACCTGTCCTACCTTCGCGCCAAATACGGCGAGCTCTATCGACTGCAAAACGCCTGAAGCCAGCAACCCGTCGGGGGTTGAGCCAGTGCGATCCAGAGCTGCTCGGTTAACGATGCCTCGCGGACGCGGCGAGCGGGACCTAGGCGCCGAGGGATCGCAGCTTCCGCAGCAGTTCCACTTTTTCTTTCTCGCTCGGAATGCGCACAAGAAGGCGCTGAAACAGATCTTCGGGGCTTCTCGCTTCCCGGCTCTCGTTCATCACGACATATCGGGCAATCGGACCGAGATGGGCGATCAACACCTCTCCCGCTCGGTTCAGCAGGTCTTCTGAGATCGCCCTTGAGAACTCGTCGGCCGAGGCGCTGCGAGGGCTCCCGTTAGGTTCAGTGCCAACAGACGCACCCGCGACCTTCCTAAGAAAATCAGCCCGCTCGGTCGCGTCCGGGACCGCATGAGCCAAGCGTTCATATAGCTCGGCTTCATTGGTGGCCGCAGCCGCGGCTTTGCTTACGAGAAGCCGCGCGATCGGACCCACATGTCTGGCCAAGTGCTGCTCGGCCCCGGCGAGGAGAGCGGGATCCCAACGCACAGCCGGCTTCGCCGGCCCAACCGACGCCCCGCTCGACACCGAGACCGCTGGCGCAGTCACCGCGGATCCGGAAGCATCGGGAGCGCCCCTGACAATCAGCTGAAAACGGGCAAGCGCACCGTCATAATCCGATGTGGCGTCGATGAACTGCAGACGCGCCAGGCGCATTGGAATGGTGCACTTCTCGTACAGGATCGGAATGATGTGCTTGTTGCCCTCGAGCGCGCAGGCCACTTCGTCGGCGACATGTTCCGAGGCGGCGGATCGCGGCGACAGAATGATGACGAATCCCTTGCAATCGCGGACAGCCGCCTCGACTGACCGGTCCCAATTTTGGCCGATCGGGATATCGAACTGGTCGACCCAGACATCGACCCCGGCGTTCTTGAGGTCTTGGGCAAAGCGCAGCGCGAAAGCCTGGTCGCTGCGCGAATAGCTGATAAAATATTCCGTCATCCAATTGCCGCGTGCCAATACGACGTCAGACCAACCTCTGTTTTCGTGGAAGTCCGGGTCTTCCGGCTTTTTTTCGGTCGCTCGTCCTCTCGCGACTAGCGCTGGTCGCCCGGCGGCATGAGCCTGAGGACCTCATTCATGCTACGCCGCAATCGATTGAGGGACACCGACAGGCTTGAGACTTCATCCGAGCCCGGTTTCACATACTCGTCGCTACCCATATTCCCCAAGCTGACCTCGGAGGCAATCCGCGACATTCTCCGCACCGGAAAAATCACCAATAGCCCCAACAGCGCGTCGATGAGCAAGATGACCAGCAGGAACACGCCGGCCAGCGCCCCGGCGATCAGCCAGCGCACTTGCTGGGCTCTGGCCAAGGGCACCGAGAGAGGCACCGTAACAATCTGCGCGCCGACAACTTCGTTGAGCTTCCAGCCGAAGCCGTTCTGTCGACCGTAGGCGGCGACCATGGTCTTCGGAGCCGCATCGGGGGTGTCGTGGCATCGGAGACAGGTTTGCGTGACGACCAGTGGGTGCGACAGGTTCAAGACGCGGCCGCTGTGGGTCTCGCGCTCGGTCACCAATTCGGTCTTGGTCGGGTTATTGCGGAAATCGTTGATGATGTCGGCCTCCCAATCAGACGCGCGATGCGCCGGATTGGTTGGATTGAGAGCCGGTTCCCGATAGGTGAATTCTGGATTCTTCTTGTGAAGTGCCTCGAAATAATGAACGGCGGCGTAGGCTGCGACCGATTGAGGATAGAATTTTTCATCCTGAAGGCGATCGAGAACCGGCGTTATCTCCTCCGAGGTATAATCGCGGATAGCTTGGGCGCTCTCCATGAGCAGACGCGCTTGCTGCAGAATCTCCTCTTTCTTTTCCGCCTGAAAGATCGGCGTAGCCACGAAAGCAAACAATGCGAAAGCCAAAGCAGCGACAGCGAAAAGCACTAGATTGAACTTAGTTCGGATACCCATCCGCCCGCCATCCACGAGACCCGCCTATGCAGTTGCCGTTCAAAGTTCCACATCCCGGACCTGAAGCGACGATAGCTAAGACTACCCATATCCATCACGAGAAACCAGAACAAGAGTGACATTGGCTGGGCCGAAGAGCGGGACCGGGTCGCGGCAGGCCGTCGTAAGCTCCGTAGTTGTCCGGATATCTCGCGCAAAGAGGGACTGACGATGGATCGACCAAAGCGTGGCCGCGCCCTCGTGGTGTCCGTGACCGGTCATCGGAACCTCGGTCGGTCGGCTCGCCGGATCGCGCGTCGAGTCGCCTCCGAATGTGTTCGCCTGCGCGAGAAATATCCGACCCGCAAATTCGTGGTCGTCTCGCCGCTGGCGGAAGGCGCGGACCGCGTTGTGGCTCGTATTGCCGTCGCCCTGCTTGACGCGCGGCTGGTCGTGCCAATTCCGCTGCCGCTCCGCGACCCTCACGGCTATCTCAAGGATTTCCCACGGAGCATCAAAGAATTCAAACGCATGCTGGGAAAGGCCGATGCGATCGTCCTGGCGCCATCGCGATCTCGCGACTCCAAATGGCGCGAAGACAATCATGCGCGCGAAAAGCAATACGCGTGGGTCGGAGCCTATGTCGCAGAACACGCCGACATATTGTTTGCGATTTGGAACGGGAAACCCGCACGTGGGCTTGGAGGCACGGCCCAGGTCGTGAACTGGTTTCTTGCCGGCCGTGCGCCGCGAGCGCACTCGACGCTGGTTTCGTCGCGGCGGGCGGGCCCGCTGGGCCAAGGAACTCCGACGCTTCTTATCCGCATCAGTCCCGAGACGGGACAAATCGAGCGCCTGCCCGCGGGGACGGTGTTGCATCGGCGGAGAGCGCCGGGTAGTGCCTAGACGCCGGTATTCGCCAAGACTTGCTCCGGCCG
>Ga0310810_10011360_pt1 | contig 10412 bp, 7 predicted proteins | sample NCmetagenome_FD_207641 | JGI IMG/M metagenome (GOLD analysis project Ga0310810, IMG submission 207641) | Soil microbial communities from experimental microcosm in Duke University, North Carolina, United States - NC | ecosystem: Engineered > Artificial ecosystem > Soil microcosm > Unclassified ... | reverse complement strand
CCACCGTGCGGCCGTCGCTGCTGCGCGACAGGCGCTCGTATTCCCGGGCGTCGGGCTCGAACCCGATGACGCGAAGGTGCCGTGTGGCCTGAGCCCAGTTCGCCTTAAGCCCGCCGCGTGCGCCGACGTCGGCGAGGACCAGCGGGTGCGCGCGATACTCAGGCTCGAAGGCGGGATCGAGAAAGACGTCCATCGGGTTTCAGTCTACACTTCCAACCGTTCGAGCCTCCCCGCAGTCGAAACCGGCATTGGCACCGCCAGGCCCGCGTCTCACATGACACGTTTGGAGCGATTCACGTGCCCATGACTGCCCGATTTCTGTTCGCGCTCGCGTTGTCCCCCGCCCTGCTGCAGGCTGCTCCGCAGGACCGGCCCCCGAAGCCGCCGGCCCCGGAGGCGCAGACGCGGCGCGCACCCACGTCACGACCCATCACTGCCGCCAGCATGGAGGAAGCCCTCCTGTTGACCAATGGGTGGGCACGGATCGCCGAAGGACAGTTCGATGTGGCCGCCAACGCCGCCCGGGCCTTCCTGGCCACACATCCCCGCAGCCTCACGGCCCTCTCGCTCGCCGTCGACGCGACGATCCCGTCGTCGGGTGCGTTGGCGGCGCTCGGTCAGTACGAAGCCTGGCTCGGCTCGCGCCCGCTCGATGAGCCGCTCGTGGTGCGCCGCATCGCGCACGCGATGCTGTGGGAGGAAGCGTCACAGCGGCAGGACGTGCTGGCCCGAATGGAGGCGCTGCACGCGCTGGCCACCAACGGCGATGCTGCGGCGGCTGCCGAACTGGCGAAGGCGGTTTCGCCGGCCGATGCCGCTCAATCGCGGGCAGCGGCGGCCACGGGGAACAGTCGCGCCGTCCCCTCTTTGATCGAGGAACTCACGAGCGGCGGCAGCTCCGTGATCACGATCAACGCGCTCGGCGCCAGCGGCAGCCCGGAGGCCATCCCCCCGCTCGAGGGGTTGCTGAAGGATGACCGAATCGAGGTGCGCGCAGCAGCGGCGGAAGCCCTGGGCCGGATCGGCAGCCGGGATGTCGCGACCCAGGTAAAGCCGCTGCTGTCGGATCACAACGTTTTCGTGCGAACGAAGGCCGCCGAGGCGCTGCTTCGCCTGGATGATGACTCGGGCCTCGCAATGCTGCAGCAGATGCTGCTGGATCCCGCATCCGAGATCAGGCTGTCCGCCGCCGAGGCGCTCGCCAGCCGGGCCGACTCCGCCTGGCAATCGGCCGTCTACCAGCTCCTGCAGGACGAGGATCCGGTGGTCCGCGCAGGAGCGGCCCACCTGTTGGCGACCCGCGATCCCGATACCGCCCGGGCGACCCTCGAGTCGCTGGCGGCCGATGAAAACGCGGCCGTCCGAGAACTGGCGGCCGAGAAGCTCGGGGATGTCGCCACAAACGACCTCCCGGGGCTTCGCAGAATGATGCGGGCGCCGTCCAGGTTGACCCGCGTCAAGGGCGCTTCCGGGGTCCTCCGGCTAACCTCGTGAAGCTTGGGCGAACCTCTGTCCCCTCAGCAGGTTATCGTTGACGGCGGCTGTGTCCTCCTTTATCATGCTGCGGCTGGTTGGCTGTTGCGCGTTTTGCGAGCCATGGCAGCTCCCCGAAAAATCGTCGATTTTCGCGCCGTGCCCTAAAGTGCATGGTTCGTCGCTCCGATAAGACCGAAGGACGCCGAAAGGCCTTCTTCGCGAGGGACTAGCGTGGCTCAGAAGAAACGAACAATTCTTTCAGTGCTCAACCTGGCAGCGGCCGCTGCGTTGCTCCTGAGTGCTTTCGGGACCGCGCAGGCCCAGGTTCGAGTGGGCAGCACCTTCGTCGCCATTCCCGGAGATGGCGCCACGAAGCGCTTCCCCGACATCGCGTTCGACGGAGCCAACAGCGCCTTCCTCGTCGTCACCGGGCTGCAGAAGCTGGAAGCGCGCTACATTGACACCGACGGCACGGCGCTCGGGGGCGTGGCCGTCGTCACCACGACTGGTGGCGCCAACAGGGTCACCTGTGCTGCTGCGATCAACAAGTGCCTGATCACGTGGCTGCAGGAGCCGAACCTTGTCATGGGGCGGTTCGTCCGCTTCAACAGCGGCGCCGTGCAATTCCTGAGCGGTCCGTTCACCATCGGCTCATCCGGCCTCCTGACGAACAGCGCGCCCGGGCTCGCCTACTCCAGCGGGAGCAACGAGTTTCTCGTCGTGTGGACCGACGGTGTCAACAACCTCAGAGCCCGACGCGTCGACGCGGACGGCACGCTGCTCGGTACGGCGGCGTACTTTTACGTGAGCAACAGCGCCGTGTGGGAAGGCTTCCCGACCCTGGCATACAACTCCGCACAGGACGAGTACCTGGTCGCGTACTACTGCGAGCCAGGTGGCCAGAGCGGCGTCTGCGCTCGGCGAGTGAAGCCCGGAACGGGAGCACTGATTGGGGGAGCCTCGATTCTCTATAGCGGCGGCTTCAACCAGTATCCCGAGATCGCCTACAACCCTGCCACCAACCAATACCTCGCTATCACCTGGGGCTTCAGCGGCGGGTCCTGGATGCTGAAGGGACGCCTGGCTGATGGCAACGCTGCGCCGCTTGGCGCTTCCACGCTCGCACTGGCAGCCAAGGGTGGCGGCGACGGCGTCGGGCTTGGCTACAACCCGGTGTCGAACACCTTCCTTGCCGACTACCAGAGCCAGATCAACGCCGAAACCTGGGGTGTCGAAATCGGCCCCGCGGGAGGGCCCGGCACGCAAATCCAGCTCTCGTACTCCGGGACGACCCTGTCGGTGCAGCCCAGGGCCGAGGCAAACCCAGGCACCGACCAGTGGCTGATGGTCATGTCGAAGGGTTTCGCGAACATCACGGCACAGCGGGTTGGCCATGGCCTGACCACGGGCGGCGGGGGCGGGGGTACGGGCTGCTCGACGCCTTCACCTGGGACGGGCTATACCTGCGTGAACGGCACCTGGGTCCCGCCGACCAGCGGTGGCGGCGGTGGCAGCACAACCGGCTGCACCAGCCCCAAGCCCGCCGCCAACTGGGTGTGCGTGGGAACGAACTGGCTGCCGCCGTGGATGGTGCCTGCGACCAGTTCCTGCACGACGCCCAAGCCAGGTCCCAATTTCGTCTGCGTGAGCGGCAACTGGCTTCCGGACACGAGTGGCTCCGGCTCGACGGGCACCTGCACCACGATCAAGCCCGCCGCCAACTGGGTCTGCAAGAACGGCAACTGGGTGCCGCCTTGGTACTGAGCCGCATTGTCAGAACCAAGTGACCTCGAGGGCCGCATGACTGCGGCCCTCGCCGTTTTCACCCCTCGATCTCGATGAAGAAATGGGGCCTGGCGCTTGCCGGCGTCCTGGCGCTGGCCGCACTGCTCCGCATCCGCGGTCTGAGCTTCGGACTGCCGGCGGTCTACAACCCCGACGAGATCGCGATCATGTCGCGTGCGCTGGGGTTCGGGAAGGGTGACCTCAACCCTCACAACTTTCTGTACCCGACGCTCTACTTCTACGTGCTCTTTGCCTGTGAAGGGCTGTACTTCATCGGCGGCCGGCTGCTCGGCGTGATTCCGTCGCGAGCCGCATTTCAGCAATCCTTCTTCGTCGATCCAACGGGCATCTACCTGGCGGGGCGCGCGCTCGGAGTCGCCTGTGGCCTGCTGACCGTCTGGGCGACGTGGCGGTTCGGCCGGCGGCTCGCAGGCCCGGTTGCCGGCGCGGCTGCGGCAGTGTTTCTCGCCGTCGCGCCGTTCGCCGTGCGCGACGCGCACTACGTGAAGCACGACGTGCCGGCGACGCTGCTCATCACGCTCGCCGTGATGGCGGCTCTCGGTCTGGCCGAAGGCGCGCCTCCAGAGCGCGGGCGGCGATTCTTCCTCGCAGCCGGCATGGCAGGCCTTGCGATGTCGCTGCACTACTACGCGGTGTTCGTGGGCCTGCCGCTGATGTTCGCCGTCTGGCTCGCGTGGGCTGATTCGTCAGTGCGCGAGCGGATCGGCCTGATGGTTCGCGCGGCGGCCATCGCAGCAATTGCGTTCTTCCTCGGATCGCCCTTCCTGCTGGCGGAGCCGTTCACTGCGTGGAGGGACATCCGCGCAAATCGCCAGATCGTCATCGATCGCGCGGCGGAAATCGGCGGGCATGCCTTCGCGAGCGCACCAGAGTACGCCCGTATGCTCTGGCAGGACGCCGCGGGCTGGCCGGTCATCCTGCTGGCGCTGGTAGGCCTGGTCGTGCTGGCCCGACGCAGGGCACACGTCTGCCTGCTGATCGTCCTCTTCCCGATCGCATTCCTGATTTTCATCAGCACCACCATCGCCGCCACGCGGTATCTCAACCCGGTGCTGCCCGTCGTCGCATTGCTGGCGGGCGTTGCGATCGCACGGATCTCGGAGCTGTTCCCGCCGCGTCGCGCGTGGGCCGCCGCGGCGATCCTGACGGTGGCGGCCAGCATCCCCGGCTTTGCCGCGAGCTGGCACACCGGCACGTTCTTTCAGCAGACCGACACGCGCACCCTGGCGCTGGACTATTTCCGCGCATCGGTGCCGTCGGGAGCCGGCGTGCTGGTGCAGCCGTACTCGGTGCCGCTTCCCGAGTCGCGACAATCGCTCGTCGACGCGCTGACGGAGCACCTGGGAGACCTCGGAAAAGCGTCGACGAAGTCGCAGCTGCGTCTGCAGCTGCCCACGTGGCCCGAGCCGTCGTACCGCGTCATCTACCTCGGGCACGGCGGCCTCGACGCTGACAAGATCTACGTCGATTATCCAGAGCTGGGCGGATCGGCGGGATTGTCGGCCCTCGAGCGCCGCAACGTGCAGTACGTCGTCCTGAAACGCTACAATGATGAGCCTGCGGCTGTCGGGCCGCTGGTGGAGGCGCTCGGTCAGAAGGCGCGGCGTGTCGCCGTGTTCTCGCCTTATCGCGCTTCCGGAGCCGCGGCGCCCGTTGCGCCGTTCCTCCACAATACCGACCGACGGATCGACCCGGCGCTGGAAAGGCCGGGGCCCGTGCTGGACATCTGGCAACTGCCGTGACCCCGCTTCGAAAGCTCCGCGAAACCGTCCTCGCCCGCGTCCGGGCGCTCCCCGTGGCCCAGCATCTCTGGGCCCGCCTGCGGAAGCGCCGCTACGAAGCGCACGTAGCACGCTTCCTCGAGGACGGCAGCGGCCGCGCCGATCGCCTGCCCTCCGGCGTCGTGTACGAGGCGACCATGCGGTGCAACCTGCACTGCGAGTTCTGCTACGTCGGCGACCTGCTGAACATCGAGGGCCAGTGGCGCGACGAGCTGGCGATTGATGCGCTGCGCAGGGCGTTTCCCGAGCGCGACGGCCTGCAGGTCAACCTGACGGGCGGCGAGATCTTCATGCGTAAGGACATCCTGTCGGTCCTCGCGCTGTTCGAGGAGAAGGGTTACGACTGCGGGTGCCTGACGACCAACGGAACGATCATCACCGAGGCGCGCGCCGAGGCGCTCGCCGAGCTGGCGTTGCGAGGGTTCCTGAAGCACGTCTCCGTCTCGATTGACGGTCCGCGCGACCTGCACGACGTCGCGCGCGGCCAGAAGGGCACATTCGACAAGACCACGGCCGGCATCCGGCGGCTGCGCGAGGCGGCCGAGCGCAAGGGCGCACCGCTGCGGATCAGCATCAACACGACCGTCGCGAAGGAAAGCCTCGAGACGCTCGATCAGATGGTGGACGTCGCCAGCGAGCTCGGCATCGAGGCCATCGGCCTCAATCACCTGATGTACAGCACGCCCGGCGAGGTGAAGGAAACGCTGGCCCTCATCGGCAGCGACGACCCTGGCGTGATCGCCACGTACGTCACAGACGATCCGATGGTGGGACCGTCGACGGTCCGCGAGAAGGTCGCCTCGCTCCGCGAGAAATGCCGCGCGAAGGGCATCCGCTTCGACTTCCGTCCGAAAGTCCTGACGCAGCTGATGGACGACTACTACGAGCCCGGCGCGAAGTTGGCCGGACGCTGCCTGTATCCGTTCAACTGGGCGCGGGTGTCGTTCAGCGGCAAGGTCTACTTCTGCCCGTTCATCCGCGTTGAAGTTGGAGATCTCACGACCCAGACGCTCGAGCAGGTGTGGAACGGCGAGAAGTACGTGGCGATGCGCAAGCGGCTGCTCGACGAGAAGCTGTTTCCGGTCTGCCGCCGCTGCTGCAAGGTGGAGCTTTCTCCCGAGCCGTTGCCGCGCGAGGCACAGGAGCGCGTCAGGGCGCCCCGCGCCATTCCGCTGACCGTGGTCCGCTGATCGATACTGATGCCATACCGCCGAATCCTTCTCGTCAATCCCCCGCTCGTAGGCGGCGTCGCGTTCACGCGGCAGGGCCGCTGCCAGGAACGCGAAGAGGTGCTTGGCACCACCAAGCCGCCCTATTCGCTGCTGGTGATCGCCGCCCTGCTTCGCGAACAAGGCGCCTCACTGCGGCTCGTCGACCTGACGGCGGAGGGACGGACGACCGCGTCGCTGGTGGACGAGCTGAAGCGCGATGGGTTCACGCCGGAACTGGTGGTGTTCCCGTCCACCACACCGACCCTGCACGCCGACACCGCCGAGATGATCGCGTTCAAGCGCGCGTTCGGCGCCACGCTCGTGTGCTTCGGGCCCCACGCGTCAACCGTACCGGTCGAGGCGATGCGCCAGGTGCCGGATGTGGACGTGATGGTGGTCGGCGAGCCAGAGGACCCGGTGATGGCGCTCGCGTCCAGCGCGTCGCTGACCGACCTGGAAGGCATTGCCGGCGTCACGTGGCGGAGGCCCGACGGCACGATCGTGGCCCCGACTGGCCAGGGCGCGTTCGCGGGCTTCAAGTCGATGCCCTTTCCTGCATGGGACCTGCTGCCGCTCGGCAACTACCGGCTGCCGATGGTGAGCGAGTCGTACGTGATCGTCGAAACGAGCCGCGGCTGCCCATACGCGTGCGACTTCTGCGTGGCGCCCATTCATCAGGGCCACAAGTTTCGCGAGCGCGATCCGAAGGCGCTGGTCGACGAGATCGAGCGGGCGAAGCGCGAGCTGGGTGTCCGCTACTTCTACCTGTGGGGCGACACCGTCACGCTCAATCAGAAGACGTTCAGCGCCTTCTGCGAGGAATTGATAGCGCGGGACCTCGGGATCCAGTGGTTCGGCAATGCCCGCGCAGACAACCTGACCGACCCGGCCTTCGTCCACCGGCTGCGCCGCTCGGGCTGCTGGATGCTCGCGATGGGCATCGAATCGTCTTCGCCCGAGATCCGCAAGGACATGGTGAAACGGCTCGAGGAGCAGAAGATCCGGATGGCGTTCGCCAACCTGCGCGACGCCGGGATCAAGTCGTTCGCGTTCTTCATCTACGGCTACCCCGGCGATACGCCGGCCTCGATGGAGGCGACCACCGAGTACGCGATCGATCTCTCGCCCGACTTCGCGAACTTCTACCCGGCGGTGCCCTATCCCGGCACGGCGCTGTACGAGAAGGTGCGCAAGGACGGCATGCTGGCCAGTGAAGACTGGTCGAAAATGGAGTACCTGGCCTGGACCAAGCCGGCCATCGTCACGCACCTACTCTCGCGCGTGCTGTTCGGACAGAAGGTCGTCGACGTCTCGCCGTCCCGCCTCGCGCTGCCAGCGGAAGCCAACGTCAGAGGGTCATGAAACCGGCATCGACGCTGGCGCTGCTGCTTGCCGCTGGCGTCGTGTTGTCGTTGAGCGCTCCCCGCGCGCAGGCACCGCAACCGGACGACGAACCGCTGCGGCCCCGAATCCACTTCACGCCGCCGCGCTACTTCATGAACGACCCCAATGGGCTCGTCTACTACAAGGGCGAGTACCACTTGTTCTACCAGCACAACCCGTTCGGCGAGAAGTGGGGGCACATGAGCTGGGGGCACGCCGTCAGCCGCGACATGCTGCACTGGCAGCATCTGCCCGTCGCGCTCGGCGAGGAAAACGGCGTGATGATCTTCTCCGGGAGCGCCGTCGTGGACTCCCGCAACTCGAGCGGCTTGTGCCAGGCCGCCGGCGCCGATCACTCCTGTCTCATCGCCATCTACTCGGGGGACGGACTCGGGAAGGAAACGCAGAACATCGCGTTCAGCAACGATCGCGGCCGCACGTGGACGAAGTATCGCGGCAATCCGATCATCGATCTGGGCCGGAAGGACTTCAGGGACCCGAAGGTCTTCTGGCACGCGCCGACCGGGCGCTGGATCATGGCTACCGTCCTGGCGGACGAGCACAAGGTGCGGCTCTTCGGGTCGAGTGACCTGATCAAGTGGGACACGCTCAGCGACTTCGGGCCGGCTGGTGCGACCGGAGGCGCGTGGGAGTGTCCCGACCTGTTCGAGTTGCCTGTGGAGCCGTCGAAGGAACGGCGCTGGGTGCTGGTCGTCAACATCAACCCGGGCGGCGTGGCTGGCGGCTCGGGCACGCAGTATTTCGTGGGCGCGTTCGACGGTGTGGCCTTCACGAACGAGAACGCATCCGCGCGGACGCTGTGGGCCGACTACGGCAAGGACTTCTACGCCAGCCAGTCGTTCTCGGACGTCCCGGCTGCCGACGGCCGTCGGATCTGGATGGGCTGGATCAGCAACTGGGCGTACGCGAATGACGAGCCCACGGTGCGCTGGCGCGGGGCGCAATCCATCCCCAGGACGCTGGCCCTTCAGCGGTCATCCGACGGAATTCGTCTCGTCCAGCGGCCGATCGACGAGCTACGCGATCTCAGGGCCGGCGAGGCGGCCGTGGTTGCGGGCAGCGCTCGGCTGCCGCCGTCGGCGGAGATCGAGCTGACCCTGACGCGCAGCGATGAACCCGTTGGCTTGCGTCTCTTCAACGAGGCAGGCGAAGAGGTGACCATCGGCGCGACCGCATCGCCGTCAGAGGTCTTCATCGACAGGCAGCGCTCGAGTGCAGGACCGGCCTTCCACGCCGACTATCCGGGCCGGCGCGCGGGACCGGCGCAGTGGAAGGACGGCAAGCTTTCCCTGCGGGTCTTCTTCGATCGTTCCGTGGTGGAAGTCTTCGCTGCCGACGGCGCAACGGTCCTCACGGAACGCGCCTATCCCACGCGCCCGCTCGATCGCGTGGAACTTCATCCGTCCGGCAGGAGGGGTGGCGCCACCGCCCAGCTCTGGGAGCTCCGGAAGTCGATGCCGTAGGCGTCAGTCCTGGCGGAAGTAGCGGACGCTGCGGCCTCGCGCGGATCCGACGAACCTCAGGACGTACAACTGCCGGAGCTGCGTCAGGTAGCCCATCGCCTCGCGCACGCTCATCTTGCTCTGCCCCGTCGTTCGATCGACGAACACATAGGGCACTTCGGCCACCGAGCGCACGGGGCTCCGCAGCAGCAGCTCGAGGCAAATCTTGAACCCGCCGGCCGCTATCTGCGCACCCGACACCACCTCGCGGCGGATGAGGAAGAATCCCGACGTCGCGTCGCGCACGGGCGTCAGAGGCGACGCCAGCACGCAGGCGAGCTTGGAGAGGAACAGCCGGCGCGCAGGCCAGTTCTCGGCCCGCCCGCCCGGAATGTAACGGCTGCCGACGACGGCGTCGGCCTTCGAGTCGAGGAGCACACCGTACATCCTCGCGATGCCCTCGGGCGGATGGCTGAAGTCGGCGTCCATCACGCCAACGATGGGGCTGTGGGAGGCGAGGAAGCCCTCCATCACCGCGGTGCCGAGACCGAGTTTGCCGGCTCGATGCACGACCACGAGGCGCGGCCCAATCTCGCGAATCAGATCGTCGACGATCGCGCCGGTGCCGTCGGGTGAGTTGTCGTCGACGACCACCAGCTCGCCGTCGAGCGCGTGGGTCCGAAAGACCTCGAAAACGGCCCGCACGAGCTCGGCGATTCGTGTCCGCTCGTTGTAGGTCGGCACGACGATGGAAAGGAGCGGGGCGGTCGGTGTCACGCTTCGAGTGGTGGCTCTGGGCCTGTAGTACGATTCTGTTCCATCTTGGCCACCGCCTCCAACCGAGCTGCGGTCTCCCCTCTCGCATCGCGATTCGTTGAAGCGGTCGTCGTGGGCGCAGCCTTACTCACAGCCTGCTGGTGGTTCACGCGGACCGAACTGAACGCGACCTTCTGGGGCTTTCCGCTCGACGATTCGTGGATTCATCTGCAGTTTGCGAGGAACATCGCATCCGGGCAGGGGTTCTCGTACAACCCGGGCATCCCCGTCGCCGGGTCCACGGCGCCGCTCTGGACGCTGGTGCTGGCCATCCCGGCACGGCTCGGTCTCGATCCCGTCGCAGGCGCCAAGGTCCTGGGCATCGCTCTGACTCTCGCGGCGGCGCTCATGGCCGGCCGTCTCGCCGAGTGGCTCACGACGTCCCGCGCGGCCGGCTTCTTCACGGCCCTCGCGCTCGCCGTCTCGCCCCGGCTGATCTGGGGCGCGCTTTCGGGCATGGAGGTCTCGCTCTACGC
>Ga0310810_10011358_pt1 | contig 10413 bp, 12 predicted proteins | sample NCmetagenome_FD_207641 | JGI IMG/M metagenome (GOLD analysis project Ga0310810, IMG submission 207641) | Soil microbial communities from experimental microcosm in Duke University, North Carolina, United States - NC | ecosystem: Engineered > Artificial ecosystem > Soil microcosm > Unclassified ... | reverse complement strand
ATTTGCCGACCTGACCACAGGACAACCGGAGACGTTGCAAGCCAACCTGATCATGCCCGAGCCGTGCGAATTCATCAGTCGAAGCCTTCCTGCTTGCTCAATTATTCGTCCGACCGGTCGAGGACAGTTAGACGCAAGGGGCGCTATCAACAGCTTCGTTGCCGACGAGCTGTTCAGGGGACAATCCCCAGCGTTCTTTACATTGATTCATTCGTTGGCCCGCGCCGCGGACGCGGCCGAGAGAGAAGTCGGTGATTGACCTTACTTCACGAAATTCAAACGCCGCGCTCCAGGCCGACACCTGAGCGCGGCGTTTTTGCAAATATTGCGAGTGCCGACCCTCACCTTCCAAGATTTTTGGGAATAAACGCGCACCAGATCGGTAAGGACAGGTGTGAAGCAACCTACCAAATAACCAACAACCACCATCAATATTATGTCCGATTACATTTCTCACGACCACGAACATGACGGCATCGATCGCCGCGGCTTTCTTCAGTGCATGGCCTGGGCTGGGACCGGCCTGCTGTGGACCGTCAGCGGCGGCGTCCTCGTGTCAAAAACCCTTGCTCAAATTGCGAAAGCTGGAGAGCCATTGCCGGCAACGGACCTTAGCTTTCTGCAGATTAGCGATAGCCATATTGGCTTCAACAAAGAGGCTAACAAAGATGTTACGGCGACGTTCAAGATTGCGTTGGATCGAATCAATGCGATGCCAACGCCGCCGTCTTTCCTTATCCACACTGGAGATATCACGCAACTCTCGAAGCCGGAAGAGTTCGACACCTTCGACGAGGTACTAAAGAGCTGCCGAACCAAGGATGTTTTCTACGTTCCCGGAGAGCATGATGTGCTCAACGACGGAGGGAAACTCTACCGTGAACGATACCTGAAGAGCGTTGAAGCCAAAGGTTCCGGCTGGTACAGCTTCAATAAGAACGGCGTGCACTTCATCGGCTTGGTCAACGTCCTGGATCTTCAGGCCGGCGGTCTCGGGCAGCTCGGCGATGACCAACTCGAATGGCTCGAAGGCGATGTGAAAGGCCTCGGCGCGGACACGCCGATTGTAGTTTTCGCCCACATCCCGCTCTGGGCGGTCTATCCGCAATGGGGGTGGGGAACGAGCGATAGCGAACGCGCTCTGGGATACCTAAAGCGCTTTGGTTCGGTGACAGTTCTAAACGGTCACATTCACCAGGTCCTTCAAAAAGTCGAAGGCAACGTGACGTTTCATACAGCGATGTCGACTGCTTTCCCGCAGCCCGCACCTGGAACTGCCCCATCTCCTGGACCAATGAAAGTGCCAGCTGAAAAGCTGCGTAGCCTGCTTGGTCTAACGAGCGTTGAGTATAAACAAGGCAAAACAGCGCTCGCCGTCGTCGATTCCAACCTCAGCTAACGCAACCAAACCTGACTATGACTACATTAACTCCGAAAAACAAAACCATCGCACTACTGTGCGCGATCAGTTGTCTCAATCTGTCCGCCTTCGCACTGGCTGGCGAAATGAAGGACGCCTATAGCACCAGCAGCAAGCAAAACACAATAGAAATCAAAGACTTCGCCTTTAATCCGCAGACCATAACTGTAAAGTCCGGACAGACGATTACATGGATCAATCGCGACGAAGAACCGCATACCGTCGTGAGCGTCGAAAAGCAGTTTAAGAAATCGTCCGCGCTCGACACGGATCAAACCTTTACGATTACAACTGGTGCTCCGGGCACCTACACCTACTTCTGCTCAGTTCACCCGAAAATGACCGGCACGATTGTCGTCGTGAAGTCGTGAGTGACCATGGATGCCTGAAAAGCTAAAGCTTGTTGACTGGAAGGACGGAAACACCATAAGCGACTGCTGCAGAGAATCGAAACAATTATGAACCCATTTGTTGCGATTTCGGTAAATCCCTTTGATGTCAAGGCTGCGCTCCTCGCGGGACACGCACAGCATCCGGTCCTTGTTCATTTTCCAATCGGGCTGTTTATCGCCAGCATTGTTTTCGACTTAGTGGCGATCTGGCGCAAGCAACCGCTCCTTGCAACGGTCGCCTATTACAATCTGCTGGGTGCCGCACTAACTGTCCCACTGGCAATCGCAACCGGATTAGGAGCCTGGCAATGGCAGCTCGAAGGCGCGACGCTCAAGGGCAACTTGCGGCTGCATCTCATTTGCGCGCTAACTTCTGCAGCGCTCATCATCCTTCTTTGCTGGACGCGTTCGCGCCTCCGCGTGAAGAATCTCTCGCCGGGGATCGCTTATGCCGCAGTGACGTTGTTCGCGCTGATGGTGATCACGCTCACTGGACATCTCGGTGGAATACTCAGCGGTGTCGAAACACCGTGAGTAACCAGGCAACAAAGTTACTTCAGATATTTGTCGAACCATCCGACCGTCTGATCAAGTCGATCGGCCTGGTGCTGAGGTTTGATGAAGAGGTGGCCTTCGCCGGGATAAATGATGAGTTGCGTCGGTACGCCCAGCGTCTTTAACGCGTGCCAGAATTCGTAGGACTGCGACGCGGGGCATTCCGCGTCGTGCTCACCCACAACGACCAGGGTAGGTGTCTTTACGTTCTTAATAAAACGAATGGGCGAACTTTTCTCGTAAACGGCGGGATCATCGTAAACTGATGCGCCGAAGAACGGGATCATCCATTGATCGATCATGTTCTGGCCATAGTAACTTTGCCAGTTGGCAATGCCGGCGCCGGCGACAGCGGCGTGGAAACGGTCGGTCTGCGTGACAGTCCACATGGTCATGTAACCGCCGTAACTCCAGCCAGTCACGCCGAGACGCGCCGGATCGATTGGATATTTCTTTATTGCTGCATCAACTCCGGCGAGAACGTCGCGCAGATCGCCGCGGCCGAAATCTTTCACGTTCGCGCGGGTAAACGCCTCGCCCTGACCGTAACTTCCACGCGGATTTGGCATCAACAGGTAATAACCTCGCGACGATAGCGCGGCGATGATGGCTCGCGACATTCCAAAGCCGGCGGGCCAGTCCGGGTTTACTGCGCTTGAAGGTCCGCCATGGATGAGAACAACCATGGGATATTTCTTGCCAGACTCAATTTTTGCCGGCGACAGGAGCCAGCCCTGGATATTGAAGCCTTCGTTCGCCCACTCAAGACTTTCGGCTTTTCCCCACGTCGCTGATAACGCGGAGTTGTTATTCGTTAGCTGGCGCCATTCACCAATCGATCCGACCCAGATCTCGGGCGGCGTTTCAAATGTGCTGCGTTCTGCTGCTCCGAATTTACCGTCCTTAGAAACGGCAAAATCAGGGAAATTCCCGAAAGCGTGAAGAGCCTCCGCGCCCTTCCAGATTGTGCGCACGGAGTTGTCGGTGACGGTCAATTCAGAGATCGCACCACCACCGCTGACTATCTCGGTAAAAAGAATGCGATCTGGTGTTAGCCAAAAGACCGAACTCACGGAGCTTTTGCGATCTCGAGTGCGGTTCGTCAGGTCGCGGCCGTTAGCTGAGATTGTGAAGAGGTCGCCACCATGAAATCCTTCGTCACTCATCAAGCCTTCGATGAATGCGATCGACTTGCCATCGGGCGACCAGCGCGGAACGGCAACTTGAAGCGAGGGTTTGTAGATGGATGCCGCGTTACCTTTTGGGACGTCGATCGTGTAAATCTGTGCGATCCACCAATTGTTATCGCCAGGTCCGGGCGCGGCCGTTGCGACGAACTTCTTGTCGTCGGGCGACCAGTCGTAATCGTAGATGTGAAGATTTTCCGGAGAAACCTGGCGCAATTGCCCGCTGGCAACGTCGAGAACAGCGATCCGCTGATTATGAATAGCAGTGTCGATCACGCCGGTCGTCGTTGGCGCGGCCATTAGCGGTCCGCCGCCACCAGCGCCTTCGATGTAGAGGAAAGCAATCTGCTTCCCATTATGCGACCAACGGGGTCGCGCAGCGTATCCGTTAAGGCTCGTAAGCTTTTTGGGACCGGAACCGTCGGCATTCACACTCCAGAGTTGGCGCTGCTTTCCCTCATCGGCGCTGGAAAAAACTGCCAGTGTCTTGGAATCAGGAGCCCATGCGGGATCGAAATCGGTTCTTTCGTCGCCGATCGGAATTTTAACCAATGTCGCTGACGCGTTACCTGATGTTTCACGGACGTAGGTTTGCTTTGATGTTGACGCGGCGGTGGACTGCACCCACGCGACATGTGTGCCGTCGGGAGAAAGAGCAACGTCGCCGTACAGGACAGTTTTACCCAACTGTTCGGTCAACTGCTGCATGGTCTGAGCGGTTAACGTCATCGGAAAGACACAAGCCAGAAGAAGATGCTTCATGTTGTGATTCTGACAAAGATGCGGTCGAGGGACAAGGAAGCGCGATTTTTCGACGGTGAATTGTGATCGCGCGTTTGGACGCGCGAGTTCAAACTTGCAGGCATGAACCCTGATCCTTTACCGCCATTGCCGAAAGTGCGTACTGGCCAAACGCCAACGAAGCTAACGAAGGAAGAATATTTGAAACGTTGGCGCGAGCGATTCCATGATCCCGCGTTTGCGTCAAAGAAAGTTGAGCTGGATGCGATCGCGGAGATCGCATGGGAAGCGTATGACGATGCGCGCAAATCGCCTCACACGCGTAAAGCCGGAACGGGCTTCGCTGATCCCGAGTACGAACTATCAGTCGAATGGCTGGCGGCGCGGCAGGCAATCATCGACGCGCAGAAACGCCAACAATCGCCCGATGCCGCATCGCGTGTTTTGTTAATCTGCGCGTCGCCGCGCACGGACCAAACATGTCCAAGTGAGATGTCTAAAACGTTTCGTCTGGCGCAGAGCGCGCGCGAGATCATCGATGCTGTTCCGCGATTCGAGGTCGACTTTCTCGACCTCAGCGTCATGGCGGCTGAATACGGACGCGTGATTTATCCGTGTAAAGCCTGCGTTTCCACGGCCATGCCCCTCTGCCATTGGCCGTGCAGCTGTTATCCGAACCATTATCTTGGCCAGTCGCAGGATTGGATGAATGAGATTTATCCGCGATGGGTGGCGGCACACGGCATCATGATCGTTACGCCGGTGCATTGGTATCAGGTCCCGAGCACGCTTAAACTAATGATGGATCGTTTAGTCTGCGCCGATGGCGGAAATCCGGATCCGACCTCCACACATGGTAAAGATCCAGAGGAGGCAAAAGCGCTGGAGCTCAAGGGTTGGAGTTATCCGCGCCACCTGGGTGGACGAACATTCGCAGTTGTCGTGCACGGCGATGCCGAGGGCGCCGACTCCGTGCGCCGCGCGTTGCACGATTGGCTGGCCGATATGAATTTGTTTCCATCTGGGGAAGCTGCCGTGTTCGATCGCTACATCGGTTATTACAAACCTTATGCGCTGAGTCATGATGAGCTCGATCGCGACGACGCCATCTTCGAAGAAACGCGCAACGCTGCGCGGGTCCTCGTACAGGCGGTGACGAATTTGCGCGCGGGAGTCCGGCCGCCTGATCAAAACCTGGTCGATCCGCGTCCGAAATGAGCGGCGTGGCTCAGATCGGGTCTTTACGAATAGCGACCAGGCATTCAATCACGTATCATCAAGCGATGGCTCGGGTTCGGATCCGCTTGGCACGGTCAGACGACTCCCGGGCCCTGGCCGACCTGCGCTATCGATTCCGTACTGAAACTGAATCAGCCGCAGAAACCAAATCGCGGTTTCTGCGTAGATGCACATCGTGGATGAAGAAGCGTTTTCGCTCCGGGTCTTCTCCGTGGCGCTGTTGGGTCCTCGATGACGGCAAACAGTTGCTCGGCCACGTTTGCGTGCAGTTGTTTGAGAAAGTCCCCAATCCTGTTAACGAACCGGAGCTTCATGCTTACGTCACAAACTTTTATGTCGTCCCCGAAATGCGGAGCCATGGACTCGGAAAGAGATTGTTGAAGAAAGCGCTATCATCGTGCCGCGCTCGGGGGACCGATGCGATCATTCTCTGGGCGACTCCTGGAAGCAAAACGCTCTATCGTCGGTGCGGCTTTGTTGAGCCTGCGGAACTCTTTGAACTGAGAGATGGAGCTGGTCAATCGCGATGAGTTCAATGTGGAGCCGCTTTTGGGACCGTCTGCCCGCAATCCTCCGCGGAATTCTTGTCGCCGAGTTGGTCGTAACCATTGGCGCGATTCCGCCGAGCATCGCAGTGATACTGAATTTGCAGACCTCGCCTTCCATTCCATGGATGCTCGTTGTAACCGCCGGGTGGCTTTTATTTTTCTGGTGGTACGTGAGCGGATACGGGTGGCCGCGGAGCACGCAGGAAGCCCGGCGGCGCGATCTGCGCGCACCATCGCTGTCGAAGCACGCGTGGACATGGGCGCTGATTGCCGGGGCACTTGGAATCACTGGCACAATCGCGATGGCGTTCGTGACGGCGCGTCTGGCGCATCTGCCGCGGGAGGCGTTCGCCGCGCCAATGGATTTCTCAAAGTATGGAGCGCTGACCGTGATTTGTGCGATCGCCTGTATTAGCGCGACCGCAGGCGTTGTGGAAGAAGCAGGCTTTCGCGGGTTCTTAATCTCGCCGATCCAGCGACGACATGGTTGGACGATTGCCATTCTGATCAGCGGGATCATGTTTTTTCTCGATCATCACCTGAGTCATGCGTATGCGACGTTCGTCTTCCTGCCATTCTTCCTGGCGATCAGCGTTGTCCACGGCTTGCTCGTGAAATACAGCGGTTCGATTCGGCCGTCTGTGCTGCTGCATGCGCTAGCTGATTTTATTGTGATCCCTGTAAGCTACGGCTTGGTCGGAACGTTTTCGGTTGAGTCGGTTTCAATCACTGGAATCGACCGTCACTTCATAATCTGGGTTGCTGTAATGGTGATATGTTTTGCTGCATTCGTGCCTGCCCTCAAGGTGTTAGGTGCGCGAAGCTGAACCACGCGCTGAAAGCAGGCAGCCGGATCCGATTCCATCTGCCGATTGCGATTCAGCTCCGAAGCGCTTTGGTGAAGCGAACCAACTCGTCGGCAACTTGTTTGATTCGTTCGTCGATTTTTTTGTCGCTGATGTGCTCGCCGTTGAAAGCGTCGGACGTGGCAAAGGCGAACCGCGGAATAATGACGCAGCGAAAATCGAGCATGAGACTGTTCGCATAGGCCATGACTGACATGTAACTGCCTGTGCCACCGGCCGCGCACAGAAAGCCGACAATCTTGTCTTCCCAGGCGCTGCCAGTGAGTTCGATCATGTTCTTGGTAGCTGCTGCGACATCATAGTTATATACCGGTGCGGCGATCAGGATCCCATCGGCGTGTTCAACGGACGTCCGCAGTTTCCTTGAGCCAGGCATCCCGTAACATTTGTCCGCGTCGCAAAGTGGCAGTTCCATTTCACGGATATCGATCCAATCGCAATCGACTTCCTTTTTCTGCAAATGTGCGAATGCGGCGAGCCCCATTCGGCGGCTGTTGCTGTCAGGATTGCCGCTGGTGCTGATGACAAGATGCTTTGGCATTGCGGTGGACTAGTTAGCTCTGTTGATTGCGGTCGTATGCAACGATGTTGTCCCATTCGTCGGCGGATGAACGCGCGACAAAGGCGACCACGGGCTCGATCTTGCTCATGTTGAAGACTTCGTGCGGGACTCCGGGCTTAATATAAATGAAATCGCCGGCCTCATTTTCGATCACTTGCTTGAGCCCGGGGCCGAATTCATGGCGCACTTTTCCTTCGATGATGTAAAGAATCACTTCGAAATCGACATGAATGTGCGCATATGCGACGCCGCCTGGAGGGATCGTGGCGATGTTCGCGGATAAATTCTTGGTGCCGACATTCTTCGCGGACATGCCTTGCTTGTAGTGAATGCCGTTCCAATTCCTTTGAGCGCCGCCACCACGAATGGTCAAAATCCCGTCGTGATCTTCTACAGCGCTTAGTTGGACGTGGTCTTTGTCGTCGTTCACTTGGTCTTATGAAAGAAGTTATCGAGCGCCCGGTTGTAATACATCCATCCTTTCGGCGTGGGATGTTCCCGATGCGCAATCAAAAAGGTCGGGTCGGCATCATGGTCTTCAAACTCGACAAGCGGGAAGTGATATCGCCGCGCGAGTTCGCGCATTCTATCGTAATATAGATTGCGAGCTGATCGTGAAACGCCCCTGGCGGCATAATATGTAGGGTCAATTGGCATGCTTAGAATGAGCGGCTTGGCTCGTACTTCCGTAAGTGTGCGAAACAACAATTCTAGATCGGTCCATTCGCTTGCAGCAGCGATCCTCGCCCGAAACGCCTCGTCCTTAACTGAGTCAGTTCCACTGAGCGGCTCGGCAGTCATGGTCTTCTGACCGTGGTCAGTCGGCGTCTTTCGCAAGTGCACCTTGTGCGAATTCGGTGGTCGCAACCAATTTGGGACCGGTTTGCCCCTAGCTAAAATGTAAATGAGCGCTTCGAAGTGGTCTTGCAAATCGAGTATCGTGTTTTGCAGTTTCCCCAATGGCCACATGGCCATCAGAACAATGTGGTCCAATGGACGGCCGGAAGCGAGGCAACTGGCAGCGAGCCGCAGTAGCCCGTCTTTTCCCAACGTGTCTGGGAACCGTAACATTCGTTTTGCGATCTCACTTTTCAGGTTCCAATCGAGAGCATTGCTAAAGAGGACGCCGCTGGCCGCCGATAGCGAAAAGTTCCCCGCATAGAAATCTGGGTTGGCGTTAGGGGTCTGAAACGCACTCGGTGATAGCGAAATCGCAACTTTCCGGCCGCGCAACTCGGATCCCAATGCGCCGATCTTTTGCAAAATAGTCAATGAAAAGGTACCTCCTTTGCCCACAGGGCACACCTCAAATCCGGTCGGCTCACGGGAAAAGAAATCGGACGCTCGGTTAGGAATCGGGTCGATTAATTCCGAGCTGCCATAAAGAAGCAAGATGTCTGGGGCGCGCGCCGCAGCGCGCTCGAATGCCAGCCCCTGATTCTTGATAAAGAAATCTCTTGGAGCGGTTGAATGAATCGTCCGCTGCTCGAGGTAAATTGCCAGCACTCTGCCGCCGCACAGGATCGCAGCCGTCAGCGCACAGGCGATCAGAGCGCTAGATAGGTGCGGCGCGAACGAGCGCGCAGTAGCGCGTCTGATCATAAACATCCGGTAATATTGTGTTCGACCCAGACTTTTCCAGACCGAAATCGACTACCGCAAAAGGTTGGGTTGCTGAAAAGTTGAGAGTTAGTAATCAGTCTGAAATCGGTTCGAAACCGGCAAACATCTCGGCGGATTCAGATACCGTGTTGAGCGGGATACAGTCGCAAGCTTCAAAGAACTTGTTCCACATCGCGAGGACATTTGGATTCTTGTGCGCCGCCTCGATTGCTTCCTGCGATTTCCATTCCGAGACTTCGATAATTGTGCCGTCGCGTGCGCGCATGATGGTCGGCGTGCGATCCGTCACGAGGCCTTCCTTGCGTAATGTGGGAACACGGCTTCTAACGAGGTCTACAGTTTCGCTTTCCTTTCCCGGTTTGGGCCGATACGCGACAATGACAATAACGCCCTTCATCAGATCGACATCATGGTCGCGATTGTCCGGCAGGGGGAAGACAATCCCTTATTCGATCTTTTCCTAGGACATGCGGCGATTCGGAATGTTTGGGAAAATAAGTTGGCCTTGGTAAAGGGTGAACGGGTTGGAGCGGTCGCTCCCACCGAACGATAACGTCAGCGTTTTGCCTTCAACACTCCAATGGCCTGCCACAGGCTCCCTGCGCTCGTAGGCCGTAACGGTCCAGTTCTCAACAGTACCATCGGAATGAAGGACGAGATGCTCGTCTATTGGGCCCGTATAGCCGATCGTCGTTTTTCGCCAATGACCGATCAATACGCTCGCATTTTCCGAAGAGGGTGCACTTGACTCTTGAAATGTGATGATCCCTGAGTCAGCAACCTTTATGGAAAAGGCAGCGAAGACGAAAGCAGCACAGGACGTAAGCCAGGTGATTTTTTGGAAAACGTGTTGTGTTGTCATGGGGACCTCCGCGCCGAGTCTGACAAGGTGACTAACTAGTGACAATTCTATTCTGTGGTTTCTTGCACGAGCTTGAACTCAAACCGATGTTGACCGCGTAGCATGAAGCTTCCAACAATCATAGAGCGAGGACGATTCCGTTCGCCGGCACCTGCGCCGCAGGCGCTTGCATGGGATGGTAACAAATTGTGGATGGGTTCGCGCGATCTGCGCCGAATCTATGCGATCGATCCGAAAGAGTGGACAGTGCTCGACGAGAAAGAACCGCCCGGCATCCCATGGGCGGCGGTCGCGACGAATGGGGCGCTTCGTTTTACAATTGGAGAGGGCCCAGACGACGATCGCTACATTAGGCGGTTCGTTCCCAAAGTCGGTTTTTCCGAGACCGACCGTATCGCTTGTCCTGAGTTTACGGGGT
>Ga0310810_10011357_pt1 | contig 10413 bp, 11 predicted proteins | sample NCmetagenome_FD_207641 | JGI IMG/M metagenome (GOLD analysis project Ga0310810, IMG submission 207641) | Soil microbial communities from experimental microcosm in Duke University, North Carolina, United States - NC | ecosystem: Engineered > Artificial ecosystem > Soil microcosm > Unclassified ... | reverse complement strand
CAGCCGGGCTATGCTCAGCCGGGCTACGCGCCCGGGGTCGGCATGCTCGGTGGCGGGGGCGGCGGCGGGTTCCTGCGCTCGGCGGCGGCGACGGCGGCCGGGGTTGCCGGCGGCGCGCTGCTGTTCCAGGGGATCTCCTCAATGTTCGGACATGGCTACGCCAACAGTCTCTATGGCGGCATGGGCGGCATGACGCCCGGGCTCGGCGAGACCGTTATCAACAATTATTACGGCGACAGTGGCGCGGGTGCCGGCGCCGATTACGGCGGCGGTTCGGATCCAGGCTACGCCGGTGGCGGACCGGATAGCGGCGGCGCCGATTACGGTGGTGGCGGCGATTTCGGCGGAGGCGGTGGCGATTTCGGCGGCGGCGGTGATTTCGGCGGGGGCAGCGATCCGTCCTGCTGAAAATTCGTCAGCGGCTGATCAAAACGAGTGGTTCGGCCGGGCAGATGTCCGGCCGAACGTTTTTAAGCCTCACCTCTTCGTCTTGAAACTAGGCGGCTCGCATTAGGCGGCGGCGGCTCCGAGCACGCGCCCGCCAAACACTTGCGCGAACGCCCGAGCCTCGGCCTCGACGATAAACTCGACGCGAAAGACCTTCCTGCCTCCCATCGAGGTCGAGCGAAACGCGCCTGGCTCGCAACGTTGGTGGTCGAGCCACATCCGCATCTGATTCATTCGGGAGGTCAAGTCACCGTCGATGGGGATCTCGACAATGTACAGCATGAGCGTGACTCCGCTTGGGGAGAGCGGAATTCCACTCTAGCGCACCTCAGGGTTGGCGAAAATCGCTTTATTGTAATTACAGGTAACAGCGCGCTTTTTCGTCCGATTCCTCTTTGCGGTGTTGCGCTGCTGCAATAAAGCGACAATCGGGAGATTTACGCCGCGGCCTTGCGGTTGGCTGCAAGCCGGGCATCGACGAGAGCGACGGTCCGATCGACGACCTCGTTGCGCATGCCGTATTGCGCGGCGATCAGCTGGACCAAACGATCGGTGCGCTCGATATTTGGAACGCCGTTGTTGAGCGCCCGCGCGGCCGAAGACGGCCGGATGAGATCGTTGGCTGCGGCGGCGTATTTTTCGAACGGCACGAGGTCGTTGGGCGAGGCGCCGAGCCGCTCGCAAACACCGCATACCCAATTATAGACAGCGCGCGAGGTCTCGATGTCGCGGTGCACGGCATCCTTGATGTCGACCGCGCCATCCTCTGTGACGCAGCGGTAATTGCCGGTCAGCAGCATCGCCCATTTCGCGAGCGGCACGAAAATCGAGTCGTGCACCCGCAGCTTGACCGGCAACTCCAACGGGCCGTCGCCGGCGTCGTAGCGGGCCCCGTCGACGTCCTTTTCCAGCTGGCGCAGGATCGCGGTTTGCTGATCGCTGGCGAAGCGCGCGACCTTGAAGTTGGTCGGTAAGGTCACGAGCAGGAAATTGATTTTCTCGCCGGGCGGGCGGATCGCCTGCGGATCGGGGCTGCAAAGTGTCAGTGCGCCGGGCTCGAAATTGTCCCAGACGCTCGCATCGGTGAAAGCGGGCTTCAGCGCGTCGGTGTTCAATCCGGGGATGCGCTTCAGGTATGGCAAGGGCGGCATGTTCATGATCGACATGGTCGGCTTGCGGCTCTTCGCGACGGCGTCGAGCAGCTCGCGCACACCAGGCGAGCGGTATTGCGGCTCCTGCATGGCGAGCGCGACAAGATCGTAATCCGCCGGCTTGACGTCGCCAGGCCCGGCGGCTGATAGCTTGCCGGGCAAGTTGCGTGAGTCGAGCTCGATGGGCTCCTTGCGGGCGCGGACCGGCAACCGGACCCGGGCGCCCTCGCTATTGAATGCTTCGACCTCGGCGGGGAGGCAAACCATCGTGATCTTGTGGCCGCCGAACAGCAGCTTTGTCGCCAAGAGCGAGCCGTAAGAAGCGCCCAAAATCAGCACGTTGTAAGCCATAAAACCTCCTCCTCCGCCGGATCGGGGGCCGGCGCGCCGCGACCTTATGCGGGCCGGACGATGCCGGATGGCGCAGCCCGGAGCAAGCGCCAAAGCCCGAATTAAGACCCGGCGCTTTCGCCAGCAAGGATGGCCGGCAATCCGTCGCGATAGCTCGGGTAGCGGAGCCGAACCCCGAGCTCCTGCTTGATCAGCGCGTTCGAGACGCATTTGTTGTCGGCATAAAAGCTGCGCGCCATCGGGGACAACTCGGCGGCCTCGAACGGCACGAGCGGCGGCGGCGGGAGGCCGAGCAGCGCGGCGGCATGGGCGATGATTTCGGCGGGGCTCGCCGGCTCGTCATCGCACACATTGTAAACCGCGCCGGGCCGTGGCTGGGCCATTGAGGCGCGCAGCACGGTGGCGAGATCATCGACATGGACCCGTGAGAAGACCTGCCCCGGCTTGTCGATGCGCCGCGCCGTGCCGGCGCGCAGCGCGTCGAACGGGCAGCGGCCTGGCCCGTAAATGCCGGCGAGACGAAAGACATGAGCGGGGACGTCCCGGTCGCGGCACAGGCCGAGCCAAGCCATCTCGGCGGCGACGCGCCGCGCGCCGCGCTCGCCGGTCGGCTGCAATTCAGAGCTTTCGTCGACCCACCCGCCGCCGCGGTCCCCGTAGACGCCGGTGGTCGAGAGATAGCCGAGCCAGGCGAGGTTTGGGATGGCGGTGATGTCGTCGCGATGGCTGTCGAAGACCGGGTCGCCCAATTCGTCCGGCGGCACGGACACCAGGACATGCGTGACGCCGGCGAAGAGGACTGGATCGAGCGGGTGGTTGCGATCGAAGCGCAGCGGGCGGTTCTGCCGATCGGCGGGGATCGAAAAATTTGGCTCGCCTCGGCTTGTGCCGGTAATACGCCACGCCGGCCCGAGCTGGTGCGCCAATGCCTGCGCGCTGTAGCCGAAACCGAAGCACAACAGATGGCCGCTCACGGCGCCTGCTTCTCCGCCGCGACGGCGGGAGGGTGGGCCGGCGGCTCGCTTTCGAGGAGCGGCGCCATGCGGCGCTGGCGGGCCCAGGTCAAGGCGCAGACCGCGACCGAGATCACTGCGCCGATGGCGAGCGGCAGCCGCAGCCCGAAGCGCTCGCTAAGCGAACCGATCAACAGCGCGCCGAGCGCCGGGCCGGCGCGGAAGATCATGCCGTAGAGCGCCATGACCCGGCCGCGCATCTGCGGCTCGACCGAGGCCTGGATGAGGGTCTGCGCGCCGACGCCGGTGATCACCATCGCGGCGCCGGCGACAAAGACAAAGGGCAGCGCGACATAGAACCGGTCGGTCGCGGCAAAAGCGAGGATCGCCAGCGAGATGACCAGCGTGTTGCCGAAAACCACGGAGGTCAGCCCGGTCAGCCCGGGGCGCCGGAGCATCCAGGCGCCGCCGCAAATTGCGCCGAGCCCGACCGTCGACACCAAGACCGACAGCCCGGCCGCGCCGCGCTGAAACACGTCATCGGCAAAGCCGGGAAAGAGCTCGACATAGCCGCGCGTCGCGATCGTCGTGATCGTGAACAGCAGCAGCATGGGCGCAATCCCAGGATGGCGGCTGACATAGAGGTAGGCTTCGGCCGAGGCCTTCAGCACGTTGCGCGCCGCCATGCCCGACATCGCGGCGACACGGCGCAGCCGGGTCATCGTCGCGAAGAACCAGACGTAAGTCGCGGCATTCAGGGCAAAGGCGGCGCCGACACTGACCTGCGCGATGACGATCCCGGCGATCGCCGGCCCGATAAAGCGCGCCGAGTTGAAGACGATCGAGTTGATCGCCAATGCCGAAGGCAGCGCGGGGCGCTCAACGAGGTTCGAGATCAACGCCATGCGCGAGGGCTGCGCGAAGGAATTGGTGATGCCGAGAAGGAGCGTCAGCGCGAACAGCCATTCGATCGTGATGGCGCCCGTATAGACGAGGATCGCCAAGAGGCTCGCCTGCACGCCACCGATCACCTGCGTCGCACGGATGACGCTGACCTGATTGCGGCGATCCGCCAGAACGCCGGCGAGCGGGCTCAGAAAGACGACCGGGAAGAACTCCGCCATCGACATGATGCCGAGCCAAGCGCCCGAGTGGGTCAGCGTCCAGGCGAGCCAGCCGACGGAGACGCGCTGCAACCAGGTGCCGATCAAGCCCACCGCATTACCGCTGACATAGATGCGGTAGTTGCGGTGCGCGAAGGCCGGGGCGACATTGCCGAACCAGCTGGCGAGATGAAGGCGGTCAGAGGCCAAAACCGGCGGAATCCCGATTGTACGGCTGATGCCGCATTATGGCGGCAATCGCCGCGCGCGCCCAATATCGCGGCATTGGGGAGGAATGACGGAATGCAGAGATCGATGCCGAGCATGCCCGAAACTCTGAGCTATTCGGTCGTCGCGGCGGTCGCAGTCACGATCATCGCCGCTCTGTTCACCGCGGCGACCGGGCCGCACGACCTGGTCTCGGCCGTGCTCGTGCTGGCGATCGCCGGCGGGATCTATTGGCTGATCGGCCGTCACCCGGCGACGATCGTCACCGCGAAACAGGCCGCCGCGGCCGGAGCGATCCTCTTGGCGGTGTGCACCCTCGCCGATCTCGCCGCGGGATACCCCTATCAGGGCATCCTGTTTCTGCTTGGCGCCGCCGCGCTCGCGGTCGCCTTTGTTTTGCTGCAGCAGGGCACTGTGCCGGTCGCCGTGCGCTTTGGGACCATGAGCGCCTTCAACGCATCGCCCGGCGCGGCGCAGCTGCGAATGCTGGAGGAATTGCGCAACGCGGGTATCCTGACGGCCGAGGAATTTGCCGCGAAGCGCGCGTTGATCCTGCCGTGAAACGGGTCAGAAATCGAGATCGGGGTAGTGTTTCGGCGGCGCGACGCCGGGGACGTGATCGGACAGGATCTGGCGGAAGCTCGGCCGCGACTTGATGCGAGCGTACCATTCCTTGGCGGGCTCGTGCGCGTCCCAGGGCACGTCGCCCAGATAATCGAGAGCCGAGAGATGCGCCGCCGCGGTGATGTCGGCGACGGAGAAATGGTCACCCGCGAGCCAGCGCCGCCGCTCGACGAGATAGCCGATATAGTCGAGATGCGCCGGCAGATTGGCGTGGCCAGCGCGGATGGCCTGCGAGTTCGGCTGGCTGAAGCCTTGAAAGCGCCGCATCATCTTCTCGCCGAGCAGGTTCTCGGTCACTTCGAGGTTCATCTTTGTGTCGAACCAGGCGGAGAGCCGGCGCACCTCGGCGCGGTCGACGGGGTTGATGCCGATCAGGATCTTCTCGCGGTAGACCTCGTCGAGGTACTCGACAATTGCATCGGTGCCGGCGAGGACGGTCCCGTCGGGCTCGATCAGTACGGGGACATCCCCCGCCGGGTTGAGGGCGAGAAACTCGGCGCGCCGCTCCCAGACCTTTTCGAGCTTCAACGTGAAATCGAGGTTCTTCTCGGCCAGGACGAGGCGCACCTTACGCGCGAAGGGCGACAAGGTGAGGTGATACAGCACTCGCATTCGGCAATCCTACCGCCGAAGGCGTCGGCTGAACATGGCCGGGCTGCGCAGCCCGCGAACCCCTAGGGACGCCGCCCCCAAGTGAAGATCGAGGTCAGCGCGTAATTCAATAAGGAGCCGATTGCCGCGCCGGCGATTCCCGCTAGGAGCCACCCGCCGGTCAGATCGAAGACGTCGCGCGCGACCGCGACATTGGTCAAGGCGCCGAGCCCGCAGAGCAGCATAAAGGAGGCGAGGCCGCGCACCGCCTGCCAGCCGACGAGACGGCAATCCCGGTAGGTCAGTGTATTGTTCAGAAAGAAGTTCGAGACCATCGCGATAGCGGTCGCGATCGACTCGCCAAGCGTGAAATCCGCGCCGGCGAACAGCGCGAGGCGCAAGACGGCCAGATTGACGACAATGCCGCTCAGCCCGACGACAAAAAACAGCAGCATGCGGTAGGAGACGTAGCGGTGGGTCAGCTTCTCGGCGAGGAGCAGCAGGTATTCGACGCCGGTGAACGCATCGAGCTTGCTCTCGCCGCGGCTGCGCGCCCGGAAGCGATAGGGCAGTTCGACAATCCGCAACGGCCGGGTGGCCGATGCAAGAATGTCGATCAGGATCTTTGTGCCGATCCCCGAAAGGCGCGGCGCGACCTCGTCGACCAGCGCGCGGCGCAGCATGAAGAAACCACTGACCGAGTCGGCGACATCGGCCTCGATCAGGCGCCGCGCGAGGCGGGCGCCGTAAACGCTGAGCCGCTTGCGCCGATCGGACGACAAGCCTTCCGGGCTGCCGGTTCCGACATAACGGCTGGCGATAACGACATCGGCGGCGTCTTCCTTGAGCGCATCATGCATGCGCGGCAGCAGCGCCTCGTCATGCTGCAGGTCGCCGTCGATCACCGCGACAAACGGCGCCGAAGTCGCCAGCATGCCCTCGATGCAGGCCGAGCTCAGCCCGCGCCGGCCGATGCGCCGGAGACAGCGGATGCGAGGATCGCCCTCGCCGAGCGCGCGGATATGCTCGGCAGTGCCGTCGGGCGAATCGTCATCGACAAACACGACCTCCCAGGCGGTGCCGCGCAAGGTGCGGTCGAGGCGCCCGACCAGGACATCGACATTGTCGCGCTCGTTGAAGGTCGGCACGACAACGCACAATTCCGGCCCTTTTTGACCGGACAGATCGGCCGCGCCGGTCACAGCCGGCTCGCCGGTCTCGCGCGGATCGGCAATCGTGGCCATTGGTACTCCCCCGGCGAGAGAACCGGCGTACCGCCGGGCTGTCAAGGCCGGCCCGTCGACGTGGCCTTTATAGGAAAAATCGTCATTCCGGGTGCCGAACGTAGCGAGGCAGCCCGGAATCCATGAACACCGGCCTCTGGAAAATGGATTCCGGGCTCGCCGCTGCGCGACGCCCCGGAATGACACCGGAGATGCCGTCTTTGTCGAAGCCCTATGCCGCGCATGCGGGCGGGGATTTCGCTGCGGCCTGGTTGTTCGGCCTGTAGCATGCGGCGCGGGCGGCGCCGATACCGCCAGGAGACCCCCTGATGGCCCTCCGCACCGAGCCGTTTCCCAAAAACCATGTCACGATCGCCGGGAAGCGCATGGCCTATGTCGAGCTGGGCGCCGGCGAGCCCATATTTCTGTTCCTGCACGGCAACCCGACCTCGTCCTATCTCTGGCGCAACGTCATGCCGGAGCTAGCGGCGCTCGGGCGCTGTATCGCGCCGGACCTGATCGGCATGGGCGATAGCGAAAAGCTCGATAAACCGGGCCCCCTCACCTACCGCTTCGCGACACACCGCGAGTTTCTGTGGCAGTTCATTGATACGGTCATCGGGCCGGAGCGGCCGGTTGTGCTGGTCGCGCATGATTGGGGCTCGGCATTGGCGTTCGACTGGGCGAACCAGCATCGCGAGCGTGTCGCCGCCATCGCCTATATGGAGGCGATCGTGCGGCCCTTGAGCTGGGCGGAGTGGCCGGAGGCGTCGCGGCGCGTCTTCCAAGGATTTCGCGCGCCCTCCGGCGAGGAGATGATCCTCGATCGCAATATCTTTGTCGAACGCGTGCTGCCCGGCTCGGTTTTGCGGCAATTGGCGCCGGAGGAGATGGCGGAATACCGCCGCCCGTTCCAGAACCGCGAGGACCGTTGGCCGACTTTGGCCTGGCCGCGCGAGATCCCGATCGACGGCGAGCCCGCGGATGTCACGGCGCTGGTCGGCGCCTACGCCGAATGGATGGCGCAAAACGAAATCCCGAAGCTGTTTGTCAATGCCGAGCCGGGCGCGATCCTGACCGGTGCGCCGCGCGAGTTCTGCCGGCGCTGGCCAAACCAGACGGAAGTCACCGTGACGGGAAGCCATTTCATCCAGGAGGATTCCGGGCCGGAGATCGGCCGGGCGATTGCAGAATGGGCCGCGAAGCTGCCGCGGAGGGTGGGATGAGCCTCGCCGCGCGGCTCGGGGTCGAGAAAGCCGTCATCCTGCATGTCGACGACCTTGCGATGTGTCATGGCGGCAACCGGGCCTATCTCGAGCTGGCCGCGAAGGGCGCGGTCAGCTCCGGCTCGGTTATGGTGCCGTGCCCGTGGTTTCGCGAGATCGCCGAGACGGCCGCCGCCGATCCGGCGCTCGACCTCGGGGTGCACCTGACCCTGACCAGCGAATGGCCGCATTACCGCTGGCGGCCGCTGTCGACGACGAGCCGCGCCTCGGGGCTGATCGACGAGGAGGGCTATTTCTGGCGCGACGTCGCGAGCCTGCGCGCGCATCTCGTGCCCGAAGCCGCCGAGAGCGAGTTGCGCGCCCAGATCGACTACGCGATCGCCGCCGGCATCAAGCCGACGCATATCGACGCGCATATGGCGGCGGCGATGCTGCCGGAACTGATCGATCTGCATGTGCGGCTCGCCTTCGATTATGGCGTCGTGCCGGTGTTGCCGCGGCTGATCCGCTGGGCGCCCGAACGCGAGAGCTATGCCGCGGCCGTGGCGCGGCTCGATGCGGCGGGGCTGCCGGTCATCGACCATTTCCGCGGCACCTTGCCGGTCGAGGCCGATGCGGTCGAGCAGCGCTACCGCGAGACGATCGAGGGACTCCAGCCCGGGATCACGCATTTCGCCCTGCATGCGACGATGCCGGGCGAGATCGAGACGATCTCGCCGCAGCATGCTGGCTGGCGCATCCGCGAATACGCCCTCTTCGCGAGCGGCGCGATCAGCGAATGGCTCGCGCCAAACGGCATCATCCCGATCGGCTATCGCGACATTCAGCGGCTGTGGGCGGCTCAAGCGATGCACGCCTGACGCCCGTGATTTTGCGGGCGATTTAGGGGCATGGGGGCCCGGCGGCATTGGCATCGTTGCGCTCAGCCCCTTCTACGAGTCGCTGTTCCGCAGGTTTTCGCGCTGTTTTCGAGCCAACTGACTGAGTCCATTTATTTTTCCGGTTCTGCAGCAGCGGCAATAACAGGGAGATAACAGGGGCGGAACAGGGGAATATCAGCGACATCGTCCCACCCCGAACCGGCTCCCCGGCTCACAATTTACGGAGCCGCTGTACCCTATTTGTTCTCCTATCGCCGAGATGTCAAGGCGGGGTGCGGCGCAATAGCGCAGCTCCCTAGGACGTTCCGCTCTTTGTCCGGTCGCGCGGGCCGAGGAAAGCGGTGATGACACCGTGCAGGGTGCGCAATTCCTGCTCGGTGCATTGGGCACGCTGAAACAGATTGCGCAAATTGCGCGTCATGCTCGGCCGCTTATCGGCGTGGCGCAGAAAGCCGCTCAGGACCAGCGCCTCCTCGAAATGATCGAAGAAGCGCAACAGCTCGGCCTTGTTGGCCGGACGGCTGTGGCCGGTATGCAGGAGCTCGGCGGGGGGCTCGGTCTTGGCGATGAACCACTCATAGCCGAGGATCATCACCGCCTGCGCCAGGTTCAAGGACGAGAAGGCGGGGTTGAGCGGCACGGTAACGACCGTGTCGGCGAGCGCGATGTCGTCGTTGACGAGACCGGTGCGCTCGGGGCCGAACAGGATGCCGCAGGGCTCCTCGGCGGCGAGGAAGCCGCGCATCTCCTCGGCAGCGAGACGCGGCGTCACCTCGCGCTTGACCATGTAGCGGTCGCGCGCGGTCGAGGCGTAGACGTGGCGGAGATCGGCGATCGCGGCGGGGATGTCGGGAAAGAGGCGCGCCTTGTCGAGCACCCGGTCGGCGCCGCTTGCCGCATTGACCGCCCTGTCTGAGGGCCAGCCGTCGCGCGGCCGCACCAGGCGCAGATCGTCGAGGCCGCAATTCAGCATCGCGCGCGCCGCCGTGCCGATATTTTCGCCGAGCTGCGGCTCGACGAGGATGATCGCCGGCCCGCCGCCTATTACCCCGCCGCGGCTCTTGTCCGTCCCGGCCATGGCTAGCGGATCTCACAATCGAACACCGCGACTGCGAACTCCAATGTCATTCCGGGGCCCGAGCAGCGCGAGGGAGCCCGGAATCCATGAACACACGCCTCTGGTAAATGGACTCCGGGCTCGCCGCTGCGCGGCGCCCCGGAATGACGATGATGGGGCAACGCGATCAAATCAGCGTCCTATTCCCGGCGCCAGGTGGTCGTGCCGTCGGGCTTGTCCTCGAGGACGACGCCCTCAGCGAGGAGCTCCGCGCGGATGCGATCGGCATCGGCAAAGCGGCGCTCCTTGCGGGCGCGGGCGCGCTCGGCGATGCGCGTCTCGATCCCGGTCGCCTCTGCATCCGACGCGCCGCGCAGCCAGGCGGCGGGATCGCCTTCCAGAATGCCCATCAGCGTGCCCGCGGCGCGCAGCTGAGCCTGAAGCCGGCCGCGCTCGGTATCGTTTGCGGCGCGGTTGATCGCACCGGCAAGTTCGTGCAGCTGGGCGATGGCGAGCGGCGCGTTGAGGTCGTCTTCGAGCGCGTCCCGCGCTGCGCCGGGTACGGCTACGGCTGCCTC
>Ga0310810_10011356_pt1 | contig 10413 bp, 4 predicted proteins | sample NCmetagenome_FD_207641 | JGI IMG/M metagenome (GOLD analysis project Ga0310810, IMG submission 207641) | Soil microbial communities from experimental microcosm in Duke University, North Carolina, United States - NC | ecosystem: Engineered > Artificial ecosystem > Soil microcosm > Unclassified ... | reverse complement strand
AGACCGAAGCAATCTCTCTCTCGCTCTTCGTTTTTGCGAGGTCTGCTCAAAGGTGATTCAGCTTTAAAAATCGTTCCTTGCAGACCGAAGCAATCTCTCTCGCACTCTTCGTTTTTGCGAGGTCTGCTCAAAGGTGCTTCAGTGTTATAAATCGTTCCTTGCAGACCGAAGCAATCTCTCCCATTAAGATTTTAGATTGCTTCGTCCTGCCGTGAAGTCATTCGAATGACAACTTCTGCTGGCAGTCCTCGCAAAAACGGAGACCCCGAGGGTCGTAGTCGGTCTGCAACTCAATGTTGCATAAGAATGAATTGAAGTTCCTGCTTTGTCGAGGGTGACGAAACTCTTGGTTGAAATAATCGCCGCTATAGTTGTGGATGGGACTAATAAGTTGAAGTTTTTGTCGCCAGGAGCGCTTAGATAGCTCCGATCTCTCCCAATCTCCGTTTTTGCGAGGTCTGCTCAAAAGTGTTTCAACGTTATAAACGTTGCTTGCAGACCGAAGCAATCTCTCTCTCGCTCTTCGTTTTTGCGAGGTCTGCTCAAAGGTGATTCAGCTTTAAAAATCGTTCCTTGCAGACCGAAGCAATCTCTCTCCCACTCTTCGTTTTTGCGAGGTCTGCTCAAGGGTGTTTCAGCGTTATAAATCATTGGTTGCAGACCGAAGCAATCTATCCTATTAAGATTTTAGATTGCTTCATCCTGCCGTGAAGTCATTCGAATGACAAGTTCTGCTGGCAGTCCTCGCAAAAAACGGAGCCGCCAAGGGTTGCAGTCGCCTTGAAATGGCTATCGATCCTAACTTCTTGCAAAGCCCAAATTGATATTACAGCAAGCGGATATGCCGTAGTATTGCACTTTATCCGCCTTGATCGATTAGTCAAGGGAACGGCTTCGTTAATCATTTTCTTCCTGACTTAAAAAAAACATTAATGAATCAACTTCGATCGACAACACTCTTGCTCTTGTTGCTGATTGTTCATTCCGTTTCGGCCCAGAAAACAGTGGGCAGAGAAGTGTGGACGAAAGAAAAAGCAAATGAATGGTACAGCAAGCAACCGTGGCTGGTGGGTGCCAATTTTTTGCCGAGTACGGCCATTAATCAAATGGAAATGTGGCAGGCCGAAACTTTTGATACAGCCACCATTTCGCGTGAATTAAAATGGGCCGCATCCATTGGTATGAACACCATGCGGGTTTTCTTACACGACCAGGTTCACCGCGAAAACCCCCAGGGCTTTAAAAAAAGAATAGAGATCTTCTTGCGTATTGCCAATCGTTACAATATAAAACCGTTGTTTGTTTTATTCGATTCATGCTGGGATCCGTTTCCTCATCCGGGGAAGCAGCATGAACCGGCGCCCTTCCTGCATAATTCAGGATGGGTGCAGGGGCCCGGCGCAGATGCATTGAAGGATACAACACAGTATCCACGATTAAAAAAATATGTAGTCGATATTGTTACTTCTTTCAGCAGGGACAAAAGAATATTGGGATGGGATGTATGGAATGAGCCCGATAATACCAACAACAGCAGTTATGGCAGGTTTGAGCCTTATAACAAACTGGAACTTGTTCATAATCTTTTGAAAAAAGTTTTTGTATGGACACGGTTGGCCAACCCCTCTCAACCCATCACATCGGGTGTTTGGGCGGGTAACTGGGCAAGCGATGATAGCCTGCGGCCCATTGAAAAGACGATGATTGAGCAATCCGATATCATTTCTTTTCATAACTATGATAGTGGAAGCGAATTTGAAAAAAGAGTGAAATGGCTGCAGCGATATGACAGGCCGATTATTTGCACAGAATATATGTCGAGAGGAAACGGTAGCACATTCCAAGGCTCAATGCCAGTTGCAAAGAAATATAAAGTAGGCGCCATTAACTGGGGGCTTGTGAGTGGAAAATCCCAAACCATTTTCCCATGGGACAGCTGGCAAAAAAAATACACGGCTGAGCCTGAGCTGTGGTTTCATGATATTTTCAGAGCAGATCGAACACCTTATAAAAAATCCGAAACCGATTTTATCAGAGAATTAACGCAGAGAAAATGAGATAAAGAGGCGTCGCAGAAAATTACAAGACTTTTTATGCGAAACCTTGCGTTCTCCTTGCTCTGCGCTAAAGAACGCAAAGAAAATGAGATAAAGAGGTGTCGCTGAGAGTTACAACACACCTCTGCGGCAACTCTGCGTTCTCCCTTCTCTGCGCTGAAAAAAATTGATTTCAAACTATGTGCCCCCTATTGTGCCCTATGTCCTATCTGGTTCCATCCGATTTATCGTTCAACGAAACAAAGTACATTCCCATTTCACCCTTCCCTTTCGCCTGCACTTTTCCCCTGGATTGAAACTGGAACATCGCTTCATTCCTGATCAATTCATACGTTGCTTCGGAAATATTCACGCGTCCCACTTCGCCGGAACTTTCCATCCTGTTGGCTGTGTTAACGGCATCGCCCCAGATATCATAATGGAACTTCTTAACGCCCGCGATTCCAGCTACCACGACTCCTGTATGAATGCCTGCACGCATTCGAAACGCTGGTTTATGCAGCGAGCCCCTTTCTGCCCTGTGTGATTCAATAAAAGATTGCATTTCCAAAGCGGCGAGCACGGTATTCCTGAATGACTCGGGAGATGACACTGGAAGCCCGCCTGCTGCCATATATGCATCACCGATCGTTTTGATCTTTTCAATTCCGTATTTATGCACAATGTTATCGAATGCTTCGAAGCAATGATGAATCTCGGCCACAAGATCTTTCGCATTCATGGTTTCCGACAAATCAGTAAACCCCTTGAAGTCCGTAAACAATATGGAGACTCCTTCAAATTCCCGTGGCTCTGCCCTGCCCTTTGTTTTCAGCTCTTCGGCAATATCTGCAGGAAGTATATTCAGCAGGAGATTGTCCGATTGGGTTTTTTCATTATGAATCGCGACTCTTGCCCGGTGCACATAACGCAGGCGAATCCATAAGGCAACTGACAATATAACTATAGCGATACCAATATAAATGGCCACATTGCGTTGCCTGCCTTTTTGCGACACTTCTGCCTGGTACTCTTTTTTTACTATACCCTTTTCCTTCTCATTTTTAATGCTGTCCGCCGTCATCACTTTCGCAAATTCCATCTGGGTGAGTTTCTTGTTCGTTTCGGCAGCCTCAATACTGTCCGTTAGTGCAAGAACTTTTTCATGGTACTTTAGTGCTTCTGTATTTTGGCCGGTGGACTTATACACGTGGTACAACAAATCACTGGCATCGCGCTGATTGGTAATAATTCCAAGTTGTTCGCTCAGGCGAAGCGCTTTTTGGCCGACTGATGCTGCAAGTGAAAATTTCTTTTGCTGCATGTAAGCGTTAGCGGTGTGTATGTAGGCAACTGCCAGCCTATCTTTATTTCCGCTTTCTTCAGATAAACTGAGTTCTTTCTTAAAATTTGCCAGCGCCACCGGCAAATTATTCCTGGCCGCATAAATTTCTCCGATCATGCCATAAGCTTCTGCAATTCCCGGCGCATTGCCCAGTTCGCGTTGCAATGCCAGGCTCTTCTGTCCATACTTCAATGCCTGTGCATAATCGGCCTGTGCTTTCTTAATGCTGGCGATATTGAGATAGGTTTCCGCAAGTCCCTGTTTATCTTCCAACTTTTGGTTTAGGTCAACACTTTTCCCGTAATACGAAAGCGCATTTGTGGTATCACCAGTGTTATTATAGATGATGCCAATATTATTGTACGCCACCGCCATTCCCTCCTCGTCATTCAGTTCTTCGCAAATAGCCAGGGATTTTTGAAATTGTTCCAGTGCTTTTGGATAAACACCTTGCGCGAGATAGATGGCGCCGATATTGCCGTAATAGATACTGGCTTTGGGTTTATTGGTAGTTTCTACAAGGTCCAATGCTCTTTGATAATGTTGCAGGGCTTTCACAAAATCACCCTTGTCAGAGTAAACATTCCCAAGATTATTGTACGAGGTTGCCATGCCGCCTGTTTCACGCATTTCTTTCATAAATGCCAGGCTCTGCTGATGCCATTCGATGGCTTTGGGGTAATCACTCTTGATGTACCATGATACGCCGAGGGTATTGCATGCTTTCGCCTGCCAAAACTTATGATCTATTTGTTTTGCAAGGTTTAGTTCCAGTGTGGCATAAGCAATGGCAGAATCCGGATTCTTATAGCGGGCGGTCCAGGCGAGCTCGTCAATGGCGGCGAGACGGACACTGTCGGGTTTTGAATTGTCGCTCCATACCTTTTGAAGGCTGTCGGTATTGACCTGAGCATAGATGAAGGCAGATATCCAACAGCAAATAAAAAGTGAGACAACTTTTTTCATTATAAAATCTGGTCAAGGTTTTAGGTCTTGGCAGCGGTTATGGTTTTAGGTAATTTGGTATTTGGTTTCCACGTACAAAAAATACGTTCAGTAATTATCTTTTGATTAAACCATGACCAACGACTAAGCTGGCTGCCAGGACCGACAACCGAAAACCTAAGTGAAAGACCGTCACGTTATTTTTTTACTGATGTAATCAAGGTAGATCCAATGAACTTTTCATTCTTATTATAAGTTTCCGTCTTCACGATCCCAAATCCCGGGGCAAACCATTCGATGGCTTTAAAATTAAATGGAACGCCGATCCCTGAGGGTCCGCCAATGGTAGCCCTGAATCTTCCATCGTAAGTTATTTTATAGCATTCCCAGGTGCCGGCAGGTGTAGTTATGGATTCTTTACCTGCAACCTTGCGGTTGGTTTCATCCATTGTAAGAACTGAAAAGATAGAACCCTTATTATGAACTTCCATTTTTACATTGGCATCTTTAAGTGCCTGGTCCGATTTTAAACTTGCCGGGTATTCAATAAAAGCTTCGTCGGCTTTTACTTCCATATCCTTATATGCAGCCATTTGTTCCTGTGGCATGGAAACCCGGGCATCGATATAAAGATTATCACCACTGCATTTATAGATGCCTGAGCCACCGGTTATTTTCTTTCCTTTCTCATCTACCATTTGTGATACAAAATGGGCAGAGGTAGTATTATTTTGTTTCGTAACACCGTTAATGGTATATGTAACTTTCCCGGATTCTTTTCCTTTCTTGTCGTAAGTCGTCATCTGAACTTCGCTGCTGGAGAGGTAATAGTAACCTGAGCAGTTTTGGGCACAAATTGCAATAGAGAGAAATAGGAATGCGCACATTGCCAGAAGGGGTTTCATGGTTTTAAGGTTTTATGCGGCAAAAGTAAAAATTCCGTGAATGCTGGCAATACTCAGTTAGTGGTATGCGGGGTTTCTTGAGTGGATGGAGAGAGAAATGTGCGGATGTGCAGGTTGCAGATTAGTAGATTAGCAGATTAGCAGATGTGCGAATTTGCGGATTTGGCTGGAACCACTAAGGCACCATGACACAAAGATGCACTAAGCCTTTGTGATACTTCGTGCCTTCGAGTCTTAGTGGTTCCAAAGATGCTGGATGCTGGATACTGGATGCTGGTCACTGCGAGTGCGGAGCGCGAAGCAGGATGCTGGATACTGGCTGCTGGATGCTGGGCACTGCGAGTGCGGAGCGAGAAGCAGCAGGCCGAATTCGAGGGCGAGTATGACTTTATTGCAAAAAGTTCCAACACGAGTCATTGTTTGACAGCAACGGAAATATAAATTCCACTATAATAGCCGGGAGGATAAAAACACCTTAAAGCAATAACCGTTTGAGATGATTCTAGGCAGCCTCGTGCTTTCGGATATCTCTATACTTCTTAACGAGATTAATTAATGCCTGCCTGGCGGTGTGGCCAATTGCAATTACATCTTTCCGGTGATAATAATAGGCCAACCAACGACCGGATTTGCATTGGACGAATTTAACGTTAGTGTTTGGCATAGGAGTAGGGGTTTGTCACTAAAATTACCACATTTTACAATTTCTGTCAAGTGGCTGGGATTTATTATCGCCCTGGTTCAATCCTCCCAATGAATAAAAGAAAGAGGTCACAGAGACAGGAGTCTTGATAGTCAAATTAATAATCTTAGGATCAACGGACTACCGGGTGATACACGAAAAATTCGACTATATCATTCAACTTTTAAAACTTTGAAAACGTTGCGTTTGTTTTCGCCCCACCGGACTTCAACAAAATAAATACCACTCGCACCTCTTAACTTAATTGTTTTGTCGTACGCTGCCAGCATTTGCGTGCTTATTATTCTTCCAGTTGCATCGTAAACAATTACACGTACACCTTTATCTCCGGCATGAATGTTCCAATCAATATTCAAAACATCGTTGCGGTAAAGAGGGTTTGGATAAACATGGACCATGTCTTCAGAATTATAGGTCTTTGTAACAGGTCGCGATTGTGTGACTGTTACAACAACCGCTTGTGCGGTAGTGACACATCCGCTACTGTTGGTGATCACAACCGTATAGCTGCCGCTTGTTGAAGCCGTATAGCTGTTGGTTATTTCGCCCGTAATTGTAACACCATCTTTTTTCCATTGATAGACGTTGCCGGCTTCGGAGGAAACACTAAGGACAACATTGCTTCCCTGCACGAACGTCAACGGACCATTGGCAGTGATAATTGAAGACGGAGCAGGTATTACATTGACAGTTATGTCGGTCGACACTGTTACACACCCTTCAGCATTGGTAACAGCAACTGTGTAAACACCTGCGGTAGTAGCTGTGAAATTGGATTGTGCCTGGGCTGGGATATTGCTGCCATTCTTTTTCCATTGGTATGTATAGCCGGTACCGGTAATAGCTTTCAATAAAACATTCTTGCCTTCGCAGAATGTCAATGGTCCTGCAACCGCCACTGTTGCCAGTGGAGCCGGGATCACTGAAACCGGTATCGTTACTGAAGATGTCGAACATCCGGAAATATTTCTTACAACCACTGAATAGTTACCCGTTGTCGTTGCTGAATAATTCGAACCGGCTTCATTTGGAATTATTATACCATTCTTTTTCCATTGATAAGTATAGCCGGTACCTGTGATGGCTTTAAGCAATACATTTTTTCCGGCGCAGAAAGTTGTGGAACTCGCGGCTACCAGGTTTGCCAGTGGTGCACTGTTGACTGTTACGGTTACACCTGCGGATGTTACCGCACAACCTGAAGCATTAGTTACAATAACACTATACACTCCCGAAGAAGTAGCAGGGTAGTTAACCTGCGTGGCACCGGTAATATTGATACCCGCTTTCCTCCATTGATAAGTGTAGTTGGTTCCCGTGTTTGCTCTTAATAACACCTGCTGCCCGGAACAGAACGTAAGCGGAGTGCTGTTAGTGATCGTTGCAACCGGCATAGGATTGACAACAATGGCAACGGGAGATGATGTTACAGAACACCCGCTGGAATTTGTTACAACAACAGTATACAACCCGGGCAAATTAGCTGTATAGTTAGGTTGTGTTGCACCTGCAATCGCTACAGCGCCCCGGATCCATTTATAAGTATAATTAGTTCCGGTATTCGCTCTCAGCAAAACATTCTTGTTCGAGCAGAATGTAGTCGGTCCCGTCGGAGTAATGGTGGCGGACGGTAACGGTTTCACAACAACATTCAGCCCTGCGGAAATTGCAGAACAACCTGAAGCGTTTGTAACAGTCACCGTGTAGATTCCCGTTGTTACAGCAGTATACGTTGATAAATTAGCACCCTCAATATCAGCAGCGCCCCGTTTCCATTTGTAAGTATATCCTGTGCCGGTGATTGCCTTCAACTGCACATTCTTTCCATCACAGAAAGTCAATGGACTTGCCGCCGCGACAGTAGCAAGTGGAACAGGGTTGATTGTTACATTAATGGTTTGTGAAGTACCGGAACAACCGTTGAAATTAGTGACCAACACCGAATATGCACCGGCCCTTGTTGCTGTGTAGGTAGAACCGGTGGCGTTGCCAATATTAATTCCCGCCATCCTCCATTGGTAGGTATAGTCCGGGGCCACCGGAGCTTTCAGCAAAACGTTTTTGCCAGCACAAAATGTCGTCGGACCTGAAGCTACTACTGTACTAAGGGGAGGACTACTTATCGAAATTGTTATTGGCTCTGATGTAACTGTAATACTATTTGTACATGATACGTCAGACGTGAGTGTGCATGTCACAACCGATCCGTTCGTCAAATTGCTTGTTGTGTAAGTAGGACTATTGGTTCCTACCAGAACATTTCCAACTTTCCATTGATATTTTGGATTGATTCCGCCATTTACTGGACCAGCGGTGAAGGTTACACTCGCACCCCTGCAAATCGTATTACTATATGTATAGACATATATTTCTGGCTTGACGGCCGTACCAGACGAGATACTTATACCGTTGCTCGTCGCTGTCATTAAAGTTGCACAGTCGGTGGACCCTGTTATAACACAAGTTAGAGTGCCATCTCCCAGGGCATTGGTTGTATAAATGCTGTTATTTGTGCCAACATTAGTACCATTGAGCTTCCATTGGTACGTTGGATTGGGGTTAAAGTTGGCGGCTGTCGCGGTGAATGTACCATTCGTATTGGCACAAATAGTAACCGACGGCATTGGACCCAGCACTTCCATCACAATTTCATTGCTTTGTACCTTCCGAATGGTGGCACATGGTTGAGAACTGTACAGGTCACAAGTCACAACATCGCCATTTTTTAATGTGCTTGTGAAATAGTATGCATTATAGCTATTCCCTACTCTTTTACCGTTAACCTTCCATTCAAAACTTGGCAGGCCACTGTGAGTATAGGTTGCCCAAAAGGATACATTAGTGCCGGCGCAAATTGGCCCTGATATGTCGGAGCGAATACTTATCGTAGGTGTAACTATAGGGAGGACCGACATGAAAACACTACCGCTTGTTGCAACTGGATTGCAGGTACTTAATTCCGAACTGGTCATAATGCAGATTACTTCATTCTCTCCTTTAAGTGTACTACTGCTGTAGGTGTTACTGTTTGTGCCGACATGAAGACCATTAAGCCTCCAATAGTAAGTTGGATTATTGCCTCCATTCTCCGGAGTAGCTGTGAAAGTTACATTCTCGCCCTCACATATATAACTTCGTGACTTAGTTACATATACTGCAGGCACCAAAATATCGGTATCGGATATAGTCACCGTAAAATCCACGGCCATACCATACCCCAGAAGCGAGCATGGTTCGGGTGGAGGAGGAGTAGGATTTCCATTAACCATGCCACTGGTGATTCGCATGCGTAACGGGGTGCACCGTGTGATAGCGTCTTTAGGAACGGTGAATGAAGAAGTGTGTGTTTGAAAACTTGTTGTGCCGTTGCTGGTCAAAATGAGCTCGGTTGCCTGGAAAACTCCGTCATTATTAAAATCAATCCAGCCGCGAACATTTACTAAAGTATAACCCGTTGTAGCGCTTATAGAATAAGTGTCGCCGCTCTTCAGGTGCGCGACCACGGGAAAACAAGTGGCAGGCGTAGGCAAAGTGTAATCTTTGTAATTGATAGATTCAGACGTATAATAGTTCAAATCAGACAATTTAACGTTGCTGATTTCAGCGCCGGTCATTGGACCAACGTTGCTGTTTTGCCCTTGCGGTATGCATGCTGCAACGGGTGGCGGCGTGACGATAACATCACCGGGTGGGATACTGACCTCCATCGTTATTGGATTGCTGACGACTGTCTGTGCTCCCGGACAGGTTTCAACGACGGTCATCTCGCAGGTTATTACATCGCCATTGGCAAGTGAATTGCTGCTGCAGGTATCAGAATTCGTTCCTATATTGATACCATTTTTCTTCCATTGGTATCTTGGATTAGTTCCACCACTGCCCAGGATAGGTAAGGCTTTAAAAACGACATTAGTCCCTTGACAAACCTTATTCCCGGTTGCTTCCGTGGCAATATTCAAACTGGGCGGAGAGATAACTGACATAGTTATCGCGTTACTGGCAATCCGCTGATAGGCTGGACAAGGACCACCCTGGCTATTAATAATGGCACAGGTGATGACATCTTCGTCCTGTAGTTGATTATCCGAATAGGTCCCTTCGGTGTTACCTACAATTGTTCCGTTTTTTTGCCACTGGTATTCGGGGACGCTAACTCCGTTTATGGGTGTAGCCGTAAAAGTCACATTGCTACCAAAGCAAATCTGGTTGCCGGTATTTGCGGCAATAGTTAATGAAGGAGAAGCCGAAGCTGGCTCTTTTATTATCACTAAAAAATCTTCCGCCTGCCCGTACATTAAAGTGGAGCATGGCTGGGGCGCACTCTCTTCTGCAGCATCTGCCATTATCCTCATCCGCAACGAGGCGCAGGTGGCCACGCCGGCTGTTGGCACTGTAAAAGAAGAAGTATGTGTTTCAGATTCTTTTGTTCCGTTGCTGCTTATAATCCGCTCTGTCGTTTGAAAAATACCGTCATTGTTA
>Ga0310810_10011355_pt1 | contig 10413 bp, 7 predicted proteins | sample NCmetagenome_FD_207641 | JGI IMG/M metagenome (GOLD analysis project Ga0310810, IMG submission 207641) | Soil microbial communities from experimental microcosm in Duke University, North Carolina, United States - NC | ecosystem: Engineered > Artificial ecosystem > Soil microcosm > Unclassified ... | reverse complement strand
GCACGGACGCGAACGGCGTGGCCCGGTTCGACGTCTCGCGCCCCGGCGAATGGCTGCTGAGCTGCGTGCACATGGTGCCGAGCGAAGACCGCGCCGAGGCTGACTGGCAGAGCCTGTGGGCGTCGCTGTCGTTCGCGCGCGGAGTCGCGCCGCGGTGAGCATGCGCGCGCGGCTCGCGGCCCTCTTCGCGCTCGCGCTGGCGTCGGCCGCCCCGGCCGCCGCGCATCAGTCGCCGTACAGCTATGTGGACCTGCGCGTCGGCGAACACGCCCTCGACGGCCGCGTCGCATCGCACGTCGTCGACCTCGCGCACGAATTGGGGCTGGCCGCTGCGGAATCGCTCCTGTCGCCGCGCGGTGTCGAGGCGCGGCGCGCCGCGCTGCTCGGCGTGCTGGACGCGCGGCTCCACCTGCGCGTCGACGGTGCGCGCCCGCGCCTCGAGTGGGCCGCGTTCAGCGTCGATCCGGCGCGGCAGCTCGTGGCGTTCGAGTTTCACGTGGCGCTCGCGCGCCCGGCCGGGACCGTGGACCTCGACGGGCCGCTGTTCGCCTACGACGCGACGCACGAGACCTACGTCAATCTGTACGAGAACGGCACGCTGCGCCGCCAGGACGTGCTCGACCGAGCCCACCCGGCCCTGCGCTGGTTCAGCGGCGGACGCCAGGGCCTCACCCAGGTCGCGCGCACGTTCGTGGCCGCCGGCATCCACCACATCTTCATCGGGCCCGACCACATCCTGTTCATCGTCGGCCTGCTGCTGCTGGGCGGCGGCCTCGGCCGGTTGCTCAAGATCGTGACCGCGTTCACGGTCGCGCACAGCATCACGCTCGCGCTGGCCGCGCTCGAGATCGTGCGGGCGCCGTCCCACGTCATCGAGCCGGCGATCGCGCTCAGCATCGTCGTGGTCGGGGTCGAGAACCTGCTCGCCGCCGGGCGCCAGCGCGACGGGCGCGCGTGGATCGCGTTCGGCTTCGGCTTCGTGCACGGCTTCGGCTTCGCCAGCGTGCTGCGCGAGTTCGGCCTGCCGCCGGGCGCGCTCGGCGCGTCGCTGTTCTCGTTCAACCTCGGCGTCGAGATCGGTCAGATGGGCATCGTGCTGGCGGTCGTCCCGCTCCTCGCCCTATTGCGCGCGCGCGACGCGCGCCTCGGCGAATGGGCCGTGCGCTACGGCTCGGCCGTCGTCATCGCCGCCGGCAGCTATTGGTTCGTGCAGCGCGTGTTCTTCGCGTGAGTCGTTCGCCGCGCGCTCGGGCCGTGGCCCGGCGCCGCGGAGTCAGAGACACGGCGCGACGCCCCGGGAAGCGAACTGACGAGCGCCGGACCGCGACTGACGGGCGCATGTCGTCGAGGTGCGTCCGGGCGGTCGGACCCGGTATCCTACGCGCCATGCCCTCCTCCCCTCTCAGGTCCCGTCCGTCGTTCCCCGTCGCCGAGCGGCCCGTCGCCCGGGTTGCCGGCTCCGTGTTCGGTGTCGCGTTCGCGTTGCTCGCGCTGTCCGTCCTGTCGTGCGCGCCGAAGGCCGGCGGACCCGGCGGCGGCGGCTTCAAGATGCCGCCCACTCCCGTCGAAGTCGCCGACGTTCGCTCCCAGGTCGTGCGCGACGAATTCCACGCCGTCGGCTCGATCGAGTCCGACGACAACATCCAGGTCGTGAGCGAGGTGTCGGGCGCGGTGCGCGAGTTGCCGTTCACCGAGGGACAGGCCGTCGCCTCCGGCGCGGTGCTGGCGCAGCTCGACGACCGCGAGTACGCGGCCGACGCCAAGCGCACCGAAGCCCAGCGCGTTCTGGCCGCCGCGAACTTCGACCGCTCGGAGAAGCTGTTCGAGCAGAATGCGATCGCGGCCAGCGAGCGCGACAACGCGAAGGCCGAACTGGCCGTCGCCGAGGCGAACGCCTCGCTCGCCAAAGTGCGCCTCGAGAAGACCCGGATCCGCGCGCCGTTCGACGGCGCGGTCGGCGCGCGCAAGGTGTCGGTCGGCACGTACGTGCGCGAGGGCGACGCCATCACCGACCTGGCGCGGCTCAGCACGCTCAAGGTGTCGTTCGCGGCGCCCGAGCGCCTGCTCGCCGAACTGAAGCCCGGCCGCACCGTGCAGGTGAGCACGCCCGCGTTCCCGGGCCAGCGTTTCGACGGCCAGCTGTCGGTGGTGAATCCGATGCTCGACGCGGACACGCGCACCGTGCGGCTGGTCGCGCGCATTCCCAACACGGGCGGCCGGCTGCGCCCCGGGCTCTCGGCCGACGTCTCGATCGCGGTGGCCGAGCGCGCCAAGGGACTGACCATTCCCGACGAGGCGGTGTTCGCCGAGGGCAGTCAGAACTTCGTGTACGTGGTCAAGGCCGACAGCTCGGTCGCACGCACCGCGGTGCAGCTGGGCACGCGCGACTCGTCGCGCGTCGAGATCGTCCACGGACTGGAAGCCGGCCAGCGCGTGGTCAGCGCGGGCCACCAGAAACTCTTCGACGGGGCGCACATCATGCCCGTGAGCGGCCAATGAAGCTGAGCGAGCTGTCGATCCGCCGGCCCGTCCTGGCGACGGTGATGAGCCTCACCATCCTGCTGTTCGGGGCGCTGTCGTTCACGTTCCTGCCGGTGCGCGAGTACCCCGACATCGACTCGCCGGTCGTGAGCATCACGACGTCGTATCGCGGCGCGAGCCCGCAGGTCGTCGAGACCGAGATCACCGACGTGCTCGAGGAGCAGCTGTCGACGATCGAGGGCGTCAAGCTCATCACGTCGTCGTCGCAGGAGCAGGTCTCGTCCATCACGATCGAGTTCAACCTGAATCGCGACGTGGACAAGGCCGCGAACGACGTGCGCGACCGCGTGTCCCGCGTGCGCGGCGACCTGCCGCCGACCGTGGACGAGCCGGTCGTGGCCAAGCAGGACGTGAACGCGCAGCCGATCATCTGGCTCGCGCTTTCGGGCAAGGACTACAACACGCTCGAACTGTCCGACGTCGCGTACAACGTGTTCGTCGAGAAGCTGCAGCGCCTGAACGGCGTGGGCGCGGTCGAGATCGGCGGCAACCGGCGCTACGCCATGCGCGTGTGGCTCGATCCGCAGCGCCTCGCCGCGTACCACCTGACGGTGGCCGACGTCGAGAATGCGCTGCGCAATCAGAACGCCGAGATCCCGTCCGGGCGCATCGAGGGCAAAGGCCGCGAGTTCTCGGTCCACACCCGCGGCGACCTGGTGAGCCCCGAGGAGTTCTCGGCCATCGTCGTGTCGAACGAGGGCAACAAGCCGGTGCACCTGAGCGACGTGGCGGACGTGCACGTCGGCGCCGAGGACGATCGCAACATCGCGCGCTACAACCTGCTGCCCGCCGTGGGGCTCGGCATCGTCAAGCAGCAGAAGGCCAGCACCGTGGACGTCGCGCACGAAGTGAAGCGCGCGCTGCCGTCGCTGCGCAAGGCCCTGCCGCCCGGCATGCTGCTCGACGTCGCGTACGACTCCTCGACGTTCATCGACGCGTCGATCCACGAGGTCGTGATTTCGCTGCTCATCGCGGTGCTGCTCGTGTTCGTCGTGATCTTCGTCTTCCTCGGCAGCCTGCGCGCCACGCTCATCCCGGCCGTCGCCATTCCGGTGTCCGTGATCGGCACGTTCACGGTCACGTACGCGCTCGGCTTCAGCCTCAACATCCTGACGTTGCTCGCGCTCGTGCTGGCCATCGGCCTCGTCGTCGACGACGCCATCGTCATGCTCGAAAACGTCCACCGGCACATGGAAATGGGCAAGAGCCGCATGCGGGCGGCGCTGGACGGCGCGGACGAGATCGGCTTCGCGATCCTGGCCACGACCATCGCGCTCGTCGCGGTCTTCGTGCCCGTCGCGTTCCTCACCGGGCGCATCGGGCGCCTGTTCAACGAATTCGGCATCGCCGTCGCGGTCTCCGTGCTCATCTCGGGATTCGTCGCGCTGACGCTGACGCCGATGCTGTGCTCGCGCATCCTGCGCGTGCACGGCGCCGGCCACGCGCCCGACGCGGACGAGGCGGACGCCGCGGCACACGACGCCGCGCCGGTGGCGCGCCCGGCGCCCAAGTTGAACGCGTTCGACCGTTTCTTCCAAGGCGTCGCCGCGACGTACGAACGCTCGCTACGCTACGCCGTGACCCACCGCGGGCTCGTCATGGCCGCGACCGTGGTCGCCGTGGCCTCGATCTTCGGCCTGTTCAAGCTGCTGCCGCGCGAGCTGACGCCGCAGGACGACCAGGGCTGGATCTTCACCGTCGTGCGCGCGCCCGAGGGCTCGACGCTCGAGTACACGGACAAGTACACGCGCACGGTCGAGGCCATCTACCAGAAGCTGCCGGCCAAGGACCGCATGTTCACGGCCATCGGACTGTTCGGCCCGGTCACCGACGGTTTCATGTTCGTGGGACTCAAGCCGCAGAACCAGCGCCTGCCGGTGCAGGTCCTGTCGCAGCAGATCTTCCCGCAGCTCATGAGCATCCCGGGCGTGCTCGCGTTCGCGTTCCCGCCGCCGGGCCTCGGCGGCGGATTCGGCGGGGCCGTGCAGTACGTGCTGCAGGCCGACAGCTACGAAGAGCTGGCGCGCGCCACCGGGCTCATGATGCAGGAGGCGCAGAAGCTCGGCTATCTCGTGAACATGGATTCGGACTTGAAGCTCAACAAGCCGCAGCTCGAGATCGACATCGACCGCGAGCGCGCGGCCGAGCTGGGGGTGTCCGTTGCCGACATCGGCTCGACGCTGCAGACCCTGCTCGGCGGGCAGCGCGTCACCCGCTTCAAGCGCGGCAACCACCAGTACGAAGTCATGCTCCAGGTGCCGCGTGTCGATCGCTCGAATCCCTCGATGATCGACGGCCTCTACGTGCGCGGCACGAAGGGCCTGGTGCAGCTGGCGAGCGTGACGCACGTGCGCGAGGACGTCGCGCCGCGCGAGCTGAACCATTTCAACCGCGTGCGCTCGGCCACGCTCTCGGCGAGCCTCGCGCCCGGCGTCACGATCGGCAAGGCCCTGTCCGACCTGGACGGCATCGCCAAGCGCGTGCTGCCCTCGGGCGTGCGCACGGACCTGGCCGGCGAGTCGCGCGAGTTCGCGGAGTCGAGCAGCGGCCTCAACCTGATCTTCCTGATCGCGCTCGTGTTCATCTTCCTCGTGCTCGCGGCGCAGTTCGAGAGCTTCGTCCACCCGATGACGATCCTGCTGTCGGTCCCGCTCGCCGTGTTCGGGGCGCTGCTCACGCTGTTCATCTTCCGGATGTCGATCAACATCTACTCGCAGATCGGGCTCATCATGCTGATCGGGCTCGTTACGAAGAACGGCATCCTGATCGTGGAGTTCGCGAATCAGCGGCGCGCGCGCGGCATGCCGGTCACGGAAGCCGTGGTCGGCGCGGCCACGATCCGCCTGCGCCCCATCCTCATGACGACTTTGGCCACGATCTTCGGCATCCTGCCGATCGCGCTCGGCCTCGGCGCCGGTTCCGAGTCGCGCAAGCCCCTCGGCATGGCGGTGGTCGGCGGCATGGTGTTCTCGACGGCGCTCACGCTCATCGTGGTGCCGGTCGTGTACACGCTGCTCGCGCGTCTGGCGGGCGCTCCCAAGAAGGTCGAGGACGCGGACCCGGTGCCGGGCGCGGCGGTCGCGGGAGCGGGCGGCAAGTAGCGGAGCGCGGCGCACGCGCCGCGCGGCCCTAGTTCGTCGACGTCGAGCCCTCGAGCGGCAGCCCGGCGAGGGCTCGACCGCTTTCCGCCTCGAACGCGTGCAGGCGCGTGAACGCGGCGTGCAGCGTGGCCGGCTCGCCGATGCGCGGCGCGCGCGCCCCGGGCAGCCGCGAGACCAGCGTCCCGGCTTCCGTCGCCCAGTAGGCCAGCGTCTCGCTGCCGAGCGGCTCGGCCATCTCCAGACGTCCCTTCAACGCGAGGCCCGGCGCTCCCGCCTCGAGGCGCACGTCTTCGGGCCGGACGCCGAGCTGGATCTCGCGGCCGCGCGATGCGTCGAGCGCGCGCTGGAGCGCGGGCGGCGGCGTCCAGCGTTCCCCTCCCGCCTCGAGGCTCGCGGCGTCCGCCGAGACGCGCGCCGCGAACAGGTTGATGGGCGGGCTGCCGATGAAACCGGCCACGAACTGGTTCGCGGGCTTCTCGTACAGCGTGAAGGGATCCGCGACCTGCTGCAGGTGGCCGCTCTTCAGCACGGCGATGCGATCGCCGAGCGTCATGGCTTCCACCTGGTCGTGCGTGACGTAGACCATCGTGGCGCGCACGCGCTGGTGCAGGCGCTTGATCTCGGCGCGCATCTGGACGCGCAGTCGCGCGTCGAGGTTGGACAGCGGTTCGTCGAACAGGAACACGCGCGGCTCGCGCACCATCGCGCGGCCCAGCGCGACGCGCTGGCGCTCGCCGCCCGACAGCGCGCGCGGCCGGCGCTCCAGGTAGCGCTCGAGCCCGAGCGAGCCGGCGGCCTCGCGCACGCGGCGGTCGATGTCGGGCGCCGGCACCTTGCGGCGCCGCAGGCCGAACGCCAGGTTCTCGTAGACCGAGAGATGCGGATACAGCGCGTAGTTCTGGAACACCATCGCGATGTCCCGATCACGCGGCGGGATCTCGTTGACGACACGCTCGCCGATCTTGATCTGTCCGTCGGTCACGTCCTCGAGCCCGGCGATCATGCGCAGGATCGTCGACTTGCCGCAGCCCGACGGCCCGACGAGCACGAGGAACTCGCCGGCGTCGACGCGCAGGCTCACGTGATCCACGGCGCGCGAGCCGGCGCCGTACGACTTGCCGACGTCGATGAGCTCGAGTCCGGACACCGCTTCGCTCATGGAGTCTCCCCCGACGCCGCCGGCGCGGACGCGCGCTTGAGGCGGCGGCCCACGGCGTCGACCAGCACGTACAACGCGAGCAGCACGACCACGGCGCCCACGAACCACCACAGGCGCGACTTGAGCACGTGCATCAGCGCGGCCGGATCGCTCATCAGGCCGGGCTGGCCGGCCAGCACCTGCACGCCGAACCACGCCAGCACCGTGCACCATACGAGCGAGCCGAGCAGCGTGGACACGGAGAACACGCCGAACGACATGCGCGCGGCTCCGGCCGGCAGCGACACCAGATGACGCACCACCGGCAGCATGCGCGCGAAGAAGATGCCGCCCGCGGAATAGTGCTGGATCCAGCGCTCGGCCAGCAGCCATTTCGCCTCGGGCACGAACACGTAGCGCCCGTAGCGCAGGATGAGCGGCCGGCCCACGGCCCGCGCCACGAGATACGAGAGCGAGGCGCCGAACCACGAGCCGAGCGTTCCGGCCGCGACCACGCCCCAGAAGTGCAGGTGCCCCTCGGACGCCCAGTACGCGGCCGGCGGGATCACGACCTCGCTGGGCAGCGGGAACACCGTCGACTCGAGCGCCATCAGCAGGAAGATGCCGAGATAGCCCCAGTCGAGCGACAGGCGGAACCACAGGGTCAGGAGCGAGTGGAACACGTCAGCTCAGGCCCGAGCCCGCGGCCGCGCCGCGAGTTTCGGCGGGCACGTTCTCGGCCCACGTGAAATCGTCGCCGTCCGCGACCGGGCGCGCGAGCGCGATCTCGGGATCGTGCTCCAGGCAGATCCACGCGCGCTCCGCGCTGGCGCGTTCGAGGATCGCGCGCTTCTCGGCCATGGTCTCGATCGCCGCCATGTCGTAGCCCATCACGAACGGAATGCGCACGTGGGCGGCCGTCGGGATCACATCGGCGACGAAGTACACGGCCCCTTCGGGTCCGGCCACGCGCACCAGTTGCTGGCCGCGGGTGTGGCCGTCGGCCGTGAAGATCTCGAGGCCCGGCCACGGCGTCTGCGGCCCGTCCCACTCGGTCAGCACGCCGGCCGACACCAGGGGCTCGAAGTTCTCGGCCATGTACGAGGCCCGCTCGCGCGGATTCGGCTGCCGGGCATTCGCCAGGTTGCGGCGCTGAACGTAGTAGCGCGCGCGCGGCAGCGTCGGGCGCAGCGCACCGTCGACGAGGCGCGTCGCGCCGGCGGCGTGATCGAAGTGCAGGTGCGTGAGCACGACGTCCGTGACGTCGGCCGGCGTGCGATCGACCGCGGCCAGCGCGCGCTCCAGCGTGGTCGCGCCGTGCTCGATGCGGTAGATGTCGACGAGCTTGGGCGGGAACTTGTCCCCGACGCCGACGTCCACCAGCACGCGGCGATCGTCGCGCTCGAGCAGCAGGCAGCGCATCGCCAGCCGGATGCGGTTGCGCTCGTCGGGCGGGTTCAGGCGGCTCCACAGCGGCTTCGGCACGGAGCCGAACATGGAACCGCCGTCGAGCCACAGGAAACCCGTCTCGAGCGTGTGCACGCTCCATCCACCCAGCGAGAGATGCGGCATGCGGCTCAGCATCGCCGAATCGCGCAGGACGGTCAACCGCCGCGCGCCGTGTCGCGCGCGCCGCGACGCGCGATCCGTCGGGGCGCGGCGCGTGCCGTGCGCGGTCGCGGGCGCCAAGCAGAACGCGCCCCGCAAGAGGCCGGGGCGCGTCCGCGCTGCGTTCGACTGGAGGGGGGAGCGCAGCGTCTAGTGGAGGTACCTGGCTTTCAGCGCGCCGAAGGAAATCGACACCGTCGGCGTCGCGCCGAACGCGCTCACCTCGAATACGAAATCGTTGTAGTCGTTGTCGGTCGGCGTGCAGCACGGTCCTGGATTTCCGCCGCTGTCCAGATCCTCGAAGCACACGAGCCACGTGTTCGGCGTCTTCGTGAACGCGGAGACGTCGAATACGAGCGCCTGGACGTCGCCGTTGAGCGGCGGATGCAGCGCGCCCGATCCATCGGGCCCCACGTCGTTGTAGAAACGGTTCGTGAAGAACTTCTCCGGCTCGGGAGCGTTCAGCACGCCGTCCGTGCCGTTCGGGTTCAGATAGAAGCCGAACTTCGTCATCGGATGCGAGAACGTCACGATGCGCGACTGGCCCTGGTTGGCCGGTCCGTCGAATACGATGCCGTCGTGGAGGCCGTCGTTCGTGATGGTCGGTTGCGGGCTCGGGGACGTCGCGTCGGGCTCCAGATACCAGCCGAGCGTATTGCGATCCGCATTGCCCGCGACTTCGCGGATCAGCAGCGCACTGAACTGGGTGTCGACCCAGAACCACGGATCGAGATCGCCCGGCTTCGCTCCGATGTAGTCGGTGTGCACGTTGATGTTGCCGGCGCCATAGAGCGCGTCGACAATTTTCTGCAGCTCGAAATCAGGTCCGTCCCACGACGTGCCGAACGTCACGGGAACGGTTGCCGCGGCCGGTGATGCCACCGCGGCACACGCGATCAGGCATACGATCGCCAGGCCACTTTTCAGCGATGACATGGGGAACACTCTCCTGGTGCGGGGCACGAGGTGCAGGTGCTAGGGGGAGCAACCGATTTTCGGCCGCCGACCACGCTAGGCAAGGGAGGGGTAAGGGCCCCGCGTGGTGTTTGAACGCGCAAAGAAGATTATAAGAATGACCGCGGTGATACAAGTCCGAATGGGGATTGGCGCGGCCCCGACGCGGGTTCGCGGCGCGTCCGCCGATACCCGGGGGATGGCCTCGGGGCCATGCAGGAACCGTGCAGGACGCCCGGTCTCCGATGGGCTACCCGACTTCGTGCGCCGAGGGTATTCGCAAGGACACGGGGCCGGCCGCGGACCTCCGCACTAGATGTGAATGGCGCGCTTCCCGACGGCCAGCGCCGCCTCTTTGATCGCCTCGGGCAGCGTCGGGTGCGCGTGGACCGAACGGGCCACGTCCTCGGCGCTCGCCCCCATCTCCATCGCCACCGCCAATTCGGCAATGAGATCGCTGGCCCGCGGCCCCAGGATGTGGGCCCCGAGGATGCGATCGGTCCTGGCGTCGGCCACGATCTTGACCTGCCCCTCGCGCTCGCCCATGGCCTTGGCCCGCCCGTTCGCGAGGAAGGGGAACGTGCCGACCGCGACCTCGTGGCCGCGCTCGCGGGCCTCCTCCTCGGACCAGCCGACCCCCGCCCATTCGGGCCAGGTGTAGACCACGCTGGGCACGCACTCGTACGCGACGTGGCCGGCCAGACCCGCCATGCGCTCCACGGCGGCGATGCCCTCCTCCTCGGCCTTGTGCGCCAGCATCGGGCCGGGGATCACGTCGCCGATCGCCCACAGTCCCTCGACGTTCGTCCGGTAATGCTCGTCGACCGGAATGCGCCCGCGCGGATCCAGCGTGAGCCCGGCCTCGGCCGCGCCGAGGCCGTCCGTGTAGGGACGGCGTCCCACGGCCACGAGCAGCACGTCGCAGCGCATCTCGCGTGTCTCGCCCGCCGACTCGACCGCGACCACGACCTCGTCGCCGACCACGCGCGCGCTCTTTGCCGAACTGTTGAACGCGAACTTCATGCCCTGCTTCTCGAGCGCGCGGCGCAGCAGCTGGCCGGTGCCGCGGTC
>Ga0310810_10011354_pt1 | contig 10416 bp, 10 predicted proteins | sample NCmetagenome_FD_207641 | JGI IMG/M metagenome (GOLD analysis project Ga0310810, IMG submission 207641) | Soil microbial communities from experimental microcosm in Duke University, North Carolina, United States - NC | ecosystem: Engineered > Artificial ecosystem > Soil microcosm > Unclassified ... | reverse complement strand
GCGACCGTGCCGGTGAGCAGGACGAGGTTATTCATCGGCGTCGCCTGGATGCTCGCGTCTGGCATCGCCAGCTGCAGCATCTCGCCAAGCGAGCTGATGTTGTTGCCTACGCGGACGTTCGCCGCATAGACGACCCGGCCGGCTTTCGACGTCGCATAGATTGTCGTCTCGCCCTGCGTCTTGCCGAAGACATAGAGCTGGGTCGACGAGCGAACCTGGACGTCGGCAATCCCGTCGTTGGCGACGAACACGTCGCTCATCGGATCCGACAAACGCACCAGGGTGCCAGTGCCTTTGCTGAGGTTCAGCGTCTCGGCCGGCTTCGCGGTGACCGGAGCGGCAACCGCAGGAGCGGCAGCGCCGACAGTCCCCAAGGCGATTGCCAGGGCGGCGATCGCTGTGCCGAGGCGAGCCCGGCGGGTTATGGCTTGAGTTTTCATCTTAGCGGACTCCCACCGGAACAACGGTGACATTATTGCCGCGAGCGACACGGACGATCGGGCCACTGACGACCGGCGCACCGGCCGGAGCGCCTGCGGAACCGGCGGCGGGTTCGGCGGCTGCCTTCGCGGGCACCGTGCGGCGCTGGAAGCGCGACACGTCGCCGCCCGTGCTGAAGGTCGTGTTGCTGTCGATCGGACGATTGGCCATCGCCATCAACATCTGCTTTTCCTGGTCAGGGCTTGCGCCCGCCGGAACCTTGATGTCGCCGGCGGCAACCGCACGCTCGAGATCGACCGAATTGTCGGCGATCGAACGAAGCGACAGCGAGAGCGAGCCGAGGCTTTGGGCAACCGCGATCTTCTCTGCGATGCGCGGAGTGACCTCCAGCGTCACGTTGGAGAAGGTGCGGACCTGCGTCTTGCCGTCAGCGTCCTTGTCGGTGATCCGCTGATCGGTCGCGAGAACGCGCAGATTGCGGATGATCGTCTCTGCAACCTTGAGCGCCGGGCCGTCGCCGCCGCCCTGAACCTGCTGGGTCAGGACGAGGTCGACATGGTCGCCCGGGAACACGAAGCCGGCGACACCAGACGACACGTTCACCGGCACGGTGATCGCGCGCATTCCGGCGCCGAGCGCAGCGGCAAGGAAGCCGCGATCCTGCGGGCCGACGAGGGCGCCGCGGGTCACAGGCTGACCAGCCGTGATCGGATAACGGACGACAGTGCCGAGCAGCTTCTTGGGATCGCCGTCAGGCTGACCCTCGACATAGTAAGCGCTCTGCATGAGCTCCTTCGGCCAAGGCTGAAGGGTGAGGCTGTCGACGTCGATGATCGTGCCGGCAGGCAGCGCCTTCTTCGCCACGAGCACCTTTGGTCCAACCGGAACGACGGGAGCAGCAGAAGCCTGCTGCGCACCTGCGCCGGCGAACATGTTCTTGGCCATAACCGCAGTGACTACCGCGATGACCAGCGCTCCAACGAGCAGCGCGAGCTTCTTCACATCCATGGCGAGATCGCCTCCCCCTTACGGGCCCCTTGAACAGCCTCAGAAATCAGACAAATTGGTTAAGAAAGCGTTGGGTGAGAATCGCGAGACCGCCAAAAGCGATCGCAACCCCATATGGAATCTCCGGTCGGCCATCCCTGCGCTGGACACGGTGCCAAGCAAGAATCCCCACGGTGAGCACGCCGCCGGCGATCGACATCAAGACCAGGAATCGAACGGTGAGCAGCGGCGGGAACCAGAGTGCCAGCGCTGCCGCGAGCTTGACGTCGCCGCCGCCCATCATGCCCGCGAAAAAGGCGCAGGCGAGCAAGGCGAAGACGATCGCTCCAGCGGCAAGCTGGATGGCCATTCCCGGCCACGGAGTCAGCGCAATCGACAGCCAATAGACCGGCGCGGACAGCGCAACGGCGAGGTTCAACCGATTCGAAATCGTGAACGTGCGCACGTCAATCACTGCGGCAATGACGAGCACTGCCGCGAGCGCGATCAGCATCAGATCGGTAAATGCGCCGTTGAACATGATGCTCACCACTAGACGGCACGCCTTTCGAATTCGTAACCGGCGGGAAAATGAGCGAATTTGACGTCATTATCGTTGGGGGCGGGATCGCCGGCGCGAGCCTCGGCGCCGAAATCGCTGCGAAGAGGCGCACCCTCATCATCGAAGCCGAGGAGCAGTGCGGCTACCATTCGACGGGCCGCTCGGCGGCGTTCTACCTCGAGAGCTACGGCGGTGACGAAGTCGCTAAGCTGACGCTCGCTTCGAGAAATTTCCTCGATTCTCCGCCTGCGGACTTTTCCGACCGCGGCTTCCTCCATGTGCGCGGCGACCTCCACGTCACGCAGGATGACCTGCCCGCGGTGCCCGCCGAGGTCGAAACGCGAGTCGTCGAGCGCGGCGAACTCGAACAGATGGTTCCCGGAATCCTGCCCGCCTGGAAGCGCGCGCTGTTCGAGCCCGGTTGCGCCGACATCGACGTCGCATCCTTGCATGCCGCTTTCCTCAGGCGATTTCGGCGCGCGGGCGGCACCGTAGCCACTGATTGGCGCGTAACGCGGGCAGAGCGCAACTACGGCCGCTGGACGATCACCACTTCGGGCGATTCGCAGCTCACGGCGTCGGTCGTGGTCAACGCGGCAGGTGCATGGGCGGATGATGTTGCCACGATGGCGGGCGCGCGCCCGCTCGGGATCGCACCGAAGCGGCGGACGATGGTGCAGCTCCGCGTGGGACGCTCGAGTCTAAAAGCGCTTCCCCTGGTCGATGACGCGAAAGGCACATTCTACTTCAAGGGCGAAGGCGATTCGACGATCTGGCTGAGCCCGCACGACGAAATCCCAACGGATCCTTGCGACGCAGCGCCGGAAGAAATCGACATTGCGACGGCGATCCACCGGTTCGAACAGGTCGTCGACTGGCCGATCGAGCGAGTCGAGCGCAGCTGGGCAGGGCTGAGGAGCTTCGCGCCAGATCGCCTGCCGGTCTACGGATTCGATCCCGGCGTACCGGGCTTTTTCTGGTGCGCGGGGCAGGGCGGGTTCGGCATTCAGACGTCCCCCGCCGCCGCGAAAATGGCTGCTGCTCAGCTGCTCGAAGAACAAGCCGACCCTATGGTCGCCCACATCGATCCGGAAGTTTTTTCGCCTGGGCGGTTCAGGACATAGTCCGACGAAAGCGGGGAGGCGCGCGGTGACGCCTCCCCTCACCAACTTTCCAACAGGGGAACGAGAGAGTCGGTGACGGGCGGCTATTTAGTGCCGCAAACAAGGTATCAAAAGTGAACTTTCATTCACAGCCGATGGTGCGTCCGCTGATCATCGGCCGCGGCGCAGGCGAGGGCATCGACTCGGTCGTTCTCGGGATGGCCGCTGTGGCCCTTGACCCAGTGCCATTCGATTCGATGCGGTTTCGACGCTTCGATCAGTTCCTGCCACAACTCGGCGTTCTTGACCGGCTTCTTGTCCGACGTCCGCCAGCCGTTGCGCTGCCAATTGTGGACCCAGCGCGTGATCCCGTCGCGAACGTAGATGCTGTCGGTGTGCAGCTTTACGCGGCAGGGCTTCTTGAGCGCCTCAAGGCCGCGGATCGCAGCGAGCAGCTCCATGCGGTTATTGGTCGTCAGCGGCTCTCCGCCGGACAGCTCGCGCTCCATTGCTCCGTTCCGAAGGAGCACGCCCCAGCCGCCCGGGCCCGGGTTGCCGCGGCACGCGCCGTCGGTGAAGATCTCGACTTCAGGAAGCCCGGTCAGGCGACGAGCTCGCGGGGCAGCTTGAAGGTCATTCGCTCGGGCACGTGGTCTGCCACTTCCTCGCGCACCTCGAATCGCGCCTTGAGCGCATCGACGACTTCACGGACGAGCACTTCAGGGGCAGAAGCGCCGGCGGTGACACCGACGACATTCGGCCGGCCCAACCAGTTCCAGTCGATATCCGCCGCGCGCTCGATCAGGCGGGCAGGAACTCCGATTCGCTCGGCGACCTCGGCCAGGCGAAGCGAATTGCTGCTGTTCGGAGCACCGATGACGAGCATCCGGTCGCATTCCGTCGCGATCGCCTTGACTGCGGCCTGGCGGTTCGACGTCGCGTAGCAGATATCCTCGCTGCGAGGCGCGCGGATCGAGGGAAATCGTTCTTTCAAAGCCTCTACGATTGCCGCCGTGTCGTCGACCGACAAGGTCGTCTGCGTGAGGAAAGCGAGATTTTCGCTGTCCGGCACCTGCAGTCCCTGTACGTCGTCGACAGTCTCGACCAGGCTAATTGATCCTTTGGGCACCTGCCCGAACGTGCCGATGACCTCCGGGTGGCCGGCATGGCCGATGAAGAGGATGTGGCGCCCTTCCTCGATCAATCGCTGCGCCTGCCGATGGACCTTGGAAACCAGCGGGCACGTCGCGTCGACATAGGTGAGGTTGCGGGCCTCCGCTGCCGCGGGCACGGACTTGGGAACGCCATGAGCCGAGAAGACCACCGGGCGATCGTCCGGCACTTCGTCGAGTTCGTCGACGAAGACTGCGCCGAGCGAGCGCAACCGTTCCACGACGAAACGGTTGTGGACGATCTCGTGGCGCACATAGACCGGCGCTCCGAACCGCTCGAGCGCTAGCTCGACGATCTGGATCGCGCGATCGACCCCTGCGCAGAAACCGCGCGGGGCCGCTATCAGCACTTTCAGGGGAGGCAGTTCATTCACGGTGCAGGCCATGTAAGGCATCGCTTGCAGCCATAGAAGGCCCTTCCTATGAACGCGGCCTGTTCCGTTCGCGCAAGGATCGCCCGCAAGTGAAGCTTCGAACCACCGCACTGATTGGCCTCATGCTCCTGGGCGGATGCCGCCACGCCGGCGAGCTCACCAGCGAGAATGGCGGCGGAATTTATGCGGTTCGCAGTTCGTGCCCCGTTGCCGGAATTCCGGCGGGTACGGGCGATATTACCTTGTTCAATCCTGCGGACAGTCGGGATTCGACGGCCATTGATGTCAGCGCAACAATGACCCAGCTGCGTTCGAGATGCTATGAAACGGATACTGATGTCATTTCGACCGTCACTTTCACGGTCGTCGGATTGCGCCGTGATGCTGGAGCCGCTCGCCAGGTCGTGCTGCCATATTTCGACGTGGCGCTTCGCGGCGGCACCGTCGTCGAAGCGAAGAAGGTCGGCGCGGTCGCGTTGAATTTCAATGCAGGCAGCCAGCATGCCTCTACGCGCGGCCAGGCCACGATTCGGGTGAACAAGGCGTCCGCGACGCTGCCGGCGAATGTTCGTGCGATCCTCACTCGGCCGCGCAAGGCGGGCGAGGCCGATGCGGCAGTCGATCCACTATCGGACCCGGCCGTTCGCGAGGCGGTCGCCAATGCGACATTCGAGCATCTGGTCGGCTTCGAGATGTCGCAGGATCAGTTCAAGTATAACGCCACGCGCTAACGCGTTGACTTAATTGGCCGGCACAGCCAAGGCACGCCGCGTCGCCGGGAGCGCAAGCTTTCGGAGTGGCCGCGCGGGAGAGCTCGCACGAAAGTGCGGCGCCGAAGGAGCAACCGCCCCCGGAATCTCTCAGGCACCAAGGACCGCGCGCGCCTGACAGTCTGGAAAGTGTCCGCTCAAAAGGCGGGCCGCCGAAGGGGCAAAGCTCTCAGGCGCTAGAGACAGACGGGGGCGGCTGGCCGGGGCTCGAGAGACGAGTCTGGTCCGTCGCACCCTTTGCCGGAGCGCCTTGATGAGCAGTGATACAGCGATAAAGGACACGCTCGACAAGCTACCGCTCGATGCCTGGCATCGCGCTCAGGGAGCCCGGATGGTGCCGTTCGCCGGCTATGAAATGCCGGTCCAGTACGAGGGGATCATCGCGGAGCACCTGTGGACCCGCGAGAACGCGGGCCTCTTCGACGTAAGCCACATGGGCCAGCTGTTCATCCACGGGAAGGCGGTGGACGCCGCGCTCGAGCAGCTGATGCCCGGCGACTTCCAGTTCGCCCCTGACATGAAGCCGAAATACTCGCTTTTGCTCGACGATGACGGCGGGATCGTCGACGATCTGATGGCGACCCGGCGCGGTGATGATTTCTACGTCGTCGTCAACGGCGCGACAAAATATGGCGACATCGATTACATGCAGCGGCGCCTGCCTGCCGACATGGTGATCGACCATATGCGCCAGCAGGCGCTCCTTGCGCTCCAGGGCCCTCGCGCCGCGGAGGTGCTTGAGACGATCATCCAGAGCGTGAGCGAGCTTGGCTTCATGCAAGCGCGCCCATTCCGCTGGCAGGGCCAGAGCCTGTGGATCAGCCGTTCCGGCTATACCGGGGAAGACGGGTTCGAGATTTCCGTTCCCGCGTCTCTCGCCACCGCGCTCGCCGATGCGATCACCGCGCATGAGCTGGCGAAGCCGATCGGTCTTGGCGCGCGCGATTCGCTGCGGCTGGAGGCGGGCCTGCCGCTTTACGGCCACGACCTCGACACGAGGATCACGCCGGTCATGGCCGGGCTCACCTTCGCGATCAACAAGCGCCGCCGCGCCGAGGGAGGCTTTCCTGGTGCGATGAGAATTCTGGCCGAGCTCGACAATGGTGCGGTCACGAAGCGTGTCGGCTTCGACGTCGACGGACGTCAGCCCGTCCGCGAGGGCGCGCTCGTTCTCGATGGCGAAGGCAACGAGGTCGGGAAAATCACCAGTGGCGGCTTCTCGCCTTCACTCCAGCGGCCGATCGCGATGGGCTATGTCGCTGCGAACCTTGCCGAGCCGGGAACAGCAGTGAAGCTGGAGCAGCGCGGTAAGCTGTTCGACGCCCGTGTCGTCTCAATGCCATTCGTCCCCCACCGCTATTACCGCAAGGGAGCAGCCTGATGTCGCTGTATTTCACCAAGGAACATGAATGGATCCGCGTCGAAGGAGATACCGCGACCGTGGGCATTTCCGATCATGCGCAAGAAGCACTTGGCGACATCGTCTTCGTGGAGGTCCCTGAAGCGGGTCGGCGCTTCAGCAAGGGGCAGGAAGCCGCCGTCGTCGAGTCGGTCAAGGCAGCCTCGGACGTCTATTCTCCGGTCTCGGGCGAAGTGGTCGAGGGCAATCAGGCGATCGCAGACGATCCCGCGTTGGTGAACAGCGATCCCGAAGGGCAGGGCTGGTTCTTCAAGCTGACGCTCGACAATGCGGCAGAGCTCGATGGCCTGATGGACGAGGGCGCATATCGCGACTGGGTGAAGACGCTTTGAGCGAGATCGCTGCCTCGACCAGCAAATGGGACGCGGCGGATTACGCTCGCCTCGGCGGCTTCGTCGCCGAGCTTGGCGTCGCCGCGCTCGACCTGCTCGACCCCAAGCCGAACGAGCGGATCCTGGATGTCGGGTGCGGTGAGGGAACGCTTACCCGCAAGATCATCGATCGCGGCGCGACCGTACTTGGAATCGACAATTCGCCGGAGATGGTGGCGGCGGCGCGCGCCAAGGGCGTCGATGCGCTCTTGCTCGCGGCCGAGGACATGCAGTTCTTCGCCGAATTCGACGCCGCATTCTCGAACGCGACCTTGCACTGGGTGCTTCAGAAAGAGCAGGCCGCGCGCGCCATCTTCCGGGCGCTTAAATCCGGCGGCCGCTTCGCCGGTGAAATGGGCGGCGAGGGCAATATTCGGAAGCTTCGCGATGCGCTCGACGAGGAGTTGATCATTCGCGGCTATGTGCCGCCGGTTGGCGCGAGCAACTGGTATGCGTCGCCGGACGAATTCGCGGCGGTCTACGAGGCTGCAGGCTTTCGCGAAATCGACGCGCGGCTGATCGAGCGGCCGACGCCCCTCGAGCACGGAGTCGCCGCCTGGGTGACGACGTTCCGCAAAGGCTGGCTCGACAGAGCGGCCGTCCCCGACGGGGAACGTGCGGACATCGGAGCTGCGGTCGCCGACCGTTTTGGATCGCACGTCGCTGATTATGTCCGACTTCGCTTCATCATGAGGAAGCCCGCCTGATGCGTTATCTGCCGCTCAGCCGCGCCGACCGCAGCGAGATGCTGCGCGTGATCGGCGCCGGCTCGATCGACGAACTGTTCAAGGACGTGCCGGAAGAGGCGCGACTGAAGGGTCCGATTCGCGGCCTTCCGATGCACGCGTCGGAAATGGCCGTTGAGCGGCACATGACGGCGCTTTCGCGCAAGAATGTCGCGGCGGGCGAGGTACCGTTTTTCGTCGGCTGCGGCGCCTACAAGCATCATATCCCGGCGAGCGTCGATCATATCATCCAGCGCGGCGAGTTCCTGACCAGCTACACGCCCTACCAGCCCGAAATCGCCCAGGGCACGCTGCAGATGATGTTCGAGTTCCAGACGCAGGTCGCTCGGCTGTTCGGCGGCGAGGTCGCCAATGCCTCGATGTACGACGGCTCGACCGCGATGTGGGAAGCGATCCTGATGGCGCACCGGATCACGCGCCGGAACAAGACTGTGATCTCCTCAGGCGTTCATCCCCATTATGTGAACGTCGCGAAGACGCTTGCGCAATTCAGCGAGGATGCGCTCGCGACCGCAGTGCCGGAGCTTAGCGGAGAGCCGGACACGGAACGGCTGATCGGCAAGATCGGTCCGGAGACCAGCGCAGTCGTGGTGCAATATCCCGACATCCTCGGCCGCATCACCGACCTGACTCCGATCGCCGAGGCGGCGCATGCCGCGGGCGCGCTGTTGATCGCCGTTGTCACGGAGCCGGTTGCACTGGGATTGATCAAGTCTCCGGGGGAGATGGGCGCGGACATCGTCGTCGGCGAGGGCCAGTCGATCGGAGTCGGGCTTCAGTTCGGCGGGCCCTATGTCGGCCTCTTCGCCTGCCGCGAGAAGCATGTGCGCCAGATGCCGGGACGTTTGGCCGGTGAGACCGTCGATGCGGAGGGCAAGCGCGGCTTTGTGCTGACGCTGTCGACGCGCGAGCAGCACATCCGCCGTGAGAAGGCGACTTCGAATATCTGCACTAGCTCGGTGCTTTGTGCGCTCGCGTTCACCGCGCACCTGACCTTGCTCGGCGAAAAGGGGCTGAGGCAGCTCGCTTCCTTGAATCACGCGCGCGCGTGCGAAGCGGCAGATCGGCTGGGCGCGATCCCTGGAATCGAACTGGTCAACGACAGCTTCTTCAACGAATTCACATTGAAACTGCCCGTCGAAGCGCGGCCCGCGGTGCACGCGATGGTGCAGAAGGGCGTGCTCGGCGGAGTCTCGCTCGGCCGTCTCTATCCAGGTATCGATGCGCTTCAGAACGGACTGGTCGTAGCGGTCACGGAAACCGCGACGGACGAGGATGTCTCGGCTCTGGAAGCGGCCCTGAAGGAGGTCGTCCAATGACCGTCAATCCTTCGGGCTGGCGGCCCTCCGCGCCGGCGAACGAGCAAGGCGAAGCGCAGACCGTGACGGGCAATCGCGCGCTGATGCTCGAGGAGCCGCTGCTGTTCGAGATCGGTAGCACCGAGCAGACCGGCGTCGATTTTCCTGAATTACCGAGGAGCGCGTCGCGTCTTGGCGGCCTGGAACGAAATCGGAAAATCGGCCTTCCTGGCCTCTCCGAACCGGAAATGGTGCGGCATTATACGCGCCTCTCGCGGCAGAACTATGCGATCGACCTGGGGCTGTTCCCGCTCGGCTCGTGCACGATGAAGCACAATCCGCGGCTGAACGAAAAGGTCGCGCGGCTGCCGGGCTTCGCCGACGTCCACCCGCTGCAACCGCAGGAGACCGTACAGGGCGCGCTGCAAGTGATAAACGAACTCGCTTTCTGGCTGCTCGACCTCACCGGCATGTACGGCGTCGCGATGAGTCCGAAGGCGGGCGCGCACGGCGAGCTCTGCGGCTTACTCTGTATCCGTGCCGCCCTCGAAGCACGCGGCGACAAGCGGCAGGTTGTGCTGGTACCCGAAAGCGCCCACGGGACGAATCCCGCGACCGCTGCCTTCGCTGGCTATCGCGTCGAGAACATTCCGGCGAACGCAGCCGGGCGCGTCGACCTTGAAGCGCTGAAGGGCCGTCTCGGTCCAGACGTCGCGGCGGTGATGATCACCAACCCCAACACTTGCGGCCTGTTCGAGCCCGACATGAAGGCGATCAGCGACGCGGTGCATGCGGCGGGCGCGTTCGTCTACTGCGACGGCGCGAACTTCAACGCGATCGTCGGCAAGGTCCGGCCGGGCGACCTCGGCATCGATGCGATGCACATCAACCTGCACAAGACCTTCTCGACGCCGCATGGCGGCGGCGGACCTGGTTCAGGGCCCGTCGTCTTGTCGGAAGCTCTGTCGCCCTACGGTCCGCTGCCCTTCGTCGCCAAGATGCCCGACGGCAGCTTCAGGATCGTCGAGGAGGAGAGCGCGGGCGAAGAGCATCCGAACGCGTTCGGGCGAATGGTCGCCTTCCACGGCCAAATGGGAATGTTCACGCGCGCTTTGGCATATATCCTCAGCCATGGCGCGGACGGCCTGAAGCAGGTCGCCGAGGATTCGGTG
>Ga0310810_10011353_pt1 | contig 10416 bp, 8 predicted proteins | sample NCmetagenome_FD_207641 | JGI IMG/M metagenome (GOLD analysis project Ga0310810, IMG submission 207641) | Soil microbial communities from experimental microcosm in Duke University, North Carolina, United States - NC | ecosystem: Engineered > Artificial ecosystem > Soil microcosm > Unclassified ... | reverse complement strand
CCGGCGCGAGAACACGCGATAGCCGGACAGGATGTCGGTGAAGCTCGCGCTGAACACGGAAGCGAAGAAGCCGGTGAACAGCCGGTTGCCGGTGCGGTGGCCGGGCCGATAAGCCTGCGCCTCCTCTTCGACTCGCGCCGCCACCACCATGTCGAGACGGTCTTCGATCAAACGCGCGATCAAAGCGCGCGCGCTGGCGGCATCATAGGTGGCGTCGCCGTCGACCAAAACGTAGATGTCCGCCTCGACGTCGGCGAACATGCGCCGCACCACGTTGCCCTTGCCTTGGTGCGTCTCCCGCCGCACCAGCGCCCCGGCGGCACGGGCGACCTCGAGCGTGCGGTCGGTCGAGTTGTTGTCGTAGACGTAGATCGTAGCCTCGGGGAGCTCGGCCCTAAAATCGGTGACGACCCGGGCGATGGCCGTCTCTTCATTGAAGCATGGAATCAGCACGGCCAGGCGATCGTCGATGCGGCTCCCCCGTTCTTCGGCGCGGGCCGTGATCGTCTCGCTCCTTGACATCAATTCGCCTCTTTCGAAACCGGGCGCTCGCGCATATGTGCGTTTTGGTGCACTTGCCGCGGCACCATAGCGTTTCTATGCTCGCACGTCCTTCTGCTCGGAGCCCTCCTCTTGGCCGTTATCGTCCCATTTGAAGGCCATTCGCCCACCACCATCGACCGTCTGATCGACCTCGTCGCCGCCGACATGGGCCGCGTCAACACGACCATTTTGTCGCGCACAGGGTCGCAGGTGACGATGATTCCCGAGGTCGCCAATCACCTGATCTCCTCCGGCGGCAAGCGGTTGCGTCCCATCCTTACCCTGGCGATGGCGCGCCTGGCGGGCTACGAGGGCGCCGGCCACGTCAAGCTCGCGGCCGCGGTCGAATTCATGCACACGGCCACGTTGCTGCACGACGACGTCGTGGATGAAAGCGAGATGCGACGCGGAAAGCTTGCAGCCCGCATGCTCTGGGGCAACGAGGCGAGCGTGTTGGTCGGCGATTTTCTGCTCGGCCAAGCCTTCAGGATGATGGTGGAAGTCGCCTCGCTGCGGGCGCTCGAAATCCTCTCCGCCGCCGCCGCCGTCATCGCCGAAGGGGAAGTCATGCAGCTCGGTGCAGCCAAGAACACCGCCACCACCGAGGACGACTACCTCGCTGTCATCCGCGCCAAGACCGCCGAACTCTTCGCCGCCGCCTGCGAGGTCGGCCCGGCGCTGGCTTCGCGGCCCAAGGACGAGCAATCGGCCTGCCGCTCGTTCGGCATGAATCTCGGCATCGCATTCCAGCTCGTGGACGACGCGCTCGATTACGGCGGCAAGGCGGCCAAGCTCGGCAAGAATGTCGGCGACGATTTTCGCGAAGGCAAAATCACGCTTCCGGTCGTGCTGTCGTTCCGACGCGGATCAGAAAGCGAACGGGCGTTCTGGCGCCGCACCCTCGAGGAGGGCGATGCCACCGATAACGATCTCGATCACGCCATCGGTCTGATGATGAAACACCGCGCGCTCGAGGACACGATCCAGCGCGCGCGGCACTATGGTGCGATCGCTACCGACGCGCTGGCGCTGTTTCCGGCCTCTCCGATGAAACAGGCGCTGGAAGAGACCGTCGAATTCTGCATCTGCCGCTCGAACTAGCCCCTGTGCAGATGCCGAGATCGCGGCGCGCATATAGCTCGCCAAAACGGGCGCGAATGCCCCGATGCTGCCCGCGCGGCTCCCCGGGACAGGCGCCCCGTTGCATCAAGACGACGCCCCACCGAGCGCAGTGGCGCGCACCCACCACGCCGGATACCCCGCCCGCAGCGTTCGTGCCGCGGCGCTGGCCGTTGCCCGCGACCCGAACAGGCCGAAGCAGGTGGCGCCCGACCCCGACATGCGCGCGAGCCGGCAGCCCGGCAGATTGCGCAGCACCGAGAGAACATCGGCAATCGTCGGCTCAAGCTCGATCGCGGGCGCTTCGAGGTCGTTGCGATCACTTACCAGCGCAGCCACAAACGCAGCGGGCTCCCCTCCCCACTTCTCAACGGGAGCGGGACCGGAGGGGGCGGTGCTTGTGGGCGGCGAAGCAAGCTTGAGTGCCGCGAACACGTCTCTGGTCGAGACTGCAACGCCGGGATTGACGAGCACCGCAAACAACGGCGGGAGATCGAGCGGGTCGGATAGGATGTCACCGATACCGCGCATCAGGCGCGGCCGCGGGTCGAGACACACCGGCACGTCGGCGCCGGTCGCGCGTGCCGCCTGCATCAGCCGGGGATCGTCGGATGCAATGCCATTGGCGCGCGCCAGCAGACGCAAGGCCGCCGCCGCATCCGCCGAGCCGCCGCCCAATCCGGCCGCGACCGGCAAACGCTTCGACAGCGCGAAGCGGCCGAGGGTGAGCCCGCCAATCCCCTCGGCGAGCGTGCGGGCGGCTTTGAGCACGAGATTGTCGGCGCTGTCGCCCGCGGCCTTGGCGGTTGGTCCGCTGACGGCGAGCGTCAAGGCGCCACCGGGTGCGAATGTCAAAGCGTCACCGACGCCGGCGAAGGCCACCAGGCTCTCGAGCTCGTGATAGCCATCGGCGCGACGACCCAGCACGCGCAATGTCAGATTGATCTTGGCGGGCGCCTTTTCGGCGCGCGCAGTCAGCGTCATGCCGCTGAGACTTAACCGCCGCCGGGCTTCTTGTGCTCAGCCTCGGCCGCCGACGAGGTATCGTCGGGAAGCCCCGATTTCAGCTTGGCTTCGATCTTGACCAGATCCTCGGGCTCGGGCTTGAGGTCGCGTGCGTGCGACCACTGGAAGCGCGCCTCGAGCACACGTCCGACCCGCCAATAGGCATCGCCGAGATGATCGTTGATGGTCGGATCTTCCGGCTTGAGCTCGACCGCCCGCTCGAGTTGCTTGACTGCCTCGTCGTTGTTGCCGAGCCGGTAGTAGGCCCAGCCGAGGGAATCGACGATGTAGCCGTCGTCGGCGCGCTGCTCGACCGCGCGCTTGATCATGCGCATGCCTTCGTCGAGATTGATGCCCTGGTCGATCCAGGAATAGCCGAGATAGTTCAGGACGTGCGCCTGGTCGGGATAGAGCTCGAGCGCTTTCTTCAGATCGGCCTCGGCCTTCGCCCATTGCTTGGACCGCTCGAAGCAGATGCCGCGGAAATAGTAGATCACCCAGTTCGCCTTTTCGGGCTTGGTGAGGGTGTCCACACCCTTGGAGTAGACGTCCCCGCATTCCGCGAACTGCTTGCGCCCGCGCAGCACGTTGCCGAGCGCCATGATGGCTTCGAGATCGCCGGGATTGGCAGCCGTGAGCTTTTCCAGGTTCGCTCTGGCCTCGTCGGTGCGATCAAGCGCATCGAGATTGAGCGCGAGCTGGATTTGCGCGTTGCGCTGGAGCGGTGAACTCAGGGGCACCCGCTCATAGATCTTGTTGGCGAGTTCGGGCTTCTTCATCGCCTCATAGAGGTCGCCCAACGACAGCAGCGCGAGCGGATGCGACGGCGCGAGATAGAGCGCGAGCTGCAGGTAGACGAGGCCGAGATCCTCTCCGCCCCGACGTCCGAGCGCAGCCCCGAGCCCATACAGCACCTCGGCGGCGCCGGCCTGGGGCGTGTCGATCAGCAGCGGGAGCTTCTTGCCGGCCTTGAGCTCGGCGGTCGCCTCCAGCATCAGCGGATGGCGGGGCAGGGCTTCGTCGAAGGTGGCGAATATCTTCAGCGCCTCGGCGGTATTTCCCTGCCGCGACAGAAAACTGCCGTAGCTCTGCACCACGCGCAACGCGGTCGGATCGAGCTTGTAGGCGCGCTCAAAGCGCTTGGCGGCTTCCTTTTTCTGGCCGGCGACGTCGAGGATCATCGCGGCGTGCAGATCCTTGAAGATCGCGTACCAGTCTGGCCCGGCAAGCTTGTCGATGGAGTCAGTCGCGGCCTTGACCTCGGTCGGGCTCGCCATCGTCCATGCCGACAGCAGGGTCGCGGCAAGGTCGGTGATCGGGCCGCGGATCGACTGGGCGAGTTCGCGACGCGCAATGGGATACTGTTTTTGCTTGATCGCGCGCACCCCGAGCACGAGCCGCGCGATCCGGTCGGTCTTGTCGACCTGCAGGACGCGTTCGGCGAGCTTGACCGCTTCCTCGACCTCGCCGTTCGCCAGCACCGCCAGGAAGGTGCGGCCGAGAAGTTCGTTGTTGCGCGGGTCACCGCGGAGCGCGGCGCGATAGTAGGAGGCTGCGGCGGCGGCATCCCGTTCTCCGCCGGCATGCCGGGCGGCGAGATAGCTGCCGGAGGGAGAGGTCCGGGAAAAGCTCGAAGGCGCCTCTGCCCGAGCCGAGAGCATTGCCGGCCAAGTGGTGGCGAGTGCGGCCACTGCGGCCACGGCCGCACGCCTGAAACGTGGCGAAAGAATCACGGCTGGTCGACTCCATCTGGCGGACGAGCGCCCTCGGCGCGGCCGCGTTGAGCAGAATGGCCTGTTTGGGTCAGGCGCGCAATAACTGCCCGGATTGGCATGTCCCCCGACTTTGAAGCGCCTTGATAAGGGCAGCATCGTGACGCCGCCAATCACATCGACTGCATATTGGGGTAACCGGGTCCCGCCGCCGGGCCCTGCGCGCGAGGCTTGCGACCCTGCTCACATGTTCGGGTAATTAGGTCCGCCGCCGCCCTCGGGCGGAACCCAGGTGATGTTCTGGTTCGGATCCTTGATATCGCAGGTTTTGCAGTGGACGCAGTTCTGCGCGTTGATCACGAACCGCGGTGAACCGCCCTCCTCCACCCATTCATAGACGCCCGCCGGACAGTAGCGCGCGGAGGGGCCCCCGTAGCGATCGTGCTCGGATGCCTTCTGCAGGGCGAGATCGGTGACTTTCAGGTGCACCGGCTGGTCCTCCTCGTGATTGGTATTGGAGAGAAACACCGAGGAGAGACGGTCGAAGGTGAGCTTGCCGTCCGGCTTGGGGTAGGCGATGGGCGCGCACTCCGCCGCCGGCTTGAACGTCGCCGAATCCGGCTTGCCGTGGCCGAGAGTGCCGAACAGCGAGAAGCCGAGCGTGTTGGTCCACATGTCGAAGCCGCCGAGCGCGATGCCCAGGAGCGTGCCGAAGCGCGACCACAGTGGTTTGGCATTGCGTACTTTCCACAGGTCGGGCCCGATCGCCGACGAGCGCCAGGCCGCCTCGTAACCTGCCAGCTCGTCGTTGGCGCGGCCGGCCTTAAGCGCGGCGGCGACCTGCTCGGCCGCCAGGATGCCCGACAACATCGCGTTGTGGCTCCCCTTGATGCGCGGCACGTTCATGAACCCTGCCGCGCAGCCCAGAAGCGCCCCGCCGGGGAAAGCGAGCTTGGGCACCGACTGCCAGCCCCCCTCGGTTAGGGCGCGCGCACCATAGGCGAGGCGCTTCCCTCCCTCGAAGGTGCCGCGCACCAGCGGATGCGTTTTGAAGCGCTGGAATTCCTCGAACGGCGAGAGGTATGGATTTTCGTAGTTCAGATGCACCACGAAGCCGACGGCAACGAGGTTGTCGTCGAATTGATAGAGGAACGAACCGCCGCCGGTTCGGCCGTCGAGCGGCCAGCCGAATGTGTGCTGTACCAGGCCCGGCTGATGTTTCTCCGGCGCGATCTGCCACAACTCCTTCAAGCCCAGCCCGAATTTTTGCGGAGCGCGACCTTCGTCGAGACCGAAGCGCTGCAGCAGCGTCTTGCTGAGGTTGCCGCGCGCACCTTCCGCGAACAGCGTGTATTTTGCGCGCAGCTCCATGCCGCGGGTGAAGCTGTCCTTGTGATGGCCGTCCTTGGCCACCCCCATGTCGCCGGTGGCAACGCCCGCGACCGCGCCGTTGTCGTCAAACAACACTTCGGCGGCGGCAAAGCCGGGATAGATTTCGACGCCCAAGGCCTCCGCCTTGGTTGCGAGCCAGCGGCAGACATTGCCCAGGGAGACGATGTAGTTGCCGTGATTGCTCATCAGCGGCGGCATCATCAGGCTGGGCAGACGCACCGCGCGCGCGGCCGAAAGCCAATAGAAGCGATCATCGCTGACCTTGGTCTTGATCGGCGTATCCTCGTTTCGCCAGTCCGGAATGAGCCGGTCGAGACCAATCGGATCGATGACGGCGCCCGAGAGGATGTGGGCGCCGACCTCGGAGCCCTTTTCGACCACGACCACGCTGGTGTCGGGCGCCAGTTGCTTGACCCGGATCGCCGCTGCGAGCCCGGCCGGCCCCGCGCCGACGATGACGACGTCGAACTCCATCGCGTCGCGGGCAGCCAATTCCTCAGTGCTCATCGCTCCTCCGACAGGCGACCCTGTTCCGGTCCCTTGCCCAGGCATCGCACGACGCCTCGGACTTGCCCGAGATCGATGCCGCCCGACCGCTCGTTATTCTGATTCGAAGATACCGCGTTTTTGAGCAAACGATATGCCAACCGGGTCACCGGTTGCAGACCATGCGGCCGGCGCGCTGGCGCACCGCGGCGAACCGCCTGCCTCGGGTGCACTTCAAATTCCCCCGCGCCGAAGGCATGGTTGCAAGCGTCGAGCCATGGCTTTACGCACCAGCGATGAACAGTGACCGCGACCGGGCTGCCCGCGAGCTTCTCGCCTTCTACCAGGAGGCGGGAGTCGACGCGCTGGTCGGCGAGACGCCGGTCGACCGGTTTGCGGACGATCCTCCGCCCATCACCGCGCCGGCCCCGCCGGCGGAAGTCGCCCCGCCGAGGTTCGACCCCGGCCCGGGCGCAGCACCCGTGCGTCCCCGCGGTCAGGAGCCGGCCGGCCGAGCCGGTGCGGCGCCGCCGCCGTCGCCCGACGCGGCGGTCATGGCGGCGCGCGAGGCAGCGAGAAGCGCCGCCAACCTTCAGGAATTGCGCGCGATCCTCGATCGCTTCGAGGGTTGCGCCCTGCGCACCACCGCCACCCAGCTTGTGTTCGCCGATGGCAACCCGCAGGCGCGCGTGATGTTCGTGGGCGAGGCGCCGGGGCGCGACGAGGACCTCGAGGGCCTGCCGTTCGTCGGCCGCTCGGGCAAGCTGCTTGACCGCATGCTGGCGGCGATCGGGCTCGATCGCACATCGGTCTATATCGCCAACATCGTGCCCTGGCGGCCGCCGGGCAATCGCACGCCCACGCCGCAGGAATCAGCGATCTGTCTACCGTTCACGCTGCGCCAGATCGAGCTCGCCGCCCCCGACGTGCTGGTGTGCATGGGCGGCCCCTCGGCGCAGACCCTTCTCAACGTCAAGGACGGCATCCTCAAGACGCGGGGACGCTGGTTTGCCTACCAGGCCGGTACGCGCGAGATCCGCGCTATTGCGACGCTGCATCCGGCGTATCTGTTGCGCCAGCCGCTACAGAAGCGCCTCGCCTGGCGGGATTTTCTAGCGATCAAGCGCGCATTGGCGATCTGACGCGCGATCCGAGTTGAGTGCGGACGCTTCGGACAAAATCGCGCAAGATGCGACGGTGAAATTGCCGCTCAACCGACGGCGATTTCGCTTTACGTTCGAAACCGCAAGTTCAAAGAGGGAGACGGAGCATGGCGAAAACGGTCGAGCACGTGCATTGGCCCGATGCGCCCGACATGTGGATGCCTTATGCGCCCGCGATCAAGGTCAAGGGCGGCACGACGATCTATCTCGCCGGAGTCACTGCGGCGCCGGTCTACCATCATCATCCGCACCGTCCCGAGGAATTCGATTCCATGCCGCGCGACATGGAAGGGCAGGCCCGCGCCGCGCTCGAGAATCTCAAGCGCGGGCTGGAAGCAGTGGGCGCGACATTCGCCGACGTGGTGACAGCCGACCGCTTCGTCACCGACCTTTCGGATCAGGATGCGTTCAACCGGGTGTGGGGCGAGTACTTTCGCGACGCCAAGCCGGCCACCACCACCGTGCAGGTGGTAAGGCTTGCCACCGATCCGCGCTGCCTGGTCGAGATCAACGCGGTGGCGGTGATCGATTGAGGGCAAAACGCGAGGACGTCATCGGCCGGGCCGGCATTAGCCCGGCTCCATGCCCTTGGCCTTGAGCACCGGCATGGCGGCCGGTGAGGTCATGAGCTTGATCAGGTCGCGAGTAGCCTGCTGGTGGGGGGAATGCGCCGAAACAGCGGCAGTGAACCTGATATAAGACTGCAACTCGGGCGGAAGCGGTCCGACCAGCTCGGCACCCGGTACCGAGAGGATGTTGGGAATGACGATGATGCCGAGCTCAACCTCGCCCTGCGCCACCCGTTCAGACACCGTTTCCGTGTCCGGCTTCACGGTTTTTGCCTGCAGCGCCTCGGCAATGCCAAGGCGCACGAACAGGCGATCGAGGTAGATCGTGCTGGCGCCCTCCTTAAGATAGGTGATCGATTTGGCATCGAGCAGCGTGCGCTTGAAATCCTCGACCGTACCGATATCGGGCTTGGGCGCGCCTCTCTTCACGGCGACCCCGATGCCAGCCTTCATCACATCGGTGCGCGTCTCCGCCACGAGCCTGCCGGCCTTGATCAGTTCGTCGGTCTGAAAATCGACCAGCACAGCCAGATCGAAGGGTTCGCCCGACTCGATCCGCCGCTTCATCACCGCGGCAACGTCAGCCACTACCACCGGCGTGTATCCACTGGCTCGCTCGAATTGCGGGCCGAGCTCAGTCATGATCATGCGGGTCACGCGCGACCCGAAGATCTTGAGCTCGGCGGAGCTTGCGCCACTGGGCAGCGCCAACCCAACCAGGAGCGCCGCTGCTGCAAGTCCCGCGCGGAGCACGCGGGTGGCCGCATTCGATCGCATCCAACCCACCTCCAGCTCTATCCCGGCAGCGCGAACTTGATGGCGAAGATGATCGCCAGGATTACCACCGCCGGTTTCGCCTCGGCGAACTTCCCGGCAATGAGTTTGGCAAGGGCGTAGGTAATGAAACCGAGACCGATGCCGGTCGCGATGGAATAGGTGAGCGGCATCGTGACCGCGGCCACGACCGCCGGCGCGTATTCCGTGATGTCCTCCCAATCGATCTCGGCAAGTCCGCGCGTCATCACACAGGCGACGTAAAGCAGCGCCGCGGCCGAGGCGTAGGCGGGGACCATTCCGGCGAGCGGGGAGAAGAACAGCGCCAGCAAAAAGAACAGTGCGACGAACACGCCGGTAAGGCCGGTGCGTCCGCCGGCCGAGACGCCGGCCGCGCTCTCGATGTAGCTGGTCGTCGTCGAGGTGCCGATCAAGGAGCCGAACATTGCGGCGAAGCTGTCGGCGACGAGCGCTTGTTTCATGCGCGGCAGGTTGCCGTCCTTGTCGAGGAAGCCGGCGCGGTGAGTGACGCCGATCAGCGTGCCGGCATTGTCGAACACGTCGACCAGCAGGAAGCTGAACACGATGATGATGAAGGTGAGCTCGGTGGCGCGCGAGAAATCGAGCTGCAGGAACGTCGGCGCCAGCGACGGCGGCATCGACACGATGCCGGTGAAATGAGTGAGCTCCAGCGGCAGGCCGATCAGCGTCACCAGCAGAATACCGATCAGCGTTGCACCGCCGATATTGCGGTAGTTGAGCGCCACGATCACCACGAACCCGGCCAGGCATAGGATCGCCGGCCATTGCTTGAGGTCGCCGAGCGTGACCAGCGTTGCAGGATTCGCGACCACGATCTTTGCTTCCTCGAGTGCGATGATGCCGAGGAACAGCCCGACGCCCGCCGAGATCGCAAATTTCAGATTCTTCGGAATTGAGTTGATGATGTATTCGCGGATCCGGAACACCGAAATGAGAAAGAAGATCACGCCGGAGCAGAACACGCCGGCGAGCGCCTGCTGCCAAGTATATTTGTAACCCAGCACGACCGTGAAGGCGAAGAAGGCGTTGAGCCCCATGCCCGGCGCGAGCGCGATCGGGTAATTCGCGTAGAGGGCCATGACCAGGGTGGACACCGCGGCCGCGATGCAAGTCGCGACGAACACCGCGCCCTTGTCCATGCCCGCATTGCCGAGAATTTGCGGGTTGACGAAGACGATATAGACCATGGTGAGGAACGTGGTGATCCCGGCAATGAACTCGGTGCGGACATCGGTGCCGCTGTCGGTCAGGCCGAAATAGCGATCGAGAAACGGGCGTTCGCTCGAAGGCTTCGTCATGTCGCTCATCGCGTTCCCCCCAGCAGATCGCGCGCTTGCGGCCCGTCGCGTCCACCGAGGCCGGGCAAGGACGGGGCCGAGCGCGCCAGCGGCTACAATAGCGGCGAACCGCCCGTGAACCCACCGCAAACCCTTGGCCGCCGCCAATTTGTCCACCGGACGTGCGAGCCGATCGGCAAACGTGTCGGGAGCGGACTTGCCGCGAATTTATGCAGACCCCGCAGGATGATCTTGGCGATCCTGCCGGTCTGAGCGATCATGCGCCGCCAGGGTTCGCTGCGCGCGTCTTCTCATATCGGGGCATACCGATGGA
>Ga0310810_10011349_pt1 | contig 10416 bp, 10 predicted proteins | sample NCmetagenome_FD_207641 | JGI IMG/M metagenome (GOLD analysis project Ga0310810, IMG submission 207641) | Soil microbial communities from experimental microcosm in Duke University, North Carolina, United States - NC | ecosystem: Engineered > Artificial ecosystem > Soil microcosm > Unclassified ... | reverse complement strand
GAAGCGCAGGCGTTGCATCGCCTCGCACGCGCCCGCGGATGGCGGACGATCGTTGTCGTGACGTCGAAGTACCACACGCATCGCGCCGCGTTCGCATTCCAGCGCGAGTTCAACGGCAGCGGTGTCACAATCCTGATGCACGCGTCACGCTACGACACGTCGGATCCCGCCCATTGGTGGCGTCACCGAGGGGACGTGCGATACGTGGTCTCCGAGGTCGGAAAACTCGTGTTGTACCGCCTCGGGCTCGGGGGATAAAGCGAATTCCCAATTCCAATCTCAAATGCCTTTTTGGGAGTTGGGAATTGGGAGTTGGGAATCAACGTTATTTCTCGATGACGCCGCAGGCGACGCGCGGGCCGCCGCTCACGCCGGATTTCGGCGCCCCCGTAATCATCTGATCCGCGTTGCCATGAATGATGATCGCGGAACCGTCCGCGTCGAAGAGCGACAGCGGTCCCTCCGACAGCGTCACCCGGGTCGTGATCACCTTCATGGACGCCTTCCCCGACGCGTCTGCTTCCAGGTTCGGCAGATCGCCCATATGGAACGGGTGATTGCCATCGGGATCCGTGTTCGATGCCGGACCCGGATCGAAGTGTCCGGCGGCCGCAGTAAAATCCGGCGAACACTTGCCGACCGCGTGCAGGTGCACGCCGTGGCGTCCGGGCTTCAACCCCGAGACGTTCACCGTGACCTCCACTTCCCTGCCGGTGCCATTTGCGCGTTCGACGAATTCGGCCGTCCCGGTGATGCCTTCACCCTTGATGTCGGCGTGGGCGCGTGCGACAGTCCCCTGCTGTGCCGACAATCCTGCCGCGCCGAACACCGCCAGCGACGTTATGATCAGGAAATTCCTCATGCGCATTCCTCCCGTCCGTCAAGCCTAGCATGCGAGTGCAACGACTGATTCTGTTCGACATCGACGGCACGCTCGTCCTGACCGGCGGCGCCGGGCTGCGCGCGATGAACCGCGCGTGCCGCGATCTCGTCGGCCACGACTCCGCGCTCGACGGCGTCGTGCTCGCCGGACGTACGGATTGGATCATCCTGGACGACACGCTGCGGCGCCATGGACGAGCGTTGAACCCCGCGCTGCTCGGCGACCTGCGCCAGAGCTATCTGCGGCATCTGTGCGAGGAAATCGAGTTGCCGGGGACCGGGACCAAGCGCGCGCTGCCAGGCGTCCACCAGTTGCTCGGCGAACTGGTCGGGCGTGACGATGTCGCCCTAGGGCTGCTGACGGGGAATTTCGCGGACGGCGCGAAAATCAAACTCGAGCACTTCGATCTGTGGAAGTACTTCCGCTTCGGCGCCTTTGGCGACGACTCTGCGGATCGCAACGCACTTGTGCCGATCGCGGTCGAGCGCGCGCGTGAGAAAGGGATCGCCGAGGTCGACCCACGCAGCGTTCTCGTCGTCGGCGACACGCCGTTCGATGTCGAGTGCGCGCTCGCGGCCGGCGCCGTGCCGATCGGCGTGGCAACGGGTGGATTCACGGCCGTCCAACTGCAGGACAGCGGCGCGGAGATCGTGTTCGAGGATCTCTCGAACACGACCGCGTTCCTGGCGTTACTGAAGTAGCCGCGCGTTTAGCGCAGCAGGATGCGCAGGTGGTCTGGCGGGGCGAAGCCCGCCAGCTAACAAGGAAGCGAACGGGGCCCGGTGGCCCTCCCGGTCTTCAAAACCGGTTGCTTCCCGCGTTGAGCGGGAGGGCTGGGTTCGACTCCCAGGCGCTTCCGCCAGAGCTCGTCGCACGCAGCGCCACTCAGCACCCAAGTCGCCAGCACCGCGCACCAGCACCGCGCACCGAGCACCGAGCACCGAGCACCGCGCGCGGAACGCGCGCTAAAACAGTCGGCGCCTCGCCGCCTTCAATTCCCCGGTCCCGCGCTGCAGCGTCAGTCGGCGGGAGGCGGCCGCTTCGCTGAACGCGCTGTCTTCAGAGATTATCAGGGTGGAGAGCCGGCGTGCCGTTGTCAGTGACCGCACGGTCCTTCCAAAGGGGCGCACCGCATCACGCGAGAGCGTAGCGGTCGGATGCTCGAGGACCAGCAGCGCCGGATCGAGCGCGACGGCGCGCGCGAGGTGAATCCGCATCCGCAAATCCGGCGAAAGCGCCGCGATCGGATCGTTGAGGCGTTGGTTTGGAATACCCGCATCCGCCGCGAGCCGGACGACGCGGTCGAGGATGTCGGCGGGGATCGGATCGATTTGCAGCGTATACGGCATCGCGAGGTTCTGCAGGACGGTGACCGCGTCGAGCAGCACGGCCCGCGGACTGACAATCCCGAAGCGATCGAGCCACGCGAGCCACTGGTCTCCGCTCGTCAGATCCGACGTGCGGTGACCGAGGACGCGGACCTCTCCTTCATCGGGAACCGAGGCGCCGGTCACGAGGTTCACGAGCACCTCTGCGGCCCCGGCATCGAATCCGGACACCGCCACCTGCTCGCCAGCCCCGATCACGAGTTCGCGCAGGCGAAGCGGGCGCAAGCCCTGGTAATTTTTGAGCACGTCGGAGAGGCGAAGAACCGGCTCGTCCATCAACCGCCGCCGCGCCGCAGCGCGCGATCGCGGAGGCGCGTGTAGTCTTCCTCCGGAAGCGTCACGACGCCGAGCGACGACGCCCGGTGCGTGTCGTTGCCGTGGAAATCGGAACCTCCGGTAACGAGCAGTCCGAGCCGTGCGGCCATCCGGCGATACCGCGATTCGGTCACGGCATCGTGGTCGCTGTGTCGTGCCTCGATGGCATCAAGACCTTCGGACGCCAGTAGCTCGATCGCGTGGTCGCGGTTGTACACGCCGGGATGGGCGAGCGAGGCGAGGCCGCCGGCATCGTGGATGATGCGGATCACCTCCGCAGGCGACGCGCCGCGGCGCGGCACGTACGCGGGACCGCCGTGCTCGAGAAAGCGCTGAAACGCCTCGTCGCGCGAGCGCACGTGTCCAGCCGCGACGAGCGCGTTGGCAACCTGCGGCCGACCGACGCTTCGTCCGCGGTCTGCCGCGTCGAGGATCGGCTGCGCGTCGATCGGGTGCCCGAGCAATTCCAGGCGCTCCGTCATTTCCAGCACGCGCCGCCGCCGATCGGTCCTCTGGCGATCCAGAAATGCGGCCAGCGTCGGCGAAGAGGGCTCGAGAAAGTAGCCGAGGACGTGCAGATCACGACCATCGTGAACCGCGCTGATTTCAATCCCGGGGACGATTTCGAGGCGCCCTGCAGGCAGGCGGCGCGCCTCGATGTACCCGGCCGTCGTGTCGTGATCGGTGATGGCGAGGACGGTGAGACCGGCTGCCGCCGCCGCGTCGAGCAACGCGGCCGGCGACAGCAAACCGTCCGAAGCGGTGGTATGGCTGTGAAGATCGATCACAGCCTGACGTGCTTAGACGCTGAACGAGGACCCGCAGCCGCAGGTCGACTTGGCGTTCGGGTTCTTGATCGTGAAGCCGCCGCCCGTGATGTTGTCCACGAAATCAACCTCGGCACCTTTCAGGTACCGTGCGCTGATCGGGTCCACCAGCAGCTTGACGCCGTGGCTCTCGATGACCGCGTCCGTCGAGGCATCCCCCTCGCCTTCATCAATCATCAGCCCGTATTGGAAGCCCGAGCAGCCGCCGCCCTGCACGAACACTCGGAGGCCGGCCCCTTCCTTACTCTCTTCAGTGAGCAGCTCGTTGATCTTCGAAGCCGCCGTCGGGGTCACATTGATCATCGTCGAATTCTCCTCAGTCCGCCCACGCTCCTCGGGAGCTTCGGGGGACAAGCCGTCACAAATTATACCGCAGCGGTTCCGCTTGTGCCCGATCCGGCCGGGGCGACATACTGGCCGCTATGCCATATGACGCCGCCCGGACCACCGTCGATGACCTCCTGAAACAAGATGCCGTCGCGCGCATCTGGCACCGCGACGTGAGCGTCTGGGGTGCCGAGCCGGGCAGCGAGGTGGGCCGCGCCATAGGGAACCGCCTCGGCTGGCTCGACCTTCCGACGACCATGGTCGAACGGCTCACCCAGGTCGACGGGCTCGCCGAAGGCGTTCGGGCGGAAGGCATCACCCACGTATATCTGCTCGGGATGGGCGGCAGCAGCCTCTGTGCCGAGGTAATGCGATGCGTCTTCGGGGAGCGGGACGGGTCACCGCGCCTGGTGGTAATGGACACCACCGACGAATCAGCGATCGCCGGCGTGCTGAGTGCGCTCGATCCGGCGCGCACGTTCTTTCTGGTATCCAGCAAGAGCGGGGGCACGATCGAGCCCGCGTCGATGGAAAAGCTCTATTGGGAACACATGAGCCGTGCGCTCGGCGCCGAAGCCGGACGCCACTTCGCCGCGGTGACCGATCCTGGCACCGCGCTCGCGCAGCTCGCAACGGAGCGCGGCTATCGCGAGGTGTTCCTGAACCCGCCGGACATTGGCGGCCGATTCTCGGCGCTGTCCCTGTTTGGTCTTGTTCCAGGCGCCCTGATCGGCGCGCCGGTTCGAGAGATGCTCTCAGCCGGCGGGGACATGGCTGCCGGCTGCCGCCAGGCCAATCACAAAAATCCAGGCCTCGAACTCGGAGCGTTCTACGGAACCGCGGCACGCGAGGGCCGTGACAAGTTGACGGTGGTCCTGCCCGGCGCGCTGCGCTCGCTCGGACTGTGGATCGAACAGCTCGTCGCCGAAAGCACCGGCAAACACGGCACCGGCGCGCTTCCCGTTGTCGACGAGCCGCTCGGCGACCCCGCCGAGTACGGAAACGACCGCTGCTTCGTGGCGGTCGGTACGGAGCACGAAGAACTGGACGACCGTCGCCTGGATGCGCTCGAGGCCGCCGGGCATCCGGTGTTGCGCCTGACCACCCGCGAGCACGCGCTCGGCGCCGAATTCTTCCGCTGGGAATTCGCGACCGCGGTTGCGGGAGCCGTTCTCGGCATCAATCCGTTCGACGAACCCAACGTCGCAGAGGCCAAAGAGAAAACGAAATCGATTCTCGCGAGCGGTGACCTGAGCGGCGGCAGACCGGCCGCATCGGGCGACGGGATAGAAGTTTTCTCGAAATTCGCCGGCAAAACGCCTGCGGCGGTCGTCCGTGCCGCGGTCGACAGCATCAAGCCAGGAGACTACGTCACCTTCCTGTCGTATCTGCCCGCTGCCGACGCGACGACGCAAGCCATTGCGGCGATTCGCGGGCGCCTCCGGCAGCGCACGCACGCGGCATCGACGTTTGGCGTCGGACCCCGCTATCTGCATTCGACCGGCCAGTATCACAAGGGCGGACCGAATACGGCGGTCGCGTTCGTCATTACCGGAGACGACGAGACGAACACGCCGATTCCTGAGGCGCCGTACACGTTTTCACAACTGAAGCGCGCACAGGCAGTCGGCGACGCGCAGACGCTCGAAGCGCACGGCCGGCGAACGGTGATGATTCACATCAATCGCGGAGTGGACGCTCCCACGACGTTGACGGCGCTGTTCGACCAGGCATTACGCACCTAGGTGCAATCGGCGCGATGGGAGGCGGACGGGGCGTTCACACCGCCCGAAACACACTCCCCTTACGAGTGAATGCTGGGCGACGGGGCCCCAGCGCGGACAGCCCCGTCCGCGCCCCCATCGCTCGACCCGTTCGGGGCGTTGAGACCGTCAGCCCCCGGCCGCCGCTTCCAACTGCACGCCGGAGGCCTCTTCGATCTCCTTGTGGAGGCTGTTGCCGTGCGCGTCCATGGTCACGATGGCTGGGAAGTCCTTCACCTCGAGGTGCCACATCGCTTCGGGAATCCCGAACTCCATCAAGTCGACGCCCGTGACTTTCGTGATACAGCGCGCGTAGAACTGCGCGGCGCCGCCGATCGCGTTCAAATACACCGCGCCTGACTGCTTCAGGCCGGCGAGCGTCTTCGCGCCCATGCCGCCCTTGCCTATGACGACTCGGACGCCGTATCGCTCGAGGATCTCGGCCTGGTATGGCTCTTCGCGAATGCTCGTCGTTGGTCCTGCTGCCGTGATCCGCCAACCGCTCGCTTCCGTCGCGTCCTTCACGACCACCGGGCCGCAGTGATAGAGGACGCCGCCGCGCAGATCGACCGGCGCATCGTGCTTCATCAGATACGAGTGCACGGCGTCGCGTCCCGTAAACGCGGGGCCTGAAATGAGGACGACGTCACCGACGTGGAGCGCGCGGATCTGCTCCTCGGGGATCGGCGCGGTCAGGCGCACTTCGCGTCCGCTCGCGGGGAAGCCGGCGGCGATCTCCTCCGGCTTCAGCAGAGGCACCGACGGTGTCGTCCCCTCGCGATAGAGCCACGACTGGATCGCACCCGACGTCGGATCGAGGACGACCCCGAGACGGCGGAACGCCCAGCAGTCATACGCAATCGAGACGAAAAAGCTCGCGGGCAGCCGATTCAACGCGCCGATCTTGCAGCCGATGAGCGACGTCTTGCCGCCGAAGCCCATCGGCCCGACGGTGAGCGTGTTGGCTTCGTTCATGATCCGCTGCTCGAGTTCGGCGAGGCGCGGATCGGGATTCGTATCGTCCAGCGTGCGAAACAGCTGCTCCTTCGCGTGCAGATAACCCGAGGTCCGATCACCGCCGACGCAGACGCCGACGGCGCCTGGACTGCACCCCTTCCCCTGCGCCTTCCAGACCGCGTGCAGGATGCACTTGCGGACGCCTTCAAGGGTGCGATCGGCGCGGCCGAGATGATCGAGCTCCGCCGGGAGCGCGTATTGCGCGTTGGTGTTCTCGCAGCCGCCCCCTTTGAGAATCAGCTTGATCTCGATCGCGTCGCGTTCCCACTGCTCGAAGTGGATGATGGGCGTGCCGGGGCCGAGATTGTTGCCCGTGTTCTCGCCGGTGATGGAATCGACGGAGTTCGGCCGCAGCTTGCCGCGTCTGGTCGCTTCGGCGACGGCCTCCCGGATCTGCGCCTTCATCCAGATCTGGTTGGCGCCAACGGGCACCTTCACCTCGAAGGTCGGCATGCCCGTATCCTGGCAGATGGGTCCCTCACACGACGCGGCCTGATCGATGTTCTGAGCGATGACGTTGAGCGCCTGGCCGGCCCGCGTCGAGCGATCTTCCTCCGCGAGCGCGATCCCCATCGCCTTCCGCACGTCGGGCGGCAGGTCTGTCGAGGTCCGCGCGATGAGTTGAACGACGCTGTCGAGAAAAGACGGAAGCATATGGAGCAGTATAATTTAGCGAGAATGCCCGCTCGATCGAGAAGCAAGTCCGCGGCTGCCCGGGGTGTGCGTGTCGAGCGCGATCCGCTCGGCGATCTACAGGTGCCGGCGGCAGCGTACTACGGCGTGCAGACCCAGCGGGCGGTGGAGAATTTCCCGATCAGCGGGCTGCACGCGCCGTCGGAGCTCGTCACGGCGACGGTCCTGATCAAGCAGGCGTGCGCCCGAGCCAACATGGCACTCGGGCGCCTCGATGCCGGGATCGGCAAGGCCATCGTGCAGGCGACCGACGAGGTGATCGGCGGTGCGCTGCGCGATCAATTCGTCGTCGACGTGTACCAGGCGGGGGCCGGCACGTCGCACAACATGAACACGAACGAGGTCCTCGCGAACCGGGCGGCCGAGATCCTCGGCAAGCCGCGCGGCGCGTACACGGTCGTCCATCCGAACGATCACGTGAACATGGGACAGTCGACCAACGACGTGTTCCCCACCGCCACGCGCCTGGCGATTCTCCTCGACCATCCTGAACTGCTGGCATCAGCACGCGAGCTCTCTGCAGCCCTTCACCGCAAGGCCCGCGAGTTCGCGCACGTGCTGAAAACGGGCCGGACGCATCTCCAGGACGCGGTGCCGATTACGCTCGGCCAGGAATTCAGCGGCTGGTCGGCCAACGTCGCGCAGGCCGCCGACGATCTCGACCACGCAGCCGGCGCCCTGCACGAACTGAATCTCGGGTCCACCGCCGTCGGTACTGGCCTCAACGCGGGTGACGATGTGACCAGGCGCGCGGTCAGCGAGCTCGCGCGCGCAACCGGGCTGCGCCTGACGCCGGCGAGAAACCGCTTTCGCGTGACGCAGAGCATGGGCGACGTGCTTGCGTACTCCGGCGCGATGCGGCGGCTGTCGGTCGAAGTCGGGAAGGTCGCATCCGACTTGAGGCTGCTGAGCATGGGCCCGCGCGCCGGTCTCGCGGAGGTGCAGCTCCCGGCCGTGCAGCCGGGCTCCTCCATCATGCCGGGCAAAGTGAATCCATCCGTCCCCGAGATGGTGAACCAGGTGTGCTTCCAGGTCATCGGCTGCGACGCGGCAATCCTTGCCGCCGCCGATGCCGGCCAGCTCGAGCTGAACGTGATGATGCCGGTCATCGCGTGGAACGCGCTGCACGCCTCGCGAATCATGGGCGCGGCGATGCGCGTGTTCGTGTCGCGCTGCATCGACGGCGTCGTGGCGGACGAGGAACGATGCCGCGAACTGCTGGATCGCAGCACCGCCGTCGCGACGGCGTTGAGCCCCTACATCGGCTATGCCGCCACCGCCGATATCGCCAAAGAATCGGTCAAGACGGGACGCCCCGTGCGTGAGATCGTTCGCGAGCGGAAGCTCGTGCCCGAACGGGAGCTGGACGCGATCCTCTCGCCGGAAGGCATGACGTCACCTGGGATTCCAGGAGCGCGTCGACGTAAGCGGCGATGAAACTGCTCCTCTGCGCCATGTTCGTGGCGGCAGCCGGGGTGACCGGGTACGCCCAGCATTCGCGCCTTTTCCCGCCGACCGAGCTTGGGGCGCTCGAAGGACCCGACCGGGAAGACTGGCAGCAGCCGGAGCGGATCATGGACGCGCTGCGGATCGCCGAAGGCAGCGTCGTGGCGGACCTCGGCGCGGGCGGCGGCTGGTTCACCGTGCGGCTGGCCCGCCGCGTAGGGCCGAACGGACGCGTCTATGCGGAAGACGTCCAGCCGCAGATGATCGAAGCGATCACGCGACGCGTGCAGCGCGAGGGCCTTCGCAACGTCGTCCCCCGGCTCGGCACTCACGACGATCCGAAACTGCCGGCCGGCGGCGTCGACGTCGTGCTGATGGTCGATACCTACAACGAGGTCGAAGCGCGTGTGGCGCTGCTGAAGAACATCGCGCGAGCGCTGACGTCGGACGGACGGATCGGGATCGTGAACTTCAAGAAGGACGGGGGCGGTCCGGGGCCCGACATGGACGATCGCGTGGGTGCCGAAGAAGTGATCCGAGATGCCGAGGCAGCGGGCCTGCGGCTGCAAAGCCGCGAGACGTTCCTGCGGTACCAGTACTTCCTCATCTTCGAGCGCGCACGGGCATGAGCGCCGTTCCGGCGTTCTTTGGCGAGTACCAGTCGATGGTGGCGGCCGAACTGCGCCGGCTCGTCCCGCCTGACGCGGACGCGGCGGTCGAACGATCCATGGCCTATACAGCGCTGGCTCCGTCGAAACAGGTCAGAGCGGTCGTCGTTCTGCTCTGCGCGGAACTGTGCCGCGGACGCGCGGCGCGCGCGGTCCCCGCTGCCGCGGCCGTCGAACTCGTGCACGCGTCATCCTTGATACTCGACGACCTGCCGTCGATGGACAACGCCCCGTTGCGGCGGGGACGCACCGCGAATCATCTCGAATTCGGCGAGGCGGTCGCGATCCTCGCGGCGTTCGGGCTGCTGAACCTCGCCTACGCCACCGTCGCGGGGTCGTACGAGCCGCCGCTCGCGGCGCGTCTGACCGCGTTGACGGCTGATGCGGTCGGACCCGCCGGTCTCATCGGCGGCCAGGCGCTCGATCTGCTGGCGACGGACCACGACATCTCCTTCGAGGCGCTCGAGCGGATCCATCGCGGAAAAACCGGCGCGTTGTTTGTCGCGGCGGCAGCGTGCGGTGCCCTCACCGCAGGCGCCTCGCCGGAATCGATTTCGGCGCTGACGGCGTATGCAAAGAACCTCGGGCTGGCCTTTCAGATCATCGATGACCTCCTCGATGTGGAAGGGACGTCCGAAGAGACGGGCAAAGCGGTGCGCGAGGACGCGCGAAAGACGACGTTCGTCTCGTTCAGCGGCGTCGCCGGCGCGCGCCAGCTCGCAGGCGAGCTGTGCGAAACGGCGGATCGCGCGCTCGCGCCGTTTGGCGCGAAAGCGGACCGGCTGCGCGAACTGTCTGCATTCGTCGCATCGCGCCGGCTCTGACGCGCGACGCTGGAAATCCGACGGCGAAAGAGAGAATGACGGAACAGCAGCAGGATGCGCGCGTCAGCGAGCTGCGAGCGCAGCTGAAGGCGCTCGGCTATCTGGACGCCGGGGTCGATCGATTTCTGCTCGCGCCCGCGAGCGGCCGGCGCGGCCGCGCCAACGTGGCGGTGCGCTCCGCTCTTCGCCTTGGCGTGATTGCGGGTGCGCTGCTCGGCCCCGCCGGTGCCATCGGTGTCGCCTTTCGGCTTCCGGGGCTCATCAC
>Ga0310810_10011348_pt1 | contig 10417 bp, 7 predicted proteins | sample NCmetagenome_FD_207641 | JGI IMG/M metagenome (GOLD analysis project Ga0310810, IMG submission 207641) | Soil microbial communities from experimental microcosm in Duke University, North Carolina, United States - NC | ecosystem: Engineered > Artificial ecosystem > Soil microcosm > Unclassified ... | reverse complement strand
CAAGGCCAGTTCGAAAAGACAATGGCCGCTCTCGAAGCGCGCGCCCAGAAGGAGCCGAACAATCCCGAGGCGCACCAGATGATCGCCAGCTACTACTGGGAGAAGGCGCAGAAGGACTTCACCATCTCGAAGGACGAGCGGATGAAGTACGCCAAGGCCGGACTCGAGGCGGTGGACAAGGCGCTCGCGCTGAAGGCCGACTATCTCGATGCGGTGGTCTTTAAAGGCTTGTTGTTGCGCACGCAGGCGTTGTTGGAGAAGGACCCGAAGGTCCAGCAACGGCTCATCGACGACGCCAAAACCTATCAGGAGCGCGCCGCGCAGATTCAGAAGAAGCAGCGCGCATCCGGCGCCGAGTAATCGCCGTTTAACGACCTCGTAACGGGCCGTTCCCTCGATTAGGGAACGGCCTTTTTTCTTGTACAATCCCCCCGGGCAGCACAAGGCCGCGAGGCCGCGCCGTTCCACCCACACAGCTCATTCACCCGTTGTTCCTGGAGTTTTTTGCGATGAAGTATTTCCGCGCGGCGTTGTACCTCGCCGTGGCCGTTGCGATATTGGCCTGGGCATCCCCGGGCGACGCGCAAACCGTCACCACCGGCACGATTACCGGTCTCGTTCAAGACGCGCAGGGAGGCGTGCTGCCGGGGGTCACAGTGACCGCGGTGCACACACCGACCGGGACGTCTTACGAAGGCCTCACCCAGGGGGACGGGCGCTTCTCTCTGTTGAACGTCCGTGTCGGCGGTCCGTACCGGCTGACAGCGACCCTGGGCGGTTTCCGCAACGCCGTCATTGGCGATCTGAACGTACGTCTCGGCGAGGCGACGGACGTCCCGGTGAAGATGCAGCTGGCCAACGTCACCGAGACCGTCGTGGTCAGCGCGGATGTGTCGCCGGTGTTTACGGGCTCGCACAGTGGCGTGACGGAAAACATCGGCACCGCCGCGATCGAGAACCTTCCGACGATTAACCGCAGCCTTCAGGACATCGCACGCACCTCACCGTATTTCAATCAGATCGCGTCGGACAATTTTCCGTCCGCCCTGTCGGTCGCAGGACGAAACGTCCGCTACAACAGCATCCAGATTGACGGGGCCGTCAACAACGACGTCTTCAGCATCGCCTCGGGCGCCGGAACTCCGGGGGGCTCAGCCGAGACACAGCCAATCAGCTTCGACGTCATTCAGGAGCTACAGCTCGTGGTCTCGCCGTACGACGTCCGCCAGGGCCAGTTCTCGGGCGGTGGCATCAACGCCATTACGCGAAGCGGAACCAACCAGGTACGCGGCTCAACGTTTTATGTCTTCCGGGACGAGAGCATGGTCGGCACGGGCGTCGACAACAAAGCCATCGCCACGTTCAGCGACAAACAGTTCGGTGGAACGTTCGGCGGACCGATTGTTCAGAACAAGGCGTTCTTCCTCGGCAACGCGGAATGGGGACGCAAGGACACTCCGTCGGGCTTTTCGGTCTCCGGCACTTCAGGTGCGTCGTTCGGCCATCTGGCGGAAGCACAGCGCATCAGGGACATCGCGATGCAGCAGTACGGCTTCGATCCGGGCGGCTTCGACGAATCGATCCGTAAGACCGACAACAACAAGGTGTTCGTCCGCACCGACTTCAACCTTGGCCGCAGCCAGCTCACGGTTCGCCACAACTACGTCGACGGATTCAACGACATCGGCGGCCAGTCGAACGTCACCTATCGATTCCCGAGCAACTTCTACCGCCAGCACAGCAAAACGAATTCAACGGTCGGCCAGTTCAACTCTCGGCTCGGAACCGGCGTGAATGAGTTCCGCGCCACATATCAGCGCATCCGCGACTTCAGAACCTTCGACGACCGCTTCCCGTTCGTGCAGATCCGCATTCCGGACGGCACCAATTTCAACCTCGGGACAGAGAATTCGTCGCACGCCAACGAACTCGATCAGGACACCTTCGAGTTGCACGACGACTACACGCTGGTCCGCGGATCGCACACCTACACGTTCGGCACGCATAACGAGTTCTTCAAGTTCCGGAACCTGTTCATCCAGAACCTGTTTGGCAACTACGAGTTCTCGAGCATTGACATGTTTGCCGCCGGAACTTCGCAGGCCTTCTCACACGGGTTCTCGCTGACGAGCGACCCCGAACAGGCGGCCCGCTTCAAGGTCTACCAGTTCGGCCTCTACGTCGGCGATCAGTGGCGTGTGCGGCCGGACCTCACGCTGACCTATGGTGTCCGCTGGGATAAGCCGTACTTCCCGGACACACCCACTGCCAACCAGACCGCCGCCGACAAGTACGGTTATAAGACCGACATCGTGCCGTCGCCGCAGAGCTGGTCACCGAGAATCGGGGCCAACTGGGACCTCTCGGGTGACGGGCCGCGCCAGCAGGTTCGCGGCGGGATCGGGTACTTCAGCGGACGGAATCCATTCGTCTACCTGTCGAACCAGTACGGGAACACCGGAATCGAGTTCCGCCGTCTGTCGGCAAGCTTCGCCGCCGCCAACAGGTTCACGTTCTCGCCGGATCCAGACAACCAGTCGGAATCTGTGGGCACGGCGGCCTTGAACGAGGTCGACGTGATCGACCCCGACTATCAGTTCCCGTCCATCGTCCGCGGCAACCTCGCCTACGATCGCGACCTGCCGTTCGGCATCATCGGCAATGTCGAGCTGCTGTTCTCGAATACTGTTCGCGACGTCAACTACTCGAACCTGAACCTCGTGCAGACGGGCACCCGTCTCGATGGCCGTCCGGTGTTCTCCAAGGTTGATGCGCTCACCTACAGCGACGTGATCCTGCTCCGCAACACGGATCAGGGCAACAACTGGAACATCACGACACAACTGGAGCGCCGATTCCGCAGCGGCTGGTTCGCGCGCGGCGCCTATTCGTATGGTCGCTCAAACTCCATCAGCGACACGACGAACAGCACTGCGCGGTCGACGTGGGCGAACGTTTACACATCTGGAAACATCAACGACGCACCGATCGCCGTCTCGAACTTCGACCTGAGACACCGAATCGTTCTGAGCGGGTCCTACAACTTCGATGTGAGCAAGGCTGGCGTGACGCTTTCGATGTACTACAACGGCCAGACCGGCCGTCCCTACTCGTACAACTTCGGGACGGACATCAACGGCGACGGGGTCACCACGAATGACCTGCTCTACTATCCGCTCGAGAGTCAGGTCACCATCTCGACCACAGGCTTGACATATGCCGACCTGGTGACCTTCCTCGAAACTGGCGACTGCAAAGGCCTGACGCCCGGCACCATCTTTACCCGCAACTCGTGCCGGATGCCTTTCGTGCACGACCTGGACTTCAGAGCGGCTGTGAATGTTCCAATCGGGCGCTTCAAACCGGAATTCACGGTTGACGTGCTCAACCTGATGAACCTCTTCGACCGCACGCAGGGGCAGGTGCTCTACGCGGCGTTCAACGATCTGCTGGTGGCAAATGCGTCGGAGGCGGCCGGCAAGTACACCTACGCCATCAACTCAGTGGCACGGCCCAACGCGGTGCGCTTCAGCCGCGACGACCTGCGGTCGCGCTGGCAGGCGCAGATCGGGCTGCGGCTCCGCTTCTAGCACGAGTCCCGCCGGCGCCCTGCCTGGGCGCCGGCACTCTCTCCGGCTCGATTCCCGTACAACGAAACCTGTCCGGCGCGGATCGAGCGCGCCGGGGAACAGTCGCCCATGGAGCGCAGCGTTCATGCGGCCGCTCACGAGTCATATCCGACGCTCACAACCCATATCTGGCGTCCACGACTTGTATTTTGTGTTCACGAGTCATATCAGCGGTTCCGCGCCCGTATTTGCGAGATCCGCGACAGAATTGCGTCGTCAGCGAAGCAATCTGCACAATTTCTGTTTGTATCTGAGTTTCTCGCGACAGGGTGGCATGTTTTCGATCCATATCAGCGCGCCACGCGACCCGTCGGCTGTGATTTCGTTTATATCTGCGCGAAACGCGTTACAGACAACGCCATTCGCGTGACAGATGACGCGATTCGCGACGCATCAGCACTTTTCTTGTTCGTATCTGAGTTGTTCGCGACTGAGGGGGATGGATTCGATCATGTCCGCGCGTTCCGCGGTTCGTACAACAAAAAAGCCGTCCCCGTTGAAGGGGACGGCTTTCAAACCAAGTCGCCTGGCGGGCTTTAGTCGGCTCCGCCAGCCGCCTTCCGCATGCCCTCGGTGACGATGCCGACCTTCTCGACACCGGCGCCCTTGGCTGCGTCGATCACCTGGACGATGGCGCCATAGCGCAGCGTGCCATCGCCGATGATGAACATCGTCTTTTCCTTGCGCTCTTCGAAGATCTCCCGGAGCCGCTCTTCGAGCTGCGGCAGCGTAACGTCCTGATTGTTCACCGAGATCTTCCGGTCGGCGGTGTAGGTCAGCACGATCTGCGTATTTGTCGTCTCCGCCGGCTTGTTCTCCGTCTCCGCCGGCAGGTTGACGTCCAGACCCCGCTGCGAGAGCGGAAGCGCCGCCATGAAGATGACGAGGAGCACGAGCAGCACGTCGATCATCGGCGTGATGTTCATGTCCGCATTGGCCTGCGGAACCGACGCCTTGAAGACCCGTTCGGCGCCGTGGTGCTGATGGATGGCCATTACTCGCCTCCCTGGGTCTTACGGCGGGTTTCGGTAATCAGCCCCATGTCCTCGATGCCCGCGTGTCGCAGCTCGTCCATCGTGTCCATGACGGCGCTGTAAGGAGCTTCCTCATCGGCCTTGATGATCACGATCTTGTCCGACTTGTCTTCAAGGATTTCCTTGATGCGGGTTTCCATCTGTCCGGCGGCCACCGCTTTGCCATTCAGATAGACATCCTTGTTGCGGTCTATCGTCACGACGGTCTGGTCCTGCGTTTCCGGCTTCTCCGAGCTGTTCGCCGCGAGCGGGAGCGTCACCGGGACGCCCTGCTGCAGAAGAGGAGCGACGATCATCATGATGATGAGCAGCACCAGCATGACGTCGACGAGCGGCGTGACGTTGATGTCGGACTTGATGCCGCCACCACCGCCCAGGTTCATTGCCATGGCTAAAACTCCAGTTGACGAACCGTGTCCGCCTGCTTACGCCGTCTTCTTGATGAAATAGTCAACGAGCTCCGACGAGGAGTTGTCCATCTCCACGTTGAAGTATTCGAGCCGGCTGGTCAGGTAGTTGTAGAACCACACCGCCGGAATCGCGACGAACAGACCAAGCGCGGTTTCGACGAGCGCTTCTGAAATACCGGCCGACACGGCGCCGATACCGCCCGACCCCGTCGAGGCGATGCCGACGAACGCGTTGATGACGCCGACGACCGTGCCGAGCAGCCCGACGAACGGTGCGGTGGAGCCGATGGTGGCCAGCGTGCTGACGCCCTTCTTCAGGTCGGACGCGGTCAGCGCGGTGGCGCGCTGAATCGAGCGGCGAACGGTGTCCAGAACGTCATCGCGGTTGAGGTTGTGACCGGTTTCCTGCTGGAACTGATACTCCTGCAGCCCCGCGAGCACGACTTTCGCGAGATGGCTATAGCGATAGTCCTTCGAGGCGGACAGCGCGATGGCTTCCTTCAGGCGGCCGTCCTTGAGGTGCTTCGCCACCTGCGGCGCGTACATCTTCGACTGCTTGCGCGCCTGGCTGAAGGTGTAGATCCGCTCGATGGCGACGCCGACCGAGAGGAACGACATGATCAGCAGCACGATCGCGACGCCCCACGCCGTCGGGCCCATGCCCCGGAACATTTCGATGATATCGATACCACCGCCGGAGGCAGCTTCGGCCGCCTGCTCCTGCGCGAACGCCGGGACGCTGACCGCGACCAGCGCGAGGACGCCAAGGGCGACCTGCCAATTACGACGCATGTGTCCAACCATTACTGCTCTCCTCCGAATCGGAAAAAATCGTTGCTGTCCCCGTGGTGTTACGAAAGCGACTAGTTCAAATTAAACGTGACGGTCACCGTCATGATGACCGGTGTTGGTACGTTGTTCAGCAGCGTGGGCGTGTACTCCCACTGACGCACGGCATCGATGGCGGCCTGATCGAGCAGCGGAACAGAGCGCAGGACTTTTACGTCCTTCACCTTGCCGTCGGTACCGATGGTCGCTTCGAGAATCACGATTCCCTGAACGCGCGCCGACTGCGCGATCTGTGGGTAAACGGGCTGCACCTTTTTCAGCTGAGTCGGTGCTTTGATCTGACCGCCGACGCGTACCGGCTGTGCCGGCGGCGGGGGCGGAGGTGGTGGCGGGGGCGCATCAGGCAACCCACCGACGACGCCGCCGGGAACGCCTCCAGGAATGCCGCCTTCGACTCCAACTGCCTTGTCGAAGTTGGTGTCCTGAGGAATCTCGGCCTTGATTTCCTTCGGGGCCTCGATCGGCGCGGCGTTCGGGTTCACCTCAACCGGCCTCGGCGCGCTGGCCTGGGGCGGTGGCGGTGGTGGAGGGGGCGGCGGCGGCGGTGGCGGGGCTGCCGCAACGAAAGCGAGCATTGACGGGGGCGTCGGCAGGACGTCCGCCGCCATCAGCGGGATTATGACGACCAGGCCGACCACCAGCACTTCAAGAGCAAACGTCAGGAATACGGAATACCCCTGCTTGTTCCCGAACTTGATGGACGGATCCACAACGTCGCCGAACATGCGTTCATCGCGTGGCACCGGGTTCTTCCTCCTACTGCCTTCCGACCCGCCGGCAGAGCGGCCGATTATAGCTAGGCCAAAAAAATAGTGTCAACGAACGTCGGACCCATGCCGACGTGGGATTAGACCCCGATCCCCTCAAAACGCTCCGGCCGCGAGACGACAGTAACGTCAGCCGGAATATGGGCGGGGGCGATCCTATCTCGACTCGCCCCCAGCGCAACCTCTTTTAACGCGTGGTCAGTGCGCGTCTGCCCCAATCCGCATCCCATAGAACGACCGGTAGACGAAAAACATGGAGATGGCGAGGAAGAGCCCGGCCAGCCCCAGGGCCACCGAGTCGCCCAAATCCCTCCGCAGGCTGACTGCGAGCTCGACCGCCAGCAGGCCGAACAGCGTGGTGAACTTGATGACGGGGTTCAGAGCAACTGAGGAGGTGTCCTTGAAGGGGTCCCCAACCGTGTCGCCGACCACCGTCGCCGCATGGAGCGGCGTGTTCTTCATCTTGAGTTCGGTCTCGACGATCTTCTTGGCGTTATCCCAGGCCCCGCCAGCGTTGGCCATGAAGACGGCCTGATACAAGCCGAACAATGCGATCGAGATCAAGTACCCGATGAAGAAATAGGGTTCAACGAAGGCAAACGCGAGCGTCGCGAAGAAGACCGTCAGGAAGATATTGAACATCCCCTTCTGCGCGTACTGCGTGCAGATCTCGACGACTTTCTTGCTGTCCTCCACCGAGGCCTTGGTCACGGTATCGTCCAGCTTGATGTTGGCCTTGATGAACTGCACAGCGCGATACGCACCCGTCGTGACCGCCTGAGTGGACGCACCGGTGAACCAGTAGATGATCGCGCCGCCCGTAATCAGGCCCAGCAGAAACGGCGCGTGGAGCAGCGACAGGTTCCCGACGAATTCCGGCTTCAGTCCATCCGTCAGCGCGACGATGATGGAAAAGATCATCGTCGTGGCTCCGACCACAGCTGTGCCGATCAGCACCGGCTTCGCCGTCGCCTTGAACGTGTTGCCGGCTCCGTCGTTTTCTTCGAGCAGCGCTTTCGCCTTTTCGAAGTGGACGGTGAGGCCGAAGTCCTTCTTCAGCTCCTGCTGAATGTTGGGGATGTTCTCGATCACCGACAGCTCGAACACCGACTGCGCGTTGTCGGTGACCGGGCCGTATGAGTCGACGGCGATGGTAACGGGGCCCATGCCGAGGAAGCCGAATGCCACGAGGCCGAACGCAAACACAGCGGGGGCCAGCATCAGACTGGACATCGACGTCCCGGCGATGCTCACAAAATACGCGATCGACATCAGCGCCACGATGCTCAGGCCGATCCAATAGGCGCTGAAGTTACCAGCGACAAAGCCGGACAGGATGTTCAGCGAGGCGCCACCTTCCCGCGACGAGGTGACGACTTCCTTGACGTGGCTGGATTCGACCGACGTGAACACTTTCACCAGCTCGGGGATGATCGCGCCGGCCAGCGTGCCGCAGGTGATGATCGACGCCAGCTTCCACCACAGCGTGCCGTCACCGAGCCCGGCGATCAGCATCCACGAGACGACGTAGGTGAGCCCCACCGACACGAACGAGGTGAGCCATACCAGCGAGGTCAAAGGCGCCTCGAAATTGAACCGCGCGCCGCCGCCATAGCGGGCTTTCGCGATCGATTCGTTGATCAGGTACGAGAGCGCGCTGGCCACGACCATCATGATGCGCATGACGAAGATCCAGACGAGCAGCCGGACCTGCGTCGCAGCTTCGGGAACCGCCAGCAGAATGAAGGTGATGAGCGCAACGCCAGTCACGCCGTAGGTCTCGAATCCGTCGGCGCTCGGCCCGACCGAGTCGCCAGCGTTGTCGCCCGTGCAGTCCGCGATCACCCCGGGATTCCGTGCATCGTCCTCCTTGATGTTGAAGACGATCTTCATCAGGTCCGAGCCGATGTCGGCGATCTTGGTGAAGATGCCGCCCGCGATACGCAGCGCCGCGGCTCCGAGCGACTCGCCGATGGCAAAGCCGATGAAGCAGGGGCCGGCGTAATCGCCCGGCACGAAGAGCAGGATGAGCAGCATGATCAGCAGCTCGACGCTGATGAGCAGCATGCCGATGCTCATGCCGGCGCGGAGCGGAATCGCGTACACCGGATACTGCGTGCCCTCGAGGCTGGCAAACGCCGTCCGCGAGTTCGCGTAGGTGTTCACGCGGATGCCGAACCACGCCACGCTGTAGCTGCCGGCAATGCCGACGATGCTGAAGAACAGGATGATGGCCAGTGTCTGGCCGACCGGTTTCCCGGGAATCGGATTCAGCCAGCCGTAATAGCCGCTGATGATCACGGCGATGAACACCCACAGCAGGAGGATGAACTTGCCCTGGGTCACGAGGTAGGTCTTGCACGTCTCGTAAATCAGCTCCGATACCTCGCGCATCGAGCGGTGCACCGGCAGGTTCTTCAACTGATTGAGGATGACGAGGCCGAAGAGAAGGCCCAGCACCGCGACGCCGATGCCGATCATCAGCAACGTGCGCCCGTTGTACCCACCCACGTCGACCTGCCCGAGATCCGGCAATACCAGGCTCGCCTCGCCACCGGCGGGTCGTTCTCCGGCTTGAGCGGCGGCAGCCGTCTCCGGCTGCTGGGCGAACACGGCCAGAGGCGCAGCCATTGCGATCAACATCACGATCGCGAGCGCCCGCAGGCGGCCGAATCCCTTCAACGAAAACGTCATCACTCTCATGCTCCTTTGTCGCTACTTTCGGGGTGTGACACGGCCCGGCAGTGACATCCCGCCGGTCAGAAAAATCCTGATGCCCTCTTCCACCGGGATGTCGGGGAAGAGTGCCCGCTCACGCGGGTACAAGACGATGTCTCCAAGATACAAATGGTTCGTCGGCACGTACACCGCCATCATCGGTTCGGCGCCAGCGCCGCGATCCACCGTGAACTCCTTCGTCAGGAATCCCATCACCCAACCACGGTGCGGGTCTTCCACCATGACCACACGCTTGAATCCGGACTCGTTCTCCGGCGAGAACGCCGCGACCAGTTGCTTGACGGGAGCGTAAATCGTCCGGAAGACCGGAATCATCATCAGCCAGCGGTCGCCACGACTCAGCAGTCGCTGTCCGATAACGTTGGTCGCCACCACTCCCACGACCAGGATCACCGTCACCGTCCCGAGAAATCCGACGGCGCTCACCAGCAGCCGCTCGAGCCCCGTGGGTTCGGTGTGTCCCAGTACTCTGGCGGCCAGCGGGGCCGTCAAACCGTCAATGATACCGAAGATCCAGACCAGCGCGAAGACACTGATGACCAGCGGAATGCTGACAAAAAACCCCGTCAGCAGGCGGCGCCGTATCCAGGGAATCACAGCCACCGCGCCCACATCGCCACCAGGATCAGCGCGCCTGCCGCAATCCGGTACCAGGCGAACGGCGCAAAACCCGACCGCGCCACATACCGCAGAAACGGCCTGACGACGACCACCGCCGCGGCGAACGCGGTGACGAAACCGATGGCGATTTCAAGGGCCCGCTCTGGCGCCAGCTGCGTGCGAACCTCCCACAGATCGTGGGCGAAGGCCCCCATCATCGTCGGCATCGCCAGGAAAAAGGAGAACTCCGCGGCTGCCGCACGATCCAGGCGCATCAGGAGCCCGCCGACGATCGTCGCGCCCGACCGCGAGACCCCGGGAACTATCGCCACAGCCTGCGCGACCCCGATGCCGAAGGCGCGACCAACCGGCGTCCGATCGGCCGTGTG
>Ga0310810_10011347_pt1 | contig 10418 bp, 11 predicted proteins | sample NCmetagenome_FD_207641 | JGI IMG/M metagenome (GOLD analysis project Ga0310810, IMG submission 207641) | Soil microbial communities from experimental microcosm in Duke University, North Carolina, United States - NC | ecosystem: Engineered > Artificial ecosystem > Soil microcosm > Unclassified ... | reverse complement strand
GTACGGCGTGGAATTTGTGAACCTGCCGGAGCTGCAGCGCCTCTACATCTTCGACATCGGCGGCCCGCACACCTTCCGCACCGTCTACATGGACGGCCGCACGCATCCCACCGATCTGAAGCCAACCTACTACGGCCACTCGATCGGCTGGTGGGAAGGTGACACGCTCGTCGTCGACACCGTCGGCTTCAACGAGACCTTCTGGCTCGATCGCCGCGGCCTGCCGCACACGAATCAGTTGCACACGCAGGAGCGGTTCACGCGCATCAACGCCAACGAGATCAATTACGAAACGACCGTCGACGATCCCGGCGCTTACACGGAGCCGTGGAAGGGTGGCTTCCACCTGCGCTGGGAAACAGGGACGGAGCTGTTCGAGTATGTGTGCCAGGAAGCGAATTACGCCGGCGAGTTGATGGTCGGCGAGTACGGCAAGGTCAATCGCACGACCGACATCATTCCGTAGTCGTCACGTTTCGGTGGCGCCCGTGAGAGATCCGTGGGCGCCACCGGCCTCATCTCGTTAACTCCCAACACCCGACGTCTGTCGCTCCCCAACTCCCAATTCCGGCCCCGAGGACATATCTGGGAGTTGGGAGGCGCAAGTGGTTGGGAGTTGGGAGTTTCTTGAACTCCGCCATACGGTCTCTCCCTGATTGACACGATCGATCGCGCCGTATACCCTCGCACCGGCTCGTGCCAAATCCCATTCGCAGGAGACTTCCGCTGATGAAATTACGCGGCTGTGTGTCGTTGACCGCCATCACGCTGGTGATGGTGATGGCATTCACCGGGTGTGCAAAGAAGACGCCCCCACCGCCGCCGCCGCAGCCGCCCGCTCCCCCCGTGGCTGCTGCACCGCCACCGCCACCGCCGCCCGCTCCTGCGCCTGCGCCCGCTCCGGCCCCGGCGCCGCGACCGCTCACGGAAGAGGAAATCTTCGCCCGCAAGACGGTCGATCAGTTGAACGCCGAGATGCCGCTCGCCGACGTGAGGTTCGACTACGACATGTCGACGATCCGCGACGATCAGCGCGCCGTGCTGCAGAAGAACGCGGACTATCTGAAGCGTTGGACGACGGTGCGCGTGTCGGTTGAGGGGCACGCGGACTCGCGCGGCACCAACGAATACAACCTGGCGCTCGGCGAGCGGCGCGCCAACGCGGTGAAGGAATATCTCGTCGGCCTTGGCGTGATGGGCGATCGTCTGGTGGTCGTCAGCAAGGGCGAAGAGGAACCGGTCTGCCGCGAGGAGAACGCCGACTGCTGGGCACTGAACCGCCGCGGGCACTTCGTGATCACGGGTAAGTAGGAAGGCGGAGAAACAGAGAAAGAAGCCACGACGACACGACAGTGACGACGATCACGACGAAGCTGATTGTGGCCGTCGTGTGCGTCGGCTTACGTCGTGTCCGTCGTGGCTTTTTTAATCCACTAATTCAGCCACGATCGCTTCGGCAGCGGCTCTCGGATCCGCGGCACCGATAATGGGCCGGCCGACCACGATATAGGTGGCGCCGACCCGTACTGCTTCGGCGGGCCCGAGCGTCCGCGACTGATCGTTCATCTCACCGCCCGCGGACGCACCGCGAATGCCCGGAGTGACGATCGCGAAGTCCGGCCCGCAGGCCGCACGGATGGCTGCGGTCTCGAGCGGCGATGCCACCACCCCATCGAGTCCCGCTTCCTTCGTCATCCTGGCGAGCGTAATGACGTGATCGGCCAATGGCCGGTCGACGCCGACGGTTTTCAGCGTGGGCTGGTCCATGCTCGTCAGCACCGTCACGGCGATCACGAGCGGTGCGGGCGTTCCACTTCGCGCGGCAGTTTCAGTGGCCGCTTTTCGTGCGGCCGCCATCATCGGCCTTCCACCCGACGCATGCACGTTGACCATCCATGCGCCGGTGAGTACGGCGGACTCGACGGCCTGCGCCACGGTGTTCGGAATGTCGTGAAACTTCAGGTCGAGAAAGACACGGGCGCCGGTATCGGCAACCGCGCGGACCAGCGCCGGCCCTTCGAGCGTGAACAGACGGCTGCCGATCTTGAAGCCGCCGGCGATGTCGCGCAGGCTCCGCGCGAGTTCGAGCGCACGCGCGCCGGTATCGACGTCGAGCGCGACGAGCAGACGTTGACGCTTTGCCTCGGGGTGAACGAGATGCTCAGATGCGGGCATCGACTCCTACTGCGTCTGCGAGAGACGAAAAGCCGTCACGCTCGAGGCGCGCGGCCAGACCGGTGACGATCCGCGAGACGACCTGCGGACCTTCATAAATGAATCCCGTGTAGACCTGGATCAAGCTCGCGCCGGCTCGCACCCGTTCATAGGCGTCGTCGGCGCTGAAGATGCCGCCAACGCCGATGATCGGGATTTGTCGGCCAAGATGACGGAACAGCGCCCGGCACGCATCGTTCGCGACCCGTTTGAGCGGCGCGCCGCTGAGCCCGCCGGTCTCGCTCACCCGCGGTCCCCGGGTCGCCAATCCACCGCGCGACGTCGTCGTATTCGTCGCGATGACGCCCGCAGCTCCGCCTTCAAGGGCCGCGTCCACCGACGCGAGCAGGTCCGCCTCGCTCATATCAGGCGACACCTTGACCAGCACGGGAACATGGCGCCCGGCTGCGGTCTTCACGCGCATCACCACCTGCTCGACCAGCGGACGGAGCGTGCCGGCCTGCTGCAGCGCCCGCAAGCCGGCCGTATTGGGTGAGCTGACGTTGATCACGACGTAGTCGGCAAAGGGATGCAGCGCGTCGACACAGGCCAGGTAATCGTCGACCGCGGCGTCGTTCGGCGTCGCTTTGTTTTTGCCGATGTTGATTCCCACCCGAATCTCGCGGCAGGCCGGGCCTTTATGGCCCCGCTGTGACAGGTTTTCTGCCACCGCGACAGCGCCCGCGCTGTTGAACCCCAACCGGTTGATCACCGCACGATCGGCAGGCAATCGAAACAGGCGTGGCTTCGGATTCCCCGGCTGCGGCCGCGGCGTCACGGTACCGATCTCGGCGAAGCCAAAGCCGAGCGCGCCCCACGCGGGTACCGCGATGCCCTGCTTGTCGAGCCCGGCCGCGAGCCCTACTGGACTCGTGAAACTGTGGCCAAAAACCTGTTGCCGCAGCGCCGGAACCACGGGTGCAGCGACGATTTGGAGGAGGCTGGAAGTCAGCGGCCATTGCAATGCCGCCATCGTGACGTCGTGCGCGCGCTCGGCGTCGAGCGCGAACAGGGCGGGGCGCGCCAGCGCGGAGTACAAGCTCACCGGCGCTTCAGGTTACTATAGCGAGGTCTCTTTAACCGCGGACCTGCGAGTCCGCAAAGAGGATTACGTGGTACACATCTCCCGCACACATGCGGCCGCTCCGTTGTCGCGGCCGGCCAATCCCGCTCAGCCGCTCGCTCTTACACGTGCCCGCACGGCACGCACGGTACACCAGTGCCAATAGTCATGGATGCGGACCGCATCGGCCGCACCCTTACCCGCATTGCACACGAAATCGTCGAGCGCAATAAGGGCGTCGAAGATCTGGCGCTTGTCGGCGTCCGCACGCGCGGCGTTCACATCGCGCGCCGCATCGGCCAGTCGTTGAAGGAGATCACCGGCCACGACATCGCGACCGGTGCGCTCGACATCACGCTCTACCGCGACGACCTGATGCGCCAGGCCGTCGGTCCACAGCCGCTCGTCCGCATGACCGAAATCCCGTTTTCAATCGACAACCGCAAGATTCTGCTCGTGGACGACGTGCTCTACACCGGCCGGACGACGCGGGCGGCGCTGGACGCGCTGATCGACTTCGGACGGCCGAAGGCGATTCAGTTGATCGTCCTGGTCGATCGCGGCCATCGCGAGCTGCCGATCAAGGCCGACTACGTCGGCAAGAACCTGCCGACCGCGGCCGACGAAAGCGTGCAGGTGCGGCTGCAGGAAAGCGACGGCGTGGACGAAGTCGTGCTCGAACAGGCCGTCGACCCGTCGAAGCCGGGAGGGGCGCGATGAGCGGACTTCGCCGCAAGGACCTGCTCGGTATCTCCGAGCTGACGCCGGACGAGATCACGCTGATTCTCGACACCGCGCAGGCGATGAAGGAAATCGGCTCGCGGACCGTGAAGAAGGTACCTGCGCTTCGCGGCAAGACGGTGGTCAACCTGTTCTTCGAGCCGAGCACGCGGACGCGGACGTCGTTCGAAATCGCCGAGAAGCGCCTGAGCGCCGATACGCTCAACGTCGCGATCGCCACTTCGAGCGTCGTCAAGGGTGAGACGCTTGCCGACACCGCCATGAACCTCGAGGCGATGAACCCGGACATGATCGTGCTCCGGCACTCCTCGTCGGGTGCGTGCCACCTGCTCTCGCGCATCTGCCGGTCCGCAATCATCAACGCCGGCGACGGCCTGCACGAGCATCCGACGCAGGCGCTGCTCGACGCGTACACGATCCGCGAGCGCAAGGGCCGGCTATCCGGTCTCAAGGTGGCCATCATCGGCGACCTGCTGCACAGCCGCGTGCTGCGGTCCAATATCCACCTGCTCACGAAAATGGGCGCCGACGTGTGGGTGTGCGGGCCGCCGACGTTGATTCCGGCGAACATCCGCGACTTCGGCGTTCGTGCCACCAGCGTCATCGATGAAGCCGTGCGTGACGCGGACGTCGTCATGCTCCTGCGCATTCAGCTCGAACGGATGGAGGGGGCCTACTTTCCCTCGCTGCGCGAGTACTACAACGTGTTCGGCATGACGGAAGCGCGGCTCAAGAGTGCCAGGCCGGACGTCACCATCATGCATCCCGGGCCGATGAATCGAGGGGTCGAGATTTCATCGGAAGTGGCCGACGGTCCGTACTCGGTGATTCTCGACCAGGTCTCGAACGGCGTCGCGGTACGGATGGCGGTCCTCTACCTGCTGGCCGGCTCGGGAGGTCAGGAGGGGGCGGAACATGAAGAAGCTGCTTAAGGGCGGGCGGGTCATCGATCCCGCGAACCGGATCGACGGCACCTGCGACGTATTGATCGACGGCGATCGCATCGCGCAGGTTGGTCGCGATCTTCCGGTCAATGGCGCCACCGTCATCGAGATCCCGGCGGGATTCATCGTCAGCCCCGGGCTGATCGACATGCACGTCCACCTGCGCGAGCCCGGGCAGGAGCACAAAGAAACAGTGGCGACGGGAACGGCAGCAGCGGTTGCCGGCGGTTTCACGGCGGTCGCGTGCATGCCGAATACCGTGCCGGTGAACGACAGCGCCAACGTCACGGCGCTGATTCTGGCGAAGGCGCGTGAGGCCAGTCTCGCGCGGGTGTACCCGATCGGCGCGGTGTCGAAGGGATCGAAAGGCGAGCTGCTCGCCGATATCGCCGAACTTCGCGAGGCCGGTTGCGTCGCGATCACCGACGATGGCCATCCGACGTCCACGGCCATGCTGATGCGGCGCGCGATGGAGTACGCAGGGATGTTCAACATGCCGCTGGTCGAGCACTGCGAGGACACGTCGCTCAAGGCAGACGGCGTCGCTCACGAGGGATTTCATGCCTCGGCCCTCGGGCTGCGCGGCATTCCAGGCGCGTGCGAAGCGCTCGGGGCCGAGCGCGGAATTCTGCTGGCCGAGCTCACCGGATCGCACTTTCACGTCGCGCACATGAGCGCCAGGCAGTCGATGCGCGCGGTGCGGAAGGGCAAGGAAGCAGGCATCCGCGTCACGTGTGAGGTGGCGCCGCATCACTTCACGCTCACCGACGAGGCGCTGGCGAAACCGATTCCGTACGACACCAATACGAAGATGAACCCGCCGCTGCGGTCGGACACGGATCGCGATGCGATGGTGGCCGGGATTGCCGACGGCACGGTGGACGTGATCGCCACCGATCACGCGCCGCATCACTACGACGAGAAGAGCGTCGAATTCGATCGCGCTCCCTTCGGCATCGTCGGTCTCGAAACCGCGGTCCCGCTCACGTTCGATCGTCTGGTCCATGCCGGGCACATCACGTTGCCGCGGATGATCGAGCTGCTGTCGTGCAACCCGGCAACGATCCTGCGACTGACCGGAGGAACACTCTCTGCCGGCGTGGCTGCGGACATCACGATCCTGGCACCGGATCTGAGAGTAACGATTGACGCGCGGTCGCTGCATTCGAAATCGCGAAACACGCCCTTTGACGGTTGGATCCTCCGCGGCGGCGTCGCCGCCACCATCGTCGGCGGACGCACGGTGTACAGCAATGCTGCGGCGGGACTGACGGTATGACGCGTCGAGACGATATCCGCGAAAAGGCGCTGGCCGACCTGCAGCGATACGAAGTGCTGATGCTGAACGGTCACTTCGATTTCGGCAACGGCTACCACGGTTCTCTGTACTTGAACCCGCACCAGTTGTTCCGATATCCGAGCACGATCTGGCGTTTTGCGCAGGATCTGTTGGACATGATCCCGGTGTCGCTTCTCGACGGCGTCGAAGTGGTGGCCGGCCCGGTGATGGGTGGCGCGCTGCTCGGTCACACGATCGCCGGACTGCTCGACAGTCGCCGGCCGATGACCCGGCCGCCGACGATGTTCGCGCCGTTGAGCGTCGATCGAGACGGCGGCCAGACGTTGAGCCGCTTCTATCAACAGCAGGTGCGCGGTCGCAACGTGCTGCTCGTCGACGACGTGCGGAATACCGGGCAGACGTTCGCGCGGTGTGCCGGCGTGATTCGTGAGGCCGGTGGGACGGTGGTGGCGACGGCCGAGATTTACGACCGCATGGAAGCGTTGGTGGATCCTGGCGTACCGAATATCGCGCTGGCGGAATACAAGGCGCCTGACAACTTTGCGACCGTCGACTGCCCGCTGTGCAAGGCCGGCGTAGCGGTGACCGCATTCTGATGCTGACCATCGCCCCGGCTGTGGAAGCCGACGTTCCGGTGATCGTCGACTTGATCAGGGCGCTGGCGAAGTACGAACGCCTCGAGCACGAAATGGTGGCGACCGAGGACGACATCCTTCACGCTCTCTTCGGACCGCGCCCGTACGCTGAGGTGATTCTCGCGCGCGAAGACGACGACACGGTCGGCTACGCGTTGTTCTTCCACAACTACTCGACGTTTCGGGGCAAGGCTGGAATCTACCTCGAGGATCTGTTCGTGCTTCCCGAGCGCCGCGGTCACGGTTATGGCCGGGCGCTGCTGGTGGCGCTCGCGCGGATCGCGATCGAGCGTGGCTGCGCCCGGTACGAGTGGTCGGTGCTCGACTGGAACCAGCCGGCCATCGGCTTCTACCGCCGGATGGGCGCGGAGGTGATGGAGGAGTGGCGCATCTGCCGCGTCACGGGAGATGCTCTTGCCCGGCTCGCGGCGTCATGAGGCCCATCTGAAACCGGACACGGTGCGCGCCCGGTTAAGGCCGGGCCGCGAACCTGATTTCGCGGCGCGACTCGAAACGCTCTATACCAGCTTCGATCACGTCAACTCCGCCTCCGATCCCGTCCACATCGTCCGCCGTTACAAGACGAGCGAGGACCGCGAGATCGTGGGCTTCTGCGCGGCGGCGCTGGCGTTCGGGCGCGTGGCCAGCGTGCTGCAATCGATCGAGGCGTTGCTCGAGGTGATGGGACCGCATCCCGCTGCCTTCGTCCGCGGGTTCAAGCCGGTGCGCGACAGCCGCCGGATCGAGCCGCTCGTGCATCGCTGGATCCGTGGCCGCGATCTGGTCGCGCTGCTGATCGTGCTCCGCCGAATGCTGCGTGAAGCCGGATCGATCGAGGAGTTCTTCGTGCAGGGCGACGATCCGTTGTCACCCGACATCGGCCCGGCGCTCGATTCGTTCTCGGAACGCGCGCTCCAGACCAATCTACGCGAGGTCTACGGCACAGCCGTGCCGACACGCGCGGGTGTCTGCTACTTCTTTCCGCGGCCATCCGGCGGCAGCGCCTGCAAGCGCCTCAATCTCTTTCTGCGCTGGATGGTCCGCGGTGATGCGATCGATCTCGGCGTGTGGAAACGCGTATCGCCGTCACGTTTGATCGTGCCGCTCGATACGCACGTCATCCGCCTCGGGCACTGCCTTCGGCTGACGCACTACGCCAGCCCCGGATGGAAGATGGCTGCCGGGATCACCGCGCGGCTGCGCGAGATCAATCCTGGCGATCCCGTGCGCTTCGACTTCTCGCTGTGCCACGTCGGGATGATGAATGCCTGCGGCTTCAACCGGCCGCAACGCGATTCGCAGTGCCCGCTGCGAGGGATCTGTAAACCGCGGCCGTCGCCTCGACCATCTTCTCGACGGTGAAGTGCTCGCGGGCCCGCGCCTGCGCGGCTCGCCCCATCTGCGTCCGCAGCGACTCGTTCTTCAGCAGTCGCACGAGCTTCTGCGCCATCATGCGGGAGTCGCGCGACGGCACCAGGAAACCGGTCTCGCCGTTGGTTACCACCTCCGACACGCCGCCGACGTCGGTCGCGACGCTTGCCTTGCCGGCGGCCATCGCGTCCACGAGCGGGGTGCACATCCCTTCGATGATCGAGCTGATGGCGAACATATCGAAGCCCTTCGTCAGCTCGAGCGCGTCAACGCGATGGCCGGCCAGAAACACGTGGCGTTCCAGGTGCAGGTGTCGAATCTGATGCTCGAGTACCCGGCGCGTCTCGCCCTCGCCGACAATCACGAATCGTGCGTCCGGCACCTCGCGCACCACGATCGAGGCGGCCGCGATCAGACACTGATGTCCCTTGTGCGGGACGAGTGCCGCCACGTTGCCCACGATTGGGGCGTGGGTCGGCAGGTAGAACTCGGCGTGGACGTTCGCGGGCGTCAACTGCTCGATCCGCTCCACCTCCACGCCTTCGTGGACCACGGCGATCTTGCGGCGGGGAATGCCGTCGTGGATCAGGCGCTCACGAATCGACTTGCTGCTGGCGATGAAGCAGTCGACCTGTCCGTACTTCCATCGTGAGAACGAATTGCGGGCCATCCTGAAATCGAGACGACGCGCGGCGACGAACGGCACCGGCGGCACCGGCGACGCGATCGACAGCGCCGTCGCCACCATCGCGACCGCGTGTGGATCGTGCGCGTGCACGACGTCGGGACCGAGCTGCCTGATGACGCGCGACAACCGCCACGCCGCGGCGAGATCGACTTCGTGCGTCGGCGCCAGCGGGATGACGTCAGTGCCTTCAGACAGCCGCTTGATCAGCTCGCCATCGGGATGAGCGACGACCGCCGCCCGCTGCCCGATCGCCCGCAGCCCGAGCACCGTGTGCACGACCTGGATCTGCCCGCCACGCAACGCCCGCCCGGTGTCGACGTGCAGCGAGAACACCTGGAACTCCCAACTCCCAAGGATTAACGCTTGCCCAACTCCCAACTGTGCCCGGTCGAACCTTTGGGCGTTGGGCTGTCGGGAGTTGGGGGAGCGTCGGCCGTTGGGAGTTGCGAGTTGTCGCCGCGTCGTGCCAATTCCCACAGCTTTGCGAACTTGAGGAAGACCGACCAGGCCTGCATCAGCGAGATCGTCAGGCCGGCGGTGCCGTCGAGCACGCCGCGTCGAAGCAGGTAATTGCGGGCAAACGCCGCGGGCGGCTGCACGAGCAGGTCGAATGCGCTGGCGCGGCGTCCGCCTTCGTACCACTGCCGGGACGCGAGCGTCGTGTAGTGGTTGATGCGCTCGATTTGATCGCGCAGGTCGCGATACGAGTAGTGCAGGATCTCGCCGCGAAGTTGTCCCGGGCGGCCCGTATCCGGGGCAACCGATTCGTGCACGTACTTCCCCTGCCAGCGCGCTGCACGCCGGTCGTACAGGCGCGTCTGGTAGTCGGGATAGAAGTCCGTGGTCCGAATCCAGCGGCCCAGATGAAACGTCGCCCGCGGCATCCGATAGGCGCGCCGCGCCGGTTCGCTCTTGAGCAGCGCGCGGATCTCGTCGGCAAGCTGCGGGCTGGCCCGTTCGTCGGCGTCGACCGAAAAGATCCAGTCGTAACGCGCGAGCGTCGCGGCGTAGTTCTTCTGATCGACCCATCCACTCCACGGGCGCAGGTCGACGCGCGCGCCCGCCGCCCGGGCGATGGCCACTGTGTCGTCGGTACTGCCGGAGTCGACGACGATGATTTCGTCAGCCCAGGCGACGCTCTCGATGGCCGCGGCGATGTGCTCGGATTCGTTGAGGGTGATGATGGTGGCGGAAACGGCCGGCACGCGCGCTCATATTACTCATGCGGCGGCTGCGACGCGACCGCCTTGGCAAACTCCCAACTCCCAACGTCTCTCGCTTACCCAACCTCCAAACCTCTGCGTTTGCAGGATTGGGAGTTGGGGGAACGATAGACGTTGGGCGTTGCGAGTTGGGCGCGAAGCTAGCGCGCGGCCGTGCCCGTGGCCGCCGTCCCCGTGCTGCTGGCCGGTGCGACGGTCGTGGCGCCTCCGCCGGTGAGCGGCACCTGCTGGACGGTATC
>Ga0310810_10011346_pt1 | contig 10418 bp, 6 predicted proteins | sample NCmetagenome_FD_207641 | JGI IMG/M metagenome (GOLD analysis project Ga0310810, IMG submission 207641) | Soil microbial communities from experimental microcosm in Duke University, North Carolina, United States - NC | ecosystem: Engineered > Artificial ecosystem > Soil microcosm > Unclassified ... | reverse complement strand
GATCACGTAGCCGGGATAAATAAGGTGGGGATTGCGGATCTGGTCCTTGTTCAGGCCCCAGAGCTCAGGCCAGCGCCACGGGGAGTCCGTATAGCGCTGTGAAATGCCCCAGAGGGTGTCGCCCGGTACCACGACATAGCGGTCCGGAGCATCGGGTTTCAGGGTCAGCGGAGCCGTCGGCGCCTGGGCCAGGGCGGCGGCCGATATGGCGAAGAAAGCTAGTGTTGTGATAGACTTACGTAATTGCTGAACCATGGTGACCCCGCCCGTTTGCGGCTCCTGGATCGGCCGTTTTTATCCGATAGCTTATATGGCGCCTGAGATTGTCCATATAATCTATTCAATTTGCAAATAAATTTGTCTCCAGATGGCGATTTTGAACATCCTCCGCTACCCCGATGCCCGGCTCCACAAGGTTGCCGCGCCCGTTACTGTCTTCGATGAAAGCCTGAAAAAGCTGGTCGCTGACATGGCCGAGACCATGTACGCCGCGCCAGGAATTGGCCTTGCTGCGACCCAAGTGGACGTGCACAAGCGCGTCATCGTGGTCGACGTTTCAGAGCGCCGCGATTCGCTCGTCGTACTCGTCAACCCAGAGATTCTCGAGGCGATCGGCGAGTCCGATATCGAAGAAGGCTGCCTCTCGGTTCCTGGAATCTACGAGCTCGTGGCTCGCGCCGAGCGTGTAAAAGTCCGGGCCTACGACCAGAACGGCAATCCATTCACGCTGGAGGCACAAGGGCTCCTCTCTGTGTGTATCCAGCACGAAATGGATCACCTGCAGGGCAAGGTATTCGTCGAGCACCTCTCGCAGCTGAAGCAGCAGCGCATCCGCGCGAAGCTCGCCAAGCAGCTGCGCAAGTCGGCCTGATCGATTCGCGTTCCTGCGTCTAATCTTCGCGGGAACACCCTCCTTCGCTGAGCGCGCGCTTGCGCGGCTCCTCGATGAGGGACACGACGTAGCGCTGGTTCTCACGCAGCCCGATCGACCCTCGGGTCGCGGCATGCGCACGACGCAGAGCCCGGTCAAACAGCTCGCTCTTAAACGCAACCTTCCAGTCGAGCAGCCGCAGACTGTGCGATCGCCCGACGTAGAAGCGCGACTGAAAGGCATCGGCGCAGACGCCATGGTCGTTGCCGCCTACGGCCTGATCCTTCCCGCGGCGATCCTGCGCTCGGCAAAGCACGGCGCGATCAATATCCATGGTTCGCTCCTGCCGCGCTGGCGTGGCGCGGCGCCGATCCAGCGCGCGATTCTCGCGGGTGACGTTGAGACCGGGGTGTCGATCATGCAGATGGACGAAGGTCTCGATACGGGACCTGTGTTCGGCCGACGCTCGATCCCGATCGGCGCAAACGATGATTTCGGCAGCGTGCACGACAAGCTGGCTGACCTGGGTGCCGATTTACTCCTCGAAGTCCTCCCAGCCATACAAGCTGGTAGCGCGCGGGCTACACCGCAGCCGGCCGACGGAGCAACGTACGCCGCGAAGATCGACAAGAGCGAGACCCAACTGGACTGGAAGCGGAGCGCGGTAGCGCTCGAACGTGCCGTGCGTGCATTCCGCCCCGCGCCGGGTGCGGTGGCACGCTTCCAGGGTGAGCCGCTAAAGATTTGGCGCGCTCGCGTTGAAAGCGGCGATGGCGCGCCCGGCACGATCATCGATGCGAAAACACTGCACGTCGCGTGCGGCTCCGCCGCGCTTGCCATTGAGGAACTGCAACCTGCTGGCGGTCGCCGCATGGCGGCGACGGACTTTCTGCGCGGCCACCGCATCGAGATCGGCATGCGCTTCGAATGAAGCAGTCCGCCGCGCTCGCGGTGCAGCTGGCCGAAGCAGCGCGCATCGTGGCCCAGGTCGCCGCGGGCCAGAGCCTCGCCGAAGCAATGGACCGAACGCGCGAGGATTCCCGTGGCGCATTGATCGATCTCACGCATGGCACGCTGCGCCGCTACGGGCGAGTACAAGCCATCGTTGCGCAACTCTCGCGCCGCGGCCGTCCCGATGCGCTCGTCGAGGCGCTTCTCTGGACCGCTCTCTACGCGCTCGAGTCCGGTCGCTACAGCGAGCACACGGCCGTGGACGAGGCGGTCAAGGCCTGCGGGTTGATCGAGCAATGGCCGGCGAAGGGCTATGTCAACGGTTTGCTGCGCAGTTTTCTGCGCCAGCGAGGTGCGCTAGAAGTGCAGCTCGCAAACGAGTCGGAAGCGCGTTATCAGCATCCGCTTTGGTGGATCGATTTGTTGCGTCGCGCCTATCCCACCGATTGGGAGAGCGCTCTCAATGCTGGAAACACGCACCCGCCGATGGCGTTGCGTGTAAACCGGCGCCATCTCGATCCAGAGGCATATCTCGCACGCTTAGCGGCCGAGAACATCGCGGCGCACCGCAGAGGAGCGGAGGGAGTAGTAATCGAACATCCATTGCCTGTGGACCGCTTGCCGGGATTCGCTGCTGGCGACGTTTCGGTGCAAGACCTCGGCGCGCAGCGCGCCGCGCATTGTCTCGATCTGCAATCTGGCCAGCGCGTGCTCGACGCGTGTGCAGCTCCGGGCGGTAAGACGGCACACATGCTCGAGCTGGCAGATGTCGCGATGACCGCGCTCGACGTGGATAGCGCGCGCGTCGCGCGCATCGGCGCAACACTCGAGCGCCTGGGGCTCCGTGCGGAGACTCTCCATGGCGACGCACTGCAGCCGCAGCAATGGTGGAATGGTCGACCTTTCGACCGCATCCTCGCAGACGTTCCCTGCACAGCCTCCGGCATCGCACGCCGCCGCCCGGACATCAAATGGTTGCGTCGGGCCAACGATATGGCGCGTTTCGCCGATCAACAGCGCAATCTCCTTACCGCGCTTTGGCGCCAGCTATCACCGGGTGGTAAATTGCTCTATGCCACGTGCTCGATATTTCCCGAGGAGAACGAAGCGGTTGTGGCAGCCTTTGTCGCCAGCGAAAAGACAGCACGGCAGCTCCCGCTGCCTGATGGCGCTCGCGCGCAGTGGCTGCCCGATGCCGAGCACGACGGCTTCTATTACGCGTTGATCCAAAAGCAGGCCTGAGGTGAAGGCGATGCAAGCCTTTGCCGGCATCGTTGCATGGCTTGCGCTCCTCGCCACGTCGCCCGTCCATGCGGACGACATCGAAGTACGCGATGCGCAGCTGCGTACCACCGAGGAAGGCCTGGTACTCGATGCGGATTTTGATTTCGAGCTGAGTCCGCGACTCTCGGACGTGGTGGCAAACGGCGTGCCCCTCTACTTTCGCGTGGACTTCGAGCTGACGCGGCGGCGCTGGTATTGGTTCGACGAGAGCGCGGCTTCCAAGCGACTGCAGATACGCCTGTCCTACCATGCACTCTCGCGGCAGTACCGCCTTTCGACCGGATTGCTGCAGCAGAGCTTTGCGACGCTGGACGAAGCGTTGAATGTGTTGAAGCGCATCCGCAACTGGCTGGTGGTCGATCGCACGGTAACGTTCGACGAAGCCGATTACGACGCAGCGGTTCGCATGCGCCTCGACCCGACGCTGCTGCCGAAGCCGTTCCAGCTGAGCGCACTCACCAGTCGCGATCTGCAGCTCGATTCACCGTGGAAGCGCTTCACCGTGAAGTCGCCGCGCCAGTTGCCCGCGCCGGTCGAGAGCCGAGAACCGAAGGCGCCTGATCGATGAAGCTCCTCCTTATTATCGGCAGCGCGGTCGCGGCGGTCGGCCTTTTTCTTCTCGCGACCGCGAGCAGCGACACCACGTTCTTCGCGCAGCAATACCCGCTTCTCCTCGCGCTGAACGCAGTGCTCGCGGCATTGCTCGCCGGCGTGGTGAGCTATCAGCTCCTCGCAATGGCTCGGCGCTACCGGGCGCGCGTCTTCGGCACGCGCCTTACGCTACGGCTTTTCCTTCGCTTTGCTGCGCTCGCCGTGTTGCCCGGGCTCATCGTCTACACCGTATCGGTGCAGTTCATTACGCGCTCGATCGAATCATGGTTCGACGTCAAGGTCGACGCCGCTCTTGAAGGCGGCATCAACCTCGGGCAGCAGGCCGTGGACCAGATGCTGGTCGAATTGCAGACCAAGGCACGCACGATGGCGCTCGAGCTTGCCGACATGCGCGGTACAGAAGTGGTGCCGCGACTTGAACGGATGCGCCTGCAGGCCGGCGTGAAAGAGGCGCTCGTCGTCGGCGCGAACGCCCAGCTCCAGGCTAGCGCTTCAGACGAAGTGTCGAAGCTCGTCCCGCAGCTGCCCAGCCCGTCGATCCTGCGTACAGCCCGCCTGCAGCGCGGCTACACCACGATCGATGCGCTTCCGGGTGGGGCGCTTGGGCTGCGCACCATCGTGCCGATCGAGTCTCTCACGCTTGCGGGAGAGCCGCGCTTCCTGCAGTTGCGCGCACCGGTACCGGCAAACCTCGCGCGCAATGCCGAAGCAGTCGAAGCCGCCTATCGCGACTATCGCGAGCTAGCGCTCGCCCGCGAAGGGTTGAAGCGGATCTACGTCGTGACGCTCAGTTTTGCACTGCTGATGGCGCTCTTCGTCGCCGTGGCCGTGGCAGTGACGCAATCCAACCTGCTCGCAGAACCCCTCGCGACGCTGGCGCAAGCCATGCAAGCGGTAGCGCGCGGCGACTTCTCGCGCCAGGCGCCGGTCACCAGCCGGGACGAGCTGGGCGTGCTGACCGAATCGTTCAACTCGATGACGCGGCAGCTCGATGAAGCGCGGCGCATCCTCGACACGAACCGCATCGCGCTCGAGGCGGCGAAGGCGCGCCTCGAGAACATTCTCGCCAACCTCTCTGCGGGCGTGCTTGTGTTCGATCACGAGCTCCGCTTATCGATCTCCAACCACGGCGCCATGGCGATCCTCAGCACGGAGCTCGATTCGTTTGCCGACCTGATGCGCGAGGAATTCCGCGGCCACGGCGACAAGCCCTGGCAGCTCGAGCTCCAGCTGAAGGGCACCGCGAAGACCGTGCACGCGCGGGGCGCGCGCCTGCCGCAATCGACCGGCGGCGGCTACGTTCTCGTGTTCGACGACATCACGCAGCTCATCAATGCGCAGCGCGCGACGGCGTGGGCGGAGGTGGCGCGGCGCCTGGCCCATGAAATCAAGAACCCGCTGACCCCGATCCAGCTCTCGGCGGAGCGGCTTGAAATGAAGCTCGGCGATCATCTCTCGCCCGACGATGCCGAGACCCTGCGCCGCTCGACCAGCACGATCGTCAGCCAGGTGACCGCGCTCAAGGCGATGGTCGATGATTTCCGCGACTATGCCCGCCTGCCTGCGCCGCAGCCGACGCGTCTCGACCTCAACCATCTGGTGGGTGAAGTGCTCGCGTTGTACGAGAATTCGCGGGTGCCGATCACGAAGCGACTCGCACCCGAATTGCCACCGGTCTGGGCCGACGGCGCGCAGATTCGCCAAGTCATCCACAACCTCGTGCAAAATGCCCAAGACGCGCTGGAGAACATGCGCGGTAATGCCCGTGCGCCGGCGATCGAAGTGAGCACCGTTCTCGCCGACGACGGTGTGCGGCTCGCCGTCTCCGACAACGGCGCCGGTTTTCCCGAGGAGTTGATGGCCCGAATTTTCGAGCCCTACGTCACCACCAAGCCGCGCGGCACCGGCCTTGGGCTCGCCATCGTCAAGAAGATCATCGACGAGCACCACGGCAGCGTGGCGATCGAAAACCAGCCGGCGCGCGGCGCGTCGGTCACGGTGTTGCTGCCGCTCGCCGAGGCCGCCTGATGGCACAGATCCTCGTCGTCGACGACGAAGTCGGCATCCGCGAGCTCCTCTCCGAGATCCTGGCGGACGAGGGCCACCAGGTCGCGCTCGCCGAGAGCGCGGGCGACGCGCGCCGCATCCGCGAGCGCGCGCGTCCTGACCTGGTGCTCCTCGATATCTGGATGCCCGATACGGACGGCATTACGCTCCTCAAGGAATGGGCGGCGAGCGGCCAGCTCACCATGCCAGTCGTGATGATGTCGGGTCACGCAACAATCGAGACCGCCGTCGAAGCGACGCGCATCGGTGCGCTCGATTTCCTCGAGAAGCCAATCGCCTTGCAGCGCTTGCTCGCTACGGTGAAGCGCGCGCTGCGCAATCCGGAGGCGACGCCAGCACCGCAACTGACGCTCGCGGCGGTCGGGCGCTCCGGTGTGCTTGCCGATACAAAGAAGCGCCTGGGCCAGCTGGCTCAGCTTGCTGCGCCTCTCATGTTGCGCGGCGAACGCGGCATGCGCGCCGAGCTCTTCGCACGCCTGCTGGTACCGAGCGGCGCGCCGTTCATCGCTGGCGCGGAGATGCTCGCAGAGCCGCCTTCCGAGCTTCTCGGTAAGGCCGCGGGTGGGGTCCTCTTCCTGCCGGATTTGAGCCGGCTCGAGCGCACCGAGCAGCGGCACCTCGAGTTTCTGCTGCCGCGCGCCGACAAATACCGGGCACGCATTGTTTCATTCTCGCCGATCGACGCGCGCACGCTCGTGGACAAGCATGAATTCGATCCGGAGCTGTGCGCGCGCCTCGCCGAACTCACCCTCAAGATTCCGACCGTACGTGAGTTTGCCGAGGACGTGCCCGACCTTGCTTCCCTGATGCTCGCCCAGCTGGTCGAAGCGCGTGCTTGCCCGCCACGGCGCCTTGCGATCGCGGCGTTGAATGCCCTGCGCCACCATTCGTGGCCCGGCAATCTCGCTGAGCTGGAAAGCGTGGTGAAGGACCTCGCCTTCACGACCCTCGAGGAAGAGATCCAGCTGCATGACGTCGAGCGCGTGCTCGGCGCGCGTGGCACACCGGGGCCGCTACCGGAAATTGCTCTGGATCGCCCCTACCGCGAAGCGCGCGAAGCGTTCGAGCGGGTGTACTTCGAGAATCTGCTCGCGCGCGAGCATGGCAGCATGTCGCGCGTCGCCGAGCGATCGGGGCTCGAGCGCACGCATCTCTACCGCAAGCTCAAGGCACTCGGGCTGCCGGTCGGCCGCCGCGAGGAATAGGGCCGCTCAGCTCGCTTTCTTGTTGGCCTTTTTCTTCTGCCGATGGGGCCGCGTCTTGCCGTAGCTGCCCTTGTAGATCTTGCCCTTCCGCGTCCGCTTATCACCTTTTCCCATGCGCTGATTATAGCGACGCGCGCGCTGGCGTTGCTTGCGGTTCGTAACCGAGGATTGGCGCCAGCCACTTTTCGGCGTTCGCCACGGAAGTGCCGCTCCGCCGCGCATAGTCCTCGACCTGGTCGCGGCCAATCTTCCCGATGGCGAAGTAGCTCGACTCCGCGTGCGATAGATAGAAACCCGAGACGGCGGATGCCGGCAGCATCGCGAACGATTCGGTGAGCCGCATTCCCGCATTGCGCTCCGCGTCGAGCAGCTGGAAGAGCGCGGCCTTCGCGCGGTGATCCGGGCACGCGGGGTATCCCGGCGCCGGCCGGATGCCGCGGTACGCCTCCGCGATCAGTTCCTGCTTTGACAGTTGTTCGGCCGCCGCATATCCCCAGAATTCCCGCCGCACACGCTCGTGCAGACGCTCGGCAAATGCCTCGGCGATCCTGTCGGCGAGCACCTTCAGCATGATCGCGTTGTAGTCGTCGTGGCTCGCTTCGAATTTGCGGACGCGCTCGTCGATGCCGCCGGCGCAGACGGCGAACGCGCCCACCCAATCTGCAATACCGCTCGCCTTCGGCGCGACGAAGTCGGCGAGGCAAAGATTGGCACGACCTTGCGGCTTGTGATTCTGCTGGCGCAGGTTGTGCCAGGTCGCGATCACCGCCTGGCGCTTCTCGTCCGCATACAGCTCTATGTCGTCGCCGTTCACTTGCGCGGCCGGATAGATGCCGAACACGCCGTGGGCGGCGATCCAGCGTTCCTTTACTGCCCGCCTGAGCATTTCCTGTGCGTCGGCGAAAAGCTTCCTCGCCTCTGTTCCGACGACCGGGTCCTCGAGGATTCGCGGATACGGGCCCGAAAGCTCCCACGCTTGGAAGAACGGTCCCCAGTCGATGTAGTCGACGAGCTCAGCAATCGGATAGTCGCGTAGCGCGGTGACGCCAATCTTTCGCGGCCGCGGCGGCGCATAGGTCTTCCAGTCGGTCGGGTGACCCAGTCGGCGCGCTTCGCCGATCGGATGGAGCGGCCCGGGCCCGGCTTTCTGGCTGTGTTGCACCCGGATCTTTTCGTAGTCTGCGCGCACTTGCGCCAGATAGGCGTCGCGCCTATCGGAGAGCAGTCCTTGCACGGCCGGCACGCTGCGCGACGCGTCGGGCACATACACGACCGGGCCGGAATAGTTGGGCGCGATCTTTACTGCGGTGTGAGCACGGGACGTGGTAGCACCGCCAATAAGGAGTGGGAGTACGAAGTTACCGCGCTCCATCTCCCGCGCGACGTGTGCCATTTCTTCCAGCGATGGCGTAATCAGCCCCGAGAGTCCGACGACGTCGGCCTTTTCTTTCTGCGCAGTCTCCAGGATGGTTTGCGCTGGCACCATGACGCCGAGGTTGACGACCTCATAGTTGTTGCACTGGAGGACGACCGCGACGATGTTCTTGCCGATATCGTGGACGTCGCCCTTCACGGTGGCGAGCACGATGCGGCCTTTCGCGCGACCGGCTTCGCCGGACTTGGCCTTCTCGGCCTCGATGAACGGGACGAGGTGCGCGACCGCCTGCTTCATGACACGCGCCGACTTCACTACCTGCGGCAGGAACATCTTTCCAGAGCCGAACAAGTCACCGACGACGTTCATGCCGTCCATCAGTGGTCCTTCAATCACCTGGATCGGCCGCGGATATTTGAGGCGCGCCTCCTCGGTGTCGGCGACGATATGTGTCGTGATGCCGTTGACCAGCGCGTGCGACAGGCGCTCTTCCACGCTCGCCGTGCGCCACGCTTCATCCTTGCTCGTTTCCTTCGCCGCGCCTTTGACACGGCCGGCAATTTCTACCAGCCGCTCGGTCGAGTCGCTCCGGCGGTTGAAGATCACGTCTTCGACCCGCTCGCGCAGCTCGGGGTCGAGCTTTTCATAGACGCCGAGTTGACCGGCGTTGACGATGCCCATCGACAGGCCGGCGCGGATCGAGTGGTAGAGGAACGCGGTATGCATCGCCTCGCGAACGGGATCGTTGCCACGGAATGAGAACGAGAAGTTGGAAACGCCGCCTGAGACCTTGGCCTTCGGCAGGTTGGCGCGGATCCAGCGCACTGCCTCGATGAAATCGATGCCGTAGCGGGCGTGCTCCTCGAGGCCGGTCGCCACCGCGAAGATGTTCGGGTCGAACACGATGTCTTCGGCCGGGAAGTCGTGCTCGATAAGGAGTTTGTACGCCCGCTCGCAGACGGCCGTGCGCCGCTCGAGGGTATCGGCCTGTCCTTTTTCGTCGAACGCCATCACGACCACCGCCGCGCCATAGCGCCGAGCGAGATTGGCGTGATGCAGGAAAGTCTCCTCGCCTTCCTTGAGCGAGATCGAATTGACGATCGGCTTGCCCTGGACGCACTTGAGTCCCGCCTCGATCACGCTCCATTTGGAGCTGTCGAGCATCACCGGTACGCGTGCGATGTCCGGCTCGGCGGCGACGAGACTGAGGAACGTCGTCATCGCCTTCTCCGAGTCGAGCATGGCCTCGTCCATGTTGACGTCAATGACCTGCGCGCCGTTCTCGACCTGCTGGCGGGCGACGGAGAGCGCGCCGGCATAGTCGCCGGCCAGGATGAGACGGGCGAAGGCTTTCGATCCGGTCACGTTGGTGCGCTCGCCGACGTTCACGAAGAGCGATTGGTCGTCGACGTTGAAGGGCTCCATTCCCGCAAGCCGCAGCGCCGTGGGGCGCGTCGCGGGCTGGCGCGGTGCGACGTCTTTCAGGGCCTCGCCGATCGTCGCGATGTGTTCAGGTGTCGTGCCGCAGCATCCGCCGGCGATGTTGATCCAACCCGCCTTTGCCCAGTCGCCGAGCTGGCGCGCCATCGACTCCGGCGTGTCCTCGTATTCGCCAAAAGCGTTCGGTAGGCCGGCATTCGGATGGCAGGAGGTGAAGCACTCGGCAAGCTGCGAAAGCTCCTCGACGTACGGTCGCAGCTCCTTTGCCCCGAGCGCGCAATTGAGGCCGATGGCGAGCGGGCGCGCATGACGCACGGAGTTGTAGAACGCCTCGGTCGTCTGGCCCGAGAGCGTGCGTCCGGAAGCGTCGGTGATCGTGCCGGAGATGATGACTGGCAATCGCGCGCCGTGACGCTCGAAAGCCTGGTCGATGGCGAAGAGCGCCGCCTTGGCATTGAGCGTGTCGAAGATCGTCTCGACCAGCAGTAGATCGGCGCCGCCTTCCAGTAAACCCTCGACCGCATCGCCATAGGCGGCGACCAGCGTATCGAAGGTCACGGCGCGAAATCCCGGGTCGTTCACATCGGGGGAGAGCGAAGCCGTCTTGTTCGTG
>Ga0310810_10011345_pt1 | contig 10419 bp, 9 predicted proteins | sample NCmetagenome_FD_207641 | JGI IMG/M metagenome (GOLD analysis project Ga0310810, IMG submission 207641) | Soil microbial communities from experimental microcosm in Duke University, North Carolina, United States - NC | ecosystem: Engineered > Artificial ecosystem > Soil microcosm > Unclassified ... | reverse complement strand
CAGAGCTTCGTCGAGCCGCAGCACATGAGCGTGGTTCGCGACTTCTGCGGCCACGGGCTCGGCCGCCTGTTCCATGACGAGCCGAACATCGTGCACATCGGCCGGGCGGGCGAAGGCATCGTGCTCAAGCCGGGCATGCTGTTCACGATCGAGCCGATGATCAATCTCGGCCGCCCGCACGTGAAGGTGCTCTCGGATGGCTGGACCGCGGTGACGCGCGACCGCTCGCTTTCAGCGCAGTTCGAGCACACCGTCGGCGTGACACAGGATGGCTGCGAGGTATTCACAGTTTCGCCTGCGGGTCGGCACAAGCCGCCCTACTGATCGCTCGCGCGCCGATTGCAAACTTCGCTATTCCGGGCATGCTGTGCGCATGCCGCCGAAACGCGACGCCGGCCTTGCCGAAGCTCCGCCGCACTATCACGGGCACAGGGACCGGTTACGCGCGCGCTTCCGCGAGGCCGGGCCGGACGCGCTTGCCGACTACGAGATGCTGGAGCTCGTGCTCTTTCGTGCCATTCCGCAGCGCGATGTGAAGCCGCTTGCCAAGACGCTGCTCGACAAATTCGGCTCGTTCGCGGAGGCGATCTCGGCGCCCCCGGAGCGGTTGAAGGAGGTCGGGGGTCTCGGCGATGCGGCCGTGACCGAGTTCAAGATCGTCGCCGCGGCCGCGCAACGCCTCGCCAAGGGCCAGCTGCGCAAACGCCCGGTGCTCTCCTCATGGTCCTCGGTGCTCGACTATTGCCGCACCGCGCAGGCCTTCTCCGAGAAGGAGCAGTTCCGGATCCTTTTCCTCGACAAGCGCAACCAGCTGATCGCCGATGAGGTGCAGCAGCAAGGCACCATCGACCACACCCCGGTCTATCCGCGCGAAGTCGTCAAGCGCGCGCTCGAGCTCTCCGCGACCGCGATCATCCTGGTGCACAACCATCCCTCGGGCGACCCGACGCCGTCCTCGGCTGACATCGAGATGACCCGACAGGTCGCGAGTATTGCAAAGCCGCTCGGCGTGGCGCTGCACGATCACATCATCGTCGGCAAGGACGGCCACGTGAGCTTGAAGGGCTTGAGGCTGATCTAGCGTTACGGCAATCGGGTGGACACGCCGCGTTCCGCTGGTCCAACCTTGTCGGGTATCACCGCAAGGGGCGCCGCCGCGTGACACAACTTCGATTCTGGCTGAAAGCTGCCGAGCGCGCGATCAGCCATCGTGAGGCGATCGAGACAGCGAGTCCGCCTCTCAGCTATCGCGAGAGCCTGGAACGATTTCGCGAGCCTCTGCCGGAAAGAGAAACCGATCCGGAAAGTGTGATCGATTCCCTCGTGCGGAAAGCCGAACCGGGATTGCGCGCGATGACCGGCGCTCGTTTCTTTGGCTGGGTGATCGGCGGATCACATCCCGTGGGCGTGGCGGCCGACTGGCTGACTAGCGCGTGGGGGCAGAATGCCGGTAATCATCATGCAACGCCGGCTGCTGCTGCTGCCGAAACGGTCGCCGCCGGCTGGCTGCTCGAGTTGCTCGATCTTCCGCACGAAAGCTCGGTCGGTTTCGCGACCGGCGCGACCGCGGCGAATTTCGTCTGCCTGGCGGCCGCACGCAGTGAGGTCCTGCGGCGGGTGGGATGGAATGTGGAGACGGACGGACTGTTCGGTGCTCCACCGATTACCGTGCTCATCGGCGATGACGCGCATACTACGGTGTTTTCGGCGCTGCAGTTTCTCGGCCTGGGGCACGACCGTGTGGTTCGCATCAAGGCCGACGCCCAGGGTCGCATCGACGCAGTGGACTTTCAACGATCGGCACGTGCCGCATCCGGGCCGGTTATCGCGGTCGTCCAGGCTGGCCAGGTGAATACCGGCGCCTTCGATCCGTTCGGCGAAATCATCCCGGCTGCACATGAGGCCGGCGCATGGGTGCACGTCGATGCAGCATTCGGCCTTTGGGCGCGTGCGTGCCCGGCGGTGCGCCATCTCGCGGAAGGTATCGAGCAAGCGGATTCATGGGCGACCGACGGACATAAATGGCTGCAAACACCGTATGACTGCGGTTACGCGATCGTGCGCGACGAAGCGGCACATCGCCGCGCGACCACGATCGCGGCGAGCTATCTGCCCAGCGTCTCGGAGGGCGAGCGCGATCCCACGCACTATGTGCTTGAACTCTCGCGTCGTGCCCGCGGTTTTGCCACTTGGGCGATGATCAAGCACCTCGGACGAAGCGGCGTTGCCGAAATGGTGGATCGGCATTGCCGCGTAGCGCGTGCGATGGCGCAACGGCTCGCCACGGATCGCGGCGTGGCGGTGCTTAACGATGTGCAGCTCAATCAGGTGTTGGTGCGGTTCGGCGCCGACGCGCGGCCGGAGGACGGCGATCGCCTGACGATCGATACCATCGCGCGGATACAGGCGGATGGTGCCTGCTTTGCCGGCGGCGCCAAGTGGCGCGGACGACAGGTGATGCGAATCTCGGTCAGTTCGTGGGCGACCGACCTGCAGCAGGGCGTCGCTGCGGCGGACGCGATGTTGCGCGCATGGCAAGCGGTGCGCGCCGGGCAGCGGGGCTCGCACTGACCCGTGAGCGCATCATGACCGAACGAGCATTCTCAAATCCCTCCACCGTCTCGGGCCATTGCCTTTGCGGCGCGGTCCAGTTCGAGATCGACTATCCGGCGTTCTGGGCTTGCCACGATCACACCCGCGCGAGCCGCCTCGCGCATGGCGCCGTCTACGCCACCTACGTGGGCGTTTGGCGCAAACGCTTCCGCATCACACAAGGCGAGGACGAGATCACGCGCTATCAGGACCAGGGGAGCGGCGGCGCGCGGAGCTTCTGCCGCCGCTGCGGCACGCCGCTGATCTACGAACGCGCGCGGCGCTCACGTCACATGATCAACATCCCGCGCGCGCTATTTGCCGCCCGTACCGGGCGCCAGCCGATCTATCACATCGGAATCGACGAGGCGCAGGACTGGGCCTATGGCGGCGAGCGGCTCGTGCCGCTCAAGGGCTACCCGGGCGTAGTGTGGACGCGGCCGGCAAAGAGGAAGCGCACGGCTGCCGGCTAAGGCCGCACCATCAACACCGGCGGCCGCGCAGCCGGGATGCGGCTCCAGATGTTCGCTTCGTTCTCCTCGAAGCGCCAGGCTTGGCCGCCGCCGCCGATCATCACGAACTGGCCGCGGTCGAGCCTCCAGGCAACCGGGCCAAAGCGCGTGACGAACGCATCACAGCCGGGCTTGAGCGTGAGCACGAAGCTGTCCGGGTCGTAGGCGGTGTTCCCGAGGTTGAGCTCGCAGATCGGCCGGCCGGGGCCTCGCGTGATCTGCCAGTCGCCGAACAAGTCGTCGGTGATGCGGTCTTTGTTGATTGCGGCGAGGGTCTGCAGAAAGTAGTGGGTATAGTTCGGCATTGTCTCATACATGCCGCTTTCCACTTCGGTCAGCTCGAACAGCACGACGCCCTTGGCGTCGACCAGCTTGAGCGCATCGTCGCTGCCCATGGTCCACGCGGCGGTCGGGCGCAGGTCGGGAAATGCTGCCGCGCAGCTTGGACCGAGCGTCACCGCAAAGCCTTGGGGCGCCGCATCGAGCCGGAAAGTCAGCGTGCAGCGCCGGTCGCGGTCCGGATTGGAAAGCTCCCACGCGCCGACCAGCGCGCGCGCCGCATCGCTCGGCTGGGCTGGAGACTGCTGTGCGAGCGCGGTATTGCCGCCCCAAACCACGAACAGAACCAAGCCAGCAAGCAATCGCAACATCATGCCGGCATTTCGCATGACCAATTACGGCTTCTTGACGGGTGTTTCGGGCACCGGCGTGAGCGCGCCCTTGCCGGAGAACCACGAGATGATGTTGTTGGCGACGAGTTCGTCCATCGCGCGGCGCGTGGCATGCGAAGCCGAGCCGACATGCGGCAGCAGCACGACGTTGTCCAGCTCCATCAGCTCCTGGGGCACCTGCGGTTCGTTGACGAAGACATCGAGGCCGGCAGCAAGGATTGTTTTGTCCTTCAACGCCTTCATCAGTGCCTGCTCATCCACGACAGAGCCGCGGGCGACATTGATCAAAATGCCCTCCGGCCCGAGCGCCTTGAGGACGTCGGCGTTGATGAGGTTCTTGGTCGCGGCGCCACCCGGCGTGATGACGACCATCAGGTTCACGTCGCGCGCCATGTCCAGGATGTTTGGGTAATGCCGGTACGGCACATCCGTGGGGCGGCGCGAGTGATAGACCACCGGCACCCTCATGGCATCGAAGCGGCGCGCGATCGCCTTGCCGATGCGACCCATGCCGACGATGCCGACGGTGCGGTCGCGCAGCGAGGGCGTGAGCTGATAGTCGCCGTGCTTGGGCCAGTGGCCGGCGCGCAGATAGCGTTCGGCCTGCGGCAGATGGCGCACGGTGCAAAGAGTAAGCCCAATGGCTGTGTCCGCCACCTCTTCGTTGAGCACGTCGGGCGTGTTGGTGACGATGACGCCGTGCTGCCCCGCCCATTTCGCGTCGATGTGGTCGTAGCCGACGCCGAAGCTGGAAACGATCTCGAGTTTCGGGAACCGCGACATGATCGCGCTGTCGACGGGCCCATGGCCGGCGACCGCCGCGATGGCGCGCACCGTCGGCGCGACCCGATCGATGAAGGTGTCCGGATCGGCCGCCGCGAAGACGCGGTGCACGGTAAAACCCGCCTTCTCCAGCGCCTGTTCGATGATCGGCTTCGGTCCGAACATCACCACATCGGCTTTTTCGCCGGGCATGTACTTCTCCTTGCAGTCGATGAGCGCGCCGGAACGGCCGCAGGGCAGGGCGACGAGGGTCCTCAGGCATGCGAGGCGCGTCAAGCGGGATTGGCTTGGCGGCCCGCGCGGTCGATGGCATGATTTTCGCCAACATTCCAGTGCTGCGGCCTAGTCGGGAGGAAGCGCATGGCGCCGGTTGGAATCCGCGACGTCAGGAAGGCCTTCGGGCCCAGTCAGGTGATTCACGGCGTCAATATTTCAATCGGCGACGGCGAGTTTGTCGTGCTGGTCGGGCCGTCCGGCTGCGGCAAGTCCACGCTGCTGCGCATGATCGCCGGCCTGGAAAGCATCACCGCCGGCGAGATCCGCATCGGCGAGCGGGTGGTGAACAACGTGCCACCGAAAGAGCGCGATATCGCGATGGTGTTCCAGAATTATGCGCTTTATCCGCACATGACGGTCGCGGACAACATGGGCTTTTCCCTGAAACTGCGCGGCGCGCCGCGGGCCGAGATTGATCAAAGGGTTGAGCGGGCTGCCGGCATCCTGGGGCTGAAGCCGCTGCTCGCGCGCTACCCGCGCCAGCTCTCCGGCGGGCAGCGCCAGCGCGTCGCCATGGGCCGCGCCATTGTCCGCGACCCGCAGGTGTTCCTGTTCGACGAGCCGCTTTCCAACCTCGATGCCAAGCTGCGCGTCGCAATGCGCACCGAGATCAAGGAACTGCATCAGCGGCTCAAGACCACGACGGTGTACGTGACGCACGACCAGATCGAGGCCATGACCATGGCGGACAAGATCGTCGTGATGCACGACGGCATTGTGGAGCAGATCGGCACGCCGCTTGATCTCTATGACAAGCCCGGCAACCTGTTCGTTGCCGGGTTCATCGGCTCGCCGGCGATGAATTTTCTGCGCGGCAGGGTCAAGGCGAACGGCACAGCGGCCTTCGAGGGACCGAATGGCGTCACGCTGCCGCTCGGCGTCGCGCCTGCTGCGTCCGATGGAAGGCCCGCGGTCTACGGCATCCGGCCAGAGCACTTTGCGATTGCGGATGACGGGGCCGAGGCCGAGATCGTGGTCGTCGAGCCGACCGGGTCGGAGACGCAGGTGTTTGCCAAGATCGGCGGTCAGGACGTTGTCGCGGTGTTCCGCGAGCGCCACAAGTTCGAGCCCGGGGACCGGATCAGGCTCAAGCCCGACCCGACGCTGGTGCATCTGTTCGACGAGGCGAGTGGCGCGCGGCTGAACGCGTGAGCGTGCGCTCACACCAGCATCGTCACAGGCCGTTCGACAAACCGCTTGAAGGCTGAAAGCAGCTCGGCGCCAAGCGCGGCGTCAACAGCGCCTGGGTCGCAGGAGAGAGTTGCCGTGACGGTCTCGGCGAAGGCGACCGAGCCGTCAGGCGCCTCGATTGGGGCGCGGCGGCGCGAGCCGATGCTCAGCATCGTGGTTTGCGGCAGACGGACGGCCAGCGCGACCGACGCGATGCCTTGGACCTGCGCAATGAACACCGCGCTCGTCGCGCGTTGCGCGTCGCCGGCCGGCTCCCGGCGAGTGGTCGCGATGGCGGTCAACGAGCGAGATGCAGCATCGCGGATCAGCACGGGCGTATCCGAGGCAAGCGCGATGTCGGCAGACGCATTCGGCATGGCACGGCCTAAGGCGACGGCCCAAGCCTTCACGATCACGTCGGCAAGCTCGATCTCCTTTACGTCGGTGCAGAGCGCCAGTGCCTGAGCGAGCGCGATCTCGGCGGTAAGCACGATTTGCGCAGACATCGCCGCTGCCGCGGGCGCCGGAGTCCCGCGCGCCTGTTCGATATCGCGCGCCACGATGCGGCCGTGCGGGCCGGAGCCTTTGAGACGCGTGAGATCGATGCCGGCTTCGCCGGCGAGGCGGCGCGCGAGCGGGGTCACCACCGCGCCGCCGGGAAGCCGCGCGGGGGCGAAGTTGCGCTCGGGCGTGCGCACCTCGCGGAAGGGCTCCATGGAGGTGGGCGGTGGCGCAGGCGTTGCCGCCACACTCCGCTCATGCCCGCGCAAGCGGGCATCCAGTTCTTTCTTTTCCAAGTTCTGGGTCCCCGCTTTCGCGGGGACGAGCGGAGCTTGTGGTTTGTCCGTCGAGACTCGCTCCCCACTCCCCTGAATCACCGCCACCACGGCGCCGACCGGCGCGACTTCGCCGGCCTGCACATGAATCAGGGCGATCGTGCCCGCCGCGATCGCCGGCACTTCCATCGAGACCTTGTCGGTCTCGATCTCGAAAAGGTTGTCGCCCGGCTCCACGGCGTCGCCGGCCTTCACGAACCACTTCGAGATCGTGCCTTCAGCCACGGTCTCGCCGAGCTGCGGCATCAGGACGTCCATGCTGCCCCCGCCCGGCGCTACCAACTTACCGAGATGTACTGCGTCTCCATGAACTCGAGCAGCCCCTCGTGCGCGCCTTCACGCCCGAGCCCGGACTGCTTGGTGCCGCCGAAGGGTGCCGCCGGGTCGGAGACGAGCCCGCGGTTCAGCCCCACCATGCCGAAGTCGAGCTTTTCCGAGACGCGCATGCCGCGCGTCAGGTCCTTGGTGTAGAGATACGCGACCAGCCCGTACTCGGTGTCATTGGCACGCTTGATCGCTTCGTCCTCGGTCTTGAAGGTCTGGATCGACGCCACGGGCCCGAAGATTTCCTCGTTCAGCATCTTGGCGCCGTCCGGCACGGCGTCGAGCACGGTCGCCGGATAGAAGAAGCCCGGACCTTCCGGCTTCTTGCCGCCGGTCAGGACTTTCGCGCCCTTCTTCACCGCGTCGTCGACCAGCTCCACGACCTTGTCGCGGCCCTCCGCGTTCACCAGCGGCCCGAGCGCCACGCCGTCGTCGAGACCGTTGCCCATCTTCAGTCCGGCCATCTTCTCGGTGAGCTTCCTGGCGAACTCGCCGTGCACCTTCTCGTGCACATAGAAGCGGTTCGCCGCCGTGCAGGCCTCGCCCATGTTGCGCATCTTGGCGATCATCGCACCCTCGATCGCCGCATCGATGTCGGCGTCCTCGAACACGATGAACGGCGCGTTGCCGCCGAGCTCCATCGCGGGCTTCAGGATATTGTCGGCCGCCTCCCGCAACAGCTTGCGGCCGACTTCCGTCGAGCCGGTGAAGGAAACCACGCGCACGCGCGGATCGTGCAGCATCGCGGAGACCACCGGCCCCGAGCGGCGCGACGGGATCACGTTGACTACGCCGGCCGGAACGCCGGCTTCCTCGAGCAGCGGCATCAGCGCCAGCATCGTGAGCGGCGTCTCGCTCGCGGGCTTGAGCACGACCGGGCAGCCGGCAGCGAGCGCCGGGCCGATCTTGCGGGTCGCCATCGCGGCCGGGAAATTCCAGGGGGTCACCAGCACGGCGATGCCCGCCGGCTTGTGCTGCGCCACGATGCGCGCACCGGAGGAGGGCGCCGTCGAGATCTGCCCGATGGCGCGGACAGCCTCCTCGGCGTTCCAGCGGAAGAACTCGGCGGAGTAAAGCACCTCGCCCTTCGAATCCGAGAGCGCCTTGCCGTTCTCGATGGTGATCAGCTTGGCGAAGCGCTCGGCATCGCGCACGATCAGCTCGAAGGCCTTGCGCAAGATCTCCCCGCGCTCGCGCGGCTTCTTCGCGGCCCATGCCTCGAATGCGCCCGCCGCCGCATCGATCGCCGATTTCGCATCCTCGACACTCGCGCTCGCGACCGACGCGATCTTGTTCTCGGTCGCCGGATCGATCACGTCGAAGCGCGCGCCGTCGGACGATTTGCGCCACTTGCCGCCGATCCAGAGGTCGGTCGGCACGTTGGCGAGCAGGTTGTCGTACATGGCCATGTTCGGATCCTTAACTTTGCAACGAGCGGCGCACCGTCTCGGCGATGCGGTCGACCGTCGGCAGGATGGCGTCTTCCAGCGCGTCGGCCGCCGGCAGCGGAATATGCGGCGTCGTGATGCGCACCGGCGGACCGTCGAGATCGTAGAAGGCTTCGTCGGCGACGATCGACACGATCTCGGCGCCCCACCCGCATAAACGTGGGTTCTCCTCCACGGTAAACAAGCGGTGGGTGCGGCCGACGGAACCCATGATGGTCTGCGTGTCGAGCGGCACCAGCGAGCGCACGTCGACCACTTCGGCATCGATGCCGTGTTCCGCCTTGAGCTTCTCGGCGGCTTCGATGGCGCGCGGCACCATCAGGGCAAGCGCGAGGATGGTTGCGTCGTTGCCGGGCCGCACGATCTTCGCCGCGCCGAGCCGATCGACGATCTCGCCGTCCGGCACCTCGCCCTTCGTGGGATAGAGCGACTTGTGCTCGAAGAAGATCACCGGGTCGGGATCGCGCACGGCGGCCGCAAGCAGGCCGATCACGTCACGCGGGGTCGACGGCGCGACCACCTTCAGCCCGGGGATCATCATCGCCCAGTTCTCGACGCTCTGCGAATGCTGCGCGCCGAAGCGCGAGCCCGCACCATTCGCGGTGCGCACCACGAGCGGGCACTTCAATTGCCCGTTCGACATGTAGCGGCTCTTGGGGAATTCGTTGGCGATGTAGTCGAAGCACACCGCGAAGAAATCCGAGAACATGATCTCGGCGATTGGCTTCAGCCCCGTCATCGCGGCGCCCATCGCGGCGCCCAAAATCGCCTGCTCGGAGATCGGGCAGTCCTTGACCCGCTTCTCGCCGAACTGCTCGAACAGCCCGACGGTCGACTTGAACACACCGCCGGCCTTGCCGACGTCCTCGCCGAAGAAGATGACGTCCGGATCGCGCGTCATCTCCTGCGCGATGCCGCGCGCGACGGCCTCACGATAAGTCAGTTCCGCCATGCCCAGCCTCCGTCGGCATAGACATCGGTGAAAAGAATATCCATCGGCGGGTTCGGCGCAGCCTTGCAGGCCTCGGTCGCCTTCTCGACCTCACCGTTAACGTCGATCTCGACGCTGTCGATCTGGTCCTGGGTGATGCCGAACTGCTTCATCCGGTCGCGATAGATGTTGATCGGGTCCTTCTCTTTCTTCCAGCGCTCGAGCTCGCCTTTCGGGCGATAGGCGCCGGGATCGGCGCGGGAGTGGCCGCTGTGGCGATAGGTGAGGCATTCGATCAGGGAAGGGCCATCGCCCGCGCGTGCTTTGGCGAAAGCCTCCTGCGCGGCGCGGTAGACGGCGTCGGCGTCGTTGCCGTCGATCACGATCTTCGGCAGGCCATAGGCGCTCGCGCGATCGCCGGCGGGGCTCGGCACCGCCGTAATGTCGCCGATCGGCGTGTATTCCATGTAGAGATTGTTCTCGCACACGAAGACGACGGGCAGCTTCCAGATCGCCGCGAAGTTCAGCGCCTCGTGGAACGCGCCGATGTTGGTCGTGCCGTCGCCGAAGAAGCAGACGGTGACGTCCTTGTCGCCCTTGTACTGCGCGCGCAGCGCCGCGCCGCAGGCGATCGGCAGATGCGCGCCGATGATCGCGTAGGAGCCCATCACGCCGTGCTCGGCGGAGGTGAGGTGCATCGAACCCCCCTTGCCGCGCATCAGCCCGTTGTCGCGCTGCATCAGCTCGCCCAGCACCTTCTCGACCGGGACACCGCGCGCCAGCGTGTGCGCGTGGCCGCGATAGGTGCAAAAGGTGTGGTCGCCCTTCTTCATGGCGCAGCCGAAGCCCGCCGCGATCGCCTCCTGCCCGAGCGAA
>Ga0310810_10011344_pt1 | contig 10419 bp, 8 predicted proteins | sample NCmetagenome_FD_207641 | JGI IMG/M metagenome (GOLD analysis project Ga0310810, IMG submission 207641) | Soil microbial communities from experimental microcosm in Duke University, North Carolina, United States - NC | ecosystem: Engineered > Artificial ecosystem > Soil microcosm > Unclassified ... | reverse complement strand
CTACAAGGACAAGCGGCTGGTCAACTGGGATCCCAAGCTCTTGACCGCCATCTCCGATCTGGAAGTGCAGCAGATCGAGATGAAGGGCTCGCTGTGGCACATCAAGTATCCGATCGCCGAAATACCGGGCAAGTTCATCGTCGTGGCCACGACCCGGCCCGAGACGATGCTCGGCGACACGGCGGTTGCGGTCGCCCCCGATGACGAGCGTTACGTCGATCTGATCGGCCGCCACGCCATCCTGCCGCTGGTCGGCCGGCGCATTCCGATCATCGCCGACGAATATTCCGACCCCGAGAAGGGCACCGGCGCGGTGAAGATCACGCCGGCGCATGACTTCAACGACTTCGAGGTCGGGCGGCGGCATCACCTGCCGCTCGTCAACGTGATGGATGTGGAAGGCAAGCTCGCGCTCAAGGAGAACGCCGCCTTCCTCGAACACGTGCCGTCATCCGACGAGCTGAACGCGACCCTCGAGCTGCACGGACTCGACCGCTTCGCCGCGCGCAAGAAGATCGTCGCCGCACTGGAAGAGAAGGGGCTGATCGACAAGATCGAGCCACACACCCACATGGTGCCGCACGGCGATCGCGGCAACGTGCCGATCGAGCCGTTCCTCACCGACCAGTGGTACGTCAACGCCAAGGAGCTGAGCTTTGCGGCGCTCGCGGCCGTGCGCGAAGGGCGCACGAAATTCGTGCCGCAGAACTGGGAGAAGACCTATTACGACTGGATGGAGAACATCCAGCCCTGGTGCATCTCGCGCCAGCTCTGGTGGGGGCATCAGATTCCGGCGTGGTACGGACCGGACGACAAGGTGTTCGTCGCCGAGACCGAGGACGAGGCGCTCGCCGAAGCGCTTGCCTACTACGTCACCAACGACGTGCTCAGCGACGAGGAAGCCGAGAAGATCGCGACCGTAGACGCGCGCCGCACGACGTTCCTCAAGCGCGACGAAGATGTGCTCGACACCTGGTTCTCCTCCGCGCTGTGGCCGTTCTCGACGCTCGGCTGGCCCGACGAGACGCCGGAGCTCAAACGCTACTACCCGACCAACGCGCTGGTCACCGGATTCGACATCATCTTCTTCTGGGTTGCCCGCATGATGATGATGGGCCTCCACTTCATGAAGCAGGTGCCGTTCTCCGACGTCTACATCCACGCGCTGGTGCGCGACGAGCGCGGCGCCAAGATGTCGAAGTCGAAGGGCAACGTCATCGATCCGCTGCACCTGATCGATGATTACGGCGCCGACGCGCTGCGCTTCACGCTTGCCGCCATGGCGGCGCAGGGCCGCGACATCAAGCTCTCGACCCAGCGCGTCGAAGGTTACCGCAATTTCGCGACCAAGCTCTGGAACGCGGCGCGCTTCGGCGAGATGAATGGCGCCGCGCTGGTGCCGGGCTTCGATCCGCGGCTTGCGCGCGAGACGCTCAACAAATGGATCGGCCACGAGCTCGCCAAAGCGGCGCGCGAGATCACGGCCGCGATCGAGGGCTATCGCTTCAATGAAGCTGCTGGCACGGCTTATCGCTTCGTCTGGAACATCTACTGCGACTGGTATCTGGAGCTTGCCAAGCCCGTGCTGCTCGGCCCGGACAGCGCGGCCAAGACCGAGACGCGCGCCATGGTCGCCTGGGTGCGCGACGAGGCGCTCAAGCTCTTGCATCCCTTCATGCCGTTCATCACCGAGGAGCTGTGGGGCATCACGGCGCAGCGCGCGCAGCTGCTCGCGCTCACCGAATGGCCGGCGCACGACGGCCTCGACAATGCCGAGGCCGAGGCCGAGATCGGGTGGGTGGTCGACCTCGTCAGCGCGATCCGCTCGGTGCGCGCCGAGATGAACATCTCGGCGGCGACCCCGCTCGAACTGATCAAGGCCTCGAAGGCCACGAAAGAACGCGCGATCCGCTGGACCGAGCACATCATGCGGCTCGCACGTGTGTCGGAGATTTTCTATCTCGATGAACCGGCGTCCGGCTCGGTGCAGCTTCTGGTGCGCGGCGAGGTGGCGGGTTTGCCGCTCAAGGGCATCATCGACGTCGCGGCCGAGCAGGCGCGGCTCACGAAGGAAATCGCCAAGGTCGACGCCGACATCAAGCGGGTCGACGCCAAGCTCGGCAATCCGGAGTTCGTGCGCAAGGCGCCCGAGGAGATCATCGAGGGCGAGAAGGAAAAGCGCGAGGAGGCGGAGGGTCGTCGCGCCAAGATCCTCGAGGCGCTGGAGCGGCTCAAGGGCGCGGCGTAATTCTTCTCCGCTCGTCCCCGCCAATGGGCATGAGCGGTACAATCACATCTTCACTTCACCGATCTGGATGACCGGCTGCGCATCGGTGTAGTTCGCGATGTCGCCCATGATCTCGCCGGCGTGCGGCGCGAACGCGGCCTGGAAGGCTTCGACCGAGTCGAAATGCAGTGTGCAGACGCACTGGTAGGTCGCGCTCGTCCCCGGCGCGCCGCCCGCGATGCCTTTCTCGATCTCCACCTTCTTCATGGCCGGCATCAACCGCTGAATCATCGGCGTGTGCTTGTTGAGGTAATAGTCCCAGTCAAACTTGCTGGACTGCGGATAGAACACGCCGATCTTGATCATCACTCGTTTCTCCGCGCCGCCGGATCAGTAACGGGCGACCACCGGGCCGGGCGCTCCGAAGCGATAGTTCAGCCGCAGCGTCGCCTGATCCGTCGTCAGCCGCACATTGTTGGCGCCGGTCGCAAGCGCACCGCCCAATCCGTCGGGGATGATGAAGCCGGAGCTGACGCGGCCGAAATCGGAATGCCGATACTCGGCGGCGACGCTCCAGGCCTGATCGAACGCCCATTCGATGCCGCCGCCGACCGTCCAGCCGAGGCGCGTCGAGGAGCCGCCCGGGCCTGCCGCCGCGAACGCGCCGGCCGGTATAGTGATCCCAGGGCCATTGACGACCGTCACGGCGGTCGTGAGGTCGAACCCGGCCGCTGCGCCGCCGCCGGTCACGTAGAGGAGAGCGCGATCGAACGTCACGCCGGCCCGCAGGCGAAGCGATGCCATCCAGTGCGTGTCGGCTGAAAAGGCGGCGCTGACGGTCTGCACCGTCGGCGTGCCGGCGAAACGCGTCGCCGTCGCGATGCCGGAGGCCCGCAGCCCGGTCGCGTCGGCGTCGCCCTCGATGCCGAGGAGGAACTGGTTGACCTGCCAGTTGTAGCCGACCTGTCCGCCGGCGAGCCACGAGCTCTTGGTCGCTGTTGCGCCCGCAAGCGTTCCGTTTTGCCCGAGAATGACGAGGATGGGAATCCCGGGAGCGCTCGTTACGAATGGAGGGAACAGAACTCCGTTATAGTCGTCGACGTTGGCGCGGCCCCAGACCCCGCCGGCGTTCGCGCCGATGTAGAAGCCGCTCCAGTTATAGGCGGTCGCGACCGGCGCGGGGGGCGCCTTGACGATGGGCGTGCGCAAGTCTGCGGCATGGCCGCTCGCCATTCCCATGATCGTCGTGCCTGCAACCAGCGCGGCGGCGAATGATTTTTTCATGATGTCCCCCTCTGCCGGCTGACCCGCCGGCACTCAACCCACATTAGCAAATGCGATCGCCGCGGCTGTGACTTGGTTGCATCATTGGACGGTTTTGACGTCGTTCTGCCCGCGACGTTTTGTCATGCGGCCAAGCCCCAATGGGCTCAGGCCCGGAACGGCTTGCTCAAGAAACGCGATCCCTTCAGCCCATAACGCCACGGCTGCTCCGCCGCCTTGGTGATGCCGATGCGCGGGCCTGCCAGGACCTCGACGCGACCCTCGCGTGAGCGCAGTTCGAACGGCGGCTCATCGAGTGCGGCGCCGTTCTGCGCGCGCGTGATACCGAGCGCCTCGGTGAGGCGGCCCGGCCCGGAACACAATAGACGGATATCTTTCGTGCCGCGCCGCCGCTGCATCGCGGCGATCCCATGCGTCGGTTCGAGCGCGCGGATCAGCACGGCGCTGGCCGAGCCCGCGTGCTCGCACACGAAATTCACGCACCAGTGGATGCCGTAAGAACGATAAACGTAGGCATAGCCGGGCGGGCCGAACATCACGGCGTTGCGCGGCGTCTCTCCGCCGTAGGAATGCGCGGCCGGGTCGGTGTGATGATAGGCCTCGACCTCGACGATGATCCCGCCGGCGCCGCGGAACAGCAGCGTCACGCCGATCAGCTCCGGCGCGACCTCGTGGACGCTGCGGCTGAAGAAGGATTTGCGGAGACGCATGTGCTGTCTTTTTTGTGGTCGTATTTTCTACGGCGAACCGCTGCACACTTCGCCGGAAAATACTCTACTATCCACACATGCGTATTTTCCTTGCTGGAGCTTTGGGCGTTATCGGGCGCAGGCTGACGCCGCTCCTTGCGCGGATGGGCCATCACGTGACGGGTACTACGCGCTCGCCGGCGAAAGCGGAGCAGATCGAGGCGCTGTCCGCCGATCCCGTGGTGGTCGATGTCTTCGACGCGGAGGCGCTTCGGGCAGCCGTAAGCGCGGCACGGCCCGAGGTGGTGATGCATCAGCTCACCGATCTGCCGCGCGCGCCGGGAACGCCGGGCTACGAGGACGCCCTGAAAGGCAACGCGCGCCTGCGCATCGCGGGAACGCGCAACCTGATGGCGGCCGCGCAGGCTGCAGGCGCCAAGCGCGTGATCGCGCAGAGCATCGCGTTCGTCTATGCGCCGGGCGAGGGAACGCGCGCGGAGACCGATGCGCTCGACACCGGCGCGCAGGGAATTCGCGCGCTCACCGTTCAGGGCGTCATGGCGCTGGAGGAGGCGGTGCTGCGCGCGCCAAACATCGACGGGATCGTGCTGCGCTACGGCTTTCTCTACGGCCCGGGCACCTGGAACGAGAAGCCGCGCGGGGCCCCGGCGCTGCATGTCGATGCGGCTGCCCACGCGGCATTTCTGGCGCTGACGCGCGGCACGCCCGGCATCTACAACATCGCCGAGGATGATGGCGCAGTTTCGATCGCCAAGGCGCGTACCGCGCTCGGTTTCGATCCCGCTGTCAAGTTGGACCACTGACTGCAAGCCTCATCGGAAGGCTGGCGCGGTCCCGCCTTGGCCACCTGAATTCGCCGATGAACGCCCAGGCCGCACAATGGGCAGCAGTTTTCCCGCGAGATAGGTGCCGATCGTGCGAGCCCCTGCGGGCGTCGTATGGACATTGTCGTAGAACTCCTCGTCCGAGAAGGAAATCTCGGATGCGAGGTCGATGAAGCGGCAGGTCGCCGCTTGCTCCAGACAAACGCGCCGCGTCGCCGCATTCACAAGCCGGAGCGCCAGCACGTAGCCGGCAATGCCGGGATCGCGGACCCAGACCGTCTCACCTTCAACGCGGAACAGCGAAGGACGGGTGGTTTGCGACACCATGATGGCCTGCTCGCCGCGCTGCTGATGCTCCAGGATGAGCCGCCGCAGGTTCGGCTCGTAGATCTGCCGGATGTAATCCACGATCGGCTGCTGGTTCACCTCGGCGCGAACCTCCGGAGCGCCGGTCTCACGCTTAACTGGCGAGGCTGAGAACACTGCGGGAGGCCCGCTGAGCCAGCTCTTCAACGCGATGAAGCCTTGAACTAAGGCGGATCGGCCTCTGATGAACCGGTGCAGCGCGTGGCGGTTCTCCTGATCTGCGATCTGCGTTTCGGCAAAGCTCTTCGACCCGGGCAGGGTCCACAGATAGGCGAAGGCCGCGTCATTCAGTCCGATATAGTGCAGGTAAAAGTGCGGATGGAAATTGGGGATGCGATGCAGCCATTCGGTCAAGGCAACGACATGCCCGGTGGAGCTGATCCCTTCGTCGCCGGCGTTGGTGATGCCGATGCCGGTGAGCGCGTAGATCACGTCCTGCCAGGTTTCTCCCTCGGAGATGAGGATCTGATCGGTCGTCGACCCGCCGACGGTCGCGACCTCGATGTTTTGCAAACCCTTTTCGGGTCCACGCAGGCCGTATTCGTCGCGAACGTAAGTAATGACGCCATACGGCTCGTAGTATCGTTGCTCGAGCTTGAAGGTGCGGCGAAAGATCGAGCCGGACGGAGGATGATAGGGGGCAAACCAGCCTCCCAACGTGAGTTCCAGCAAGATCACGCCGGCGAGCGCAACAATCAGGTTGATCCCTAGAACCTTCGCCCAGGAGCGCAGTCGGTCAGCATCCATTCTTTCCGGCACCACTGAAGGGGCCGCCAAAAGGACATCCCCTCCGCGGCGAGTCAACTTGCAGAAGTCCGGCCTGACCGCTTGACTGGCATGGACAACGGCAACCGACCTAACCGCTGGAGGAACGCGTGCCTAATCCGCGCTGGAAGATCAAACCCGCTGGCTCGACCTGGGGCGATTTCGGCCCCGACGACCAGCTGGGCCGGCTCAATCTCGTCACCCCCGAGAAGGTGAAACAGGGCGTGGCAGAGGTGCGCGAGGGCAAGACCTTCTGCCTCTCGATGCCGCTCGATTATCCGGGCGGCAACGTGCTCAATCCGCGCCGCAATCCGCCGGTGCTCGCGCCGACGCAGCGCGGCGGCAAGCCGAACATGACCTATCCGCTGTCGCGCGAGGACCCGAAGTACGTCGACATTGTGTGCGACGACGTGGTGCAGCTCACGCTGCAATATTCCACCCAGTGGGACACCCTCGCGCATGTGGGCCAGGAGTTCGACGTCGACGGCGATGGCAAGCGCGAGATGGTGTTCTACAACGGCTTCCGCGCCGGCGAGGAGATCGTCGGCCCGGTCGATTATCGCGGCGGCAAGGAGACCGCGACCGGCGGCCACAAGGGCGCGACGCGGCTCGGCGCGGAGAACATGGCGCGTGCCTGCGTGCAGGGGCGGGCCGTGATGATCGATTTGCTCAAACATTTCGGGAGGCCGCGCAAAATGGTCGGCTACGAAGACCTGATGACGGTGATGGAGAAGGACAAAATCGTGGTGGAGCAGGGGGATTTCGTCTGCTTCCGCACCGGCTTCGATCAGGTGCTGCTCGAGTTCGACCGCAAGCCCGACGAGTCGGTGCATGACATTTGCGCCGTGCTCGACGGGCGCGACGCGCGGCTGCAGCAATGGGTCACGGACTCGGGAGCCGTGGCGCTCATCTCGGACAACTACGCGGTGGAAGGTGTCCCGTCGCGCCCGTGCGACGAACATGCCGACCACTGCGCGGCGCTGCCGTTGCACGCGCACTGCCTGTTCAAGCTCGGCGTCTACCTCGGCGAGATCTGGTACCTCTCCGAGCTCGCCGATTGGCTGCGCGCGAACGGGCGCAACCGCTTTCTCCTGACAGCGCCGCCGCTGCGGCTGCCGGGCGCGGTCGGCTCGCCGGCGACGCCGGTCGGGACGGTGTAGCGCCTTGCGACCCGCTGAATCGCTGCGTAAGTAAGGGCCGAAAGGCTCGTTATGGCCGTTGTCATCGACACAATGAACGCCCGTCCGCGCCACCCCGAAAAGGCGCATCGGCCGGACACGCCGATTCTGCGCAAGCCGGACTGGATCCGCGTCAAGGCGCCGGTGTCGCGCGGCTATGCCGAGACGCACCGCATCGTGAAGGAGAACGGCCTGCACACCGTGTGCGAGGAGGCCGGCTGCCCGAACATCGGCGAGTGCTGGGAGAAGAAGCACGCGACCTTCATGATCATGGGCGACACGTGCACGCGCGCCTGCGCGTTCTGCAACGTGAAGACCGGGCTGCCCGGCGCGCTCGATGCGGACGAGCCGACGCATGTCGCCGAAGCAGTGGCGAAGCTGGGCCTGAGCCACGTGGTCGTCACATCCGTCGATCGCGACGATCTCGCAGATGGCGGTGCCGAGCACTTCGCGCAGGTGATCCGGGCGATCCGCGCCACAACGCCGCGCACCACGATCGAGGTGCTCACCCCCGACTTTTTGCGCAAGGAGGGAGCCGCGGAGATCGTCGTTGCGGCGAAGCCCGACGTGTTCAACCACAATCTCGAAACGGTGCCCTCGAAATATTTGACCGTGCGGCCGGGCGCCCGGTACTTCGCCTCGATTCGCCTGCTGCAGCAGGTGAAGGAGCTTGATCCCGCCATGTTCACCAAGTCCGGCATCATGGTCGGCTTGGGCGAAGAGCGGAACGAGGTGCTGGCGCTGATGGATGACCTGCGCGCGGCCGACGTCGACTTCCTCACCATCGGGCAGTACCTGCAGCCGACGCGCAAGCACCACGAGGTCGTGCGCTTCGTGCCGCCCGACGAGTTCAAGGCCTACGAGACCATCGCCTACGCCAAGGGCTTCCTGATGGTCTCGGCCTCGCCGCTGACTCGCTCCTCGCATCACGCCGGCGAAGACTTCGCGAGGCTCAAGGCCACGCGTACCTCCCGCGCCTGAATGCCGCAATTCCGCACCAAGCGGCGCGTGCGTCACGCGGCTGCCGACATGTTCGATCTCGTCGCGGACATGGAGAATTATCCGGAGTTCGTGCCGCTGTGCCGGTCGATGCGCATTCGCAAGCGCACCGCGACCGGGGAGGGGATCGAAACCGTCGTCGCCGAGATGACAGTCGCCTACAAGGTGGTCCGCGAGACCTTCACCACTCGCGTCACGCTCGACCGGCCGAACCTGCAGATCCTGGTCGAATATTTGAGCGGCCCGTTCAGCCGCATGGAGAACCGCTGGGATTTCCACCCCGTCGGCGATCACCTGTGCGACGTCGAATTCTTCATTTCCTACGAATTTCGTAGCCGCGTCTTGGCCATGCTGATGGGCGCGATGTTCGACACCGCGTTCCGGCGTTTCTCGTCGGCCTTCGAGCGCCGCGCCGACCAGGTTTACGGGCCGCCGAAAACGGTGTGATCCCAAGGGGTAAGCGGTCCTTAAGGCCGTCACGCTAGCGTGCGGGCATGGCCATCCAGGATCACCCGATAGCGCTCGACGCGCGGCTGCGCCTTGCGCCCGCACTGTTCGCCGTCACGCTGTTCGCGTCCGCGCTGCTCTTGTTCGCCGTGCAGCCGATGTTCACCAAGATGGTGCTGCCGATGCTCGGCGGTGCGCCGGCCGTGTGGTCGGTCGCGATGGTATTCTTTCAAGGCGCATTGCTTGCCGGCTACGCCTATGCGCATCTGCTCGCGCGCACGCTCAATGTCGGGTACGCCGCGCTCGTGCATCTCGGGGTGCTCGCCGCAGCCGCGTTCACCTTGCCGATCGGGATTGCGCACGGTTTCGATGTGCCGCCCTCGGTCGGCATCGGGCTCTGGCTGGTCGGGCTGTTCGCGGCTTCGATCGGATTGCCGTTTGTCGCGCTCTCGGCGAGCGCGCCCCTGCTGCAAAGCTGGTTCGCGGCGAGCGGGCACGTCCAGGCGCGCAATCCGTACGTGCTCTACGCGGCCTCCAACCTCGGCTCGTTCGCCGCGCTGCTCGCCTATCCGCTGGCGCTCGAGTCACTCCTGACCCTGCGCATGCAGGCCAGGGTGTGGTCGGTCGGTTTCGCAGCTGTTGCGCTGCTCATTGCTGCCGCTGCCATTGTCGCGGCGCGCGGAAGCGGGGGCATCGTTCGCCTGGCAATCGCGCAGCGGCCCTCATGGCGCGAGCGTGCGGCGTGGACGGTGCTTGCCGCCATCCCGGCCGGGCTCGTCATCGCGGTGACAGCCTACATTTCGACCGACATCGCCGCCGCCCCGCTGCTCTGGGTGCTGCCGCTTGCGCTTTATCTGCTCACCTTCGTGGCGGTGTTCCGCGACAGGCCGTGGCTTGCGCACTCCGTTGTGCTCAAGGTGGTGCCATTCCTCGTCGCGCCGCTCGCCATCACGCTGCTCGGCGGCGATCGCGAATACTGGCTCGCCACCATGGCGCTCAATCTGCTCGCGCTGTTTGTGCTCGCGCTCGCCTGCCACGGCGAGGTCTACGCGCAGCGGCCCGCCCCCGCGCTGCTGACCGAGTTCTACCTCTGGACCTCGTTCGGTGGCGTGCTCGGCGGCATCTTCGCGGGCCTGCTCGCGCCGCATCTGTTCAACTATACCTACGAGTATCCGATCCTCGTCACTGCGGCGCTGCTTATGCTGCCCGGCACAATCGGGGGACCGCTGCGCGATTTTCTCTGGCGCATTTCGCCTGCGCTCATCGTGGTTCCGCTCGCGACCATCCTCTATGCCGCCGGCTTCCGCATACCGGGCGGGCTCGGGCTCACGCTGCAGGTCGTGCTGGTGACGCTCGCGGGCTTCATGCTCGTGCAGCGGCGCGATCCGGCGCGCTTCGCCGCGCTCGCCGTCTGCGCATTCGTCATCACCGGGCTGTGGCAGCCGGGCCTGCGGCTGATCGAGCAGACGCGCAGCTTCTTCGGCGTACACCGGGTCGTCGAAACCATCCTCGGCACGCACCGCATGCTCGTGCACGGCAACACCATCCACGGCGCCGAACGCATGCGCGAGGCGGACGGCACGCCCGTCACCGGCCGCCCCGAGCCGCTGACCTACTAT
>Ga0310810_10011342_pt1 | contig 10419 bp, 8 predicted proteins | sample NCmetagenome_FD_207641 | JGI IMG/M metagenome (GOLD analysis project Ga0310810, IMG submission 207641) | Soil microbial communities from experimental microcosm in Duke University, North Carolina, United States - NC | ecosystem: Engineered > Artificial ecosystem > Soil microcosm > Unclassified ... | reverse complement strand
TCATCACTCCGGCGTCTTCGTACATGTTTCGGACTTCACGCGCCTTGCTGAGCGGCGCCGCGACGCGCCACTTGCGAATGTCCTCCAGCTTCGCCTTCGCGGCGGCCTGCTGTTCCGGCGTTGGTGGCGGCGGCGGACCGGCCGGAGCACCGCCACGATTGCCACCGCCCGGTTGCGGCTGCAGATTGACCGGCAGCCCCATGAACGCCTCAACCGGACGCGCACGCAATTCAACGCCGCTGACCCCGAGTTGAACGCAGCGCTGCAAAATGTCTTCAGCAGACGTCGCCTGATTGCCAAAGTTGTACGGGACGTTCATCCCAATGACGACGCCGTTGACTTTCGAATTGGGTTTGTCAGCGGCCCACGCTGCCCGAGGCAGAAAGCTCGCAGCGGGAATGGCGCAGAGTGCGAGCTTGCCGATCTGACGTCGTGTGTACTCCATGACGAACCCTTTCAACGAAAGCGCGCGAACCGCGTTGACACGACAGAACGCGTGGGATATACAGCGAAGCGCCTCACTGTAACGCCTGTCACCGGGTACACCAAACGGAAAATGTCGTCGCAGCCCTCACGCGCATGATCAACGGCCTCGAAATTCCTGCAGCAGGGGCACTCGACTTTCTCGCCTTGGGTGCTCTCGTTCACCGGTTCGATCCGGGGCTTGTCCCCTTCCGGAAAGCGACGACGGCGACAATCCACGTGAGCGGCGGTGAATTCAATACCGCGGCAAACCTGGCGGACTGTTTCCGGATGCGCACCGGCATCGCTACCGCAATGGTGAACTATCCCATCGGAGACCTCGTCGCCGAGCGCGTTCGCGCGATGGGCGTCACGCCGTTCTACAAGCGGTTCGAGCACGACGGCGCTCGAGGGCCCAACATCGCTGCCGTCTATAGCGACCGCGGTTACGGCATCCGTGCGCCTGTCGTGTTCTACAACCGCAGCAACGAGGCGGCAGCAGCGTTGAAACCAGGTGACTTCAACTGGTTAGCGTTGTTTCGCCCAGGGGTACGGTGGTTTCATAGCGGCGGCATCTTCGCGTCGCTGTCAGAGACGACATCCGCGTTAATCGTCGAAGCGATGCAGGCGGCACGGGCCCACGGATCGATCGTGTCCTTCGATCTGAATTACCGGGAGAAACTCTGGCGGGCGTCGCCAGGCGGCATCGCCCGCGCGCGTGACGTGCTGTCGAATATCGTCGAGCACGTCGACGTGCTGATCGGCAACGAAGAGGACCTGCAGGCCGGACTGGGAATTCCGGGTCCAACGGTGACGTCGAAGACGGCGCTCGATCCGAGCGTCTTCGTGTCGATGATGGATGCGGTCGTGAAACGCTTCCCACGGGTAAAGATCGTCGCGACAACGCTGCGCGACGTACAGTCGGCGTGCCGCCACCGATGGGGCGCGGTGGCCTGGGTTAGCGGCGACACGTATCAATCTCCGACGTGCGAGCTTGATGTTCACGATCGCGTCGGCGGCGGGGACGGCTTCGCCGCCGGCTTCATCTACGGCCTGCTCACCGGCGAAACACCAGAGTGCGCGGTGAACCTTGGCTGGGCGCACGGCGCCCTGCTCACCACGTATCCCGGCGATACCACCATGGCGACGCTCGAGGAAGTGCGGGCGCTTGCTGATGGCACCTCCGCACGAATTCAACGTTGAGTCGAAAAGCGGCTTGCGACTGACGCGAGTCTAGGGATTGGCGGCAGGCGGTCCGCCAAGAGCGATCGAGATCCCGACCCGAAGAGCACGGGGCGCGCCCGGATACCCGTACGGCACCACGCGGCCGACGAAATCGGTCAATGTAAAGCCATATTCCTCATAGCGGTTATCCCCGAGGTTTACGGCGTCGACAAATAGCATCTGCCGCCCAAACGTCCGCCGAATGCGAACGTCCAGTGTGGCGGGACCACGAATCGGCACCAGGTTGGCGTCATCGAAATACGCGCCGGATGCACGGCGGAAACGTGCGTACCCGCCAAGATTCCACGGAAGAGTGAGCGTCGCCCCCAGCACAAACGTCTGACGGGGCACATTCTTCAACTGGTTTCCACTCTCACGATCTTCCACGCGCGTCCAGGCATAGCTGGCCGAGGGCTGCAGCCACGGGCCCACGCGCTTCCTTGCTTCCAGCTCCGCGCCCGTGTGCCGGCTTCGACCGACGTTGCCGTACGAGAAGGTGCGGATGTCGAAATCGATTTCGTCTTTGACGTCCATCCGATATGCCAACGCGCTCCAGTTGAAACCAGACGCGCTGCCGGACATTCCCGCCTCGACATTCGTCGCGCGCTGCGGACGCAGCGCAGTGTTTGAGATCGTGAAGGTCCCCCCTCGAAAGTCAGGAAACGGCCGTGGATCGAACAACTGGTCGAGCGTGGGCACCTTGAACGCCTTCGCCGCCTGGATGAAAACCGCGAGCTTCCCGGCGTCGGTCGCATGCAAGGTGGCGCCAATCCGGGGAGACCACGCGTGATGATCGCCGACCGATGTCGCCGGCACGGCAAAACCGTGATCACCGACGTGATCCCAACGCACCGCGCCTGTCACTCGCAATCGACTCAGTGCATCCCACGACGACGACAGGAACGCACCGGCTCGAACACGATGACCATCCACCTCAGGTCCATCGCTGCCGAATTGCCCGGTATCGCTGACAGGCCGGTAGGCCGTCGTCAGGCGATCGCGTGCGAGATCGACTCCGAACTGCACGGTCCCGCCGTCAGCGGCACCGATCGTCGACCCGACTTGCGCCGTTCCACCAATGCCGTTCGATGTAATGGAGCGTCGCCGTCGATCCGGGACGCTGGGCGCGAGCAGAATCGTTCGAACCGCCGCGTCATCGCGCGTATTTGCGTGTACGCGAACGAGCCCTGTATGGTTGCCACCGGAACGTTGAAGGACAAACGAAGTCGCAACGCCATGCCGGTGCGTATCGTCGAACCGGTACGTTGGATCCGAGAATGTGGGGTCCAGTCGTAGCGTCGGCAGCGGCGATGCGCCAGGATCCTCACGTCGGCGACCGTTGGCTGAGCCGCTCCACCGCCAGATGGACGCGCCGACGCGCCCGTCGAGCGATGCGCCACCAACCAGTTCTCGAGCCGCTGAGCGCTGCGAGACACCCGCTGTCCGTCGCGCGGCTGCGGACACATCGACACCGATGCGGCCGAAGCGGCGGCCGCTCGATGCGTCCGCGAGGTAGGTCCCAAACGAGCCGCCGGACACGGTCGCGTATGTTCCCAGGCCTCGATTTGTGAGCACCTGCACGACACCGCCAACCGCCGAGTCGCCGTACATCGACGCACCTGGTCCGCGCATCGCCTCAACCGTGCGAATCGACGACGCGGTCACCACCGACCAGTCAATGAGCTCCGATTCAGCGTCCGAAACCGGCACTCCATCGACGAGCAGCCGAACGTAGTCCGCCTCGCCGCCGCCGAAAAATCCGCGCGCCGATAGCACGGGGCGTCCTGCGTAGAACTCCGCCTGGGACACCGAAAATCCCGGTAAGAACGACACGATGTTTCCGAAGTTGACCGCGGGGAGCGTCAAGATGGTTGCAGCGGGAAGCACGACCGTCGACGCCGGGACGAGCGCCCGCGGTGTTTCGGTCCGTTCAGGCGTGACGACGAGTTCCGTCGCGAAGCGAATCGCAGGATCCTGTGGAGTCGAATCCTGCGCGGCCGCCGCTGTCGGGAATACGACGAGCAGCATCACACATAGACGCTTCATCGGTCTGACACTCGAGGAGTGGGCGGGACCCTCGGGCCTTGCGCCCTACTTACGCCAGTATTCGGTATTACCGGCGAACATGCCAGCGTCGGGGAGATTACCGAGAATCCGGCGCCGCAGCGCGAGAACGTCGGCTTCGCCTTCGATGCGGTAGATCTCGCGGCCGTCCGGCGCGAGCACGAGTGTGAACGGCACCCCGGATTCCCACTTCGCATCGAACGCCGCCTGGACTGCGTAGACATCGTCGGTGTCGATGATCAGGTTGCGTACAGCGGAGTGATGCTCGTCGAGGAACTTCTGCACCGATGCGCGCTCGTCCGGTGTGTTCAAGGCGACGCTGACGAATTCGAAGTCACGGCTGCGATACCACAGATAGGTAGTCAGCAGCTCCGGGTACTCCGTCTGGCACGGACCGCACCACGTCGCCCAGAAATTGATCATCAGCGTCTTGCCAGTGGGATTCGTGCGGAGCTTCTTCAGTTCGTCGAGGGAGGCGGTTTCGAGTGTCACGGGCTTCGCCATCCACTCCTTCATCTCCCGCTGCTTGCCGGCGATCGCTGAATTCCATTTCGTACTGCAGCCGAACACCGGGGTGTGCTCCACAGGCACAGGACGTCCGGCGACGAGCGCGTCCAGCGCATTGCGCGCATCGTTCGTCTTGATGTTGTTGCCGCGCATGTTGTCGTCGATGCGGCCTTCGTAACGCAGCTTCCGCTCGCGGTCGAAGATGAAGATGTGCGGCGTGACCTTCGGCCCATACTGGTGCGCCACCCGCTGCGTGTCGCCTTCATACAGATATGGGAAGTTGAATTGCCGGTACTCCGCATGGATCTTCATGCTCTCGAACGAATCGTCGACGTCCGCGTAGTTCAACTCGCGCGGTGCCACGGCCATCGGTCCATTGGGCGCGATGGCAATGAGCTTGACGCCCTTGTCGGCATAGTCGCGGACGATCTGCTTGAGGCGTCCTTCGTACAACTGCGACGCGGGACAGTGGTTTGAAATGAACGCGATCGCCAGGATCGGGGCGTCTCCGTACTCGGCGAGCGTGTGAAACTTGTCGTCGATTCCCTTCAGCGAGAAGTCCGGAGCGGCCGAGCCAACCTTGAGTGTCGGGTGCTCGCTTTGCTCGCGCGCCATCTGCTGCGCGTAGGTTTCCTCGGCGGGCGCTGCCGGTGTCTGCGCCGCGGCGCTCGCGGCGATACCGCCGAGCAGCAACGACCCCAGAACCACCGGGGCAATGTTGATGGCGTGCATCACGACTCCTTGATGGCGACGGTCCACGTCAACGGGATCGTACGCGGCGGGAAGCAGATCTTGTCGTCACAGGCCTGGTAGCTGAGAGCGGCTTGCACGGTGACCTGAGAGACGCCCTGTAGTGCGGCACGACCAGCGGCCGAGCCGTCCAGCACAAGCTCCTGCACCACCTGGAACGGCTTCTGATACACGTCGACCGTTTCCTTCAGCGGTGCGTAAAAATATTTTTCGGCGGGAGGATACGATACGGGTCGCACGATCAAACCCGGCTGTGGACGAACCGTCAGCACGATGGGTTTGTAGTTGACGACCGTGGGGGCGTAGACGTGCATCTTCGCCGCCGGCGCCAAGTCGAGCGTCACGCTGAAGGGCTCGCCCACCGTCACGCGTTCCGACGAGACGTGTGATGTCACCTGCAGGAGATTGGGCCGGGCCGGCTGCTGTGCCGCAACCACCGTCGTTGCCGCCACCAGCATCGCAATCGGCGCAAAGGACCACGTCCAGTTGGACATCGACTGGGGATTATATCGGCGGCTGTAACCGGTTACAATCACCGGCTGGAGGGAAGACGTATGCGGTATACGAGACGTGAGTTCGGGAAGCTGGCGATGGGGACCCTACCCGCAGCGGCACTGCTGAACCGGCCGTTTCGAGCCTTCGCCGCAACGAAGCCCGACTCGGTCATCAACGGTGTGCACGTCAGCACCATCACCTACAGCTATCGCAGCATGCCCGACCAGAGCGCTGAAGCGATCCTTCGCTACGTCCTCAATTCGGGCATCAGCGAGATCGAGTTCATGGGCGGCCCGGTCGAAGCGTACGCCGGTGCGCCGCAAGTGTTTCGGGTGCCGTTCGGAACGCAACCGAACGCGGAGCAACAAGCAAAGCTGCGCGAGGCGGCGCAACAGATGCGCGCGTGGCGCACGTCCGTGTCGATGGATCGGTTCAAGGCGCTCCGGAAGATGTTCAACGACGCGGGCGTGACGATCTACGCGTGGAAGCAGCTCGCTCCTGAGATGTCCGATGCGGAGATGGAGTACGTGTTCAACGTGGCAGAGGCGCTTGGCAACACGCACACGACACTCGAACTCGTCGACGATGCGGCGCAGTTGAAGCGGATTGGTGCGTTCGCCGAGAAGCACAAGGTGTACGCCGCTTACCACACGCATCTGCAGGGCAGCATGACGGCCTTCGACCAGGCGTTCGCGGTATCGAAATACAACAGGGCAAACGTCGACCTCGGACACTATGTGGCAGCCGGTGGCGACCCGATACAGTTCCTCACCAAATTTCACGACCGCGTCGCCAGCTTCCACCTGAAAGATCGTCAGACACCAGCGCATGGCGCAGGCAACCTGGCGTGGGGCAAAGGCGACACGCCGATCCGCGAGATCCTGCAGCTTGTGAAGAAAAACAAGTGGACGATGCCGGCGACGATCGAACTCGAGTACGAGGTGCCGGCGAACTCGGACGCGGTGAAGGAAGTGGTGAAGTGCCTGGATTATTGCAAACAGGCACTCGCGTCAGCAACGCCTAGCGCATAGCGCTACCGAACAGACGCAAGATACGCGACCACGTTCGCCACCTCCTCGGCGGAATAGTTCTCCAGCAGCGCACGGTGCCGCTGCTGTGCCGATGTGAGCGTCGTATCGTTCCGGCGGGCGGACGTAAACGACCGCTCGACCTGCAAGCCCTTCGGGTCCAGGATCGCACCGCGAAGCGCTGCTGCGTCGTGCTTGCGGCCGATGCCCGCGAGGTCGCGATCGACGGCGTGGCACATGCTGCACGTTCGTTCGAAGTACGTCTTCCCTGTTGTTGCATCGCCCATGCGAACGGGCGCTGCGGTCAACTCCTGATACCGTCCCTGCTGACGCGCGTAGTGAATCCAGGTGACAAGCGCAGCGATCTGCTGATCGCTCAGATCCGAAAACTGTGGCATCGGCGAAAGCTTCGCCGTCTGCGGGATGCCCGCACGGAGCAGCGGACCGATGCGGCTGCCGTTTTCATCGCGGCCCACGAGCGCAGAATGCATCAGATCGGTTGCTTCGCCACGCGACACGAGGTTCAATCCGTGACAGTAGGCACAGCCGAACAGCACGAATGTCTCCTTGGCGTGCTGCAGAACCGGATCCGCCAGCGGTGGTCCGAGGAACTCGGTGTCATAGCTGCGGTGAACCGGCGTCGATTGCGCGGCCATCGACGCCGCGAACGCAACCACGCAGATGCAGGTGAGGAGGCGCGTCATCACGCCACCGCCCTCTTGCAGTAGTCGAACATCAGATCGACCTCTTCGACTTCCGGCCGCAGCGTCCCGTGCTCGAACTCGAGGAGCGCGACGATGGGCCACCGGTTGTCCCGAACCATCCGCAGCAGCTCGATGATGGGCGCGTCGCCTTCACCAAACGGCGCGCTTCGCCCGTTGTGTTTCCGGCGATCGCCGACGTGCATCCCGGCCATCCGCTCGTGATGCCGCTCGAGAAACCCGACGCAGTCGCCGTCGGCCGCGGTGAAGTGACGAGTGTCGAGCATCATCTTGAAGTCCGGAGACAACGAGAGCCCGGTGACCATGCTCGCTTCGCTCGCGTACGCGTCGGGATCGGACAAGTTGTCGTGGTTGTGGAGGCCGACGAACATGCCGTGTCGTCCCGGAAACGGCACGAGCCGTCGCGACACCGCGAGGCCGAACGAACCGACGCAGCCGCGCGCGCCGAGGATCTTCGCGCCTTCGAACGTCGCGTCGATCTCCGCATCCGTGTAGCTGTCGTCGAAGTTCACGTAATACGTGAACACCGCCACGCCCGCATCGTCGAGTTCCTTGCGAATGCCCCGGTAATACCCCGCTGGTGGAGATAGCCGCCAGGCGCGCATCTTGTCACGCGCCGCGGCGGCGCTGACGCCGGGATCGTTGAATCGCGGCTCGACCCAGGTCGCGTGGAGTTCGACCATGCCCATGCCGTTTCGAACGAGACGACGGATCAACTCGCCACGGTTTTCCCGTGTCATCGCAAGGTCGTGATAACAGAACGGCTGCAACCCGAATTGGACGCCGTTAATCAACGAGCGGTTCGACGCCGGATGCACCTGCGCGCGCGCGTCGCGTGCCACCTGCAACAGCGCAAGCTCGGAGACCCCCGCGATGAGGACCTTGCCGAAATCCCGTCGTGTCAGATCCATCGGACCTCCTTACCGCGGCAGCGCGAATGCGACGTAGGTACCGCCAGAGACTTGCGAAGTGCCCGGACGATTGCGGCCGCCACCCGCCGCAATCACAACGAATTGCCGTCCGCCGGCCTCATACGTGATCGGCGTCGCATTCCCCGAATACGGCAGCAGCGTGTCCCACAGCAGCTCACCGGTGCGGCTGTCAAACGCGTGGAACTTGCGATCGAAGTTGGTCGCACCGATGAAGACGAGGCCGCCGCCGGTGACGACCGGACCTCCATAGTTTTCGCTGCCGGTGTCCTTCAGTCCGCTCGCCACCAACTCCGGGTACTCGCCGAGCGGAACCTTCCACGAATATTCACCGGTGTTCAGATTGATGGCGTTCAAGGTTCCCCACGGCGGTGCGATCGCAGGATAACCGTCGGCATCAAGGAACTTCTTGAAACCCGTGAACCGATACTTCATCGCCAGCGGCGACCTCGCCGTGTCACCCGCGTTCAGACTCTCGCCGGTCCGCAGATATTCGACGACCGCCGAAACTGCCTCGGGCGAGAGACTCGGAAACGACGGCATCCGACCGGCGCCTTGCCGAATAATCGCGGTGATCGCGCCGAGTTGACGACGACCGGTGACTCCGGTGAGCGAGGGGATCTCCGGTGGCGCCCCTTTCAGATCGTCGCGATGGCAAGGTGCGCACTCCCGCAGATAGATCTCGCGGCCGCCCGTTCCGGTTTCGTTCGGCGCCAGGCTCGCGAGCCAGGCCATCTCATTCGCGTTGACATAGAGATTGCCGCTCGCGGGATCGAATGCGGAGCCACCCCACTCCGCACCGCCGTCAAACCCCGGAAACACCACCGTCTCGTGGCCGACGCTGAAAGGAACGAACTGACCCTCGCTCCGTAATGCACGAAACGCTTCGAGCGCTGCCCGATGCGCTTCCGGCGTCCTGTTCGTCAGCATGCTCTCCGTGAGCAGCTGACGCGCAAACGGCGCAGGTCTTTCCGGCAGCACTTGCTTCGTCGAGGCTTGTTCTCCGTCCACGTCACTCGACGGGTACACCCGACGCTGAAGCGGGAACACCGACTTCCCGGACATGCGATCGAGGACGAACAGTTGACCGTGCTTGGTCGCCAGCGCGATGGCGTCAATCGTCCGGCCGCCACGCGTGAGTGTTACGAGCGCCGGCGGCGATGGAAAGTCGCGATCCCAGATGTCGTGATTGACCGCCTGGAAATGCCAGAGCCGCCTGCCCGTCTTCGCGTCGAGTGCGATCACCGAGTTCGCGTACAGATTGTCGCCGTGGCGATTCGCGCCGTAGAAGTCCGAAGCCGCCGATCCGGTGGGGGCGAAGACGATGCCGCGCCGCTCGTCGAGCGCCATCCCCGCCCAACTGTTCGCGCCCCCGGTGTAGGTCCACGCATCCCGCGGCCAGGTTTCGTAACCGTGTTCACCCGGATGCGGAATTGTGTGAAAGCTCCACTTCAACGTGCCAGTGCGGACGTCGTACGCACGGATGTCGCCGGGCGACGCCGGCAGGTTCTCACTGACCCGCCCACCGACGATCATCAGGTCCTGATAGATCACGCCCGGCGTTGTCAACAGCACAGACTGCGCGTCAGGATCGCGGCCGAGGCCTTCGCGCAGATCGATCCGTCCACGTGTTGCGAAATCTAAAATCGGCGTACCGGTCGTCGCATCGAGCGCGTAGATATAGGTGTCCTGGCCGGTGAAAATGCGGCCATGTTCACCGTCGGTCCAATACATGACTCCCCGATTTGGACCTCGCCCCACGATGCCGGAGTCGAACACCCACCGCCGCGCGCCTGTCGCAGCGTCGAGTGCGACGACCTTGTGCGTGGGCGTCAGCACATACAGGACGCCGTTGACGACAATGGGGCTCGTTTGCAGGCCGCCCTGCTCACCAGCGTCGTATGCCCAAGCGACCTGAAGGGACCGAACGTTCGAGCGGTTGATCTGGTTCAGAGGTGAATAGCGGGTTTGGCCGGGACCGCCGTACACCGGCCACTCTCCGCCTTCGCCGCTCCGCGGCTTCGGCGAGACAGGCGACTGCGCCCGAACGGCGCTCCATGCCAGTACGCTGACCATCGCGGCGCTCAGCGCTGCAAGAAAGCGCAGCCCGTGCGTGCGTCCGCTCATGGGCGCGCGGTGAGAAATGCCGTACGCGTTTCGTCGAACGGATCGCAGTTGAGCGGCAGCCGCGCTTCGTAGTCGCGAGGCAGGCGCGAGTACCGGAACTCGTAGGTGTGC
>Ga0310810_10011340_pt1 | contig 10419 bp, 10 predicted proteins | sample NCmetagenome_FD_207641 | JGI IMG/M metagenome (GOLD analysis project Ga0310810, IMG submission 207641) | Soil microbial communities from experimental microcosm in Duke University, North Carolina, United States - NC | ecosystem: Engineered > Artificial ecosystem > Soil microcosm > Unclassified ... | reverse complement strand
GAATTTTTGATCGTGTCGGCAACACCGATAAGGCCGGCCGGTTCGCCGTCAAGCGTTACAAAGAGAACGGTTTGGCCCTTGGCCCGCAATTTATCTGCCGCTGAGGTCAATTGGTCCTGTTTTCCTGACAAAACCGATCCGTTGCCGATGGAGACGCGCCTGTTATCAACAACGCCGCTTAATCCGCGGCCGGTGAAAGATTCGAATTCCGTAACCTCTGCCGGAACGATCCGTCGAGCCTCCGCCTCATTGACTATCGCGGCCGCCAGCGGATGCTCGCTGTGTTTCTCAAGACTTGCCGCAAGCCGCAGGAGTTCGGCTTGTGTCAGCCCGTCCGGTGAAACAGGCGGCGCATAGTTGTCGTCAATTCGCAGCTGCGCGCCGAGAGAAAGATATGGCCCCTCGCCCAACGGCGGTTCCGAGCCGTTTGCAAGAAGTACGGTTTGAACGGTCGGTTTTCCTTCCGTCAGCGTGCCCGTCTTATCGACGACGATCGCGTTTACTTTTTCAAGGATCTCCAATGCTTCGGCCTTTTTTATCAGCACGCCGTTCTTTGCTCCGTGGCCGGTGCCGACCATTATCGACATCGGCGTTGCGAGGCCCAACGCACACGGACATGCAATTATCAGTACCGAAACTGCGGCAACGACCGCGTACGATAGACTGCCAAAAATCATCCAAACGACGAATGCCAAGATCGCGACGACGATAACCGCCGGAACAAAATAGGCCGAGACAACATCTGCCAGCCTTTGAATAGGTGCCCGGCTGCGTTGCGCCTCACCCACCATTTTGACGATCTGTGCGAGAAGCGTTTCGCTGCCGACTTTTTCGGCACGCATCAAAAACGGCCGGTTGCCGTTGATCGTGCCGCCGATAACCTTGCTGCCTACGCGTTTTTCTACGGGAATGGATTCGCCGGTTACCATCGACTCGTCAATAGATGTTTCACCATCGACGATCTCGCCGTCGGTTGGCACTTTTTCGTTCGCCTTTACGCGGAGCGTCGCGCCGGCGTGGACTTCGTTAAGGTGAACTTCGCGTTCGGTGCCGTCGGCGTTTACGATGATCGCCATTTCCGGCGCGAGCCGCAGTAATTCCTTTATCGCGCTTGACGTCTGCGAGCGTGCTCGAAGCTCCAGAACCTGGCCGAGTAAAACAAGCGTTGTTATCACAGCCGCCGATTCGAAATACGCAGAAACTAAACCCGTGTGGGTGTCCCGCATCGACCCCGGAAAAAGATCCGGCAGGAAAAGTGCCGCGAGACTCAACAAGTAAGCCGCGCCCGTACCGATCGCGATCAGCGTGAACATATTCGGGCTGACATTTTTGATCGACGCCCATGCCCGCTCGAAAAACGGCCAGCCGCCCCAAAGCACAACCGGTGTCGCCAAGACGAACTGTGTCCATATCGAAACTCGCGGCGAGACAAACGTCTGAAAACCAGGCAACATCTCGGCCATTGCCAGCACAAAAATCGGCAGCGTGAGAACCGCCGAGACCCAAAACCGCCGTTTCATATCGACGAATTCCGGATCGGGTTGCTCGTCAAGCGTTATCTCCTTTGGCTCGAGCGCCATTCCGCAGATCGGACATGTGCCGGGACCGAGCTGCACGATCTCCGGGTGCATCGGACAGGTGTATTCGATTTGGGATCGCGAATCTGGGATAGTGGATCTCGAAGCGCCTGCATCCTTAGATTTTGATAGAAATTTTTCCGGCTCAGCGGTAAATCTTTCGAGGCAGCGGTTAGAACAAAAGTAATATTTTTCGCCTTTGTATTCGTATTGGCCGGCGGCGGCTTCTGGTGAGACCTTCATTCCGCAAACCGGATCGACAAAATCGCCTTTCGGCGTCGCTGCCATTTCGCCGTGCTGAACGACCGGGAGCTTTCGCCCAATGCTCTGTAACGACGCAGGAGCGATCGGACCATCGCCATTAGCTTTTTCAAGATATCTTTCCGGCTCGGCGGCAAATCGATCCTTGCACCCAACATTGCAGAAATAATACGTCGAGCCGTTGTATTCGTACTGGGTGGCGGCCGTTTCAGGACTGACCTCCATTTTGCAGACCGGGTCGATTTGTAAATTTGTGGTTTCCATAGCCTCGATTTACGCAATTGCATGAAAATAATTGAGCTGCACAAAACCGAAGAACGCTTTTCCTTCAGCAAGTTTCTCGGGTCCGTTCAATCCGGCGTTTTTCATCATCGCCAAAACGGTGTCTTCCGAATTTTCGTCGAGGCGGTGGTTCGCGTGAAAAATGTGGGACATAATTCCGTGTCCCGCCGCGCCGGGCCCACCGAAATCAAGTAGATCAAGAAAGCCACCGGGTTTTAACACTCGGCGGATCTCACTGAGCGTCTTTTCCTTAACGTCCGATGGCAGATGATGAAACATAAAGGAAGAGCAAACCCGGTCGAACGATCGATCAGGATAAGGAAGCTCATCCGAAAAGCCTTTGTCGAATTTGACCGCGACCGCCGCCTGTTTTGCCTTTTGCTCGGCACGAGCCAATGCCTTCGGATCGGGATCGAGGCCTGTGACCTCGACATTCGGATATTTTTGTTTGATCTGCACCGCAAAGGTTCCCGTGCCGCACCCGATATCCAGCACGCGGTGGCCCGGTTTGAGGTCGGCTTGTGCGAGCAACACATTTCTTGCGTTGCCGATGCCGAAAAGTTTGACGAACGGATCGTATAAAGGCAGCAGCCAGTCGGCACCGGCTGCGGGTAGAAAAGTTCTTGATGATTCCATAGCCATCTCAACTCCTTGTTTATTAGAAATATGTCACGGAATCAATTTTACAACCTGACAGTAACTATCAAGTCAACCTTTATGGCCGCTTTCGGCGAACGATTCGATCAAATGGCAGACGGATGTGCCTGTCGGGTCGGCGTTTTTCATCGTTTTCCACATATCCAGAGCGCCTTCGAGCCGAGTTTGCAGCTTTTTCAGTTCGCGAATTTTCTCTTTGTTTTCTTTAACGCGCTTTTCGACGATCTCGCGAACCATTGGGCAGGGCGAATCGCCATGCACGGCGTGGTCGAGAATGTCCTCGATCTCAGCAAGCGAAAAGCCGAGATTCTTGGCCGATTCGATAAATTTCAGCCTTTCTTTATCAGTCGGTTTGTAGATCTTGTAACCGTTTCGCAGGTCGCGCGAGGGTTTTAACAACCCAATGCGCGTGTAGTATCTGATCGTGAAGATCGGAATGTTGGTGCGTTTTGCAAGTACGGATGCGGTCATCATATCAATTTAAAGTCTAGCATTTTAGGAATAGCTGAGCGATTAGTAATTTCCTATAACAGGAGCACCGCCGTCCACGGCTGTGCGTTCATCCAAAACGGACAGTATTTGTTCGAACCTTATCCGAAAAGGCAACCGCCGGAATTTGCGCCGGCGGACGCAAAGCCGAGAGTCTCGAGTGAGAGAAACGTCCGGCTGCCGAAGTGAGGTTGTTAATGTCAAAACTCTCTCTTTTATTCATACTTTTCGCGGTTTTTAGCACCGTTGCATTGGCCCAAAGCAATCTTTCATACAGCACTGTCGGAACGCCCGTAAACTCGCTGTGGCCGAACCGTTCGCGTGTCGTCGAACCCGCGCCAAACCCGGCCGATCTCGAACAGCAGGCGTTCGCGCTAATCAATCAACTTCGCGCAAAGGACGGTGAGCCGCCGCTGACGTGGAACGACGATGTGGCGAAGGTCGCGCGGCTGCATTCGAGCAACATGGCCGAGCAGAAATTCTTCAGCCATCGCGGTTTGGACGGTTCGATGGTTGACGACCGTGCCGACAAATTCGGACTGAGCGACTGGCGTCAGATCGGCGAAAACATAGCCTTCATACGCGGTGTTGACCACCCGGTCGATCTTGCCGTGGAAAAATGGATGGAATCACCCGCACATCGGCAAAATCTTCTCAACAGAACGTGGACCGAATCGGCTATAGGCATCGCGATCGCCGCGGACGGCACTGTCTATTTCACACAGGTTTTTCTCCTGCGGAAATAACATTAGAACGCGGACTGGTATCGAAACGGACGAATCTGCACGGAACTGAAAATGACTGTCAGGTTTGTGCGTATTCGTCTTTCTGTGTTCAACCGTGTTCATTTTCTTGCAGAACTATCGGGCCTAAAATATGCTTGAAGGATGATCGTCGAATTCACGCTGCCGTCGTATGCCAAGATAAATCTGTCTTTGCGGGTGCTTGGGCGACGGGACGACGGTTTTCATGAACTCTGCACTGTCTTTCAGACGGTATCGCTAAATGACGATCTCGGTTTTGCGCGACAGGTTCTGGGCCAGTCGGCCCCGGAGGTCGCGCTTACGTGTTCGGACGATACGATTCCGACCGACCGGCGCAATCTGATAATCAAGGCGGCGAACGCCCTCCGGAAGCGATACAAGATAAACCGGGGTGCGCAGATCCATCTGGAAAAACGCATTCCATCGCCGGGCGGCCTTGGCGGCGGATCATCCAATGCAGCGGTCGCGCTGATCGGATTGGCTCGGCTGTGGGACATTCCGGTAAAGACCGACGAGTTAACCGAGATCGCACAGGAACTCGGTTCTGACGTGCCCTTTTTTCTGCATGGCGGTACGGCGGCGGGCACACGACGAGGCGAGAAGATCGAGGTCATGGACGATTTTCCGGCAAAATTTCTGGCGATCGTCACGCCCGATATCGACATCCCGACGCGTCCGGTTTTTGAGGCGCTAAACGCCCCAAACTTGACAATGCCGGCACCGGAAAGTATTCTCAATGTTTGCCGTTTTGACGTTAAATCCGTGGATTTTCTTCGATCGGCAATGAAAAACGATCTTGAAACCGTTGTATTTGGGGCGTTCCCGGAGGTCGAGCGTGTGAAACACACACTTCTCGAGCTCGGAGCGGTTCACGCCGGTATGAGCGGCAGCGGGGCAAGCGTTTTTGCTATTTTTGACAAAGAAGAGACACGGCAAACAGCACTTAAGGCCCTTGAAATTGAACCAAGCTGGCGAAAGTTTGCCGTAGCGGCTATTTCGCGATCTGAGTATCGCGAAGCGTTGCATTTAACGTATTAGCCTGCTTCCGATAAGTTTCTGAAATTCGCATTGGGGCGTAGCCAAGTGGTAAGGCACCGGTCTTTGGATCCGGCATTCGTAGGTTCGAATCCTCCCGCCCCAGCCAGTTTTGATATCGGAGCGGGCAATCTATTACGGATTGGCCGCTTTTCTTGTTAGAGTTTACGCAGCAGCGTGCTCCTTCAAGAAATTGGCAGTGGTACCTTGTAACGAGAAGCGAACTAAAGTTTGCAACATTGAATGAGCGTAACAGGCAACATCAAGATCTTTTCGGGAAACGCGCACCGGGCGCTCGCCGAAGAAATTTGCGGGCATCTTAGCTGCGACCTCGGCAAGGCAAGCACCGAACGTTTTTCTGATGGCGAATTTAATTTTCAGATCGGCGAAAACGTTCGCGGAACCGATGTCTTTATCGTACAGCCGACGTGTCCGCCGACGGATCAGAACCTGATGGAGCTGCTGATAATGATGGACACGTTCGTGCGAGCATCGGCAGAGCGTGTTACAGCGGTTATTCCATATTTCGGATATGCACGGTCGGATAAGAAGGACCGTCCGCGTGTTCCTATCGCGGCGAAGCTCGTGTCGAATTTGATCGTAAAAGCCGGTGCTCAACGTGTTTTGACGATCGACCTGCACGCGTCGCAGATTCAGGGTTTCTTTGATGTCCCGGTTGATCACTTGTACGCTGCTCCGATCATTGTCGATTATTTTCGCGAGAACCCGATCGATAACCTGATCGTCGTTGCGCCCGATACGGGCGGTGCCGAACGTGCTCGTGCATACGCAAAACGCCTTGATGCGGGACTCGCGCTTTGCGATAAGCGCCGGGAGCGTGCGAATGAAGCGGATGTGATGAACATCGTCGGCGACGTGCGCGGCAAGAATTGTTTGATAGTTGACGATATGTGCGACACCGGCGGCACGATCTGCAAGGTTGCCGAGGCGCTGCATAAGGCCGGAGCCAATGAGATCTTTGCGGTTTTTACGCACGCCGTACTATCCGGAAAGGCAGTTGAAAATATTTCCAATTCGTATTTGAAAAAGGTGATCGTGACGAACACCATTCCGCTCGCGCAGCGCTGCGTGCCGCTCGCTGACGGAGGAAAGATAGAGGTTTTGAGCGTCGGCAAACTGCTTGCTTCGGCGATCAAATCAATTCACGACGAGACGAGCGTCTCGTCATTGTTTATTTAACGATTAGTTCAGAGTTCGGCGTTCAGAGTTCAGAGTTAACGCCGGCGTTACATGACTCTGAACCATGAACTCTGAACTCTGAACCTTAAAAACATGGCAGAAAAAGTTGTAGTAAAAGCTGAAAAAAGAGACGAGCGCGGAAAGAACGTTAACCGCAGACTTCGCGTCGAAGGGAAAATTCCGGTTGTCGTGTACGGCGGCGGAGGCGAAAGCGTTGCCGTGACGGCGGCACTGAGCGATCTGGCTGCGATCCTGCGAACGGATGCCGGCGTTAATACCGTTTTCTCGCTTGATATCGACGGTGTCGGCACCTCGGATGTGATCTTTCAGGACCGCCAGATCGATGCGATCAGGGGCCGTCTGATACACGCCGATCTTCGTCGCATAGCAAAGGGCGAAAAGATCGAAATGACCGTTCCGATCCACCTTACCGGTGAGGCTGAAGGGCTGAAAGAGGAAGGAGCGGTATTGTCGCAGGCTTTGCGCGAGATCAAGGTTCTTTGCGAACCGGCTAACACGCCAGAATCGATCGACATTGATATTTCGGCTCTGAGTGCCGATCATCCGCTGCACGTATCTGATCTGAAGGTAGGGGCGGGTATCGAGATACACGAAGCACCGGATACTGTCGTTGCCTCGATCGTTATCGTCAAGGAACCCGAACTCGAACCGCAGGTTGAGGAAGGTGCTGAACCTGAAGTTGAGGGCGAGGCCCCGGCCGAAGGTGAAGGCGAGAATCAGGAATAAATGTTGGCGGCAGTTAGCAGGTAAAGTTCCGACTGATCACTGCCACTGCCTACTGCTTCCGACCTGATTATGCACTCGATCTATGACAATTGGCTGATCGTCGGTCTTGGTAATCCGGGAAAAGATTACGAGCGGACGCGGCACAATCTCGGCTTTATGCTTGTTGACCTGCTTGCCCGCGAGGAGCAGACGCAGGTCAAACGCGACGAATGCCGGGCGCTGGTCGGACAAGCCGTTATCAGGGGACAAAAGGTCGAATTGGCAAAGCCGCAGACCTACATGAACCTTAGCGGTGAATCGGTGAACTGCCTGCTAAAAAAGCCGGGCCGAAGCGTCGGGAGATTGGTTGTGATCTCGGATGATCTGGCGCTGCCGTTCGGGACCATACGTATTAGACCTAAGGGTTCACACGGCGGGCAAAACGGGTTGCGGTCGATCATCGATTGTTTGAGAACGAACGAGTTTGTGCGGTTGCGTATCGGAATTCAACCCGAGCATCCGATCTCGGACGCAAAGAATTTTGTCCTGGAGAACTTTTCGAAAAAGGAATTCGAAACGGTTGAAAAAATATTGGAAGAATCGGCCAACGCTGTCCGCTCGATCATTAGCGAGGGAACGGAAAAAGCGATGGCACAGTGGAATTCGGATTTAGGATCGCGGAATGCGGATCGATAGCAGCAGGCGAGAAAGCTGGCCAGCTGATCTCGATCCGAAATCTAAGATCCAAAATTGCAATAACCTTCTTGCTTCGTCAAGACATGGCGAAGCTAGAGAGCCATAAGGAGGAAAATAGTGGCAAACAGAACATACGAAGTAATGTACATCGTCAACCCGGACACGGCAGACGACAAGATCGCAAAACTCAATGATGCGGTCGAAAAGCTTATTACAAAGGAAGGCGGAAGCGTCGTAAAGATCGATGATATAGGACGCCGCAGGCTGGCATATCCGATCAACAAAAAGAACGAGGGATATTACGTCCTGTTCGAGATCGAAGGCACGGGGCAGGAGATCGCCGAGCTTGAACGCCGCATGCGCGTGAACGATATGATCATCCGCTTTATGACGGTCCGTGTTGACGAGGACCGCAAGGCGGCAGAAAGGGTTCGTACAAAACGTGAAAATCGTCTAAGCAAACGGGCTAAATTCCGCCCGACAGAGGAGGCGGCGCCTGCTGCAGCAGAGGCTCAGTAACCGGAGGCTAATATGGTAGAAAGAGATATGGATACACTTGATGAAAGAGAATTTGTGACCGGCGATGAGCAGTTCATCGAAAAAATGCCGCGCAGGTATCAGCGACGCCGTCCGCGCAACGTCGTTCCCGACTATATCGATTGGAAGGACGTGGACTTTTTGAAAAATTTCATTCCCGAACGCGGAAAGATCATGCCGCGCCGCATATCGGGAATTTCGGCCAAGGACCAGCGCCGCATCGCCAAGGCGATAAAGCGAGCCAGAACAATGGCGTTGCTGCCGTTCGTCGCGGACTAGACGAGAAGAGGAGATTATACAATGGCAAACACTACTATTCTATTACGCGAAGACATCGACGCTGTCGGCGGACGCGGCGAGGTTGTAAAGGTCAAGGCCGGTTATGCACGAAACTATTTGCTGCCGCGCGGCCTTGCGACTCTCGCGACAAAAGGCAACGTAAAACAGATCGAGCAGGAACGCGCCGCGCTGCTCAAGAAAGTGGCTGTAGAAAAGGCGACGGCCGAAGCTCAGAAAGAACAAATGGGCGATATCTCTCTCAGCTTCGAACGCAAAGCCGGCGAACACGGAACTCTTTTCGGTTCGGTAACGTCGATGGACATCGCCGAAGCATTAAAGGCGAAAGGGTACGAGATCGACCGCCGCAAGATCGCGCTTCGCGATGCGATCAAGGAAACCGGTGAATACACCGTTAACGTCAAGCTTCACCGTGACGTTACTTTGGCTGTACCGGTAACCGTAACCGCCGAAGGCGGCGAGGAAGTTGTCGCAGCACCTGCGACGGAAAAGAAGGGCAGAAAGGCCAAAACGGAAGCTGCACCGGCGGAAGAGCCAGCGGCCGAAGCTGAGGCAGCAGCCGAATAGACGGCTGATTTTTCGGAAGACAATAAACCACGAAAGGACACGAAACGGCACGAAAAGGTAGATCCTGATTCGTGTTTTTTCGTGTTGGTTCGTGGTTAGTTTTTGCTAACTCTCTCACACAAAAAATTCGTTTCCTTTTCTTTGTCTCAATTTCAGGTTGGTAGTATCATCAATCACTACACTATCCGATCGACTCTTTAATAGACATGGCAGCAGTTTTTCCCGATCAACGCCGCGAACAATACCTCGAACGCCCGCTGCCAAGCAGCGAAGAAAGCGAACGCATAATTCTTGGCGCCATACTGCTCGACAACGCACTGATCTCGCAGGCGATCGAAGCGCTGAAACCAGAGGATTTTTACTCGCCGCTGCACCGCCGCATTTTCAATGCGATGACGGCGCTTTTCGAAAGCGCAAAACAGATCGACCCGATCCTGATCATCGAGGAATTAAAAAAGGAAGGCTCAGTCGACGCGATCGGCGGCATTTCGACCATTGCGAATCTGACGTTCGGCCTGCCGCATTTTTCAAACCTGGCGGATTATTTGAAAGTCGTTAAGGACAAATCCGTCGTCCGCCGATTGATCCGCACGTGTAACCAGATAACAAGCGAAGCGTTGTCCGAAGAGGAGGACGCGACCGTACTGCTCGATCACGCCGAGCAAATGATCTTTGCGTTGGCAGACGAGCGTACGCGGCAAGGTTTCGAGCACGTTCAACCCGTAGCGGAAAAAGTTTTGCAAAAGGTGCAGGAATATGCGAAACGCGAAACGCATGCGCTGACGGGACTTGCAACCGGCTTTCGCGATCTCGATAACTGGACGAGCGGTTTGCAAAAAACAGACCTGATCATTGTCGCGGCGCGTCCGTCAATGGGTAAAACGGCATTGTGTCTCACGCTCGCTCAAAACGCCGCGATCCTCGAAAACGCCGTCGTTGCGATCTTCTCACTCGAAATGTCGAAAGAACAGCTCGTAATGCGTATGCTGAGTTCCGAGTCGAAAGTGGATGCACATCGTTTTCGCACGGGCTATCTGACTCGCGATGAGTGGGGAAGGCTTGCCGGCGGTATCGAAACGCTTTCGAATGCGAAAATATTTATCGACGACACGGCCGGAATTTCTGTTCTCGAGATGCGTGCAAAAGCACGGCGTCTTGCCGCCGAACAAAAGCGGCTCGATCTTATTGTGGTTGATTATCTCCAGTTGATGGGCGGTTCGGGCCGTGCCGAATCGCGTCAGCAGGAGGTCTCAAAAATTTCGCGTGAATTGAAAGGCCTTGCAAAAGAATTACAGGTTCCGGTCGTGGCTTTGTCTCAACTCTCTCGTGCG
>Ga0310810_10011339_pt1 | contig 10420 bp, 12 predicted proteins | sample NCmetagenome_FD_207641 | JGI IMG/M metagenome (GOLD analysis project Ga0310810, IMG submission 207641) | Soil microbial communities from experimental microcosm in Duke University, North Carolina, United States - NC | ecosystem: Engineered > Artificial ecosystem > Soil microcosm > Unclassified ... | reverse complement strand
GACCGGACTTCCGCGTACGAAAGGGCATTGGAAGAGCTGAGAGCGCGCGGGCTGGTGTTCGCCTGCTTTTGCACGCGCGCCGACATCGCTCAGTCGCTGACCGCGCCACACGGCGATGCCGCGACCTCCTACCCCGGCACGTGCCGGGCGCGTCCCGACGATCCGGAGCGGCGAGCAACTACGCCGCATTGTTGGCGCCTCAATTCGGCAAAGGCGCTGGAAATGGCGGGACTGCCGAGCTGGAGGGAAGCCGACGGGCAAAGCTTCAGCGCTAAGGAGACCGACATCGGCGACGCCATTCTCGCCAGAAAGGACGCGCCAGCTTCGTACCACCTGTCGTGTGTCGTCGATGACGCGGAGAGTGGCGTCACCATGGTCGTCCGCGGCGCCGACCTCCGCGCTTCGACGCCAGTGCAGCGGCTGCTGCAGGAGCTGCTCGGTCTTCCCGAGCCAACTTATCTCCACCATCCGCTGGTCACGCACGAGGACGGCCGCCGCCTCGCCAAGCGCGACCTCGCGCCGACGCTCGCGGCGATGCGCGAAAGCGGGGTCGATGGACCGCAACTCGCCTACGACCTGCTTGCCGGCAAGCTTCCGCTTGGTTTCGTGTTTCGCGACGAGTAGGGCGCCGCCATGCGCATTGTCCTCCTGATCCTGCTCCTCGCCGCGATGGCGGGCGTCGTCTATGTGCTCGTCCGCGGAGTCATCGCCATGGCATCGGGCAAGGACGTGTCGGGCGAGCAATCGCAGATGTGGATGCGCCGCCGGGTCCTGTTCCAGGCGGTCGCGATCGTCATCGTGATCTTGATCCTCGTCCTCGCCAGCGCGTCGAGCCACTGAGCGCGACGAATGGTCAAGCTCAACAAGATTTACACACGGACGGGCGACAAGGGCAGCGCCGGGCTCGTCGACGGCAGCCGGGTCAGCAAATCCAGCCTCCGGATGGCAGCGATCGGCGAGGTCGACGAAGCCAATGCCGCGATCGGGCTCGCTATCGCCGAGCTCGATGAGGGTCCGGTTTCAGGCCAGTTGCTCGAGATCCAGAACGACCTTTTCGATCTCGGCGCCGATATCGCCACGCCCGGAGCCATCGAGGGAGCGCTGAGGATCCTCGGATCGCAGGTCGAGCGGCTCGAGCGCGACATCGACGTGATGAATGCCGGCCTCGCGCCGCTCGAAAGCTTCATCCTCCCGGGCGGGTCGGCCCGCGTCGCAGCACTCCACCTCGCAAGAGCAATCGTCCGTCGTGCCGAGCGGTCCGCCGTGGCGCTGAACGAGGCCGAGCGACTTAACCCGCAAGTGCTCGCCTATCTCAATCGATTGTCGGACCATTTGTTCGTCGCCGCCCGCTTCGTCGCCGCGCGCGAAGGCGGCGATGTGCTCTGGCAACCGGGGCAAACGCGCGGCAAATAGCTGGCCTTACGGAACAAACCACGAACTTCATCCTTTTCCCGACACTTGTTTCGTGGCAGTGGGGCGCCGCATGGCCAGGGAGGATTCGCGACCGACCCTCAGGGCGCTAGGCGAGCAGCTGTTCGCCACTCGAAAGCTGACGCTCGAACTCGCCGCGCCGCTGACCGACGCCGACGCGACGATCCAGCCCTTTCCGGACGCCTCGCCGGCCAAGTGGCACCTCGCGCATACGACCTGGTTTTTCGAGACGTTCGTGCTGCGCGATCACGTCAGTGGCTACAGGCTGTTCGACGAGCGCTGGGCCTATCTGTTCAACAGTTATTACGAGGCGGAAGGGCCGCGTCACGCCCGCCCGCGTCGCGGAATGCTGAGCCGGCCATCGCTCGACGAGGTCCGCGATTATCGTGCTCACGTCGATGAAGCGCTGGAGCGCGTGCTTCCCTCGCTTCCGGGGGAGTCGCTCGCCCTCGCGGAGCTCGGAATCAATCATGAGCAGCAGCACCAGGAGCTGTTCCTCACCGACATCCTCGCGACCTTCGCGGAGAACCCGCTCGAGCCGGCTTACGGCGATCTGCCGCCGCCCGCCTGCTTCGCCGTCGAGCCGTTAAGCTGGCATCGCGGCCGGGAAGGGGTGGTGGAGATCGGCGCTCCCGATGAGGGATTCGCCTTCGATTGCGAGCGACCCCGCCATCGCACGTTCCTGTCGCCGCACGAGATCGCGAACCGCCGAGCGGCCAACAAGGAGTTTCGCGAATTCATCGAGGACGGTGGCTACAGGACGCCGACGCTCTGGCTGTCCGAAGGCTGGGATTGGGTGCAGCGCGAAGCAGTCACAGCGCCACTCTACTGGCGCGAGGACGGGAGTGAATTCACGCTTTGCGGGCGGCGGGAGATCGATCCGGCCGCTCCCGTCGCCCACGTCAGCTACTTCGAGGCCGACGCCTTCGCGCGGTGGGCCGGCGCACGGCTGCCCACGGAAACCGAGTGGGAGGATTTTGCCACTTCCGCCGACCCGGTGATCGGAAACCAGCTGGACGAAGCAGGTGCGACTGTTCCGCGGCCCGGCGGCGGAGTATTCGGGGATGTCTGGGAATGGACGCAAAGCGCTTTCGCGTCTTACCCCGGATTCTCGCCGGCAGGCGGAGCCGTCGGCGAGTACAACGGTAAGTTCATGTGCGGCCAGTTCGTGCTGAAGGGCGCGAGCTGCGCGACGCCGCGCGGACATAGCCGTGCCTCCTACCGCAACTTCTTCCCGCCGGCGGCGCGCTGGCAATTCACCGGAGTCCGCCTTGCTAAAGACGCTTGATCCGCAGCTCGTCGCTTTCCGGGAGGATGTGCTCAAGGGCCTGTCAGCGCCGATCCCGGCGATCCCGGCGCGCTGGCTTTACGACCGCCGCGGCTCGGAGCTGTTCGACGAGATCACCCGGCTTGCGTCTTATTATCCGACGCGCACCGAGACCGCGATCTTCCATGAGATCATGCCCGAAGTTGCCGCGCTGGTGCCGAAGGGCGCGGTGGTCGTGGAGTTCGGCGCCGGCTCGCAAACCAAGACGCCAATCCTCCTTGAGGCGATCGCACCCGCGGCATACGTGCCGGTCGACATCTCGGGTGACTATCTCGAGCAGAGCGCCTCGGAGCTGCAGCAGCGTTTCCCGAGGATCGAAGTCATCCCCGTCGTTGCCGACTTCGCGCGGCCGTTCACGCTGCCGGGCGGGCTCGAGCAACTGCCGAAGCTCGGCTTCTTCCCCGGTTCCACCATCGGCAATTTCGTGCCGTGGAGCGCAACCGATTTGCTGCGCCAGTTCCGCGCCTTGCTTGGGGCAGGATCACAGCTGCTGATCGGGATGGACCGGGTGAAGCCCGTCGAGCGGCTGATCGCGGCCTATGACGACGACGAGGGCGTCACGGCGCAGTTCACGCTCAACCTCCTTACCCGAATCAACCGCGAACTCGACGGCGACATTCCGGTGGACGCGTTTCGCCATGACGCACGCTGGAACGACATCTTGTCGCGGATCGAGATCCACCTCGTCGCCAAGAGCGACGTGAGTTTCACGGTCTCGGGCCGCCGCTTCTCAATCGCGAAAGGATCGTCCATCCACGTCGAGAACAGCCACAAGTTCGCGCAGCGCGGAGGCCGCGTTCTGTTGCTGGCGGGCGGATGGACCCCGGTTGCCGAATGGACCGATCCCGCTGGCGATTTCGCCGAGATCCTCAGCGTCGCCGAGCCGGAGAGATTTGCTCCGTAACAGCGGCGCGGCTAAGCGACAGCCATGTTTCTATTACACACGCTTTTCGACATTGCCGGCTACCTGCTCTGGATCGTGAGCTGGGTGATCATCATCCAGGTGATCCTCAGCTGGCTGTTCGTGTTCAACGTGCTGAACACTAGCTCAAACGGTGTGCGTTCCGTTGCGCTGGCGATCGACCGCATCACGGCGCCCCTCTACCGGCCAATCAGGCGCCTGTTGCCGGATTTCGGCGGCATCGATTTCTCACCCCTGGTCGTCCTCATCCTGATCCAGGTGCTGCAAAAGCTGCTGGTCGGCCTCGACGCGCAAATCACCGGGTTCTGATGGCCGCCAAGTTGATTGACGGCAAAGCCGCCGCGCTCGAGATGCGCGCGCGGATCGCGAGTGAAGTCTCGCGCTTTCGCGAAGTGACCGGCAGGGCGCCCGGCCTTGCCGTCGTTCTGGTCGGCGAGCATCCGCCGTCCGCCGCTTATGTCCGCTCGAAGGTGAAGGCGACGCTCGAAGCCGGAATGGAGAGCTTCGAGCACCGGCTGCCGGGTTCCGTTACTCAAGACGAGCTGATCGCGCTCATCGACCAGCTCAACGACGATCCCGCTGTGGACGGCATCCTCGTGCAGCTCCCGCTTCCCGAACAGGTCGACGAACGCGTCATCATTACCCGCATTTCGCCCGACAAGGATGTCGACGGCTTCCACCCGGTCAATGCCGGGCGCCTCGCCATCGGCCTCCACGGCTTCGTCCCATGCACGCCGCTAGGATGCCTCATCCTTTTGCAGCAGCAACTCGGTGAACTCTCCGGTCTGGACGCGATCGTCGTGGGCCGGTCGAACATTGTCGGCAAGCCGATGGCGCTCCTCCTGCTCCGCGCCAATTGCACCGTGACGATTGCCCATTCGCGGACGCGCGACCTTCCCGGCGCAGTTCGGCGCGCCGATATCGTGGTTGCCGCGGTCGGCCGCCCCGAGCTCATTCGCGGTGACTGGCTGAAGCCGGGAGCGACGGTCATTGACGTCGGCCAGGAGAGGATCGAGCAGCCCGACGGCACGCGCAAGCTGGTCGGCGACGTTGCGTTCGATGAAGCGCTCGAGGTTGCCGGCGCGATCACTCCGGTCCCCGGCGGCGTCGGGCCGATGACCATTGCCTGCCTGATCCGCAACACTTTCGTCTCGGCCGCTCGCAGGGAAAGTTTCGCGTACGAGAAGAGCCTATGATCGCAGCCCTGCTTTTCCTTGCGACCACTCCGGCGATGACCGCAGTCGATGCCGAGCGTGCCTTCGCCCACGATGCCAAGAAGATCGGGCAGTGGTCCGCGTTCCGCAAATGGGCCGACCGCGACGCGGTGATGTTCACCCCGCAGGCGGTGTGGGCGACCACGTTCCTAAAAACATTCCAGGACCCGCCGCGCTCGATCAGCTGGCGGCCCTTGGACAGCTACGTCTCGTGCGACGGGCGAACGGCGGTCAACACGGGACCATGGTTCACGCAGGACGGCAGCCCTGGAGGCACGTTCACGACCGTCTGGCAACGTACCAGGACCGAGTGGCGCTGGGTCTACGATGGTGGCCGGCCCACGCTTCCGAAGCACTGGTCTCGAACGACTGTGCAGGTGCATCGCGCGACCTGCACCGGACATCCGCGCGGGGCTCCAATCGCGCCGCCGCCCAAGCTTTCGCCGAACCAGGCTCTAACCACGCCCCAGGACAATGGGCGCGGCGAATCCGCCGACAAGACGCTCGGCTGGGACTGGAAAGTGACCCCGGCCGGCGCGCGCACCCTCCGCGTTTTTCAGTGGACGAACGGCCGCTACGTCGAGGTCATCCACGCGACGGACCCGGCGCCGAAGCGCAAATGATCGAGCTGTTCGGCTCGGCGCTCGTCACCTTCCTGGTGATCATCGATCCGCCGGGCTGCGCTCCGATCTTTGCCAGCCTCACGCGCGGCACTCCGCCGGCGCATCGCCGCGCGATGGCGATCCGCTCGTCGCTGATCGCCTGGGCGATCCTGATGTTCTTCGCGCTGCTCGGGCGGCCCATGTTACAGGCGCTTGGGATCAGCCTCGCAAGCTTCCGGATCGCCGGCGGGATCCTGCTTTTCTACATCGCCGTCGACATGGTTCTCGAACGCCGCACGCAGCGCCGCGAGGAACGGGCGCACTCCATCGAAGGAACGCCGCAGGCCGAGGACATCAGCGTCTTCCCGATGGCCATGCCGATGATCACCGGCCCCGGATCGATCGCCAGCGCCATGCTGTGGGTCTCGCGCGCCGAGGACCCGCTTCACATCGCGGTGGTGCTCGCGGCGATCACCGTCGTAATCCTGATCGTGATGGTTACGCTGCTCGCCGCGGGGCCGCTGATGAAGCTCATCGGCGACAAGGTAGAAGCGGCGATCACGCGGATCCTCGGCGTCATCCTCGCGGCGCTTGCCGCCCAGTTCGTGATTGACGGCCTAAAGCAAAGCTTTCCGCACGTCCTCGGCTAACCGACGACTTTCCACATGCGGTATGGGGAGTCCTTCGGCAGTTGCACCGGCGTCAGCCACTTCGGCACACGGCCTTGATGTAGCTGAGCATAGAAGCCTTTGGGCGTCTCGGACATGAAGATGGTCGTCGTCGAGCTGTCGGGACAGCTCAGCACGTAATTGGCGTGATACTTGGCCGCGAGCTGGTGCGCCTGGTCTGCGCTTCCGCGCCAGAAGTTCATCACGTCGGCGATTTGCTGCCCGTTGCGGTGATAAGGACCGGTAATCGCATCATGGTGAGTGACGGTGATCAGCCGAGGGCCGAGATCGACGAACGTCATCACCACGCCCTTTGGCTGAAGCGCGACGGCGTGAAGACCCCAAAGCGAACTACAAAGGCTGTTGGCCTTGCCGATGGCCTTGTCTCGTGCAGTCTCCGCCGGCTCGGGAATGAAGCGCAGGATCAGCGGCACGACCGCGCCCGCGCCGATCAGCACGACGAGCGAAGCCCCCAGCACGAGCATTGCCGAATTGCTGCTCTTCCAGAATCTCGGGAGCAGAAACCAGATCAAAGCCGATGCTCCGACGACGGCCATCATCTGCGCTGCGGGCCCGGTCCGAACTTGCCATAGCAAGAGAAGCGACGCCGCGATTCCCGGTACCGCCGCGCCGATCGTGCGGCGTACGAGATCGCGGTCGGCACGATTGCGCCAGACCATCACTGCCCAACCGATGGCTCCGGTAACGGGAAGCGCACAGATCAGCATCGCGATGCGCCAGCCGTGCAGGTACACCGGCCGTGCTTCCTTCACATGGCTGAGCCACAGTCGCTCGACTTCCGGCGATACCCGTTCCAGCCGCTGCAGGCAGTCCGGCCACATCAGCGAATGATAAGCGGCGACGACGACGCCAGCCGCCGCCGCGAGCGCGAGGCGCCTCTTCCAATCGCCAGGCGAAAGCCATGCGAGGCCATAAGCGACCCCTCCGCATAGCAGCAGGTCGGAGGTCCAAACGGGCGACAAAGCATCACAGACCGGTGCCCGGTTCGCGTAGGAGGCGAAGACGAGGAAGCAGAACGCCGTCCCACCGGCCAGCGAGAGCGCATAGGCGCGCAGCCGCTCGCGTTCGTCCGGCTCATCCACCCAGAACAACACGACCGCGGCGCCGGCGATCGCCAGGTAAATGATCATCTCGAGCCCGATCGCGAGCGAGAGCGCGGTCGACATACCGAGGACCAGCCCGCCTCGAACCCTGTTCCGGTCGGCGATGCTGGAGATGCTGAGGCCGAGCAGCGCGAGCTGCCAGCCGTGATGGTCGATCCGCTCCGGCCCGAACATGCCATTGGTCGATCCGGCAAATGCCAGTGTCAGGAAAGCGAATGGATAAGCGCCTGCGCCAAGCAGGCGACGCGATGTCAGGGCCAGCGAAAAGAGCAGCAGCAGGTACGGAATCATCGGCGCGATGGCGACCGCCCAGCGCTCCGCTGCGGCCCCGCCAAGGAACGGCCGAAGCCCAAGGATCAGCCCAGCGATCGGCAGATCGACGAGCCGCGACCAATGGATGTTCGCGCCGAACGGCGGGTTCATCCGATATTGCCGAAGGTCGAACCAGCCTTGCCCGTTGAGCAGCGCGCGCACCTGCATGATGCGCATATTGTCGTCGGTGTCGCCGAGGCCGAACCAACGGATCTGGTTCCACGCCGAATAGATCCACCAGGCGCAGAAGCCGAGCCAGACGAGGACGACGAACCACTTCCACCGGCGTTCGATGAGGTCGAACGCGCGCGCCTCCAGATCCCCCGCCTTGCCTTCCGCCATGTTTCCGGCTGTAGCTGCCAGACTTCAAACGGCAAGCAGCCGCAGCATGGCGACGAGATTAAACTTTCCTAACAAGACGTTCGGACAGCTGGTGAGATTTGCGATCGTGGGCTTCTCGCTCGCGGCGCTCTACTCGGGCATCTACTGGCTCCTTGCGCGCTATGTGATGTCGCCAATGCTGGCCGTGCTCGTTGCCTTTCTCGTTGCGGTCAGCATCGGCTTCGTGCTGCACAGTCGCTGGAGCTTTCGCGGGCACGGCGCGCGCGAGGACCATCGGCTCAAGGTCAAGTTTCTCCTCGTCCAAGCCTCGGGCGGCCTGCTCAACGAGGCCTTCACCTGGCTGCTGGTCGGGCTTTTGCACGGGCCGATTTGGTGGCCGCTGATCCCCGCCATCTTCGTGACTCCGCTCGCGACCTTCGCGCTCAATCGCCAGCTCGTTTTCCGCTGATGGAGCGGGTCGTCTACCAGCAGATGGCCGAGCTAGACGAGCGGCACTGGTGGTATTGCGCGCGGCGCAAGGTGCTGGCCGATCTGATCCGGCGCGAAGTGAAGCCGCCGGCGCATGCAAGGATCCTGGAGATCGGATGCGGCACCGGTCACAATCTCGCAATGCTCGGCGAGTTTGGCGAGGTCGACGGCCTGGAACTCGACGAGGAGGCCCGTGCAATCTCCGAGAAAAGGCTCGGTCGAAAGGTCATGAGCGCACCGCTGCCGGAGCTCGCGGGAGTTCCTGCACGCCATTACGACCTCATCGGAGCATTCGACGTCATCGAGCATATCGACGACGATGCGGCGGCGCTCGCATCGATCGCCTCGCGTCTCAAGTCCGGCGGCAAGTTCGTAATGGCGGTCCCGGCTCATCAGTGGATGTGGTCCGCGCACGATGTCGTGAATCACCACAAGCGCCGCTATTCCAAAAGTGGATTGCGGCGGCTGATCGAAGCTTCGCCGCTGAAGCTCGCAAAGATCGGCTATTTCAACAGCCTGCTCTTCCCCCTCGCCATTGCCGAGCGGGCCGCCTCGAAGCTGCGTGGCAAGAACAGTGCTGACGTCACGCTTCCCCCCGTTCCACTCAATGCGGCGCTCGAAGGCGTCTTTGCAGCGGAGCGTTATCTCGTCGGCCGCTTGCCCTTGCCGATTGGCTTGTCGCTGTTCGCGGTCGCCGAGGCGAGATAGCCGAGCCGCGATTTGCGGCGGTCGCCGCCCGCCAATTGTTCCGCCCCGGCGACTTCCTGCACGATGTACAGCGGCCGCCGCTTCGCCTCGTTGTAGAGCCGGCCGATATATTCGCCCATCAACGCGAGCACGAACATCTGGATTGCACCCAGGACGACCACGACGAGCATAAGCGAGGTCCAGCCCTGGATGCTCCGCCCGGCGAGCCATGCATAAGTGATGTAGAGGATCAGCAGAACCGAGCCGAGCGACAGCCAAAGCCCGGCGTGGCTGGCGAGTTTGAGCGGGGCGGACGAAAATCCGGTCAGCGCATCCAGCGCGAAGCGCATCATCTTCTTAAACGGATATTTGGTGTTCCCGGCAAAGCGCTCCGCTCGATCATAGGCGAAGGGAACCTGCTTGAACCCGATCCAGGCCACCATGCCGCGGATGAATCGCGCCTGCTCGGGCATCGCGAGAAGCGCGTCGAGCGCACGGCGGCTCATCAGCCGGAAATCGCCCGCGTCCAATGGAATGTCGACCTCGGTAGCTCGCGAAAGCAGCCGGTAGAAACCATGAGCGGTGGCGCGTTTGAACGCAGTTTCGCCGCTACGGCTCCTGCGCACTCCATAAACCACGTCGGAATCTTGCTCACGCATCGCCTCGATCATGTCCGGAAGCAGCTCCGGCGGGTCCTGGAGGTCGGCGTCGATGATCAGGATGACATCGCCGCTGCAAAGGTCGAGGCCCGCCGTCAGGGCAAGCTGATGGCCATGGTTGCGCGACAGGTTCACCGCAAGCACATGCGGATCGCCGGCGGCCAGCCTGCGCATCATTTCCCAACTCGCGTCTCGCGATCCGTCGTTGACGAGCACCAGCTCGTAAGCATTGCCGACAGCCTTTTTGGCGGACGCGCTGAGCCGCGTGTGCAGTTCGGTAAGGCAGTCCTGCTCATTGAAGCACGGGACGACGATCGAAAGTGTGGTCATGGCCGGGTTTTGTAGAGCACGCTCCCCGGTCCGCGCCAGAGCAGCTTCATGTCGGCAACAGTTTGCGGATCATAAGGCGGGACGTCGATCAGCCAGACATAGTCGAAATCGCGGCGTGGCAAGGTTGCGAGAGAATCGTCGATCATCCGATGAAGCGGGTCGACGCAACGGTTCGGCCGTACCAGTTGCGACGGGTCGGCCGCGAAATAGCCGGCGGCGGTATATTTGAGGTCGAGGAGGTTCACCCCTTCGAGCAGCCACTGATCGTTCGAAAAGCCGTCGCGGCGGACGATCACCATCGCGCCGAGATGCCCGTTGCGGAGCATTGGCCAAT